>Ga0123335_1003931_pt1 | contig 19972 bp, 22 predicted proteins | sample BiotimSIPDNA_2_FD_89707 | JGI IMG/M metagenome (GOLD analysis project Ga0123335, IMG submission 89707) | Anaerobic biogas reactor microbial communites from Washington, USA - Biogas_R2 time_0 SIP DNA | ecosystem: Engineered > Bioreactor > Anaerobic > Unclassified | place: Washington, USA...
AGATAGAATATTGTCAATAAAACATATTCAATAGCTGGAATATTACAGCTTTATCATATATGGTTAACGGTTCTGAACCAAAGCATATAATTACTCTAATTGCAAAAATAACAATAAGGAGCGATAACGAAATAATGACTAGAAGCTTAATCCATTTTATATTGCTATTTATTATATACCTCATTATAAGAAAAATAATGAATGCAATAAGCATAAGGTATATTCCCGGATGCATTACAAATGCTTCTTTAAATCTTAAGGTAACTAACAGGATAAAAGCTCTCACCATTCCGCATCCTGCACATGGTATACCAAAAAATAATTTCGAAGGACATACTTCTCCTACTGTAACAGTCATTATTATCACATAAGCAATACATGCGATTATAGGAAGCCATGCTTTTTTAAGATCGTTAAGCAGCCTTTGCAATGATTTTTTCATCATCTCAGTATCCTAACTCCTCATTGACGATAATTACTGTTATTCTTCCTTTCTCACGCTGTTTCGCTGATACTACGAAATTACAGCATATTCTGTCTCTGCTGCTACAACCTTTGTTTATGTCATCAGATATGCATTTTCCCGTATAGGCGCATGGTGTGTCCCTATTCAGCCTTACGCAGTTTTTTGGTGCTGCGATGTGTTTTACCCTTAGAACAGCTTGTTCAAAATTCTTAACTATTTTGTTAATGCCAGCAACAATTATTACTTTTTTTGGACCATGACATAAACATGCTACCCTGTTGCTTGCTCCATCAACATTATACAGAATGCCATCTTCAGTTATGGCATTCGTACTTGATAACATAAAATCCGAACTAAACATAGCTGATTTATCTGCTCTGTCTGCAATACGATACCCTTCAGCATTAATCATATCTGTAATACCGCACTCTTCAAGTGTAATAGAACCTCCTGTAACTATTAAAGCATCTTTATTAAGCATCTCTCTAACAATCTTCTTTGCATGGTCCCTATTCTCGGCATAAACCGCATCCATATCATTCTTTCTTAAATTATCCAATACTCTGTTGATATCCATATGCTCTGATATTATGTCTCCTTTCCTGTTCATTATATCATCAACAGCACTACTCTTGGCAAAGGAACTTTTAAGATGTCTGCCCGTCTAAAAGCTGTAAGTAAAAAAGGATGGTAAATAAAATGAAAAAGATGATATCGATTCTATTAATATTCATACTTGTATTGACTGGCTGCACAAACAATCCCCAGCCGTCTTCGCAACCATCAGCTGTCACGCTGGATGAAAGTATAAAGAATGTTGCAAGCCTTTCACAGCTTAAGACATTGCTTAATGCTTCAAAAGATACCCTTCTTTCCAGATGGTATAGGTCAATTGATATGCCTGTAATGTATAAAGGTATGGAAGATGCAAATGAACAATCAGTATCTGATACCGGTTCCTACTCACAAACCAACACACAGGTTGCAGGAGTTGATGAAGCAGATACTGTTAAAACGGACGGCAAATATGTGTTTTCCATAAATGATCAGGGTTATGTAAATATTGTATCAGTCGACGCAGAAGGTTCTCTTGAACTTGTAAAGCAGTTAAAAGAATTTACACCTAACTTCTATCCCTCAGAGTTATATGTAGATGATTTATTCCTAATTATAATTGGATCATCATACAATGAAGAAGGGTCCTACTCATCAGCATTTATATATGACAAAACCGACATTTCAGAACTTAAACTGCTTAAAGATGTGATGATAAAAGGTTACTATTCTGATTCCAGAAAGATTGGAAACTCGCTTTACCTAATCTGCAATTACACACCATATTACTACTATTTAAAGGATACAGACCTTCTGCCATGTTATATTGAAGATGGTAAAACCACATACCAGACTCCTTCAGACATTTACTATTTCGACCAGGCAGATTATTCATCATACCTGATACTTGGTGCAATTGATTTATCTGATCTTTCTAAAGATATTAACCTTAACACATATCTTGGAAGCGGACAGACTGTATATATGTCAAATGAAAACCTTTATGTTACCTACACACAGTATCAGTATAGGACTATGGGAATAATGTCTGATAAGCCTGCATCTTACCAGCAGGATACTGTAGTACATAAATTCCATGCAGATAATGCAATTTTAAAATATGTCGCTACAGCCAAACTTTCGGGATATCCGATTAATCAATTTGCAATGGATGAGCACAATGGCTTTTTCAGAATAGCAGTTATAGATGACACAACTGGTGAATCAGTAAATAATGTTTACATTTTTGACGAAAATTTGATTCAGACAGGCTCTATTCTCAACATGGCTCCAGGTGAAAGGATTTATTCTGTAAGATTTAATGGCGATATAGGCTACATGGTCACATTCGTAACAGTTGATCCTCTCTTTGTAATGGATCTTTCAGATCCTTACAACCCCAAGATAGATGGAGAACTGAAGATCCCCGGATACTCAACATATATGCACATGTATTCTGATACTCTTATACTAGGATTTGGGATGGATACATCAGAAGAAGATGGAAGAGCATTAAATCAGGGTATAAAAATCGCTATGTTTGATGTTTCAGACAGAGCTAACCCAAAGCAGCTCTTCACAACTTCAATAGGCGGTCGCGGTTCATGGTCTGAACTGAATTATGACCATAAAGCATTTATGTTCGACCGTTCCAGAGATATATTCGCATTTCCTGCCTCAATATCCGGTAACAACTATGAAATGAAAGCTCAAGGGCTTGTAGTATGTAAAATAGACATTGAAAATAACCAGTTTGAAGTACTTGATATATTATCCCAGGATTATTTTACAAACTGGTCCAATTATGTACAAAGAGGCCTTTATATAAATAATGTGCTTTTAACCATTTCTTCAAACGCCATTTATTCATACAATTTCGATACCTTAAATCTCATTGACAACGTTATCTTTGATTGACAAGCGTTTCTCCCAATCTTTTTATACTCTCTTTGTAGATAGCGGCGCCTTCATATAGGCGCTGCTTCTTTATGCACTCATTTGCCTGGTGGGCATTTTGAATATCGTCCGGCATGTTCATTCCAAATGCTACAAGATTAGGCATAGTCCTTGCATATGTACCTCCGCCGATAGCTAAAGGTTTCGAGTAATCATTTGTCATTTCCCTGTATACTGATAGAAGCGTCGATACCAATACTGAATCCTTATCCACAAAAAGCGCAGGATTATTGTCTGTATGAACTACCTGAAGATTATATTTTTTGCATGATTTCTCGATTTTTTCAACAAGACTCAAATAGTCTGCAGTTACAGGATAACGAATATTTAGTATGCAGACAGATTTTTCTTTATTTATAGACATAATTCCAGGATTAACAGTAAGTCTGCCGCTTTCGTCTTTACAATCCAGATCCAATCCTTCGCCGTAATGCTTATCTAGAAGTGTATTTCTAAAAAACTCTATAATCGGAAACCCAGCAAGAACTGAACTATTCTCAATAGCTATCTTAATTGCATTTACTCCGCTAAAAGGAGCAGCTCCGTGTGCAGGTTTTCCTTCATAAGTAATTTCTTTTCCTTTATATTCCACGTGGCATTTTCCAGGAACCACATTCGGTCGGTCTCCTGCTTGCAAGAATATGCTTTTACTGCCCTCGCCTGCTATTGTGACAGTAAGAATCCCTTTTTCAGCATATATGACAGGAAAATCAGCATCAGGTACAAATCCCAATGTCGGAAGCTCCTGAGTCTTAACATAATGAGCCATACAGGAAGAACCGCATTCTTCGTCAAGCCCGAGTATCAGACGAACCCTGTATCCTTTTATCTCGTTATTCTTTATAAGATCTGCAACAGCATAAAAAGCAGCTATAGCAGGCCCTTTATCATCTGATGTTCCTCTGCCATATAAGAAGCCGTCTCTTTCTGTCAGAACATATGGATCACTTGTCCAGCCATCCTGCTCAGGAACTACATCCAGGTGAAGAAGCACTGCTATCATGTCTTTTCCCTCACCATATTCAAGATATCCTGCTCTTCCGTTAATATTCACGGCTTTCATGCCGTATTTTCTACCTAAATCAAGCATATACTCTAGAGCTCTAAGAGTACCTTCTCCATATGGAGCATCTGCAGATGGTTCATCTTTCACGCTTTTTATCGCTATGAGACCCCTTAAATCTTCAATCATATCATTAAGATATTCCTTCATTTGTTTACCTTCTTTTCGTAAATTCTCTCACATCGTGCTTATATAAGTTTATATCATAACACCATAAAAAGAAACCCCTTTGAAAGGGGTTCCTTATGCTTGGATTTTTTTGTTTTATACTACTTTATTTCAGCTGTTGCGCCGACTTCTTTGAATTTGGCAACAAGATCTTCAGCAGCCTGTTTTGATATAGCTTCTTTAATTGTGCTTGGAGCGTTGTCAACGAGGTCTTTTGCTTCCTTAAGTCCTAAACCTGTAGCTTCTCTGCATACTTTGATAACTTTAATCTTTTCTGCTCCTACTTCTTTAAGAATTACATTGAATTCTGTCTGTTCTTCAACTTCTTCAACAACTGCTGCAGGACCTGCGGCTGCACCAGCTGCTGCTGCTGGAGCTGCGGCTACAACGCCGAATTCTGCTTCAAGCGCTTTAACCATATCAGCAAGTTCCAATACTGTTAATGTCTTAATTTCTTCTATTAATTTCGTTATCTTTTCACTCATGATTATTTATCCTCCGATTAGTTTTATTTACGCTTACGCAGCGGTTTCTTCTTTCTTTTCCATTATTGCCTTAAGAACAAGTGCCAATGAGGTGATAGGAGCTTTCATACCGCCCATCATCATTGCAAGCAGATCGTTCTTAGGAGGAATCTTAGCATACGCTTCGATACCTTGAACATCGACTATCTGATCACCTATCACACCAGCTTTGAGCTCGAATTTGCCATAATCCTTCATGTTGGCATACTTAGACATTAACTTAGCTGCCAATAGCTCATCTTCACTCATAGCAACTGCAGTAGGTCCTTCAAGATGAGGTATTAATCCCTCATACTTGGTACCTTCAACAGCTTTAACAAGAAGCCTGTTCTTGATGACCTTATACTCGATATTAGCTTTTCTCATGTCAGAACGCATTGCTGTATCTTGAGCAACTGTAAGTCCTCTGTAATCTGCCAGTATAACAGATCCCATGGATAACAGCTTTTCTCTTAATTCAGTCATTTGCTGCTTCTTAACTTCTAATATCTTTTCACTAGCCATTATTTCGTTACCTCCTTATAAAAAATCCTCGCATACTGCACGCAATACGAGGATTTGATATCAATCAATCTTGTATCTTCCTCGGCAGGATTTACGCTAATCTTTACGAATCGCACCTGCTGTCTGCGGCAGATTTACTTTATTTGTTTTATCACAGATTGTACCAGTATGATATCAATATGTGATGCTTACTTACTATACCCTACAAGCTTTTGCTAGTCAAGTACTTTCTGTGTATTTACTTTAATACCAGGGCCCATTGTTGAAGCTAATGTTACACTTCTCAAATACTGTCCTTTTGCAGCTGCTGGTTTTGCTTTTACAACTGCACCCATAAGTGTTTTGAAATTGTCCATCAACTTTTCCTGGTCAAATGATGCTTTTCCGATAGGGCAGTGGATAATATTAGTTTTATCCAATCTGTACTCGATTTTACCTGCTTTTGCTTCTGTAACAGCTTTTGCCACATCTGGGGTAACTGTACCAGCTTTTGGGTTAGGCATTAATCCTTTTGGTCCCAAAATACGGCCTATTTTTCCAACTACACCCATCATGTCCGGGCTTGCAATAGCTACATCAAATTCAAACCAGTTTTCATTCTTGATTTTGTCTGCGAGCTCATCTGCTCCTACATAGTCAGCTCCTGCTTTTTGTGCTGCATCAGCATTTGCACCTTTTGCAAATACCAGTACTCTCACCTTTTTGCCGGTTCCATGCGGTAATACAACAGCACCTCTAACCTGCTGATCAGCATGTCTTGAATCAACACCCAGTTTGATGTGTATTTCGATAGTTTCATCAAACTTAGCTTTAGCAGTTGATTTTACAAGGCTAATAGCTTCTGAAGGATCATATGAGGCAGCTTTGTTAAATAATTCTAAACTTGCTCTGTAATTCTTACTTCTTTTCATTTATGCTTCCTCCTATCATTCCTCTACCTTGATGCCCATACTGCGCGCAGTACCAGCAACCATGCTCATTGCAGCTTCAACGTCTGCTGCGTTGAGATCCTGCATCTTCTGTTCTGCAATCTTTCTTAAATCAGCTTTTGAAATTGTAGCGACCTTTGTCTTGTTTGGGGTAGCTGAGCCACTCTCTACATTGCATGCTTTTTTAAGTAATACCGCTGCCGGCGGAGTCTTTGTAATGAAGGAAAATGATCTGTCCGCATAGACTGTTAATACTATTGGTATTATAAGTCCTACGTCATTTCTTGTTCTTTCATTGAATTCCTTACAGAATCCCATAATGTTTACACCGTGCTGTCCTAGTGCTGGTCCAACCGGCGGTGCTGGCGTTGCTTTGCCCGCGGGCAATTGCAGTTTTACATATCCGATAATCTTCTTTGCCATTCATTCCACCTCCCAAATGTATTTTGTTAGCTTAAAGAATAATCTGTATCTGATCATAATCCAATTCAACAGGTGTTTCTCTGCCGAATATAGAAATATGAACTTTAACCTTTCTCTTGTCTTTATCGACTTCTTTAATAACGCCGACAAAGTTCTCAAAGGGACCTTCAATAACTCTGATATTGTCTCCAATATTAAAGTCAATGACTGTTTCCATTCCTTCAAGTCTCATCTGAATGACTTCATCATCAGTAAGAGGTACCGGTCTTGCAGTAGGTCCTACAAATCCTGTGACTCCCCTGGTGTTTCTGACTACATACCATGACTGATCATTCATAATCATTTTTACAATAACATAACCAGGGAAAATCTTCTTGAAGGTTATTTTTCTTTTCCCGTTTTTTTCTTCAATAACCTCTTCAAGGGGAACGACTATATCCTGTATGTATTCCTGCATTTCCCTATTTTCGACTATTTTCTCAAGGTCAGCTTTAACCTTATTCTCATAGCCGGAATAAGTATGCACTACATACCATTTAGCCAAAACCTGATCTTCCCTCTTTTCGGTTATATCAGCATTTAATTTCTCATCCATTGAAATGTTCTCCCGTTTATCCGTTAACAAGAAGCTTGATAAGGGATGATAAACCCCAGTCAAACAAGCTTATAATAACAGCGACAATGGCACATACAACTAAAACCGTCACTGTGCTTTTAAAAAGCTGTTTGCCTGTCGGCCATGTAACCTTCTTAAGCTCCTGGGCGATTCCCTTAAAGAATCCTATAAATTTCGATTTCTTAATATTTTTTTCTTTTTCTGCCATCGTCGTCACCTTATTATTTCGTTTCTTTATGAAGAGTATGCTTCTTGCAGAACTTGCAATATTTGCTTAATTCAAGTCTGTCAGGAGTATTCTTCTTATTCTTTTTTGTCGAGTAATTTCTCTGTTTGCACTCTGTGCATGCAAGTATAATTTTGTCTCTCATTTTCTCTTCCTGCCTTTATCTTATTGAAGACTTTTCTACAAAAAAAAAGAGCCTTCTAATAGCAAAAGTAATCTTATCATGTCAATATGTACCATGTCAATATATTTTTTATTCTATTGATAACAATAACCTTACTGCTTCCTTCACATTATCAAAATTGGATGATTCATTAGATATACACAGTATCATGGGAAATTCCTCATTGATATAAACATGTTCTGAAAGAAGATCATTATCCTGTATATTAATGCCATATATGACTTTCTCGCCAGTGGAAGGTTTTATTCCATAAACAATATTCTTCTGGTCTATATTAATACCATACTCATTAAGTATATCATCCAGTTCTAAAAGATAGTTATATGATAATATATATCTATACACTGCATCATCACATATAATTATTTCCAAATCACCTGAAACAAGCAGCAGGCTTAGTTTTTCAACACTTGATGCATCATATGAATCTTCCTTGTATCTGGTATCATTACCAGCTGCGGTAGCATATATTATTTCCATCAGGATATTCTTGACATCAGGCATCCTGTCATACAGATAATTCTCTATATCTTTGTTATTCTTTGCTGTATAAGGGCCAACATAAGAGATTGTAAGGTCTGGATCTTTATTGGTAACCATCGGTACAGCTATAGCTAATACGGTTGCGAATATTATCAATATAATCGCTACTGTACCAATATGCTTAAACCAGGCTTTACGATATTTTTCAACTACAGGTTTTACTGGTTTGGTATCCTCTATATTCAGATTAAGAAGATATTTATATGCTTTAGTAGCTTCATCAATGTCTATTGACTTGTCGTTCCTTGCTCGCATACATATGTAGTCGTACTTTTTGTTTATTTCGGTTTCAGTACAGTTCTCATCAAGTCCCAGTATTTCCAGATACTTCTTTCTTAAATCATCCATTAGACTCCGGCTTCATCGTCGGGAAGAACATAACATCCCTTATCGATGAAGAATTTGTGAACAGCATTATCATACGCTCCACACCGAGCCCCATTCCGCCTGTCGGAGGCATTCCTATTTCAAGGGCATTTATAAAATCCTCATCTATCGTAAATTCATATTCGCCAAACTTGCTCTTAGCCTGAGCTATAAGACGTTCCTTCTGATCGACAGGATCGTTAAGCTCTGAGAAGGCATTGCCCATCTCGCTTGCAAGTATAAAGAACTCAAAACGCTCTGTAAGATGCGGTTTATCTTTATTTCTCTTTGCCAAAGGTGAAATCTCTATCGGATACTGATATATAAATGTAGGCTGTATGAGGTTCTTTTCAACATATTCCTCAAAGAAGGCATTCAGTATCATTCCCCAGTTCCAATGGCTTTCAACATGCACGTTTTTCTCTTTAGCAGCTTTTTTGGCAGCTTCGTCATCAAGTGTGAAGGAATCAAAATCAACTCCGGAGTATTCTTTTACGGCTTCAATCATAGTAAGCCTTCTCCATGGGCTTTCAAGATTTATTATCTGGCCTTGGAAGTCTATCTGACGTGTTCCCAAAACGTTATCTGCTACATAACAGTATATCTGCTCTGCTCTGTCCATCATAGTATAGAGGTCGCCATAAGCTTCATAGAACTCCATAAGGGTAAATTCCGGATTATGCCTGGTATCCATTCCTTCGTTCCTGAAAACTTTGCCTATTTCGAAAATCTTATCCAGACCTCCGACTATAAGCTTCTTAAGGTTCAGTTCCAACTCTATTCTTAAATACATATCGATGTCCAATGTATTCTGATGTGTACAGAAAGGCCTTGCATTTGCATTAGTAGCTTGATTATGCAATACAGGAGTCTCTACCTCAAGATATCCTAAATTTGACATGTATTCCCTTATCGCCTTTATAATCTTTGCTCTAGTAATAAATACTGATTTTACTTCAGGATTAACGATAAGGTCTACATATCTCTGTCTGTATCTTAAATCCATATCCTTTAATCCATGGAATTTCTCCGGAAGAGGCTGCAAGGACTTTGTAAGCAGGACCATGCTTTTTACCCTTATGGACTTCTCACCCATATGAGTTACAAAAGTCAGTCCGGTTATGCCTACAATATCTCCAATATCATATTTCTTGAATTCTGAATATGAATCTTCACCAAGTTCGTCAACTCTGACATACAGCTGTATCCTCTCCAGACCGTCCTGAATGTGGCAGAAACTGGCTTTCCCCATAATTCTTTTTGCCATAATCCTTCCTGCGAGCGATACTTCCTTATCCTGAAATTTATCAAAATTATCAAGCAGCTCTTTGGCAGTATATTCCCTGTCAAAACGAGTCATGTCAAAAGGATTTCTTCCTTCTTTTTTAAGAGTGTCCAGTTTTTCTCTTCTTACTCTTAATATCTCATTCAGATCCATCTCAGTATTTTCAATAATTTTATCCATTAATTTCTCCTTCAAAATAGCAGCTCTTCTAAAAAAGAACTGCCATTAATTATATCCGATTTATTATGTTAACACAACCAGATAGCTATGTTACTCCATTATTTCCAGTATCTTCACTTTAACCGGTCCTGATGGACTGTCAAATTCAACAGTTTCCCCGACTTTTCTGCCAAGTATTGCTTTTCCGATTGGTGATTCATATGAAATCCTCATATTGAATGGATTAGCTTCTGTAGGACCGACAACCTGATATATCTCCTCCTCATCAAACTCGAGGTCTAATATCTTTACCCTGCATCCGACAGTTACATTTGTGGTATCAATATTATCGCTATCGATAACTTCGACATTCATAAGCAGATTCTCAAGATACATAATCCTCGCTTCTACCTGTGCCTGTTCGTTTTTAGCTTCATCATACTCGCTATTTTCTGTGATATCGCCAAATGAGATAGCGCTTTTCAGCCTATCAGACACTTCCATCCTTGTTTTTCCTTTAAGAGTAGCAAGCTCTTCTTCTAATTCTTTGATACCCTCATAAGTCATCAAAACCTTTTTATCTGCCATACGACGGTCTCCTTTCCTTGTTTGGGATTTTGAAATTATATTGCTTTACTTTGCTTTTGTCAACCACTATTTTCATGCTTCGCAAATATACAGTATATTTTGCTTTTTTCATCTGTATCCTACATTAATAAATAATTTTTGTAAATTTCCACATTATCTTATCTAACATAATTGACTTGATGTACCTTCCATATTAATATCTAATTATAAATTTTGAAAAAAGGATAAAACCATGAAACAACTCTATAAGGAATTAGTTTTCAAATCAGAATCAAATTGTATGGATTTCTTCAACGATGTCACTTTTGATATCTCATTCACACGTCCTGATGGTACCAATATGGAAATTCCTGGCTTCTGGGCAGGAGGAAATACTTTTAAAGCAAGATATGATATTTCCATTCCAGGAAAGCACAGCTATGTCACCATCAGCAATGATAAGAGTATAGACGGAATATCTGGTGAACTGGTAATAGAGAAAGAGAAAACTGATAATCCTCTCTATCTTCATGGTCCAGTCTGTAGAAAAGGGCAGGATATGCATCTTTCGCATAGTGATGGTACTCCTTTCTACTGGCTTTCGGACACTTGGTGGATGGCTCTTACTAAAAGGCTTAGTTTTCCAAAAGACTTTAAAACACTGCTTATGAATAGAACAGAAAAAGGATTCAATGTGGTTCAGATTATCGCTGGACTTTATCCTGACATGACTATGTTTGATAAAAGAGGCGAAAATGAAGCAGGTTTTCCATGGAAAGAAGATTTGTCAGCAATAAATCCTGAGTATTTTGACAGAGCTGATGAACGAATAGAAATGCTTGTCGATAACGGTGTTATGCCATGTATCGTAGGTTCTTGGGGCTTCTATATGTTTTTTGCAGGAAAGGAAGTGCTTAAAAAACACTGGAGATATATCATTGCCAGATGGGGAGCCATGCCTGTTTGCTGGTGTGTTGCAGGAGAAGCCAACATGGCTTTCTATAACCACAGCGTTTCTTATGAGGAGCATATAAAACAGTCAAGAAAAGACTGGAATGACATTACAGTGTTCATTAAGCAGACTGATCCATATGGAAGGCTGATTACAATACACCCATTTCCCGCAACTGATGGTTATGATCAGATTGAGGATGGGAATCTTCTGGACATAAACATGCTGCAGACTGATCATGGCGGTTTCGCATCACTGGCAAATCAGATGATGAAGGTAAGAAAAGCAGTTGAAAGAAAAGTATTGCCTGTCATAAATGCTGAAGTCTGTTATGAGGGAATATGCGGATCATCATATGCTGATACTCAAAGATATGTGTACCTTTCAGATTTTTTATTAGGTGCGGCTGGACATACTTACGGAGCAAATGGTATATGGCAGGTTAATTCTGAAGAAATGCCCTATGGAGCTTCACCGCATGGCGCTCACTGGGGAAATACAAGCTGGAAAGAAGCTATGAGCATGGATGGGTCCAAACATATTTCACTCTGCATGAAATATCTCACTTCACTTGAATGGTGGAATTTCGAGTATCATCCGGAATGGGTGGAAAAACCTTGTTCATTAACAGCCTGTGACGGACATTTTGCAGCTGGCATACCAAATAAAGTTCGTGATATATAAACCTCATTTCGGAGGAAGCTTCTTTGGCGAAATAAATGTATTGAATATAGAAAAGGACATTAATTACAACGCATACCGGTTTAATCCGATTACAAGCAAAGAAACCTTTCTTGGAACTGTAATGCCGGATCAAGAGGGTAAATGGAAATTTCCCAGGGTAGATGCATTCCAGGACTGGCTATATATCCTCAAAGCTGAATAATAATAAGAAGAAGAAGAATAAAAGAATATATTCTAGATAAAATCTATCTTTGAATAATCAATATCACCTTTTTCATTGATGATGTCTTCATCAGCATGAATACATTCTACTTTGCCAATAAACATTTCATGCGAACCTGTAATAATCGAATTAATTACTGTACATTCAATATTCACAGGGCAATCAGTCAGTATGGAAGCATTGACAATGTCACCATCCCTTTTATTGATTTTATCAAGCTTGTCTTCATCTCTTCCACTAACTGAGCCAAGATAATTATATATATCTCTTTGATTTTTACTTACAAGATTCACAACAAAACTTGGATTCTCTTTAATCATATGATATGAATACTTTGATGGCATAATCCCAACCATAACCATAGGCGGGGAGATGCTGCAGTTACAGCAGCAGGCTACCACTAACGCATTATCCTTTCCATTTTTATCCCTCACAGATACTATTACCCTGGATTTAGGTTCTACAGCTGCTTTAATTTTAACTTTTTTCTTTTCCATGACAACCTTCTTTTGTCTTTTTATTAAGCTAATATAAAGTATATATTAAATTTTATTAAATTCTGTGTCATTCTCCTATTATCTGTACCTCTGCTACTCTTTTTCTCTCACGTACCTGATCCCAGTCGATGAAATATATAAATCCGAAATCACCTAATGATAGTTTGCCGTCAGTTAAGACAATAGTTTCTGATCTTCCAAAGAAACATGATCTTAGGTGAGCATCTGTATTAAGGCTGCCTTTTGGTTCTTCATCTGGGAATGTTAAGGCGAAATCAATATGTTTTGGTCCTGGATGCAGATACTGGCCTTCATACCTGCATGTAGGCACTATTCGTTCCATAATGTTAATAAGATCCTGTTGCAGATGCTCTCTGCCGAAGAATGTAGTATCATGTGAGCATTCCTGCGTCATAACCGAACATGTCGTATGATGCGAATAAACCACGCATATCCCGTTTTTCACTCCGGAATCTTCCACTATTTTCTTAACCTGCTCGGTGATGTTGTGAAAATCCGGCATATGGTCTTTCGATTGCATTTCAATTTTTCCTGTGTAAACAGTCATTTTTATCCTCCTGATAATCTTTATTATTAATTTCATCCCATGCTTTACGTAAGTAATAAATCATTTCCTCAACCATTGAATATGGATCTTTAGCTTTTATTATCCCTGATGTGCTCCCTGTCGCCAAAGCTCCCGCTTTTATAACGTTATAAACATCATTCCCATTCTTTATACCTGCACCCTGAAGAACCATTATATCCGGGTTTATATTCCTCACTGTATCAATAGATTCCTTTACATAAGAAATATCTGATATCTGTCCTGTCCCTATAAGTTCTGTCGGTTCAGCTACAATAAGATTAGGCGCCATTTTAGCGATCTGCTTCATCTGCTCAATGGTATCGCAACATACTATTGTGCCTAGTCCGACCTCATCTGCGCGTTCGATTGTCTTTCTTATTTCATCCATTGTTAAAGGTTTTTCAGCATGATTCAGCATTACTCCAACAGCTCCAGCAGCTTTAACAGCCTCTGGAAGAACAGAACCTAATCCCCTGCCAATGGGCAGATAATCCATATGCTGAGCAAAAACCAGAATTCTCTGTGTATTTAATGCAAGCATGGATATGTCTGTATACTGAGGCGTTACAATTATATCTACATCATACTTCATTGCAACTTTATCTATAACCTTCGCCAATGAAAGCATTTTCTCGCCATAGAGATATGCTTTGGGACCTATTTCAAAGAAAGGTGCAGAAATTCTTAATCCTTTATACATATATCCTCCTGTTTATTATTCAGCTTTTCACCCACTGCTCCGCCAGGATGAATCACCCCGAACTGTTCAGCTGTAAAATCTGTCGTTACTATCATTGAAGCTAGTATGGCATCAAATAAAGCAATTGTAGCTATAAAACTTGATGTAGCCATAAGTCCTAACGGGTCGCTTTCTTTTTCTATACTGAGTTTTAACACGATATCCGAGCTTTTAGCAAGTATCGACTGCTCATTTTCAGTTACTGCAATCAGAGTAGCTTTCTTTTTATTGCATACGCTGATTATTGGAAGAAGCTCAACAGTCTTTCCACCTCTTGACACCATCACCATTACATCATCCTTATCCAAAGCGCCTAGTCCTCCATGAACTGCTTCGCTTGGCGACATGAACATTGCATGTTTTTCAATACAGCATAATGAATGAGCGAATTTCTTTGCTGCTATCCCAGAAGACCCTGAAGCTACAGTCATAATGCTTTTACAATTGACAAGCGCATCAATTGCTTTCAAAAAAGATTCCTCATCCAAATAACTTCTGAGCCTTTCAATTTCATTCTTCTCCATATCAAGAGATACGTATGCTGCATTCATAATATCTTTTATCATTTTATCACCTCAATATCCAGCAGTTTGCATAGATTAATCATTTTATCTGTATTATCCTCAAATGCGATTATATAGTGCTGGCTCATTACATTTTCTGCGAATGCTTCGACATCATCTATACATATTTTAAGACCAGGAAGCAAAGGCGCGGGCTGAGTCCATCCGGCTTCTTCCCATTTGCCGGCTGATTCAGCTTTTCCCTGTACGATATGCATGCTGTAACCTTTCTCGTTTTCTGTCAACCTATACAGTGCGATTTTACCATATTTTATTTTTGAAACATTTAAAATCCCTTCGGAAAGCTGTCCGAATGCTGCCGGCATTACCACAGTATCCCCTTCAATTATCTCTTTTGGTACATAATCAGGCACTCCTGCTAAAATGCAGTCTTCCATAAATTCATAAAACTCCAGATATGCACCGCACTGACCGGTTAAATATTTAACCATAAGCTGCGTAACCATCCCATATGAATCATTCTCAGGAATTGTACATAATTTATCCACGTCAGATAAGAGCATTAAAATTGGTGCTGGAGGATATAATAAAAGTTTTTTCATACCATCAACATCCTTTAAAGAAACAGCTTCATATCCTCTCTCTTTGCATATGTCTGAAATTGCCAGGTAATACTTTGCAGCTTTTTTCAGCGTTGAATGATCACACTGCTTAATGAAACTCCACTTTGAGATTTCGGTATTTATTACATGACTAACTCTATCTTTTTGCATCAAATCAGCTCTTTGACACACTTCCAGCATCTCAAAGCTTTCAATATCAGTTCCAATATGCTTTTTCAGCTTTAAGGCATCATACATTGTCCCATACAGGTTCATATCCCTATAACCCATCATTCCTGCTCTTGAAGACCTCAAACGTGCTGCTGCTTTTGCAGCTATGCAGAAATCAGCAACCTTTCTCGAATTCATCGGTTTCCCGACAATGTCGAAAACATATTTAAATCTGTATCCAATATCTGCCATTACCTTTCTGATTGCGCTTGTGGCAGCCTGGTCAGCAGTAGTAACCAGACGATTGCCTTCCACCCAGCCTGAAAGGCCCCATAAAACCATTGGGATATGCCTGAATCTTTCTGTAATAGTTATTATTGCATGTGATGGGATCCATCCGGCAACACATAATATGATTGTGTCAAATGATTCTTCTGTAAGTCTTGATATCGCATTACTGACATCCTCTCTTGCGTAATCGTCAGTAATTGGATATATGCTTACAAGCTCAACTCCTTCTTTCATTAATGCATTCTCTGCTTTTTTACACTTTTCTATAATTATCTCTTTTGGCGTATTAACTTCACCAAATCCCAAAAATGCAGTTTTAGTCATCTTTTTTCTCCTTTTCCAAATATTCTCTCATTGATTTTCATATACTCGACAAACAGTTTTTCATATTCATCGGTTTCAGGCAAAAATACCCTATCTGCCAGTATAGTCTTTTCACATGCTACCTGTATGGATGAATATTCATTTGTTGCAAGACCTGCTAGTATAGCACTTCCTTTGCATGCAGGTTCTTTTTCTTTAAGCGATATAATCCGCTTTTGAGTAACATCAGCTTTTATCTGGCACCATATATCAGATTTAGCGCTTCCCCCGATAGAATGAATTACTGATATTTCCTGGCTAAGAGACAATATACTGCTTTTTAGCATATATGCTATTGATTCGAGTATCGATCTAATAAAATGCTCCTGTTTATGTGAAAGCCTGATACCATAAAATGAACCTTTCGCTTCAGGATTATATATCGGGTGAGTCGAACCGCAAAGATGAGGGAAAAACATGAGCCCGTCAGATCCTGTTTCGATATCTTTTGCTAACACATCCAGTTCCGTATAGGTTTTATTTTCCAAAAAACTATCCCTAAACCATTTTAGAGCCATCCCTGCGGTAGGTATCCATGGCATTACAGCATATTTTGTTGTTGTATTAAAGTGGCAGGGAATCATTATATTTTCATGATATAAGGGCATATTGTCAGTTGGGCTGAATATCGCCATAGCTGTTCCAGTCATTTCACTTAACATGCCTTCTTTGTATATACCTGCTCCAATTGCACCTGCAGCCTGGTCCATTGCTGATGTAGCTACAATAATTCCTCCGTAATCACCCACATATACCCCGCTGTCAAGTAAGGATGGAAGCATATTTTCACAAATACCAATGTAATCCAGCATTTTATTCCACCAGCAGCCGTTTACTATGTCAAAATACAAACTTGATGACTGCAAAGTCTTTTGTGTAACAAATTTTCCAGTGAGCTTATATAAAATATAATCTTCTAGAAGGAATATCTTTCTTGTTCTTACCCATATTTCAGGACGGTTCTTCCTAAACCACAACAGCTTACATGCAGGCCAAATGCTTGATATATCGCACTGGCCAGTAACATTATATATTTGCTTATTTCCGAAATCTTCTATAATCTGTAAAGCTTCCTGTTTTGCACGGTCATCTAGCCATACTACTGCATTACAAAGAGGATTACCTGATTCATCTGCAAGAATCATTGTCTCACATTGAGTATCGATGGATAATGCATATATTGTAAATTTGTCTGTGACAGTATTAATTGCTCTTTTCAGGATATTGAGATACTCTATTGCGTCAAATTCAATGAATCCACCCTTATACAACAGATCATATGTTTCCTCATGAGTGAATAAGCATTCACCTCTTTTATCGAATACAGCCGCTTTTAATGAAGTTGTTCCGAAATCCAGTCCAAGAAAATTCATTTACTTTCACTTTCCCATAATTTTTCTATAACATCCAGGGTAACCTCTGTAAGTTTCTTACCTCCCGCATGTCCTGTTATCCCGCTTGATATATAAGCGCTGTAGTGCCCGTGTTCTTCAGCTTTTCTTGTCGGAAGATAAAAACCGCATCCGCATGCAAGCTGGATTATAAATGTCTGGGATGCTTTGGATCTTGCTTTCATAATATTCCCATAGTCAAGAAACAGTTCAAACGGATTAGTTGCAATTGCAATGTCACCCAGTCTTAATATATGAATTTCAACTTCGCAATAGTCTTCATTCTGCTGATATATATACCTTGCCACTGTACCTGCATATATGTGCATTTTTGCCTGATCATTAAAGTCATATGTAGTGTCTTTATTGTTTTTTATAAAGTCATTTATCTTTGCAAGTGCATATTCATATTCTTCTTTTGTTGCTTTTCTCAATGGCAGCTGTAAACCAATATACTCATGCTTGATAACTGCACTGTCTATAACATTTCTTTTAGCTTCCAAATACACATCTATTATCTCATTGGCTATTCTTTTTGCTGCTTTCCATGAACCTTCTATTTCGAACATGGAAGGGTCAGAAACTCTTTTAACAGTATCTTTACGTAAAATATTTGGATCATCAATAGGATTAACTGGTGCTACCCATCTTATAAGGTCTCTTGGACACTGGTCACCTGCAGCTCCGCACAGAGCCAGAAGAAATATGTTCTGTCCGAATTTCTTTCTTAAAAGTATTTTAACTTTTCCCCAGTAATCAGATGAAATAAAGCTTCTATGCTCAAGTATCTGGCTTGGGCACGATATATTAGCCGCAATTCCTGTGAGTTTCTTTTTTTCATCAAAGAAATATATTAATTCAATTCCAGAATCGTTCCCGCCCTCTAAACTTAAAAAATCCTCTCTCTGAGTATCTCCCCACATTAAGGCAGTTCCATCTTCATACACTGCTCTTCTGCACATGCCTATCGGAGCTCTTCCGAAAGTATTGGAAAAAAATGAGTTTTTTCTAGTATTCCATGCGTTAATGATCGCATCACTGATTTTATCAGCTAAAAATATTTGAGCCTGCTCAGGTTGCATTATTGTGTCATCTTTTGCTTTTTCAATATAAGAGAAATCTTCAGGCATGTATTTTTTCAATACATCAAGAGCTGACCCGTATTTGTTTTCTTGTCGCTGATAATCTATTGAAGTATGCGTGTGTGTCGCATTTATGATTATTTTCATTGGATCCAGGCCTTCGCATTTTTCTGATGCGATTTTTCTGACCATATCCACGAGATATTCCTGAATATATAGAAGATCACAGGAACAGATAACAAAATGATCCAGGTATGAAGACACAGCCAGAGCCGTTACGGTTATATCAGTTTCAACATATTCAGATACACGTTCATAAAACTGTCCGGCAAGCCTTACTTTTTTTGCTGGAGTAATATTGTTTTCATACCACCCTGTTTTTATATATGTTTTCATATCTGCCTTTCTATACTAAAAGTACTTTTATACTGTTATCTGATAATATCTGCGTTTCTTCTTTAGGCGCATTCAGGTTAGTTATTATACAGTCCGCTCTGTCAGCCGATGTAATTTTCGAAAGAGCCGTTCTCCCTATCTTTGTATAATCCGCTGTAATGACAGTAAGATTCGAATTGGTGATCATCTGTGAAGTGATTTTTCTTTCTTGGTGATAATATGTTGTAAGACCTGACTTCATGCTTACTCCATCTACCGAAAGTATAGCTTTATCAGCATGATATCCTGAAAGCTGGCTCAGAGAATCTTCTCCCCATGTAAACTGGTAATCGGTATTTACTGTGCCTCCTAGAAGAAGTATTTTATGATTGTCATTTCCTGAAGCTTCCTGCGCTATAGCCACTGAGTTTGTTACTATTGTGAGATGCATATTCTTCGGTAAAGACATATACACAAATAGTGTTGTGGTACCTGAGTTCATCATCAAAGTGTCGTTTTCCATAACTATCTTTGCTGCTCTTAAAGCTATAGATTTCTTTTCACTGCTGTTAGCTATAGACCGTTGCTTGAAACTCATATTATAGTAATTCTTATATGAAGAGACCGCACCTCCATATACTCTGGAAAGAAGCCCGTTTTCTTCCAAATCCGAAAGATCCAGCCTTATTGTCACTTCAGAAACATCAAAAAGCCTGCTTAACTCGTTTACCTTCACTTTACCTTTTCTGTTAAGCATATCAAGTATTTTTTCTTTTCTTTCTTCAATAGTTATTTCCATTGGCTTCCATGTTTCGATAGATTACACTTAAGTTTCGTTTTACTTTCACTTGAATAATATATCATCATAAGGATATATGCAACAAAATTCTTTTTCAAGTATACAAAAATCTGATTATTAATACTGCAAATAAGATAGCAATATATGCAGTTACTG
>Ga0123335_1003936_pt1 | contig 19946 bp, 17 predicted proteins | sample BiotimSIPDNA_2_FD_89707 | JGI IMG/M metagenome (GOLD analysis project Ga0123335, IMG submission 89707) | Anaerobic biogas reactor microbial communites from Washington, USA - Biogas_R2 time_0 SIP DNA | ecosystem: Engineered > Bioreactor > Anaerobic > Unclassified | place: Washington, USA...
CTGCCATCCCTGCGTCTCATGATGCGGAAACCAACCAAAACTCCCGACATCAATAAGACGCAAGACCCGCCGCAAGAATTCCCAAAAATCAACAAAAATCCAGGGGTATGTCAGGTTGTCTGGGCTCGCCGCCCACAACGACGTGGGTGAGCAAGAGGCCAATTCCCCACAGTATTGTGGGCAGCTTGAGCATGCGATCACCTATGGATTGTGCGGCGTCCGTGCCGGCGTTGCCGTTGCTCCCAGTTTCAATCCCGGCAGGATGTCGCGGGCGGTCGATTCGCTCAGGTTGAAAATGGTGAATCCCGCCGCACCGAGCCGCCGGGCGTGGAGAATCTGCCCGGCCACGCGATCGGCTGAGAGGCTGCTGTTCGAGGCGGTACAGCCGATGCCGGGGTAGACGGGAATCCGCCCGCCGATCAGATCGAGCTGGTTCTCGACCAATCCGCAGAAGCCGGGGTCGCTGTTGGTGTAGTCCATGGGGCAGACAAAGTCCAGCCAGCCGGCCTTGATCCACTCGGGCCAGTCCTGGGCGACCGATTCACGGCAGGATGGATAGGAGCCGAAGACGGCCGCCGAAATCTTCAGCGAGGGGCGAAGCTTCTTTCCCTCTTCGTAGACAGTCCGCACGAGCCGCGAGATCTGATCGCAGCGCCACTGGGTGTAGGCTGCCTTGTGTACGCCGGAATGGCAGTCTTTCGGCCAGTTCTCGACCTTGATCCCCGTGTCGGCCTGGAATCGCTGGCGGCAGCCGTCGCAGAAACAGGAGCTCCCGCCGGGGTAGCGGATATAGTCGAAGTGCAGTCCATCGACGTCGTACTTCTTGGCCACTTCGAGCATGCTGTCGACTTCCAACCGATAGTTGTCGGGGTGGGACGGGCAGAGCCAGCTCTTGGATTCGTTTCCGACGAATACCTGCAATCGGCCCTCTTCCCGCATTTTCTCGACGAAATCGCGGGGGGCGCCGGACAAGTTGTAGTTCACCTTCCAGACATGGACTTCCAATCCGTGCTTCTTGGCCGCGGCCAGGCATTGCTCGATCTGATCGCCGTATTGGTCGAAGGTCTGGCTGCGGGGCAGCACGTCGCTCGGGTAGAGAGCCCGGCCCGCCCAGAGCATGTTGGGCAGAATCATGTTGAAACCGGCGTCGGCCAGTTCCTTGCAGGCCCGATCCCAATCGCCCGGATAGGGGCCGGTACCCGAGTGGTTCCACCAGGCCCGGCCTTCCACCTTGCAGCTCTCCTGGGCCAGCAGATACGATCGGGCCAGGAGTTCGCGAGCCTCGCGGGCTGTCGCGACCGCGTCGGCGAACTTGCCGGTCGCCACCAGGGACTTCGCCTTGGCCTCGGCCAGAACTGCCGCCTTGCCGGTTTCGACCGCATCGGCCTTCTCAGAGGACTTCACGAATTCGGCAACTTCCTGAAGCGTCTGGCAGTGTCCCACCTTGCCGATCTTCTCAAGTTCAGCCTTGGCCATCTGCTGCCAGAGCGAGGAATCGAGGTAGCCAAGCACGGCCGCGAGCATCTGCCGCTTGGCCGCCGGATCGTCATTGATCACCACGTGGCTCAGATAGGCCCCGCGATCCGAGACCCACATGGCGGGCAGCCCGGTCGGGTTGCCTTCCCCGTCGAACCAGTGCCCGATCACCCGAGCGTTGTATCCGACGGGTTCCATGGTCGTGATGTTCCACGACGCCTGCCGGGCCGACTTGGGGAGGCCCTGGATGTCGGGGGCGTCGAAGCGGATCTCGGCCAGCGTGCCTGAATCCGGTTTGTGGTAGCTGCCTCGTTTGAATCCGATCGCCTTGGCCAATTCATCCGGCAGTCCGTAGCAGCCGAAGACCTTGCCGCCTTTTTCGACGAATTCGACGAGTGCCCGAACGGTCTCGTCGGACATCCGCGGATGATAGGCGACGATCGCCACACGGCGTTTTCCCAGCCCGCCGGAGGGGAGGGTGGAGTCTTCCACCGCATCGGCGCCCAGTCCCAGATCATCGAGCATTTCGCCCACGGTTTCGGCGATATCGAGGGCCGAATCGATCTCGCGATCTTTCGGATGTTTGGAAGCCGTGGGGATGATCAGGGCCGCATTGCTCCAGCAGGCGGCCAGACGGCGAATGCGAATGGTGGCGTCCTTGGCTCGGCCTCGCCAGCAGGCGATACGAATTCCGTCGATCTTGTCCCAACCGGCCGGAGTACCTTCGGTGCGGAAGTTGGCCTTGGAGAATCGGACGGTTTGCCATCCGTCGGCGGCCACGCCGCCGCCCGCCCCATACCAGCCGCCTCCGCTGCGGAAGTAGAGGGTCAGGCTCCCGCAGGCCTCGGGCGGGTCGACGGCGATCTCCAACTCAAAGCGTCCGGGAGCTGCCAGGTTGAGATTCGCGGACCGATCGATCACGGCCCGGCCCAGAGCGGCCGACTCGGCAAACGGCGCTTTGACGGTGAGAACAGAGCGGTCGCCGTCGCGAGCCACGCCGATTTCGGGCGTTCGCTCGGAGGCCGTCCAGGCGGCTCGAGCCTCGTCGGCGGTCGCGTACGAAAAGTCATCGAGCACGTCCTGGGATACGGCTGCAGTCACGAGCAAGGCTGGGAGTAACGCGCACTGGATCATGGAAAGGCTCCGTCGCAGTCAGTTGAAAGGGAATTGGGCAATCTGGGGCTCAGAGCACCATTGTGTCATCTGGAACGGCGGATTTCCAGCGTGAGCCGAACCACGCGTCCCAGCAACAGGCCAGTGCCTCATGCGAAAGGTGGCGGTCTTTGCCCCGCGAGGCAGGAAATCCGGGAATCTTCACGGGCCGACTGATGGAGACTTCCTTACGGTTCCTGCTATAATAGCTCGCGGCACTTCTTTCCCCCCCCAAGAGACACGAAGTCACTTCGTGTAGCAAGAACGAAGCCGTTCGGGTTCGACGCGGCGGCCCTTGGGTCGCCTCGCCCGGATCGGAAGGGAGTCGGTGTTGCGGTATCTATTCGGCCCTCCATGCCATGTGCGGAATCACCGGAGCAATTTGGACGGACCCCGCCAAGGCGATTGACGACGCAACACTCAAACGGATGGTCGAGGCCTTGCGGCACCGCGGTCCGGACGAGTCGGGCAGCCATTGCGTTCCTCTTTCGCCGCGGCCCGGTTACTCGCTCAACCCGGGCGTCGTTCTTGGGCACCGGCGGCTCTCCATCATTGACCTGGCCGGAGGGCAACAGCCGCTCTCGAACGAAGACGGTTCCGTTTGGGTCGTTTTCAACGGCGAGATCTACAACTATCTTGATCTCCGGCGCCGGCTGGAAGGCGCCGGCCACGTGTTTCGCACTCGCAGCGATACGGAGACCATCGTTCACCTCTACGAGGATGAGGGTCCCGAATGCCTCCGGCATCTCAACGGCATGTTCGGGCTTGCCATTTGGGATCGCACTCGCCAGCAGATCCTGATCGCCAGAGACCGGCTCGGCCAGAAGCCGGTGGTCTACCGCACCGAGCCCGGGCGGTTCTTGTTTGCCAGCGAACTGAAGAGCCTGCTGGAGGTGCCGGGCATACCGCGCCGGTTGGATCCCCGGGCGGTCGACCAGTATTTGACCTATCAGTACGTTCCTCATCCGCGGATGATCCTGGAAGGATTCCATAAACTGCCGCCGGGGCACTATGCCGTGTGGCAGAACGACCAACTGACGATCAAGAGCTACTGGCAGCCCAACCTGAATCTCGAATTGCGCCAGCGACCGGAAGAAGACCGCGAAGAGCTTCGCGAACTGTTGACCTCCTCCGTCGAAATGCGGCTTCAGAGCGAGGTGCCGTTGGGCGCCTTCCTGTCGGGCGGGGTGGATTCGACGGTTGTCGTGGGGCTGATGCAGAAGCTCAGCAACCGGACTGTGAAGACCTTTTCGATCGGGTTTCGCGTCAAGGAATTCGACGAGACCAACTACGCCCGCCTGGTTGCCGAACGTTTTGGCACCGATCACGAGGAATTCCGGGTCGAACCGGACGCGCTGGACATTCTGCCGAAGCTCGTCTGGCATTACGACGAGCCTTTCGCCGACAGCTCTGCCATTCCCACCTGGTACGTTTCGGAGATGACCCGCCGTCACGTCACGGTGGCATTGACCGGCGACGGCGGCGATGAGCTGTTTGCCGGTTATCCTCGCTACAAGGCCGTTGCCCTTGCCCGCTGGCTGGACCGTTTGCCCTGGCCCGGCCGGGCGATGCTGGCGGGGCGACTCTGGCAGCGTCTGCCGGCCAGTCCGCGGCAGAAGTCGTTTCGCCGCCGTCTCAAGCGGTTTGCCGCGATGTTGGCCCTCCCTCACTGGCCTCGCTACCTTGGCTGGATCGCGATTTTCGATGAAGCCCGCCGTGCCGAACTCTACAGCGACGACTTCATGGCTCGACTGCCGGACGAAGACCCCATCCGGTTTCTGCTCGACGCGGCGGTGCAGTGCCGAATGCGCGATCCGGTCACCGCGACAAGCCTGGTCGATCTGATGACGTACCTGCCGTGCGATCTGATGACCAAGGTGGATATTGCTTCCATGGCGCACGGGCTGGAGTGTCGCCAGCCGATGCTCGACTATCGCGTGGTCGAGTTGGCCGCCCGCATGCCCTTGGCACGCAAGTTCCGCCGCGGCAAAGGCAAGCGGATCCTGTTGGAGACGTTCGACGACTTGATCCCCCAGGAGATCGTCCGACGCCGGAAAATGGGGTTCGGGGTCCCGATCGACCACTGGTTTCGGGGACCGCTGGCCGGCTTTGCCCGGGAGGTCTTTTCCGATCCGCGTACCCGCCAGCGGGGGCTCTTCGACCCGGCTGCCGTGGACCGCCTCGTCGAGGAGCATATCGCCGGGCGTTTTGACCATGCCTACCGACTATGGTCCCTGTTGCTGCTGGAATTGTGGCAACGAGAGTGGTTGGATCCATGAGTTGTGGAATCCGGACTCGCGACGGATCTCGTAGCGGTCGTTGTGGTCTTTGGCGAAAGCCAATGGAACGTTACAATGACGTCCGAGAAAAGGGCTCAATGAGGAGATCGCAATGCGGGATCAGGTAGTCGCAGTCATTCTGGCAGGGGGAAAGGGATCGCGACTCGAACCCCTCACCCGGGATCGAGCCAAGCCGGCAGTACCCTTTGGGGGTGGCTACCGAATCGTCGATTTCACGCTCTCCAACTGTCTCAACAGCGGCATTCGCAAGATCCTGGCCTTGACCCAATACAAGGCGATGAGTCTGGACCGCCATATCAGTATGGGTTGGGGACGCTACTTCTGCCGGGAGCTGGGCGAGTTCATCGACGTCGTCCCGCCCCAGCAGCGGATCGACGAAAACTGGTACCAAGGCACGGCCGATGCCGTCTACCAGAATATCTACACGATCGAGAAGGAGAACCCGAAGTACGTAGTCATTCTGGCGGGCGATCACATCTACAAAATGAACTACAAGAAGCTGGTCGACGCCCATATCGCCAACCAGGCCGACATGACGGTCGGCGCATTGCCGGTTCCGCTCCGGGAAGCGGCGGGGGCTTTTGGGGTCATTCAAGTCGATACCGCCGGGCGGGTTGTCGGGTTTGAGGAGAAGCCGGCTCATCCCAAACCCGTGCCGGGTGAAGAGGCCGTCTGCCTGGCCTCGATGGGGATCTACGTGTTCACGGCCAGATTCCTGTACGAGGAACTTTGTCGCGACGCCACGCGCCGCGGCAGCCGACACGACTTCGGCGGAGACGTGATTCCCGCGATCATCGATACGAATCGGGTCTTTGCCTACCGCTTCATGGACGAGAATCGCAAACGCGACGCTTACTGGCGCGACGTGGGAACGCTCGACGCCTACTTCGAAGCCAATATGGATTTGATCAGCGTCGACCCCCAACTGAACATGTACGACGATCAGTGGCCGATTCGCACCTATCAGCCGAATCTGCCGCCTCCGAAATTCGTATTTGCGGGCGATCAGCGCCGGGGCTATGCCGTCGACAGCATCATCTGCCCCGGCTCGATCATTTCCGGGGGTCGTGTCGAGCGGTCGATTCTGGGCGCCGGGGTTCGGGTCAACAGTTTTGCGGCCGTGGAAGACTCCATCGTCTTTGACGGCGTCGACGTTGGTCGCCATGCCAAGGTTCGCCGGGCTATTGTGGAGAAGAACGTTGCGATCCCGCCGGGTGTGGAAATCGGTTACGACCGGGACCTGGATCGCTCGCGGGGCTTCACCATCACCGATGCCGGCATCACCGTGATCGCCAAGAGCGACGGCGCCGACCACTTTCCCGACGCCACGGAGCTGTGAGGCGTCGATCGGCATGTTTGCCGCCGAGTCTGTTGTGCCCTTTCAGGGCGACCATCAGCGGGATCCGTGTCCCCGGGGCGGCGCTTCGCGGCTTCGCCGCTACGCTTTGCCCCGGGCTGATATGTTGTGCCTCTTCGAGGCGGACGAACGCAACTCTGCCCCGAAGGGGCCCGAACATATGCCCAGGGCAGAGCGTCGTGGCGTTGGCCGCAAAGCGCCGCCCTGGGTTGCGAGAATCGCCAGAAAGGACGCCCTGAAAGGGCAGAACATCCTCTCATGAACCAACACGCTCCCCAAACAGCCACCACCTCCCGCCGCCAATTCCTCAAGACGACTGCCGCGCTCACCGCGGCGGCGGCCAGCCCGCTGGCGATCGCGAGGGCTGCCCAACCGGGCGGGAGTGATATCCTCCGCGTCGGCCTGATTGGGTGCGGCGGCCGGGGGTCGGGGGCGGCGGTCAATGCGATGAACGCCGATCCGAACGCCCGGCTGGTGGCCATGGCCGACGTGTTCGAGTGGCGGATGGCCGAGAGTCTTGCGCGGATCGAGGAGGTGAAACCCGATCAGGTGAGCGTCGATCGGGATCACCAGTTTGGCGGTCTGGACGGGCATCGCCACTTGCTCGAAAGCGGCGTCGACGTGGTGCTGATCACCGTGCCCTCGCACTTCACACCGATCTACCTCAAGGCGGCGGTCGAGGCGGGCAAGCACGTGTTCTGCGAAAAGACCCATGCCGTCGATGCGCCAGGGGTGAGGTCGGTGATCGAGGCCGGCGAGACGGCACGGCAGAAGGGGCTCTCGGTCGTTTCGGGACTGGCCTGGCGTTACGATACGGGCGTGCTGGAGACGATGAAGCGGGTTCACGACGGGGCGATCGGCGAGATCCACACGATCGAGGAGATCTGCAACACGGGCTCGCTCCGCAGCCTGGCCCGCCGGCCGGAGATGACCGAGATGGAGTACCAGATCTACAACTGGTACGACTTCAACTGGCTCTCGGCCGATCTGCCGGGGCTCAACCTGGTGCACAACGTCGACAAGGGCGCCTGGGCGTTGCACGACAGGCCGCCGCTGGTGGCCTGGGGAATGGGCGGGCGGGAGGTGCGGAAGGGACCGACCTTTGGCGACGTGTACGACCATCACGCCACGGTGTTTGATTACGGGGGCGGCGTGCGGATGTATGCCTATTGCCGCCAGATCAACGGCGTGGTCACGGAGATTTCGGACAGGTTCGTGGGTACCAAGGGCCATTGCGATCTGCTGCGGTACACGATCGAGGGGGAGACCAACTGGCGTTACGAAGGCCCGCCGAGCAACCGTTTTGATCTGGAGCACGTGGCCCTGTTTTCAGGCATCCGCTCCGGCCAGCCCGTCAACAACAGCACGTACATGGCCCGCAGCAGCCTGTTGGCCTTGATGGCGACCTGGTGTTCCCACACGGGCGAGGAGATTACCTGGGAACGGGCGATGAACTCCAACAAGCAGGTGAACCCCGAGCGGTATGCCCTGGACGCCACCCCGCCGACCGTGCCCGACGCCGACGGCAATTATCCGATCGCCGTGCCGGGGTTGACGCGGTTTGAATGAATCAACGATATTCCTTTCTTGCAGTTGTCGCACACGTGATACGGAGCCCTGCCATGCGTTCTTTGTGCGCGTTCGCCTGTTCGCTACTCCTGGCCGCGACCGGACGGGCTGAGAACTGGTATACCGAGAGTTTTTGGCTCCTTCACGAAGACCATCACACGACCGGTGTCCACGAGGTGGGCCGCGATGCCGACCTGGAGGAGACGAGCCGGCTGGTGGGCCTGGTGAAGCCCGACATGATCCAGATCCACGCCAAGGGCAATCCGGGGTGGACGACCTATCCCAGCAAGGTTGGGCACGTGCCGCCCAAGCTGGCGAAGGACGTGCTTGCCATCTGGCGCGACGCGGCCCGGCGCGACGGCGAGATCATGAAGCGACGGCCGGAGTGGAACCGGATGTTTCGCGACGGGTCGCCCGTCGACGTACCGAGGTTCGACGTTCACCAGATGGTGGTGATCGAGTGATCCGGTGTTGGCGGGAGTGGCACGGTGAGCGTCACGCCGGTGGGTGCCGAGGGGGGCGTTGTTTTGGTTGTCAAAGATCGGGAAGATCTGGCTTAGAACCAGGTGAACGGGCTATCCTTTGTTACTGCAAAATGGTTGTGGGCAGGGGTGGCGAGTGGTGCATGTGTCGATCGATAGGGGCATGCGTCGCCTGGTGGCTATCGTTTTATGGTGTAAGGGGTTACGGCGATTCTGGGACGCTGCAATCAAGGTACACCTCTCCATGGGGGTGAAGGGGTAAAACGGGAAGGAAGGGGGGAACGCTCATCGTCGCTCATCGGCGCTGATCGGGAGTAATTGAGAGTTGGTCAACGAGGGCACGATTTTGCCAATATCGCTGGCTGACGGGTGTTCTGTAGTGGGGGTTCTTTTGCCTAGTTTCTCTGCTCCATTGTTTGCGTTGTTGGCGTTGTTGGCGTTGTTTGCATTGTTGGCGCGAGTTCTCAGGTACTTTTGGCTCAGATGTGGGGGGCGCGAGGGTGGCTGATGGGAAGATACGTGGGTGTTGGGTTGGTTGGGAGCGCAGATGTAATCACTTGTTTAGTATACATATTTACAGTCTTTTGTCAAGAGGAAAAATGAACCCTGAGACAGGGGGGGATTGTATCCTTGCAGGATTAGCGTTGCCCCGATAGGCACGCTATTTCGATCCGGAGGTAATGAGCGGGCGGTCTAGGTTCGGCTGTACGCACAGGATGAGTCCGGCAGGAGTGCATCCTGCTCGGAAAGCCAGCGTGCAGAACCGGTTCGGAGTCGTATAATCTCGCGTATTCTCATTCGAAGACATCCAGTGTTTTGGGACCGGAATAGTCCGGACTGTGGCGAACCGGACAGGAGGGTACGTTGTCGCATCCTGTTGGAGTGAGCCTTGCCTGCTCCGTTGCGATCATCACGTGCGGCGTGGCTCTGTTCAACTGGTGGGCCATCTCGGGACTTCCCATCTTGAGCGAGGAATGGCATTATCAAGTCAGCAATCGGTTTCCTCTTGCAGCGATTGCCCTTGTCGGCGGAATCGTGCTCATTCGACTCCTGACGTGGGGGGCTTTTCGAGGGATTCACAGCGGCGAAAGAGGGATGCGGCAGGCTGCGAAGATCTCGTCGGACCAGGCAACGGCTGCAAGGTCCTTCGGATAGTCAATCACGAGGTGGTCCGGCGAGCGATTGAGGCAGAACAACTCGAGAGGAATCAGTGCGAGCGGAAGTAGACGGTACGGTACGAGCGGGGAGGATCTCGCTGTTTCCCTGATACTGCTTGATCTCCGCAACGATTGTCTCCAAGGATGTATCGCTGTACCACGTTTTGAATATGGCACGGACAGACCAAATAGCACTGATTAAGCACAGGACAAGAAAAACCGCCTGCCATGTTTCAGCAGAAAAGACAACCTTTTGAAAACTCGACGTAACAAGCGCTGCCAGTGAAGTGAAGAAGATGGAAACCGGCGCAACCCAGCCGTGCGATGCTGCTAGACGGTCACTATGCCTGTGCAAACAAAGAAGCAATCGATCTGTTGTCGTTGTTACAAACTCTTGCCCTACATTTGCGTAGAAAGTGGAAGTCTGAGTAACCTCGTCATGAATACTCTCTATGAATGTGGGTTTTTCTGCAGGAGGATTCATGGTTGCTCCTCCTTTCCAGGTGGTTGAGGTTCTCCAAGATCCTTGAGTTCTGGGTTGAGGATACCAATCGCATGTTGATAGACTGCGCCACACTTCACGCAGATGGTGGTGATTGTTGGAATGATCTCTCCGAGATTCACAGCGCCGGCGTGTTCGCCTCTCGACGGTATCGCAGAGTATCCTTCCGTGACTACAAAGTCAGGATTGCCACACCTCGCACATGGCAAGACAGCGCCGCGTGCCTCCAAGGCGGCAATTGCCTTCTTTCGCATTGCGATAAATTTCTGTCTGACAGCCTCTGACTGCTCGGTTTTTTCAGTTTCGCCCATTCTCGATACCCCAGAGAAGTACGCAGTTTGAACGAGAGCATAAGGACAGCCTGCAAGAAACGCCATCCCCCTGTATAGGGGAGCAGAATCAACGGATTGACTTCAAGCATGACCTGAAAGGAGGGTAGTGGGTCAGTTTGAAGATTTCTCCTTGGCTTCCAGGAGCAACACGATTTCTTCGATCGACCAGAGATGGTCAGTTACGCCTGCCTTCATCGCAGGTGTTGACCGGAGAGCTTGGTGCATGCGGGCGAAGTTGTAGTGCATGAAGTGAAGGGCGATGGCGTGAGCGTGGTTCTCCACCTTCTTGGAGAAGGCATTCGTCAATCTGGTAAATCTCCTCATCTTCATTCGCATGGTCAAGTTCTGGCGCTCCACGTAGCTTGTGGAGACGTGTTCCCGGTCGGGGCTTCCCGAGATGACCGTCTTGTCGCACCCAAGGCACTTCGCGGGAGAATATCGCTTCTCGCCCTCCGGATCGTTCCCGTAGAGCTTCACCAGCATGGCGTAATCGACTTGACCGCTGAAGGCTGAATCCACGGCGTTTAAGTAGGCTTTGTGAGCGTCGGTTGTGAGTTGCACCCGGTTGACGAATCTGCCAGCAAGGTCGCTCACGAATTCGGCCGCACAACCAGCGGCGCGACCACCAACGAGCCAGCTTGGGACAAGCTTCGTGTCAGCATCAAGTGCAACCCACGTCCATACGTCGCCGTACCCGAACTTGCCCTGCATGGCTTCAGGGACGTTCTTCGCCTTTGAGTACCAGAAGCTCCAAATCTCGTCCAACTGGAGCCGCTTACAAGTCAGGTTACGGAGTGTTCGGTCTTGAAAATCAAGGCACACTTGGCCCACCACCAGGAGTTTGGTGACCGTGTTTTTGGACACGCCGGTCATTCTGACCGTGCTGCGGATGCTGCACCCCTCCACAAGGGCAGAGACGAGCACACACCGTTGTTGGATGCTGAGCTTGTTCATACTGACATTACATGCTTGACCGATCATGCTGTCAACACACTTTTGCATGCATTGAGAAGATAATGCTTGCATTATCTCGCGATTACCTTAAAATGCAAGCATCTTCGTCAATATGCATGTACAAGCGGAAAGGAAACTGGAAATGGCCGTTGAAGGTAAGGCGAGTGGCGGGAAGGCGAGGGCCGAAAAACTGAGCGCAAAAGAACGGAGCGAAATAGCCAAGAAAGCTGCAACAGCCAGATGGAATAAGGACATTCCAGTGGCGATGTGCGGGGCCACGGATCATCCGTTGTGCATCGGAGATAGTGAAATTCCGTGCTATGTCCTTGAAGATGGCAGGCGTGTTCTTGCTCAGGGCGGGATGATTGGCGCGTTGGGAATGTCCTACGGCGGGTCCTACAGTAGGGGTGGGGACCGTTTGGCGAAATTTGTGAACAGCGGAAGACTTAAGCCGTTTATTGGCAGTGATTTACGCGACCGGACCGAAAAGCCTATTCGGTTCCGTACGCCACAAGGCAATCTTGCGAACGGATACGAAGCAACGATTCTCGCGGATATATGCGATGCTGTCCTTGCCGCAAGGGCTGACGGCAAACTCCAGAAGCAGCAAGAGCACATCGCAATGCAATGCGAAATTCTCGTCCGGGCATTTGCTCGTGTCGGGATTATTGCTCTCGTGGATGAAGCCACGGGCTATCAAGAAGTACGAAGCCGTAATGCTCTGGCTCGTATTTTGGAGGCATTCATCGCAAAAGAACTCCAAGCCTGGATTCAAACGTTTCCTTCAGACTTCTATCAGGAAATGTTCCGACTGAGAGGGTTGGACTACCCAAACGACTCTGTAAGACGTCCTCAGTACTTCGGACATCTTACCAACGACATTGTGTACAAGCGTCTTGCGCCTGGAGTGCTTGAAGAGCTGAAGAGGGTGACACCGAGAAACGAAAAGGGGCGCAGGACGCACCGATACTTTCAGCGGCTAACCTCCAACCTCGGATATCCTAAACTAAGAGAACACTTAGGGGCCGTAGTGGCCATCATGAGGCTCAGCGACAACTGGAACGAATTCATGTACCACTTGGATAGATTTCACCCACGCCAAGGCGAGACAATGATGCTGCCATTTGGGGTGGACGAAGAAGACGATGGCACTGGGCTCTAATCTTGAGGCTTTGACCACCGCGCCTTCGCGGCTTTCTTGGCGATTTCCGCTCGCCGCGCTTTGGTGAGTTTTGCAGCTCTGGCTGGCCCGCCCTTCTTCCCTCCCAGCCGGCCAAGAGCCACAGCAGCGGGATTCTTGCCGTCATCAACGGATGGTGCCTCTTCCTCTTCCGGCGCATCCCCAGTCGCCTCGTCCACGATCTGCTTGGCGCGTTGGTTCACGTCTCGGGGTCGTTTGCTTGAGCGCTTAGGCATACCAGAAGTATACCAGAGAAGGCCTAGCATGGCTAGAGAAACCCGAATATCAAGATATTACTGAATGCGAGCCAAGCGGACGGACTCACTATCCCACAATCATCCACCACACGAGAGTTACAACTGCGCTAGCGGCAACTCCGATCCCGAAACCTTCCCATCGGCGTCTGCTGGTAAATTCCTGAGTCTTCTTGCGGGCCCATTCAACCTTGTCATTCAGGTAGAATTCCTGATTGAATTTTTCGCAATTCGCGTGCACCTTGTCCCACAAGTTGAACGCATCGCTCCACGATTCTGGTGCAGACGTGTTTCCCTCCGCCATTCTGGCATCGATTGCATCTCTTCTTATTTCCGCCATTAGGGCGATAAGCTCACGGTCAAATTCACCATTATTGATGAGGCTTGTGTCGACGGCGCGGAGTTCGTCATATTCATCTACGCGAGCCTTTAGGATTAACTTAAAGGCGTCAAAAATGGCGCGTTTTACGTGTCTGCTTGCTTTGTCTACGCAAGACGCTTCGCTTTCGCCATACATCCAATGTCGTGTCACGTGATCCCACGCCGCAGCGACCTCAAAGATCAGCTCGACGGGCATCTCATTGAATGTTTGGACTTGGCTGTAGAGTGGCTTGTAGCGGTCGTAATAGATTTTGGTGAGCTGGTTGAAAGTCAGAGGCGTCCCGTTACTCAAGTCTTCTGATGGCGTCGTCACAAGCTGCCTCGGCATCTGCATGGCTGACGAGACGATCTCGCATAACGCAACCACGACCCGCAATCGGGTACATGCTCACGTAAACCGTGGGCGTCCCCTTCTTGGTTTCAGATTCCATACGCAGATCAGATAAGGTTGTCCTGCGCGCATGGTCAATGCTCTGACCGGTTGATCGCTCGATGGTCTGCTCGAATTCACTCATAGCCATTAGGTCCTCTCCTATTAACAGGCCACGTTATCTGCCCCTGGTTGCGTGGCCTTTTCACTTTTCTGTCCTGCTTGCGCGCGCATTAAAAAACCGCCCGATAGCGGTGGGGTGCGAATTCGCTTTCGTAACCAAAACTGTCGCGCATGTGCAGCATAATTGCCCCGGCTCACCAAACCAGATGTCACTTCTGGCTTCAAGGCAAATCCTACGTATATACGTCGCCCGCGAGCAAAGCAATCCCCTCTACTTAACTAGAACGGCTTTTTTCCCGATTCTGATGAGGGTTTTCAAGGTTTGGGCGAGTGCACATTGTTATCCTAGTATTTGTGAGGGGTCTAGTCAAGCGGAAACAGCCGTTTTCCGCGAGTCACTACAGCAAGAACGGTTCAAACTGACCCGCTACCGAAAGGAGACTGTGTGGCGTCACCGCCTCCCCTGCCCGCAGCCGATCGCCTAGTCGCCCGTGCAGCCGAGGTGGGCGGCGAGGAGTTCGCGGAGGATGTTCTCGCCTGGTTGGATGAGCACTCACGCGAGCACCACGCCGTCGTTCGCCTGGTCGACCAAGCTGGCGGCGAGCATGATGTGTACGTGTTTGCATCGGGTCAGTGGGACGCGATTCGCGAAGCTCTGAGGGACGTTCCGCAGGGCACGTATGATGCGACCGTCTATCCGGGGCGGGTGGCTCTGATCGATCGCGTGTTGTACACGTCCCGTCCCTTGCCGAGCCAGTAGGCGAAGGCGGCGCCGAGGATGAGCATGATCCAGGTCATAGATCGAAGATCTTGGAGGTGGGTGACGAAGAAGCCCAGACTCCGATCGGCGATGAACGGAAAAGCCCGCCATTCGCAGAGGATGCTCAACGGCACTGCGGCCAGGCCGCAGAGAATGCCGGCCAGGTTGGAGTTCTTCTGCATCAGGACCGCACATCCCAGGCCGAGGAGCGCGCCGGGGACGGCGAGAGCATAGAAGCCCTGGCTTGCCAGCCAGGTGAATACGAAGTATCCGAGAACTCCCCCGCCGATCGCTCCGAGCGTGCCTCGGAGCACGATTCCCACCGGCCCGTTCATTATGAAATCCCCCGTAGCGAGGCCTCCGGCCGCGACAAATCGCGGAAAAGGAAATCCGAGAAGCGAAATCCGAAATCTCAAACAAATTCAAAAACTGAAATGGGAAGGCGTTTGTTCGCGGAGCGAACAACGACACTTGTGGATTCGTTAATTCTTGGGAATCACCGGCAGGAGGATGTGGGAGGGGTGGTCGGCGTCGTGGTGGATGGTGTTGGTGGCGACAACCTTGCGGCGGTTGTCGTTGAGCGGTTCGCCCGTGTTGGGGTTGACGTCGAAGCGGGGGAAGTTGCTGCTGGAGATGTCGACGCGGATGCGGTGCCCGCGTTTGAACACGTTCGACGTGGGGTAGAGCTTGATCGTCATCTGGTAGGGCTTGCCCGGCTCCATCAGCTTCTCTTCCTTAATCGAATCGCGGAAACGGGCGCGGAGGATACCGTCGCCGATGTTCAGATCGAATCCGCCGGGGAAGTCGGGGCAGGGCGGGTAGACGTCGAGCAGCTTGGCGGTGAAGTCGGTATCGACGGCCGAAGACGAGGCCCAGAGCTTGACGGCGATCTCGCCCGTCACTTCGATGTCGTGCGGGAGCGGTTCGGACTGGAAGACGACCACGTCATTCCGGGCGGAGAGGGGGATCGGGTCGGTGAAGTTCCAGATGTGCTGGCCGCCCTTCTGGTCCCAGGCGCCCGGGACCATGATGTCGTTGCCGGAGGAGATGTTGCCGCCGATGTTTGGAACGGGATTGTCGGGATCGAAGACGAAGTCGGTGGACGCGTTTCTGATCTCGGACTTCTTCGTGGAGAGTCCGCCTTCCGGTTGCAGGTAGAACTCGGTGTACCGGGTTCTGGCGAGGGGCCACTCGTGTTCGTCGCGCCAGTAGCCGCCGTGGTAGAGTTTGCCGGCCTCGGTCTTGCGGCCGTCGCCGGTGCCCATGACGAAGATCCGCACGGGCGTGGCGAAGGGGGCCTCGCGTCCGACCTTGTTCTCGATGCCCTTGAGCCAGTGATCGTACCACTCGCGCCGCCAGCCGAGATGGTCCTTAATGGCGGCCTCGTCGCCGAAGTCGAGTTGGCCGTGGACCGACTGGTTCTGGGCGCCGTGGATCCAGGGGCCCATGATCAGGTAGACGGGCCCCTTGATCGTTTTGGTGAGGGTCATGAAGTTGGCGGTCGTATTGCTGCCCCAGGAATCGTACCAGCCGCCGACGAGATAGACGGGGATGTCTTTGTAGCGCTGGGGATAATCGATGATGTTGTTCTGCTCCCAGAACTCGTCGTTGGCCCCATGCTTCATGGCCTCGACGAGCCAGTCTTCGCATTCGGGGGCCAATTTGAGCGGGGTGGTGCCGCGGCGCAGGGGCAGGTTTTGCAGGTAGAGCCGGCGGGTGTCGGACATTTCCTGGAGCACGGCCTGGGTGCCGGGATCGCGGGACGCGCGGCTCCCCTTGGGCGAGGTGAACATGATCCAGTTCCAGAAGCGGAGTTCGAAGGCACCGCCGTTTCGCATGCTGGCGTAGCCCAGGTTCGACATGGCGTCGACGGGGATGACGGTGACGAGTTGAGGGACCTTTTCCATGGCCATGGCGTGCTGGGTACCGCCCACGTAGGAGGTTCCAATCATGCCGATCTTGCCGTCGGACCAGGGCTGAGCGGCGATCCAGGCGGCCGCATCGGCGCCGTCGGGACCGTCGTCGGTGAGCATGTGCCAGACGCCTTCGGACTTGTAGCGCCCGCGGGTGTCCTGGGCGACGAAGGCGTAGCCGTGGGAGGCGTAGTACTTTCCCGAACTGCCGCAGCCGTCCTTGTTGTAGGGCCGGCGTTCGAGGATCGTGGGCAGACGCTCGTCAATCGGCTTACCGTCGCGGGCCGGCAAGTAGACGTCGGTGGCGAGGCGGACGCCATCGCGCATGGGGACCATGACGTCCTTCTGAACGGCAACTTCGTAGGGTGCGGCGGCAAAGGCGGGGAGTGCGGCTGCGAAAGCGGTCAGAATCAGCCACGTGAAGACAATGCGTGGGAGACAGGTCGCAGTGAAACGATTGGGCGCGGACGTCATAGTTCCTGTTCCTCCGGTTGGGTACACTACGGCGAGGAGTATCGGATCTTCCTTGTTTTAGTCTCCGGCGGTGCTGTGGGCAAGTTACGGAACGTATACGACTGAGAAGAAAGGAAAATGGTGGAAAAGAAAATGGGCAAGAGCGCTCCCGTTGCCAAATCGCCTTGCGCGATTCCAGGAGGAATTCGCGGGAAGCCGATCGCGGGGTAAATCGAGGATTCCTATAGCCGTCATTTCCTACTGACCGCGAACTCCCCATACTCTGCCACGACATCAAACCCCAACCGCTGGTAACACGCAAGGGCAGGGCGGTTGTCGGCCTTTACGTTGAGGCCGATTTCGTCAACCGTCTGGGACAAGGACTGGCAGATCCTGGCCGTCACGGCCTTGCCGCATCCGCGCCCGCGATAGGCCGGATGGGTGGCGATATTGCCGAGGGCGGCCACGCGGTACTGGGGTGAATATACATGAATCCCGCCTACGGAAACCAGGCGGTCGTCCGTAAGAAGCCCGAAATACTGCCCGGTTTCCAGCATTCGCGGATCAAACCAGTTGCCCGGGTAGCTGTCTTGATAGAACGCCTGGATATCGGGCAAGTCGCCTGAGCCCAGAGACACGACTCCCGAACAGTCGATATCGTGGAGCCTCCTCGATCCCGAAGGGCCATCTTGTAGTGCAGCCCATGCGGGACAAGGTCGTGGGTGTTACCGAGAACGTGTTCCAGCCCCGGACTCAGATGGGCATAGAACTGCGAGGGCAGTTCGAGATCGATTGACCGGAGTAACTCTGCGGTCGCATCGCCGCTGTTGGAAAGGGCAAGCAGTGTGGAAAGTCCTTGACTGGAGTAGAGAAGGATGACGGCTTCGAGCGAACCGCTTCCTTCCAGGCCGTAGAAAGTCGTGTAGGGCCAGAAGAAGTCGTCGAGATCGCCGAGGCTGTAGATGTGGAGGAAGGTGTCCTGCCTGAGAAACTGTTCGATTTCGCGTTTGTCGTCCAGGCGGATGACGGGCATGGGGGCTCACGCCGGCGGGAAGATCTCTTTGACGACAAGTGAGAAACCGGGGAGGAGTTCTTCCTCGGTGAGCGTGTCGCCTTCAGCGAGAATGGCGGGGCCCGCATTGGGACGATGGACAACGACACTACGGTGCTGGGGGTCAACAATCCACACGACGCGACACCCGGCATTGAAATACTCGTTCATCTTGTCGCGCATTTCGGCCGCCGTGTTACTAGGTGAAAGCACCTCGACGGCCAGATCGGGGGCACCTTCCAGGAAGGCGTCGAGGTCTTGCCCTTTGAGCCGCTCGGCATTCAGGAACGAAATGTCCGGCGAACGAACGGTATCCGGATCGCGCGACAGCAGGAAACCCGTTGAACTGTCAAACACTTGCCCAAGGCGGCTGGCTTTCAGGAAACTGTGAAGTGCATGCACGATATTCACGACAACGACACCGTGCCGACCTTTCGCGGGGCTCATCATGACCAATTCTCCGCGCACGAGTTCGCATCGCCCCAGATCGGAAGGGGCGTTGAGAAGCTGTTCGGCCGTGGTGATAGTGCAGGTGCGGGTCGACATTACGCAGTTCCTTGGCAAACTGCTACAGAACGCAGGTCGTCACCCCAGATGGGTGGCTCGCATGTCATTCTACCGATGAACTGGGGAAGGAGCAAGAAGTGTGCGCGCAGGATCAGGAGAACTGCAGAGTCCTCTTGTGGCAATAAGACTCTCCGAGCGCCGCTGGCGGAAAATCGGGGTTTCCGGCAGTTCTGCGGACGGCACGGCGGAGCGTGCCTGCTACTTTGCAGTTCTCCTGGTCATCGGGGATCGCCCATGGCAACTGCATGTCCGCTACGCTAAAATCACCAGGTTGGACGGCTGCTACTGGATAAGACCGATTCAAGGAGAGCACCATGAGCGATACCCCCGAGACCCCCGCCGTGAGCATGGCCAGCACGAAGAAGGAGATGCTGCAGGCCTACAATCGTCTCTTGAAGGAACTGGAGCGGAAGCAAGACACGGAGATGAAGCCGGAGGAAACGGTTGCCCAGCGGAAGCGGGCGAAGGCGGTCGAGGTGGCCGACGCTTCGAGCTCGATAGGAATCGCCAATCAGATAGCGACGTTGAAGACGGAGATTGGGAGGACGCTGAACGACCTGGCGGATCGCCTGGAGCAGGAGACGGCCAAGTACGCCCAGGTGAAGTCGGCGGTCGAGGCCGCGGAGGCCGAGTTGCGAGAGATCTACGACATCGAGAAGTCGGCCGCCAGCCTGGCGGCACTGCTCGAAGCGCACAGGCAGGAGAAGGAACAGTTCGATGCGGAGATGAGTGCCGAGCGCGAGACGCTCGAAAATGAGATTGCCACCCATCGCGAGGCCTTCGACTATGAAGTGAAGACTCAGCGCGATGATTGGAAGAAGGAGAGGGCGGAGTACCTTGCGTCGGTCAAGGAGCAGGAAGAGACGGACAAGAAACGGCGGCAGCGCGAGCAGGAGGAGTGGAAGTATCAGTTCGACCGCGAACGGCAAGTGGCCGAGGAGCAGCGCCGGCACGAATTGGAGAGGCTGGATCGCGAAATTCAACTTAAGAAGGAGCAGTTGGAGAAGGTGCTGGCCGATCGCGAGCAGGCCCTGGCGGCCGCCGAGGCGGAATTGCAGTCGCTCAGGACGCGGGCCGAGAAGTTTCCGGGCGAGTTGGATCAGGCGGTCGCGCGGGCGGTCAAGGAGACCACCGCGCGCCTGGAAGCGGAACGGAAGCACGCGATTGACCTGCTGCAGAAGGAATCTGCGGGGGAACGCAACGTGTTGAGTTCCCGGATCGAGTCGATGGAACAGACCATCGAGAAGCAGGCGGAGCAGATCGCCAAGCTGTCCGGGCAACTCGAGCACTCCTACGGCCAGATCCAGGACATCGCCATGAAAGCGATCGAGGGACCGTCGGGATCGCGGTCCGGCGGTCAGGGGACGGGGTTGTCATTGGCCTCGCGGATTCCGGGCGGGTTGCAGGGCGAGTGATTTGCGGTTCATCCGGCTGAAACGTAGCTGGACAGCGCCACTTCGGAGTGGTGCAAGGAACAGAGACCTTTGCGACAGAATCGTTTAACCTTATTTTCCGCTACCCTGTGTCGTTTGCAACGGGTGCGTGGCGGAGGCGGTCAGTTAGGGGGCCTTGGGAGGCGGCGGCTGAGAAGTTGTGCGGGGGTGGAGAGGCTC
>Ga0123335_1003942_pt1 | contig 19909 bp, 10 predicted proteins | sample BiotimSIPDNA_2_FD_89707 | JGI IMG/M metagenome (GOLD analysis project Ga0123335, IMG submission 89707) | Anaerobic biogas reactor microbial communites from Washington, USA - Biogas_R2 time_0 SIP DNA | ecosystem: Engineered > Bioreactor > Anaerobic > Unclassified | place: Washington, USA...
TCCGCGCAAGTGGTTCTTGCATGAGTAATGGTCACCGCCATCCGTGAACGTCCCTCCGGGGAAGTAGTGAAGACACCATGACCGGAAGTCCATCACTCCCGCCTCCCTTCATCGGAGAGGAGCAGGTACGTGGCGCAGCCCTGGTCATTCCTCAGGGAAAGGATCACGTGACCGGCCTTCTTCAACTCGCTGATCCTGCTTGCAAGCCTCATACAGCCGAACAGTTCCCGCGCCGTGTCCTGAGTGAGAGGCTGGCCGGTCCTGAGGTGTTCGAGGATTTTAACCCGCTGGATGTTCTGCCGCTTGACGTCGGTTCCGGTCCGCTGGAAGGTCACGCAGCCCACCTCCCGCCCATGCACCAAGAGCACGGATGAGGCGTCCGCGAGAGGATGAAGCTATTCAGTTGGATAGCAACGTGGAAGTTATGAAGGGATGGTACAGTTAATACAGGCTTAGGCGGTTCACCAGGACCGTCAGGATCGTCGCCGCCGCCATCGTCGCCTGCTTTAGCTGCGCTGCGGACCGGGGAGCGGCGAGGAGAGCGGGAAGAGGAACGGGGAGCGGCATGAAAGCAATACGTCCGTTGCTTTTTACCTGCCTCTTTTTTCCAGGCGTTTAGTGCAATTTGCCGGGCTTTTTGCATGTCGCCTTTTATCACAACCTCTTGGATCAACTTCCAAGCTGATTCAGTTTTCAGAGAGGACCGATATTTTTTTGATTCCTTCACAAGAGCTTCGTCTATTTCCTCTTCGTTTTCTAAAGTAAGAATTTCACCGGGGAAGGAGTTCAGGAGGCAGCCGAAATGAAGCTCTTCTATGATTTGTTCCTCTAACTCCCCGATGGATTCCAGTTCACGGATGAATTTTTCAAGGGCTTCGTCCGTGTAAATCGCCCCATTAAGCGCCGCTGCTTCGGTCACCTGGTAAATCAGCTCCCCAATAACATGCTCAGGTAACTTTTTCTCTTCGCGGTCATAAAAGGGAACGAAAAAATCTTCCAGCCAAGAGCCTGTGTATCTCTCTGCATTTTCATTATTTGAGTCAAGGGACAAATCTACATACCCGATGTCACATTGAAGCCATGGGGAAAGGTTATGATCGTCGTGCGCTGTTCCTGGATACCCTCGTATCCAAAAAACGGCTACGCCACAATTTAAATCGATTTCCTTATCTTTCCAGAACAGGTTTATGTCCTGACTCCAAGCTAACCCCTTTTCCCGCATTTCTTCTGAGAGTGGCCTTTGACTGATGTATTTGCTATACTTATCAATGTAGCCCGTCAATATCACATACCACCTTTCTGCCGCCTCGCCGGGCGGCTTTTTTTATTACTTCGCCAAGCCGGTCTGCCGGTCGAAAAAATCAGCTTCCTCGATTCCATAGGCCACTGCTATTTTTCGCCTATGGTCCACACTTGGTACAAGTCGCTTCCGCTCGATTAATGACAACGTGGCTACATGAATACCCATTTTTTCCGCCATCACTTTCTGAGTCAGACCCTTTCGCATTCTCAAAATCGCAAGTTCACTCATGGCTATTCACCCCCCTTCGTGGTAGTATTTACTTGGTTCTATACATAATCTACCACTTCCCTTACAGCGATACAAGGGGGCTGGACAACCGATTGCAGAACTGTCAACACAGGTTTTATGCATTGTGGACAAAGTGTTTCCCAGTATCATTCGGTGCATCGTGGGGAAAGAGCTTTGATAACAGAAGGTGAACTATCGTTCCGCGAGGGATAGGTGTGCTGTAGAGGTACTGGAGGCTTACATTTACGGGAACCTTGACAATCGGAGGATTACGGAAGATTGTAGTACAACGGGAGCGGCTAATGCTCAAAAAAAAGAGCCTTCCCTTTTGAGGAAGGCTTACATTCAGTATTTGCAGGTGTTCTCGTGTTTTTGGGCGCTTGAAATGAATACCCTTAGCTTGGGAAGCTAATGCTCTACCAGCTGAGCTATGTCCGCCCTTTTATCAGACGAAGGATATTATATCCGCCCCTCTTTCATTTGGCAATACCGGACCTTTGTTTCAGGCACACATATCTCTTTTCTGTTTTCCATATCCCGCCCCGGAAAACAGACGAAGAACCATGAGGTTTCAAAAAACTTCAGAAACTGCCCTGCCGGTCCAGCTCCTGGAGAAAATAGGGCATCTGGACCCGCCACCACGGCCAGTCGTGATCAACATCGTTTCCCCAGTAATCCACCCAGGCGGGAATCCTTTTCTGACCCAGCACCTGCTCAAGCATCCTTGTGTGCCTGATTGAATCTTCCTCCCAGGCACCCTGCCCTGTGCAGATAATGATTCGCCCGTTCCTGTACCGTTCCAGGAACCAATTATCCTCCATCCCCGCAAGGTAATCAACGGGCGAGTTCGCGTAGACCTCGAAACTCTCAAGGGCATCGCCGACAAAAAAGCGTGCATCGTAGATGCCGCTCAGTGCAATGACACTATCAAACACGTCGGGATGACGGAAAAAGAAATTTGCCGAGTGATATCCCCCCATGCTGCATCCGGTAGCGAGAAAACCGTCCGTCCGTCCGGAATGATGACGCACAAACGGGATGAATTCATCAACAACATAGCCGTCGAAATCGTTGTGGCGCCGAGCTCTGTCCGAAGGGGATTTCCAGGCGTCGAGCCATGTTTCCCTGTCGATGCTGTCCACTGCGTAAAGCCGGACGATCCCCCGTTCAATAAAGGAGGCGCACGCATCCACCATCCGGAAATCCTCATATTCGTAGAATCTTCCTCCCGAAGAGGGAAAAACTATAACAGGTTTCCCGCCGTGGCCGTAGACTTTAAACTCCATCTCCCGCCCGATCCTTGAGCTGAAAAACTTGTGATACTCAACAATCAAAGAAAACACCCCTTCTCATGCTCTCTCAGCTATATAGGCCGCGGCATGCCGAAGCGGCTCTAGTTCGGAGGAACGGAGCAGGTATGCGTAATCGCCCATTGCCGGTGCAAAAAGAGGAATTATGGGACCATGCCTCACAACCATGTTTTTAAAGGATTTCAGTATTTCGTCTCTTCCGTGGGCACGGCGGATGTGCTCCCGTTCCTTCAGGCCGATGTAATAGACGTGGTATGGACGGTCGAGGGCGGCACTCACCCTTCCTTCAAGAACCAATCCCGCATACTGGTCGTAGAGGTCGGCTTCGTTGGCGAAATTAAACATGTCAATGCACCATCCTCCCGGCGGACGGGCATTGATTTCAAGGGCGACAAGCCCCTTGCCGGTCCTGAAAAATTCGATATGAAAAAAACGCTCCCTGAGCCCGAAGGCCTTCACCGTCTTCAGTCCGAAGTCCACCAGGTCATCAGGAAGCTTCCGGAGGGTGTAGTGCATGGTGTCCATCTCATAGCTCACCATCTCCATGATCCCGCAGTCCGGAAGGACAAAGGAGCTCATGAAGACCACCCTGCCCTCACGGTCCACAAGACCGTCAAAAGTCTGTATCTCCCCGCGGATGAACTCCTCCATCAGGAAATCCCCTGAAGGTTTCCTCCTGAAAAAACTCTCAAGCTCTTCTTCGGAATGGAACTTGTAGGTCGACGAGGCTCCAACGCCGCAGTCAGGCTTCACACAGACCGGCCACCCGGTTTCGGCTGCAAGGGATTTCGCATCCTCGAGGTTCCTGATGATCCTTCCCCTTGCCACAGGGATCCCGATGCTTCTGAATACCTCCTTCATCCGTGACTTGTACCTCACGTTCAGGAGGTCTCCGGTTTTAAAACCCTCCACATTGAAATCCGTCCGGAGCCTCGCATCACGATCAAGCCAGTATTCGTTATGGGATTCAATCCTGTCGATGCGCCCGTACCTGTGGGTGAAATACCCGCACGCCCTGAGGAGTTCATCATAATTTTCGAGGTCATTCACCCTGTAGTACTCTGTCAGGGACTTCTTCACGTCATCGCCCAGGCGGTCATACGGCACGGAATCAATGCCGAGCACACTCGCTCCTCTGTCTTTCAGACAGCGCCAGAAATTTGCATAGTTGTCCGGGAAACTGGGGGAAAGGCATACGAAATTCATATCGTCTTTCCTCCCTTCAGCGCCTGTCCAGGATGAACGCGGCAGCTTCTTTCAGGGGAGCAAGTTCCGGGGAACGGAGAACGTAGGCATAATCACCGATAGCCGCGGAAAAAATAGATTCGATGGGCCCCCTGTGGACCATAAGATCTCCGCAGATCTCCACGGACTCTTCCCGTGTATGGGTGCGGAACACATTTTCCCGTTCCTTCAGGCCGACATATGCAGTGTAGTACGGCCTGCCGGAAGCTTCATCCGTTCGCCCTTCAGTAACAAGCCGGGCGTACCGGTCGTAAAGGTCGGCATCATTTTCGTAGTTGAAGATATCCATGGACCATCCTCCCGGCGGGCGGGCGTTCACTTCGAGGGCGACAAGCCCTTTTTCCGTGCGGAAAAATTCAATGTGAAAAAAACGTTCCTTAAGCCCGAACGCCTCCACTGCCCTCGTACCATACTCGAGGATATCTCCGGGAATCTCGCGAAGGCTGTAATAGAACATGTCCAGTCCCTCGTTTACAGTCTCCATGACGCCCTTTTCGAAAATAAAGGTGTTCATGAAAATTACCCGGCTGTCCCGGTCCGCAAGCCCGTCGAAGGTATGGATCTCTCCCTCTATGAATTCTTCCATTATGTAGTCGATCTGCGGTTTCGTATCGAAGAACAGCTGAAGGTCATCATCGTCGTGAAGCTTATATGTATGAGCGGCCCCCACGCCGCTGTCAGGCTTCGCGCAGACAGGCCAGCCGGTTTCGGCGATAAGTTCTCTCGCTTCATTAATGGATTTCACAACCCTGCCCCGGGCCACAGGAATATCCGCACTCCTGAAAACGTCCTTCATCCGCGACTTGTACTTGATAGGCCCCATATCCCTGTCTTTAAAGCCGAACACGTTGAAATCCGTCCTGAGACGGGCATCCTGTGCCAGCCAGTACTCGTTATGGGACTCTATTCTGTCTATTTTTCCGTACTTGTGGGTGAAAAAGCCGCACGCCTGCAGCACACCCTCGTAGTTCTCCATGTCGTACACCCGGTAGTACTCGGTAAGGGCGCCCCTCAATTCCGGAGACAGCTGTTCATACGGATCAGAGCCTATTCCCAGAACACGTACTCCCCGCTCCTTCAGCCGGATCGAGAAGTTCACGTAGTTCGGAGGGAAATTAGGTGAAATAAAAATGTAATTCATATTCTCACCTCTCTTCTGCAGTAATCCTGTATTATCAAATCCTGACGCCATATTCAAAATAAGCAGAATTCATATCATAAAAATGCCATTGGCGAATTGAAAAACCCTGAGAAAAACGGAATGTTATGCTCTGAAATTTATAGGAAAGAATTATACCAAAAAAACGGAATGCATAGAGTATTTTTTCTTTTTCTTCTGTCACAGGCGTTTCGGGAAACAAAAAATACCTGCATTTACAGGTATTTGATCGGCAGATTTTAAGGCTCTTCGGGAGAACACTTTGTAGGAAATAGTTTTTTCAGATGTCTCTATCGGAATTTTTATGTCATCCGGGAAATCCCCGGGAGGAGTTATGAAGAAAATCAAGAGGTTCCAGAGAATCAAACTGCACCACAATAGAAAAGAAGACCCGGTTTTCACCGGGTCTTCTCTTCTATATTTATTAATTTCTTAAATTTACTGGTGGACTGTGAGGGACACTCAACTGGATTGAACCTGAAGATAGAATATCACTGAATTAAGGTCTTGGCAAGAAAAATCCTTTGTACCAATTTTGTACCAGTTTTTTCATGAGAAGGAACCGCTACCGAGTGTCTCTGCAGAAGTTTAACCAGGGTATCTTTGACTGTGCCCTCTGGATCGCCGATCGGAAGAGCTGGTTCTCTATCTTTATTATTTCAGTCCCCATCATGCCCAAGTAGAGAGTGGAAAAAGAGGCACGACACGAGTCAGGTCAAGGGCTTGTATCCACTTTAAAACAGCACTGTGACACTTCTCCATATGCTGTACAGTGTTCCCTCCTTTTACACCTCCGGAACTACTTCTGTTGCAGCTAATCGTACCATCCTTTATCGGTCTTCATTCCGTATTCCCCATCCTCTCCGGCTACTGAAATCACTTCGGTGTCAAATCCATCACCGTGTTTCTGAAAAGTAGCAAAAAAATTATCCAGATACCAATTCCTTCATTTCGTTAAAGTGTTGTGGATCTTCGCTTTCAATCATGGAGAGAAGGTCATTTAAAATGCCCCTGGTCTCTAGCAATATGGAAAGATCATGTTCCGGTTCACCATACTGTTCAGCATGGGAATACGTATGAAGGAACCGGATAACCCTAGTCTTTTTTACACAATCGCAACCAATACAGTCAAGCTGTGCTAATAGATTTCCAGTTTTTAATGGCTTGCGAAAAGCACAAAATGATTCCAACAGTCTTCTGGCGATATTAGGTAGCGGATAATATCGCTCCAAATCAACAGTTTCAGTTGAGGTGGCTGCTTTATAGATGAGACTGAAAAGATAGTGATACTCTGACTCATATTTGCGCAACAAAGGGTCGATAACAGCGATAGAGGAAGTCCGTGTACGTCCAAATGACCCAGTTTTCAGCATATAAAACTGCCCCGGCCACTTTTTTTCAGGTTTATGCCGATTAATTCCATTAAACCAATTCTTAACCTGCCTGAAAAACGAGTGGCTGTGAGTAAGAATAATAAGTTGTCCCGCATCTTTGGTCTTTTCTTTCATCATGCCGAAGGCATGAAAAATAGAGTTGCTGTCCAGGCTTGAAACTGGGTCGTCAATCACCACAATGCCATCTTTCAATGAAAAAGATTTATCCTCGAGTGATTTCAAAAAGTACAGAAAAGCTATTGCTGCCGTTTCTCCTTCGCAGAGGTTTTCCGCCGGTTTTCCGTTGCGGTTGATCTGGTAGCCCGTCCCCTGAACATCAAAAGTAATTTCATCCCTTCCAAGGTAAGAACAAATATCAGCATTGAGTTCAACTGCTGGTTTTCTGAATTCCACGATATCATTTTCATTTAGGGTGATTTTCTTTTCTAATGCCTGGATTCTTTCTGTGGCATCGTCTAAAGCTGAAGTTGCGTTTTTTAAAAAATCCTTTTTCTCACTGTATTCCACTAAACTATCTAAGACTAGTGAATTCTCGAGTGATTCTCGTGCATTAAAGATAGAAGTCTTAAAATCATCCGACCGTTGGTTATGTTGGCGTATTATTTCGTTAATATCCAATAACACTTTTTCATTTCCGGAAACAACCTCAAAATTCTTCTTGATTTGTTGAAATGGTTTTTTCCCTTTTTCCTCCAATGTCGCGAGAAGATCTCCCAAAAACTGGAGAATGACGCGGTTATTCTCTTGCAGTTTCTGGCACTTCTCTATGTAATCCCTCTCTAGGTCCTCGTAAAATTGAGATTTATAAGGAGGCATACAGGACTCAACTTTTTTGATTTCCGTTTGGATTTTCTTTTCTAACGCTTCTTTCTCAACGATGAACTCGTTATATTGATCATTGAAATGAGCTTCCAGTTCTTTCATGCGACCTTCAGGCAGTAGCTGGTCGCAGAACAGGCAATGAGTGGAATTCTCTTTCTTATGTTTTTCCAGACCATTTTTTACCCAATCGGAAAGTTCCCCGTCATTCTTCAAAGCCTCGATTACTTTTGAGACTACTGTTTTTGCAAGTAAGGCATTAACCTGATCCGTCAGCTTTTGAGTATCCGGAAATTCGAAATCGAAAGGGGATATCTTATCTTTCGGAGTTGCATCTTTCTGTTTCTTTAAATTTTCAAAATCATCTTCACTCAATCGCTTTGCATCCCGTTCTTCCTCAGAAAGGAGGAGCAATTCATCACACTTTTCCCTGAATAAGCTTTTGTTATAGTTATTATAGGGATTGTATCCTCCGGAAGAACTCAGTAAGTCTTTGATATGCTTCGCGTAATTTGTAGTAAATTCTGAAAGCTCTTTATCTGCCCGTTTCTTTTCATCTTCCTTTTGAGGCAAGGCCTTCGTTTCCTCTTCTAAGCGGTTCTTTAACTGCTTGACTTCTTTTTCCTTTTCAATACTTTTTTTGCCGATGATGTAAATAGGAAGAGCCCCTTCGCTCCTAAAAACATTGGCTTCAATAAAATATTTATTAAAAACACGTACTTCGGGAAGGCGTTGTGATATTGAAAGCTCCGCTCCATTAACATCTCTCCCGTCGATTACAAACACAACTTCCCCTTCGGAGATATTATTTCCCTCTTCTATGGCGCGGAACAGATTGCAAAGCGTTGTTTTCCCTGTTCCGTTCCATCCATAAAATACATTCTTCTCGTTGAAATCAGGAAGGTCGTTCGTCCAGGAAAAATCCCGGAAAACACGATGATTTTTGATTTTTTTAATCCGTTCAATTTTCATTTCGGGATTCCCCAGTTTTAATGAACGTCGCTTCGAAGGCCTTGCACGAGCGGAACTGCTGCAGGCGGTTCGTGAAGGCGAAGGAGTCATTCATCTCATAATGCTGGAAAATATCGAGGCCGCGGTCGAGGGAGACCTTCCATCCGTGGTCTGTCACGATGTGCCGGGCATGGAGCGTTCCCGAACCGTCGAACTCCCAGGTGAACGTCACTCCGAGAGCGGCGGCGGATTCCTGTATTTTCACGAAGTTCTCCTTCTGGGAATCGGCTTTATATTCGTCCTCGACAGTTACCAGATGCACCTCGACCTCATCTTCCCGTGCCTTTATTTTCACGATAGTCTCAAGGAACTCCATGAAATTGCGAACCTGGTAGAAAAGCCGTATGTACGGGTCCGTCACCGTGATCTTCCCCGAGCCCTCAAGGTAGGGCCCCAGCAGCGAGTCATAGGACACCCCTTTCTGGTTTTCCTGGAAGGTCACATGCTTCTCCTGAAGAGGCGCTTTCGGGGACGCCGGAGCCTTCACCGGTTCCTGAACGGCTTCCCGACCGCTCTCCTCGTCACCCTCCGCGACCGTCTTGTGGTAGTAGTGCGGATACTCTTCTTCTTCCAGCGTGGTGACGGCTTTCGTCTTTCCGGTTGAATCCGAATAGCAAAAACGCACGCTCCCGTAGGTAGAGTCAATCCTCAGGAGCTGATCCTTCACCCTCTTTCGCCCTTCAATGGCGAAGCGCAGCAATTCCTCCATCTCATCGGAGGAAGCGTTTCCCTCGGGGAAGAGGATCTTCATCAGACCGGAAAACGTTTTGTTGACGCCGTCGCGGTCGCGGGTCGAGATGTCGGATGAGAGGGTGAAAGATGCCATGTACCGGTCTGAATAGTCGTGATCGCGCAACGACCTGAGGATCTCGGCCAGGTAGTCCACCACGAATCCGTATCCGCTCGAAAACATTTCGCCGCGGATTATGTCGGCCTCCCAGCCGGGAATGTAGCAGTGGATGCGGTCGAGGAACGCCGAGTCGTAGAACCTGTCCGGCAGCTCGTCGAAGAGGTTGGAGTGCTTCAGCATGTACGGCACGGTATGCTGGGTATTCCCCACGAAGACCATGGAGGCCTCTGCCCCCAGGGTCTCGATACCCCGGGAGAATGACTTGTTCGCCATGTAGTTCTTCAAAATGTCCACCAGCGCCTTGTCCACGCGCTTCTTCTTCCCCGCGAACTCGTCGAAGGCGACGCAGTCCCAGTAGCCGACCAATCCTATCTTCCCGGTCGAGTTGTTCACAAAGAGCTTCGGAACGGTCACCTCGCCCCCTGAAAGGAGAATGCCGTGGGGGGAAAACTCGGAGTAGATGTGGGACTTTCCGGTCCCCTTCGGGCCGAGTTCGATCAGGTTGTAGTTCCGTTCGCAGAAGGGGATCAGCCGGAGCAGATGGGTCAGCTTGCTGCGCTTGCCGAACAGCTCCGGATTGAAACCGATGCTCTGGACCAGAAGATCGATCCACTCGTCCGTTGTAAACTGCCTCCTCGCGGCAGTGTAGCTGTCGAAATCGAAATGGGAGAGCTGTATCGGCTTCAGCATGGACAGTATCCACGGAGAGGCGTTCTTCGCCTCGGTGAATTCGTACTCCACGTCGGCGATGCACCATACGCCGCTGACCAGAAGTTTCGGATGGGCTTTGACGGTTCCGGAGTCTACCAGCACCTTCTTGATGCCGAGGTTCGAGAACTCCGCCTCGTAGGCGTCGGTCTTGTCGTTCAGCGCGACGCTTATCTTGTCGATGACCTTGTAGCGTCCCTTTTCCTTGATGTTGGAGCGGACAAGCCCCGCCTCGCCGCGGTGGACATAGTGCTTCCGCAGGATCTCCCGGACTGTCTCGATGCCCGCCAGGATGGTCGGTTCATCGCTTGTCGCACAATACTGGCCCAGCAGGTACTCCAGAACGTAGGTCGGAACGATTGCGTTCCCCTTGACCGTCTTGACGAGATCCTTGCGGACAACGAGTCCCGGGAAGTGCGCGTTGATCTTCATGTCGAGTTCGTTCATCGTTCACACCCTCTTTTTAAAAGTCGAAGTCGCTGGTAAAGGATCTGCGCATCGTGTACCGGAGCGACTTGTATTCCTTGAAATACGAAGTGCCGGGAACCTTTTCCTCGAGCCTGAGGTACACATCCCTGCCGTTTGCCTCGTCGGCCTTGCGGGTAAGCAGGAAACGAACCTGCAGCTCCCGCTCGCGGGGGTTCTCAGAGGCGAGGTCGAAGGAGAGTTCGTGGCTGTCGGAGATCAGGTCGCCCGATTCCGTGAAGATACCCGCCCTGAGATGGCGGGGCTGCACTTTCTCCGTCGCAGGTTCCTTCTGGTAGAGCGTCACCGCGAGCTGGCCCGAAGTGATGATTGCACTGCCTCCGCGGACGATGTCCACCTCGACGGAGGAGAGGTCGCTCGCGCGCTTCTTGTTGATCCGAAGCACAGGGAGCACCACCTCCTGCAGTGTCGCGCCGCCGTGAACATAACGGCTCCCCGAACCCTTCAGGCGCAGGCGGTTGATCGACTTGGGGATCTGCACCTCTACCCCGCCGGAAAGACCGAGCCGTGCGGAAGTGAACGTGTGCAGCCCCGGCGAAGCGGCAAGTCCCTTGCCGAGGACGAAACGGCGGTCTCTGTAAAGAATTTGCTCCCCCTTCACTTCGCACCCCGAGAAGTCGCTCTCCTCGATGGCGCGGTTCTGGTAGATGAAGCCGTGGTCGGAGGTGACCAGTATATTGTTCACGTTGGCGCCCGTGAGCTTCTTGATCAGGCGGACAATTTCGTGCAGTGACTCCTCTACCGCCTCGAAAACACGCTCCTCCGACTCGCGCTTGTCACCGACGGCGTCGATCCGGTTGTGGTAGACGAAGAGCACGTCGTGCTCACGCACCAGCGCCCTGCAGTCGTCGCCCTTCATGGCCATCAGTTCGTCCGCTTTGCAGGCCGTCGCCCTCATGCCGTTCGCATTAGAAAGGATCTTGATCCGGTTCTCCGTGCCCCGGGAGTCCTGCCCGTCCACAAAGACAGCGGCGGATTCGTCCTCGGCGATCGCGAGTCCGGCATTGGGCAGCAGGGCCGCCATGCCGAGCTGGGTGTAGCTCGGCAACATCGAAAGGGCCGGTTCCAGCTCCGCGGTGTAGCGGTCCTCCTGGCGTATCAGGCCCAGAAGTTCGTCCGCAATCTCGAACCGCAGGGCGTCAGACACGATCACGCACACCTTGTTCTCCTTCCGCAGAAAGGGACGCACCCGCTGCTCGAAGAACTCCTTCTGGGTGTGGAGGGGAAAGGCTTCCCACCTGGACGCCGCCTCCACAAAACCCTGGAAGGCATCCCCGAGCTTCAGCAGGTAGCTGTTTGAGTAGAGGTTTTCTATCCGCTCGCTCAGGGTTCCCGTCAGCGTCGCCTGCCCCGACATGCGGACATGGTAGGTGAACTTGCGGTAGAGCTGGTCTATCCGATACCACGAGCTGCAGTACCGCTGCAAGCCGTCAGCCAGGCTCTCCATGGAGAGGTTCGCCTCGTCGAGGGCGTGGAGGAAACGTGCGGCATATTCGATTGCCTCGTAGAGGTGGCTGTATTCGGTGTACCAGCGGCCCTGCCGTCTGCGGCGCACCCAGAGCGTGACATCGCCTGCGGAAACGGTGCGGGACGCTGTCTCCCGCACCAGGTCGCTGATGATCTTCTGATCGATCAGCTTGAAGTAGTCAAGGTCGATCAGATCGCGGAAATCCCGCTTCGATAGATCCTGTTCGATCCCGAGGATCTCGGCACATTCGGCGGAAAGGGCCTGGAAACTCTCCTCGAACTGGCGGCTGTCCTTCCATCGCTTGAGGAAGACGAGCGCGTCGGCGGTCAGCTTCACCTCACCGTCGGTTCCCATGGCGTAGCACGATTTGAAGAGTTCGAGAACGAAGTCGCGGATGCCGGGCTCGGCGGAACGGTATCCGTAGCTGCGCGACATCTGTTCCCACAGGAAGCCGTCCAGAGCACACCGCCCGATCAGCCGCAGCTTCTCGTCCCGCCCGTCGGCCAGCTCCTGAAGGAGCTGCTCCGCCACGGAGTCCACCCGCGGGTCGCTTCCTGCGCAGACCGCCAGCGTCTTGAGCCGGATCCTGCCGATCGTGTCGTCCTGCTCCAGCAGTTTTTTCAGCGCCTCTTTTCTCTTCGCTGCCTGAAAGAATTCCGGATGGAATCGGACAACTTCGGAGAACTCCGCCCCAAGCCCCAGCTCCGAGAGCCAGATCGCGGCCTGGTCGGTGCGGAATTCCGCATGGGCCAGCTCCACGTCCAGCAGCCAGTTCTCAAGGTCGTCCGGGCGCGGCCCCTCCCGGTAAATAAGAAAACGGCTCTTGGGCTGTTCCCGCAGAATGCGGTACTTCACGGCAAACTCGTTGCCGGCAAGCTCTATCTTCTCCACGTCGGGAAGGGCAAGCGCCTCGAAATCGGACCGAAGCTCACGCTTTTCATCGTACCAGAAGACGATCCGGCTGCGTTCGAAGAGTTTTCCCAGCGCCTGAGCTATTCGATCGTTCATGATCCCATCTCCTTGGGCGCGTTCCTCCGGTTGAGGCAAAGGCGCATCACTCCTCCACCTCCGCATCAAGGCCGGGGATTTTTTTCAGGGCGGCTCCGAACTTGGGATAGTTGGCCTTCACCCCGTCGTCGAGGTCGATCTGTATCCGGGCCGCCGCCAGCGGGTAGAGTACGTCTCGCTCGTACTCCTCAAGCTCGGTGATCACCTTTCCCAGCTTTTCGATCTCCTTCAGGGCCTTCGTCTTCTCACCCTGGGAGGCCGCCGCGCTGATGCTCACCACTTCAAGCCGCCCCTTGTGCGAGAGGAGCTTCGCGCGGAACTCACGCAGGTAGTCATTGAGGACGATGCCCATCGTCTCCGGGCGGTAGCGGTGCATGTATATGAGGGCGTTGAAGCTCCCCTTGGGGGAGCTGAAAAGCCAGTAGATGGGGCGCTTCTTGTAGCGCTTCACGTGGTCGGCGTAGAACTCGCCGAGGAAGTAGTCGCGGATGCTGTAGTTCCGCTTGTTCTTTATGTTCAGCCCCTTCTCGACGAAGGTGAGGTTTTCCTCGTAATGCTCCGTTCCGAAGGCCGTGCGCAGAAAGGCGCGGAATCGTTCGGCGATGTCGTAGGCGAACCAGTCGCCGTCGACGACGGGGATGACGTTCTTCCCATCCGCAGGAAAGAGCGGCTCGGGGATGCGCCGCAGATAGTCGTCGAGGGTCTCCCCCTGGTTGGCGAGGATCAGCCCGGGCTCGTCGAGCGCGTAGCGGCCGAACATGCACCCAACGGCGTAGGAGACCAGCTCGCGCATGGTGTCCGCCAGCAACAGCGCCTCCAGCTCCTCCTCGCTCTTGCCCGCACCGTACCGGTAGTGCGGGTTGCAGGTGAGGGTGATCTCGTGCAGCGGCACGTCGGGGGTCAGTTCGTCCTGTAGGCCGTAGGCGTCGATGAAGATGCGGTTGTTCTCCTCCTCAAGCCGTTGCATCTCCAGCGTGGTCTCCCGCCAACGGGCGCGAAGATGCCGGTACGTTTCCTCCAGCGTCGCCCGGCGATGTTCGGGGGCGAGCAGCGGGAGGATGGTGAAGTCCCAGGAAATTTCGTAGGAGTTCCAGTCGGCCTTACTCAAATCAACTAAATATTTAGCATTTTCCTCTTTTGTAATCTTGATAATGGGTATTTTCGCTACTTGTCCAACCTCAATTGCTATCGTAGCGCTAAAAACATCAAGGTAAGTTTTTGCTGTATTAGAATTAAGGAATCCGAGGATGCTGTATAGAGTATACCCGTCCTTAGGGTTTACAATACAGGGACCACGATGACCTATAACGAATTCATCGGCAGCATACCTAAATGAAGCAGTTCCACTCGTTATAGAAGTCCAAGTCAGATGCTCTTTAAAGTAGGTTTCGGGATTACGAACAACGGACCTTTCAAAACGGCGTATCTCGTCACCATCATTCTCCCAATTTATTACAATCTCTCGATTCCCATACCAACGTCTGAAATCGCCACCTTTTTCAAACGGAACCCATTTCCCTTCTTTTGTTATTGGGCTTTCTTTAAAGCGGCATTTTGGCACTTCACTCCAAAATCTTAGAAATCTGTTGTCGTCTGCAGTCGCTAACCCCTGGCAAGGAGCTGCAACTTCGGCCAATGTTTTTCCGATTCTAAATGCGTTAAGTGCATAGTCACTAAGCCAATATGCAATCGGACATCCTGGAATTTCTAAGAAAGAACCTTGAAAAACACCAAATTGACTATTGTCTTTATTAAAGAACAATCTTTCTATTTCTGCTGGGGTACGAACTAAAGAAAATCTGTCAAATAATCTACGGAAAATCGAGTTTTTTCTATGCGTTGCTTTTATATTAAGAATCGTAAAAGCAACGCTACCGAAATCCGAACCAAAAATACCCCGCCCAAGATGCAACAAGGATTCTATTTTACAGTTTTTGAGAAGTTTTCTGCGAAGCTTTTCAAAAGAACTCAAAAACATCCACGAAGGCAAATTAATCATACCCCAAAAACCTAATTTGACACAAAGTTCTGAAGCTCTTTCCATAAAACAAGTCATCAGATCGGACTTGCTGTCCGGGTAGTTCTCCTTCGCCCACTCCGAAAGTCGCGCGTTCATGCCTTTTCCCCCCATGTACGGGGGGTTCGCGATCACCACGTGGTACTTTCCGCTCAGGTAGTCGGCCTGCTTTAGAACCTGGAGCACCTTGTTGCGGGTCTCGGTCAGGAAGATCCGCCCGGAGATGTCCGCGGGCTCCAGCGCGCGCAGCGCCGCCGAGGCGTCCGCGAGGGCGGGGCGTATCAGGGAGCCGAAGGTCTCCGCCTCCTCGAACTGCCGAATCGTGTCCAGCAGAGGCTGGGTGAACAGCTCCTGTCCGATGTGCTCCATGTAGCGCTGCAGTTCCTCCCCGTCGAAGCGGACGTTCCGAAGGACGCAGATGTTGGGTTGCACGGGCTTTCGGAAGAAGCGGCGGTACTTCGCGCGTGCCTTCATGGCGAGGGCGAAGGCGGCAAGCTCCCCCGCCCGTTCGTCGATCTCGATGCCGTAGAGGTTGTTCGCGAGGATCATTCCGGGAATCGAGGCGGGGTCGTACCCCTCCTCCTCGTAGATTGCGCAGAGCAGGTCGAACGCATAGGCGAGCATGTGGCCGGAGCCGCAGGCGGGGTCGCAGACGCGGATCTCCTCGGGCGAGGCGATGCGCAGAAAGTCTGCCTCGGGCTCTTCGGGCTCGATGTAGTAGTCCATCCGCTCCTTCAGCTTCGAGGCGGGGCGGTTGCGCATCCAGAGCCGACCGAGAGAGTTCTCCACGAGATAGCGGACGATCCAGTGCGGCGTGAAGAGCTGTGTGGCCGCCGGGATGTTCTCGGGGGATATCTTCACGTTCCTCTTGAGCCCCTCGAAGACCTCGTCCTTCTTCTCGGAGATGTAGAACTGGTAGAGCCATCCGATCACCTCGACGTCGCGGCATACCTCGCCGGTCATCGCCTCGCGGACAGAAGAGAGGACGGAGTTTTCGGAGAGGAGGTCGTCCGGCATGAGCAGTTCGGTGTAGTCGTCGATGCGCTGGAAGAGGAAGGGCATCGATCTGTGCCAGTAGTTGCAGACCGCGACCAAAAGCAGCCGGTAGGCCTCCTGCTGCGGGTCGCGGCTGGGGGCGCTCCCCGAAAGCAGGGAGGTTATCCTTCGGCGGAGCGCGTCGCCTGCGATCTCCTCGTCGATATGCCCCATCTTGGCCTCCGCGAGAATCTCCGGCTGCGACTGCCCTTCCGCGGGCGACACCGTTCCGATGCCGGTATAGCCGTTCGCATCCATGAAGCGGAGCGCGCAGAAGCGGTTGAACCACGTGTACGCGACGTTTTCGACGATCCGCTCCCTGCCGTCCCGTTCGAGGGCCTCCTCCAGATTTTTCACGGCCTCCGGGCTCTCGCGGCGGGCCGCGCTTCCTTCGGAGAGGACCAGCTTCAGACGGGCTTCGGTCTGCTCCATCAGGGTGCGCCGGGCGGCCCGGGCGAACTTTTTCAGCGCGGCTGTGTCCATCATGAGATCTGCACTCTTTTTCCGCTGCGGATTTCAGCCAGCAGCGCCGTCCGCAGGGAGTCTACGTAGCGGTCCACGTCGTTCTCGTCGGCCAGCCAGGGCTTGTCAAAAGAAACGACGAGCGAATGGCTGGAGACGTACTCGATGCGGGGCGCCGGTTCGGGGACAGCTTCCGGCCCGCCGCCGGGTCCGGGTGTAGGCGTGGCGGTCCGCCTCAGCCACTCCGTCATCCTCGAGAGCAGGCTCTTGTAGCCGGACTCCTCGAACTGCCGTGCCGTGTCTCGAATAACGGCGATGAGGTTCTTCCCTTCGATTTCATCTATAACCTTCTGAAATCCTGCCTCGATCTGCTTCTGCTGGTCTGGAGTGAGCATATCGAACTCGGGTGTTCCCCGCAGGCCATCTTCAAGCGCCGCGACGCGCTTTTTCGCCTTTTCGATCTCATCCTGCAGAGCATCGTTTATCTTTTTCTTCAGGGTTTCGAGGTCGGTCCTCGCCTGCTGCATACGGCCGTTCCGGAAGCACTCCGGATCGGTGAGGACATCCTTCACCCGGGCAATTTCATCGTACGGCACAGAGGCAAAGTTCGGCTCCTGCATCCCGACAAACTCGCTGATGCTGTCGAAGATACCTTTCTGATGCCCGCTCATGAATTTGGAAATAGGGTCGATCACGCTCTCCTTCAAGTCGAGGAGGGCGTCTTCCTTGCGCGGGAGTTCTGCCAGATACCACGAATAGGGCTTGCCCACGCACTCTTTCAGTTTTTCGGTCACGGGTTCGAGGGCAATTACGAAGGGGTAGCGTTCCGCCTGGTGTATCAGAAGCCCGAGTTTGCGAAGAAGTTCCTGAAACGCCTCGGCTGTCTCTTTGCCGAGGGCTTTTGCCTCCGCGGAGCGCGGCGGCGCATCGAAGAAATCTCCGTAGAAGTCTTTCAATGCCCTGACCTGGGATGCTGTAAACTCGATCTGCTGCTCCAGCACCACGTTGCCGTGCCCGTGGGTGTTTCGGAGCGCGCTCTCCAGCTCGCTGTCCTCCAGCAGGTTGCCGTCCACCCGCACTTCCACCTTGCCCCGGGCGCACAGGTGCGCCAGAGTGCAGAGCACGGCGGCGTAGTACCATCCGTAGGGCTTGCATGAGAATTTCTCCAGAAGGCTTTTCACCGTGGTGCGAAGGCCCTCCGCGGCGTTGTTCCGTATAAGGCTCAGAACCTCCTGTTCCGCTTCGGTGATCGGCGTTTCATTGGTTCCGAAGAGCCCGTCTTTCGACTGCGCGAGATATTTCGGGATGTCGTTTTCGATGTAGCTGACGCCGCGGAGCATGCGAAGATGGGGGTAGGCGCGGGCGATCAGTTCGTAGAATCCCTGCTTCACCCTTGTCTGGGCGTCTTCTGAGCAGAGCTCGATTTCGCTCCCAGCGAGGAAGATTTTCGCTCCGCCAAGAAGCCGGCGGACCCTTTGCTGGATTTCAGCAAATCGTTCCCTGTTCTGGAGCGCCTTATCGCTCAGGATGCGTTTAAGGCTCTCCTGCTGCGTTATGGAGATATTCTGGCGAATATACTTCTCGGTGCGCTCGTACATCAGAAGGTCGCGGATCAGGCGGCCGTCGGGAGGCATCACGACCAGAATTTCGTCTTTCAGCATGCTCATCATCACCAGGGCCGATTCGTTGCCGGCGTTCTCGTGGAACGGGCTGACGATATGAACTCCCAGCTCGTATTCCCGCCCGTAGAGTCGGTCATCGAGCTTTCGGGAGAACTGGTAGTCCTGGCCGTTCTGGTCGTACCGTATCTTGTTGCCGCCTATCTTGAGCACGTGGTCGAAGGCGATCTTCTCGAGTTCCCCCGATACGTCGGCCGACTCGACCTCGGTGTTCTTGATCTCCTGCTCGACGTCCTTCTCCTCGTCGGTGAGATACGAGTACACCTCGCCGTTCCTCTGGATGTAGGTCTGGTGTTCAAGCAGGTTGAGAGCCTCCTCCACCCGCTTTTTCAGCGCGGGAAGGTTCGTGTCGAAACTGTCCAGCATCAGGACGCAGAGGTTTCGCACGGTCGGCTTGAAATCATTGACGTATTTGACGAGGAAGAGCGCCTTGAGCAGCCTGACGGCAAAGGGGTCGTTCAGGTTGTTCTCGGCCTGGATGACCGCCTTTTGGATCTGTGATTTCAGGGCGGTGCGGACGCCTTCGAACATCAGGTCGAAGGTGGCGAGCCAGCCTGTTTCATTACAACCGATCCGGATGACCACCTGCTGGAAAACTCCGAGCATGGAACGCTCCCCCACGGAACTGTACTTTCCTTCGAAGGCGTTGTGCTGCGAGAGGTTCTGAATTGAGGACTGGAAGAGGTCGAACTGGTACGGGATGAAGGGGTAGCTGCGGATGAAGTGCTCTCGGTCCTGGAAGTTCCTGTAGAGCCTCGAGCCGTCCGAAAAGTCGAACAACGTCTTGAAGTTGTTGGACTGCGCCTGGTAGAGATCGGAAAGGACGCGCACTCCTTCGTCGTTTTTCGTGAGGAGGCGGCTCTGGATGACTTCCGCTACATTGGCGCTGGTGAGTTTCATCCGGCTGTTGAAGCGCGCCTGTATCTTCGAGAAGTCGTTCCCCTTCTGCCTGCTCATTTCACCGACGACCGTCCCCATATCCTCCTGGGCGGTGACGACGATCCACGACCTCCCCCGGCATCTTGTGGCCAGGCTTTCGGCGATGGTCTGAAGGTTGGTCATCAGCTTGACGTTGTCGGCGATATACTGCCCGACTTCATCGACGAAGAAGTTCAGACGGAAGCCGGAGGGCTGTTTTTCGATATAGGACTGGACCTGTTCCGCAAAGTCTTCGATCGACACCTTGTACTGGCTGCGGTACTTGTCAAGCAATCCCGATGCTTCGGCCTCTTCGCCTCCGCTGACGGCAGCGTATGCCCGGGCTATGTTGCGCCCCTCCAGCAAGGCCTGTTCTCGCCCCTTTTGCCAGGGTATTCCGGCGCATCGCCGGTACTCGGACTGGAATTTCCCGTAGAGTCCCCGGCTGTCCAGATCCCGTTCAAACCGGGCGATATGCCCCTGCTTGCCGTAATAGCCGCACATCTCGTCGAAGACCTTGACGAAGACCGCCAGCAGGGCGTCTGCCTGCGTCTTGCTGATGACGTCCGCCTTCTGGTCGATGTTGAACAGGATGCTTTTCGAGGGGATGGAAGACGCCCGTTTGAGGTCGCCGCGAAGGATCTCGTTGTCGCCGCACTTGGGGAGGAAGAGGTCGAGCGCCGTAGTACCGTCTATCTCGCGGTTTTCGAGGATCAGGGCGAGAATCTTCAGCAGGTGCGATTTGCCCGATCCGAAGAATCCCGAAATCCACGCCCCGTTGGCTCCGTCATAGTTATTGTAGGCTCCGA
>Ga0123335_1003943_pt1 | contig 19907 bp, 15 predicted proteins | sample BiotimSIPDNA_2_FD_89707 | JGI IMG/M metagenome (GOLD analysis project Ga0123335, IMG submission 89707) | Anaerobic biogas reactor microbial communites from Washington, USA - Biogas_R2 time_0 SIP DNA | ecosystem: Engineered > Bioreactor > Anaerobic > Unclassified | place: Washington, USA...
ATTGGCGATGAACAATCCATTGAACAGTCGCTGTCCACTTTTTCAGGCCACATCACTCAACTGGTGCGCATTCTTAAACGCGCTGATTACCGTTCGTTGGTGCTGCTTGACGAATTGGGCTCAGGCACTGATCCTCAGGAAGGCAGCGCGCTCGCCCGGGCTGTCTTAAACGATTTAATCTGCCGCCGCGTCACCTGCATTGTTGCCACACATTACCCTGAGCTTAAAACCTATGCTCATACCACCAGAGGCGCGATCAATGCCAGTCTTGAATTTGATCTCGAGACCTTACGGCCAACCTATAACCTGATTATCGGGCTTCCGGGCCGCTCAAACGCTTTAGCCATCGCTGAAAGGCTTGGTTTGAAAGCCGAAATCATCGAAGCAGCCCGACAGGAGCTCGACCCCACAGAATTGGACGCAGAAGATCTTTTGGACGAAATCCACCGGCAGCGCGACCTCGCCCGTCAAAATTTTGAGCTCGCTGATCAGGCCCGTCAGGAAGCCGAAGATGCGCGCGACAAACTGAACGCCCGCATCGAGCAGTATGAGATTGAACACGAACGCCTGCTCGAAAAAGCCCAGGAACAGGCACAAAATGAGCTTGAAGTTCTCAAAGACGAGTTAGCCAGCTTAAGACGCGAGATGGCTCGCCTCAAAGAGCCACGCGAAAAAATTGTTGACCTTGAAGAACACGTTGAGGAAATCGAGACGAAACAGGAGCAAACCCGCAGGAAAAAGCGCGTCAAATCGCCCAGACCCAAAGGGGAAGCAACGCCTCTGCGTATAGGCGAAAAAGTTTTGGTTCGCAAGCTCAAAACTGAAGGGGTCGTCACCGATATCGAAGGGGAAACTATTGAAGTCCAAGTTGGCGTCCTCCGCTTGAGGCTCACCTCTTATGAGGTTGAGCGCAAACGCGCCGCTATGGATTCCATCGAGCTCCCCGCTGAGGTCAAAAAAGCCCCCGCGGGAAAAATTTCGCTGCCAGCGGTTGCCTCACCAGGACTGGAGTTAGACCTGAGAGGAATGCGCGTTGAAGACGCGTTAGACAAAATCAATGATTACCTTGAACAAGGTTATCTTTCAGGCATTCCCTTTGGCCGCGTTATCCACGGCAAAGGCACCGGCGCTTTACGCCAGGCCATCCGGCGGGTGATCAAAGAATCGTCCCATGTCAAGCGCTGGGAAGTCGGTGGTGAAAAAGACGGTGGGGATGGCGTGAGCGTGGTGTTCTTTGAGGAGGCAAAATAAAAGGATCGCCACTGATCTGCTCCTTATATCACTGACGATCCTTCTCGCGGCGATCCCCTGGGTTCGCCACCACATCTGCTGGACAATCGCCTAATAATATAATTACTATATCATATTTTTAAGACAATATTGGCGGCGAATAAGGAATAAAAAAAACAACCCCAATGTTGGGGTTGAAGTGCCGAAGGTGGGAATCGAACCCACATACCTTTCGGTACACGATTTTGAGTCGTGCGCGTCTGCCTGTTCCGCCACTCCGGCGAGTGAAACGAGAAGAAAAGAATCTTACCACATCGCTTCCGTTGGTCAAGACAATTGAGAGACAAACATGTGAGGACAAACATGGGAGACAAACAATTGGGAGTTTTTTGTGAGTTCTTGTGATTCTTCTCACGGCAATCGTAACTTACTGTTCAGTAAAGCCTGCAAAATGAGGTGTGCTTTTTGGATTGGATTTACCACTGTTTGCGGATCTAAACATTGCTTATGAATGGGAAACAGAGACGAATAAGCAAAAAATACTATGCTGGCTGGAAATTGGCCGTCAATATCGCATTAAGCTCACTCCTAATCAACCCAACAATAACGCGAATTCAATAAATTCACAGAAACACCCTTTTCGCTCTCGCTTTGCTCGCCAGCTTCTCCCACGGAGAAGTCTCGTTGAGCCCTTCCCAGCGGGGTATAATACCAATCGATCAAATATAACGGAGCCAGCATGCAACTCGGAATCATCGGTCTTCCCCAGTCAGGCAAAACTACCCTGTATAAAGCCCTTACCAGGGCCGATGTGCCTACTGACATGTCATCCGGCCGCATGGAAGTGCGTACGGCCGTGGTGGATGTGCCGGATGACCGGGTTGACGCCTTAGCCAGACTTTATTCGCCAAAGAAAATCGTGCGCACAAAAGTCTCCTACGCTGATATCGCCGGCCTCGACGGCAGCGCCAACAAAGATGGCCTGCCCGGACAACTGATTAACCAAATCGCTCAGATGGACGGCTTGTTGCATGTGGTTCGGGTTTTCGAAAACGCATCGGTTCCTCATCAGGCAGGATCAATCGACGCCTTGCGCGACCTTCAGGTGATGGATAGCGAGTTCATTCTCAACGACCTGATCATGGTTGAGCGCAGGCTCGAGAAGCTTCGCGAAGAACACCGCCGGGGCGTAGCCCGCCCGCGTGAGGTTACGCAAGCTGAAATTGACATTTTTGAGAACCTTCAGGCGATGCTGTCGCAGGATCAACCGCTGCGTCATCACACATTTACTCCCGAAGAGGATAAAGTGGTTGCCAGCTTCGGCTTTTTAAGCCGCAAGCCCCAGATTGTTGTCTTCAATATCGGCGAAGATCAACAGCCGCTTGTTTACACCAGCCCCCACCCACACACTGGCGTGGTCAGCATGCCCACCAAACTCGAAATGGATCTGGCCGCCCTCGAACCAGAGGACGCTACCATGTTCATGGAAGAATTTGGCATGACTGAAACTGGCCTGGTGAGGTTGATTCGTATGTCTTACGATCTATTGGGGTTACAAACCTTTTTCACTGCCGGAGAGAAAGAAGTGCACGCCTGGACGCTGCGCCGGGGCGGTACTGCCAAAGAGGCCGCCGGCGTCATCCATACCGACCTTGAAAAGGGATTCATTCGCGCCGAAATTGTCTCATATGAAGATATGATTAAATATGGCAGCACCTCTGAAGCCCGCAATAAAGGCCGCCTGCGCGTGGAAGGCAAAGATTACCCAATGGCCGATGGAGACATCATCGAAGTGCGGTTTAACATCTGAAAAAGTCGTGAATTTAGGATCCAGACTGTTTTATCGTTTATAATGACTGTAGTAAGACAACTAGGCGATTAACTGGTTGAGTTTTTATAAATTCCACAACTTTGAATGGAGGTTTTAATATGAGAGTATTGGCATTTGGTGCGCATCCCGACGATATTGAGTTCCGCATGGCTGGAACTCTGGCAAAGTATGCCAAGCGGGGTGATGAAGTATTTATGTGTGTCGCTACAAACGGGGAAATCGGTTCTTACGGAATGTCCCGCGCTGAAATTGCCGCGTTGCGTCATAAAGAAGCTCAGGCTTCCGCGGATGTGATCGGCGCACATTTAATCTGGCTTGGTTATGAAGATGAAATGCTGTTTGACAACAGGGAAACTCGAATGGCCTTCATTGAAGCTGTTCGTATCGCCCGCCCGGATGTTATCTTCGCTCCTCCTAAATACCGTGATTACAATCAGGATCACGACATTTGTGGATACCTTGCTTTTCAGGCGCGAGTCCTTGCCACTGTAAAATTAATGGAAACTGAGCATCCTGTAATCGATCATTTGCCGCCGCTCTTTACTTGCACTGCACATGGTGGCTTAAGCATGAAAACAAATCCACAATATTTTGTGGACATCACAGACACTTTCGAAACTAAGATGAAGATGTTTAAGTGCCATGCCTCTCAAGATGGGCCCTGGTCAAAGGATGCGTTTGGCGTGCTTTATTCTGATATCCTGGTCGGTGAAAACAAATTCTATGCCGGCGCCTGTGGAACAGCAGGCGTGGAATATGTAGAGGCCTTCACCCTCGCCACGGACTGGCCAATCATCGCAGGCGCACATACCTTGCTTCCTTAAACCGACACAAACGGACTGGATCTTATCTCGGAAGAGAACTAATCTAAGGTCACATGAATCAAAAAGACCGCTGCAGAATGATAAATGCAGCGGTCTTTTGATCAGATTGACAACTATCCCATCTTCTCAAGTTTCTTGACCATGCCATCAATTAAATCAAAACCACCCTGCCAGAACGCGGCGGTAGTGATGTCGATGCCAACTTCGCTGAGCAGCGGAATCGGCGCGATCGAGCCGCCTGCGGAGAGAATGCGCATATACTTCGGCTTAAAGCCCGCCCCTTCTTCCTGATAGCGCTTATACAGCGCAAACACAAGCAGCTGACCAAATGCGTAGGCGTAGACATAGAAGGGTGTACCATAAATGTGCGGGATTGACACCCACTCATACTTGAATTCATCCGAAACCTCTACCGCCTTGCCAAATTCTTCTTTGAGATTTTCCAGATAAACCTTATTCAGATCATCTACAGAGGCGTCTTTGGCAATCAGTTCGTGAGCGTCGCGTTCGAATATCGCGAAATAGATCTGACGAATAATCGTCGCGAAAGCGTCATCTACCTGCCTAAACAAAATATCGCGTCTGACCGCCTCATCTGGTTCGCGCTCGAGCAGCAGGTCGGTCAAAGTCATTTCGCCAAAAGTTGAAGCGGTTTCTGCCAGCGGCAGGGCGGAATGTTGAGTGTACATGGTATGATGCTCGGCCATCAGCGAATGGATCGCATGGCCAAGTTCATGCGCCATAGTTGAGACATCATCAGCCTTACCCTGATAATTCAAAAGCACCCAGGGGCTGAAATCGGGCGTAATGGTCGCGCAGAGCGCGCCACCCATCTTTCCCTTGCGCACTTCACTGTCAACATGCTGATCAGCAAAAACACGCTTGGCTAATTCAGCGAACTTAGGATCAAAGCGTTCAAACGCTTCAAAGGTCATCCTCATCGCATCCGCGTAGTCATATCTTTTATTCGATTTTGAAACCGGAGCATAAATATCGTAGCGGCGCAACTTCTTCATGCCAAGTAATTTGGCTTTTACTTTAAAGAAGCGGTGGAAGATGCCGATATTCTTGCGCGCTACTTCGATAAGCGTGTTAATCACCTCATCCGGCAGGTCATTGATCCGGTTGCGCACAGCCATGGGATTCTTGAATCCGCGCAGGTTGAGGTTTTCGTTGCGCCAGTCGCGCACAAGTCCCTGATAGATCTGCCCAAGAATCGGCGCGTCATGACCATAAACCCGATAGAGTTCCTGATAGGCTTTCGCGCGCAAATCTGGGTCATTCTCTCTCGCGTAGGTCATAATCTCACCACGCGTCATCTCTTTTTCCTTGCCGTCTACAGTCAGCTTAAAGACATAACGGTTAGTGATGGAGTCATACAGTGTGTTAAGTACGGTTGAACCAGTCACATTCTTAAGATTGATGATTTTTTCTTCCGCTTCGGTCAGGGTATAAGGCTTAAAATTGCGCATCTGCTCGAGCCAATAGCGGTAATCGCCGCTGGCCTTGAGCAGTCTTTCAGCATTTCTCGCGTCCAAAGCTTTCCACCAAAGTTCGAAGAACATGGTTTTGTTTGACTTTTCAGCGTAAAACTGCTGCACGCGGGACATCGCCGTCTGGGCTTTTTGATCTTGGGTATTAGCGGCGAAAGAAAGCTCCGCGAAGCCATAGAGGCGCATGATCTGGCGATCAATCGTCTCAAGCTCTCTGATAATCTCAAGGAAACGTTCAGCGGTAAGCGAAGACCTTAGCTCATCGCGATAGCTCTCGAACTGTGTGACTTTTTTTGCCAAGTCTGCAAAGGTCTGATCAATTTTGGGGTCGTCAAAGCTTTCGAAAAGCTGTTTAAGTGACCACCCGGTAGGTTTTACTGAAGATTTTTTGGGCATGCGGCTCCTTTTTATTTTTTATATTATCCTCAACGAAGTTTGGTTATGCAAGTGTTCTATCTAAAGATCATGACTCATTGAATCAGAGCAATTCTTGGAAAAATTTCCCCAATCTGATCTTTTAAGCTCGTAGGCGACGCCAATTTGCCAATTGCCCAGTTGATCTTGCCAGCGCAGGTCGGACAAAGCATCTCTGCGAAAGCCGAGTTTTTCATAAACATGACGGGCGCGCAGGTTGTTAGCATTGGTGTCGAGCGCTATTTTATCTACAGGCAGAGCATAATCTTTAGATTCAGCGCCGAACAAATAGCCAATCAGCATGGTCAGATAACGCGGTCCAAGCCCCCTGTTCTGCCATATCGGGTCGCAAATCTTTATGCCAATTTCAGCCGTTTGACCCTCTACCATGTAAGACATTTCACCAATTGGAATTTGGTTGACTTCGAGAATGCAACGCTGACCACGGGAAGTCAGGTTTTCAGCGATCAAAAGCCGGGTCGCTTCAGTGGTTGTGCCCAAACCATTCGGAAATCCAGCGTGCTCCATCACGGTGCCATCATTCCACCAGGAGGTCAGCTGCTCCGCGTCAGCCTTCGTCGCACTGCGGATGGTCAATTCAGCTTGATTGAGCCTGATCACAGCGCAGCCTTGATAAAATTCTCAAAAAGAGAGCGCATGGCAGGATCGTCCTGAAGGTGTTCAGGGTGCCACTGCACGCCCATAACGAAGCGTTTGTCCGGTAGTTCGGCCGCTTCGATCACACCATCAGCGGCTCTCGCAGTCACTACCAGTCCATCGCCAACCTTTTTGACTGCCTGGTGGTGCAGACTGTTCGTGCGCAGCGATCCCCTGCCAGTAATCCTTTCCAGTTTTGAACCAGGCTTGATTGTGACCGTATGAACTAATTTATCACGCGCAAAACTGGGGTACCAATCATGCCGGTCTGCTTCAGGCAGTTCGGCAGCGATATCGCCAATCAACGTGCCGCCCAAACCGACATTTAAAACCTGTAATCCACGACAGATGCACAACAAAGGTTTGTCTGCCTCCAAGATCAACCGCAGCATTCCCAGCTCGAAGTGGTCTCGCTCGGCATGAATGCCATAGCTGTTGGGCGGCAGTTGCGCCCCATAGCGCTCGGGATTCACGTCACCGCCCCCGCAATACAAAAAACCACCAAAAGCATCAATCAATTGCAGCCAGTCAGCCTCAGGTATGTTAGTGGGCAGAACAACAGGCAGCCCGCCGGCTGATAAAACTGCTTTAATATACGTCTCGTTAGCCTCATAATCGGGCACACGGCCTTTACGCGACTGGTGAGCGGCAGAAATAGCAATCAATGGTTTTCTCATCACGTCTCCGATTAAATGAAAAAGTCTTGTCTGTTTGGTTTGATTTTATCAGTCATCCAGTCAGACAAGGCTTTTTCGCGCGGAGGGGACTCCGAAACTATCGACTTAGAAACGTTGCTTGAGGCGGGCGCTCTTACCAGTGCGTTCACGCAGGAAGTACAGACGAGCGCGGCGGACTTTGTTGTGGCGATCGACAACTAATTTGGCGATGCGGGGCGAATTGGTGAGAAAAGTACGTTCAACACCAATGCCATTGCTGGCAATACGGCGCACGGTGAAACTGGCGTTATTACCATGCCCGCGGACGTAAAGCACGACACCCTTGGACTCCTGGATGCGTTCGCGATCGCCTTCTTTAATTTTGTAATGTACACTCACCGAATCACCGGGGAAGATATCGGGGATATTCGGGTTCTTTTCAGCTTCGACAGATTTCAACAGCTCTGTATGGTTCATCTTACTTCTCTCCAACTAACTCCATGTTAAAAGCGCTCGGTGCATGCTGAGCGCGAGGGCATATTGTATCACAAGACTCTAAAAGTTTGTCAAGATTAATTTAGTATAAGATGTGAAGTGTTAGAGCAAAGTGATACTCGTTTCATGGGAACATTCTTATCAATCGCTTATCTCTAAACCAAGAAATTGGATATGATGAAAGCTTCGAATTCCAATTCTTTAACAGCGCTCCATTTTTTTGCAAGGATGCCCAACTCGGGTTTCATCTACCAAGGACAGCACATTAAACTGGGATATGACCAAGTGCCACATCAGCAGTGTTGCAACAGTGCGAGTTCAAACCCAAACGTTACGCTTCATTGGTCAGTTTTTTGGTCGGAAACAGGGTCACTTGGAATATGTGGAGTTCTCTATTTTATTATTCAAATGGGCATCAGATTACTTGGAGGGACCCCCGACCCCGTCCTTCCATTGGGAAGGTAGTTTTCCAATTTTCTTTAATTGAGGTCAGGCTATCTATATATCTCTGTCGGTCAATCCGCACCCAAGTAGGCCTTCACGACCTTCTCATCCTGCAATAAATCATCGGCTTTGCCTTCCAAAGTGATTTTTCCGGTCTCAACCACATAAGCGCGATGAGACACAGCCAAAGCCATTTGGGCATTTTGTTCAACAAGCAGGATGCTGGTGCCTTCTTCATTAATCGTCTGAATGATCTCAAAAATTTGCTCCACCATAATGGGTGAGAGACCCATGCTCGGTTCGTCAAGAAGCAAAAGTCTGGGATGAGACATTAACCCACGCGCAATAGTCAGCATTTGCTGTTCACCCCCCGAGAGCGTTCCTCCCAGCTGCCCTTGCCGTTCAGCAAGACGAGGGAACCTGGCAAACATCTGCTCTATATCCCTGGCGATCTGAACTTTATCGTTCATAATGAATGCACCCATATGGAGATTTTCAAGCACAGTCATACGCGAAAAGATCTTGCGTCCCTCCGGCACATGAACAATCCCCATTCTTACGATCTGCTCGGGATTTTTATCAGTGAGCGTTGTTTCCTCAAACCTGATCTTACCAACAGCAGGTCTCATCAACCCCGAAATCGTGTGCAATGTTGTTGTCTTTCCAGCACCATTGGCACCAATCAGGGCAACAATCTCGCCCTTGTTCAGATGAAAAGAAATTCCCTGCAGAGCCTGAATAACACCATAATAAACATGCAGGTTCTCGATGTTAAGCATAAATTTTTCTCTTTCTTTTCTGATATCGACCGATTAATTCAGCGCTGCCAACACCCAGATAAGCGTTGATGACTTGCTGGTTATTTTGAATTTCGTGAGGCTTGCCTTCGGCAATTTTGATGCCATAGTCCAGGACAGAGACCTGGTCTGAAATCTCCATGACAACTTTCATATCATGTTCAATCAGCAGAATGGTCAAACCAATTTCGTCTCTGAGGCGGCGGATAAAATTCGTTAAATCGCGTGATTCAGAGGGGTTCATTCCAGCGGTAGGTTCATCCAGCAGCAATAATCGCGGTGAACTTGCCAACGCTCGGGCAATTTCGAGTTTGCGCTGTTCTCCATAAGGCAGGTTGCGTGCTAACAGGTTTTCACGTCCCGCTAAATCAACATATTCGAGCAGATCAAACCCTCGCTCGATCGCCTGCTTTTCTTCCAGGATCGCTTTCCGCGTTTTTAGCGTCGATTCCAACCAATTTGCGCTCAGCAGCGGTTCCTGACCAATCAGGACGTTTTCGATCACACTGAGATTGCCAAAAAGACGTACGTTCTGATAAGTCCTCGCTATGCCCAGTCTGGCAATCAGATTGGTCTGAAACCCCTGGATTGGTTCACCGTAAAATGAAATTTGTCCTTTTTCCGGCAAGTAATAGCCTGAAATGCAGTTAAATAAGGTTGTTTTTCCAGCGCCATTTGGACCGATAATACTGGCAATGCTGTTCTCCGGCACTGTTAAACTGACATCATTTACTGCCGTTAACCCCCCAAAAACCTTGGTTACGCCTGTGGTCTCCAAACAAGTTTTCATATCCCCTGATCCTCCTTGAGAGCTTGAGCTGAGTCAGGAACTTCCGGCTTGGATATTTTCGGGCGTTTGGCTGGCAAGAATCCTTCAGGTCGCATGAGCATCATGACCACCAGCAAGGCTCCAAAAGCCAGCATCCTGAAATTACTGATTTCGCGCAGTATCTCAGGCAGACCTTTGAGCACCAACGCTCCGAGCACAATGCCCGGAATGTTTCCAATACCCCCTACGATCATCAGGCACATCACATTGATTGCCACCAACAGGACATGATCTTCGGGCCCGGTGAATTGGTTGCGCGAGGCGAATAATGCGCCTGCCAGGCCTGCCGCTGCCGCGCTCAAAGTCAACGCAAGCAATTTTGAAGAAAAGGTGTTGACACCTGTCGCTTTGGCAACCGTTTGATCTTCACGAATGGCCTCCCAGCCCCGGCCAGTGCGTGACCTCTGCAGCCGGGCCACAAAGAAGATCATCAACAACACCATAATAAAAATTAAGTAAGTGAAATTAACATCGTCATTCAAAACCATGCCGAACAAGGTGGGTCCTCCCACATCCCTGATCCCGCGCGGACCGCCTGTGAACCAGGTCAACAGGTCACTCTTCAGTAAGATACGAATGATCTCCGCGAAACCGAGTGTTACGATAGCCAGGTAATCCCCGCGAAGATTTAAGATCGGCAATCCGATCAAAAAACCGACCAATGCTGAAGTTCCTACAGCGATTGCTAAGGCCAGCCAAAAATTCAACATCAGCCCATGCGGCTCAGGTGCGGTAAGCAAAGCAAACGTATAAGTTCCGACGGCAAAAAAGGCCACATAACCGATCACCAACTGGCCTGTCCAACCTGTAATAATATTCAATCCCAACCCCAGCAGGATATAAATTCCCACCGTTCCCAGCACGTAATTCCAATAAGAACCCCACACCCTCGGTAAGAGAATGAACAAAGCAAGGGCAATCACAAATGTCGCATATTTCACTGCCGGTTTCTCGAACAGGTGTTGCGGCACAAACCGTATGAGGCGCTTTGACACGCACCCTTTAAGTTCTTTCGCTTTGTCACTGAACCGCCTCTGCCACAAATATTCCAGAAATGCCCCAAGCAAAGTTGCCAAGGTGAACAGGGTTAAAAGCGAAAGTGCCGCAATGGTCGGATCTGCGATCTTAAGCATCAAAAGTCCGATCAATGCGGGAGAGACTGCAACCAGGTAGGTACGCACATCGATACCAGCCTTGGCAATACTGCCAAAGATAAAAGCGACGATGCCCATGATGGCACCAAAGGTGAGCCCGCCAACCAGGATGACTGGCAACAGATCTTTGAATGGCTCCTCACGATATTTCCTAACCAGGCTGGACCCTGCCCACATTCCAATCAAAACAAAAAATAAGACGACAAAGAAAATCTTGGGCATCGCATTGGTCGGTACAGGCTGACCGAACAGTTTGGAAAGCAATCCCGAACCGGTCTCGATAAAACCAATTAAAAACAGAAAAGTCAAAACAATTCCAAACACGATCCCTGTGACAAATCCCTTGGAAAAACGGATGGTTTTCATAGTTTCTCCTCAGAGAGCCTTTCACCCAAAATGCCGGATGGTCTGATGATCAACACGACAATCAGCGTTAGAAAGGCGATAACATCTTTTAATTGGAAGTCTATTCCTAACAAAGCTGGACCAATTGACTCGATCACTCCCAGCGTCATACCGCCCAGCATGGCCCCTGGGATGTTCCCCACACCTCCCAAAACGGCCGCCGTAAAAGCCTTGATCCCTGGCAAGGAACCGGTAATATGATTCACCAGTCCCATATGAATTCCCCACATCACTCCAGAAGCCCCCGCCAAAATGCCGCTGATAATAAATGTCTGGCTAATTACCCGATTGACATCCACACCCATCAACGCGGCGCTGTCCTTATCCTGCGCCACGGCGCGCATTGAGCGGCCAAGTTTCGTTTTCTGCACAAGGATATATAAAGCGATCATCAAGATCGTGGATAATGCCAATGAAAATGCGCCGGTGTACGAAATGAGTACTGGCTTACCAAAGAACTGAATTGTCCACCCTGCTCCTCGGTCCAGAACGGCTGGGTTGACAATATTTTTACGTTGTGGCCCAAACAAAAGCATGGCAGCATTTTGTAAAAATGTTGAAGCCCCGATTGCCGTGATTAACAGGATAATTCGTGGGGCATTGCGCAGGGGTCTGTAAGCAATCTTCTCCAACAAATAGCCTGAACAACCTGAGACGAACATCCCGACTAAAAAGGCAATCAGCACGGAAAGGAAAGGGTGCGCGTTCAAAAAGACCAGGTCGGGATTGGTCATGGTTGGGGCTGGCAGGAACCTGAACAGCTCAAACACGAAGAAACAGCAAAAGGCTCCTATCATCATGACTTCACCATGCGCGAAGTTAATCATGAACATAATGCCATACACCAACGTATAACCGATGGCGATCAAGGCATACATTCCTCCCAGAATTAATCCCGAGAGGCCAAAGCGCAGCCAAGTATCAGGGGTGTAGGCAGCTTCAACCGTAACTACGCGAACGACACGCCAAAGCAGGAAAACCCCCAATGCGATTCCCAAGACCCAACGCACATATTTTCCGACCTTGAGCATAGTTCGCATGGTGGATTGATTTGGTTTCTTCATGCTCATCTTCCTTTTCCAGTCTTGCTAAACTGACAGCAAACCGCTCGAACTCAATTGCCAGATCCATTTGTTTACAAACAACCTGGGAAGAAGGATGTTTCCTTCTTCCCAGGTTCGACTCATTACTCAACAACTACCCAGTCACCATCTTTGACATGATAGATGATGGGACCAGAGGCGTTACATTCACCTGTCTGCTGACAGGTGATCGTGCCCGCCACACCAGTAAAATCTTTGACTGTGCGGACGGCTTCAACCAAAGCTGCTCGGGGAATGTACAGTTTTTCGCCAGAGACAATTGACACATCTTTAATAACCTTCAATAACACAGCCATTGCGTCATAAGAACCCCAGGTGTAGGCTGTGATCGTGCCGGGTTCAACCCCATATGCTGTCCTGAAGGCTTCATCAAACTTCTTGCGGGCATCAGAAGCAGGCGGGACCATCGTAGTACATAACGCGCCTTCGCCATTTTTTCCGGCTTTAGTCAGGAAATCGGTGCCAAAAATACCATCACCACCGAAGAAAATGACATTTTCCAAACCTGCTTGTTTCATCTGGTTGACTAAGACGGAGGCCTCCGAATTATAGCCACCATAATAAATGGCTTCTGGGGCTTTCGAGGCAACAGCGGCTAATACAGCGGAATAGTCAGCCTCTCCCGAAGTAATAGCTTCAAAAGCTACCACCTCGCCGCCCAAAGCTTTGAAATCCACCTCCAAACCACTCGCGATCCCTTGCCCATAATCACTGCCGTCATGCAAGATGGCGACTTTCCTCACACCTACCTCGTTGTAGAAATAAGCAGACGCGGCTTTGGCCTGGTCTTCATCAGTGAACGCATTGCGATTGAAGACAGCTGACCCCTTGGCAGTCAACTCTGGGTTGGTCGCTGAAGGAGACATCATCGGGATGCTTGCCTTTTCGAAGATCGGGATGGCGGCAGCTGAGTCACCCGAGAAGGCCGGGCCTGCAATGGCGATGAAGGCAGGATCTGACGCCATCTTATTGGCGACAGCAGCTCCGCCCTCAGCGGACGCGCCGTCATCTTCCGCGACCATTTCAATCGCCCACCCATTGATATCGCCGGCATCTTTAATAGCCAGCAGCATCGCGTTTACCTGGTCCTGGCCATAAGCGGCATAATCTCCCGCCAGAGGGCCTGCAAAACCCACCTTGACCGTGCTGCCTTTCGCGATGACAGCGCAGCCAGCTTTATCCGTGCCGCACACGGCTGGCACATCAGACTTTGATGCGGCCGGAGCGCAGGCGCCCAAAAGCAAAGCAAAGGCCATTAACACTACAAAAAACTTCTTACTCATAATTCTCCTTTTAAAGTGAACAATACTTTCAATAAAATTATTTAAGAGCAATGATCAAGCATTCTCCTTCATTTACATGGCAATTAAGTCACACCAATGCGGGTGCTGCTGAAGTGGGTGTATTTCTCTTCAGCCATAATCACCCTGATGCGCTCGACCGTTGTCCAAACATCCTCAAATGACGTATAAAGCGGTGCAAGACCGAGCCTGATGTTATTGGGTTCTCTGAAATCTGGAACCACATTCATTTCATTAATCAGCGCGCAATTGATCCGATACCCTTCCTCGTGTTGAATGCTGACGTGTGAGCCGCGCAAATTGACATCTCTTGGAGTTCCAAGTTTGAAACCATATGGCGCCAGCACTTCATCCACTAAATCAATTAAATAGCTGCTTAACGCGATGGATTTCTTACGCAGCTGTTCAATGCCTGCTTCAAGAAGCTTGTCCACGCCGCACTCTATTGCGGGGTAGGACATGATTGAACTGGTACCGCTCAAAAATCGCCTCACATCCCCAGCTGGAGAATATTCCAAATCAAAAGCGAATGGTTTACTGTCTCCATACCAGCCCCAAATTGGGGGCATCGCTTTCTCTTGCAAACCTTTCCTTACAAAGAGAAAAGCTGGTGAACCAGGTCCGCCATTCAAATATTTATAGGTACATCCAACCGCAAAATCAGCCCCCCACTCGTTTAACGCTACCGGAACTGACCCAGTGGAATGGCACAGATCCCATAAAACAAGTGCCCCTTTGCTGTGAGCATATTCTGTCAGTCTCTTCGCGTCATACATAAAGCCGCTTTTGAAAACAACGTGGCTGAGGGACACCACCGCAGTGTTCTCATCTATTACGCTTTCAATCTCATCCCAATCTATTGAGACGCCATCCCTGCTGTTGAGCAGCGCAATCTGATATCTGTCACCTTTCAGGTGATTGCAGCTTTGTAGCACATACAGGTCCGTGGGAAAATTGAATACATCTGAAACAATTTTCCTCCGGTCAGGTTTCAGATCTAAGGCAGCCATGATCAGTTTAAATAAATTAATCGTGGTCGAGTCTGCGACCAGACACTCACCCTCAGACGCGCCTACCAACTTGGCGATTTTGTCACCAATCGCAGCCGGCCAGGTTATCCATTTTTCATTCCATGATCTGATCAACCTGTCACCCCACTCCTTTTTAAGCAGGTGATCATATCGATCAATCGTCTCCAGTGGGAGTCGACCAAGCGAATTCCCATCCATATAGATCATATCTGGCTCAGCAGAATAAAACTCATCCCTAAAACTCGCCAGCGGGTCCTGTGAGTCTAAGTTTCGAGCAAAATCCAAAGAAGTATCCATCTCATTCTCTCCTATACTTATTCATTAAAATGTCCATACGATCCGTCGGCCAGTGCTTGTTTTCCAATCGCTAACAAATCTTCCGGAATAACCCTGAAAGTCTCACCTTCATTTGGGTCCTGAGGGATGCGGTTCACAAGATCGTTACTAATGTCCCTTACTGCTCGTACCATTAATTCCGCCGAGAGCTTAGACACTTTGCCATTCAAACTTTCATAAGTGTCCCCACGGACCACCTTGATTTGTTCGCGGTAAATGATGTCTCCCGTATCGATACCTGGGTCAATATAGTGCACGGTTGCCCCAACCGGCAGGTTTTTATACAAAGCCCATCCTACCGAAGCCGATCCCCGCAACCATGGCAACATGCCAGGGTGTGCATTCAACGTTCCTTTAGGCGGGATGGTCAAGACACGTTCCTTGATAATCCTGGTACCGCCAAGTACGATCAACTCTGGTTGAAATTGTTGAAGTAATTCATAACAGCCATTCCCATTATGGTTGGGAACATTATAAATAGGGATCTTCTTGCCTGTTACCAGCTCATTGATGCGCGGAGCGATCTCGCAGCCCGCCATGCGGTCAAAGAATTTTTGTCTTTCTTCATCCCCAATTGCGGAAACCTCTTGAATAACAACTTCCGGTACGAATCCTTCATCGAATAATGCCTTCAACATGTCGCGTCCGTAAGGATGTTCCTCCAGCACTAGAAAAGCAAAGCGAATAGCCATAATTCTCCCTTAACTCAATATTTGTATTTAAAAAGTCTGGTATCGACAATTAATTGATACTTTTGGAATCTTGCTCAGAAAAATATTCGATTTCAGACTTGAATAAACTTCAAACTTGCGAAGGAATTACAAATTGATGATCGGATTTTCAACTTCGTGATTTTACCACATTAATAAAAATTCATGTCAAGGCAATATAGAAATGTCCTGAAAAAACATCCTGAAAAAACTCAGTTGAGAAATTAGCGTTTATGCTATAATCCTATCCCTAAACACGATGGCAGACCATCGGTCATCCGGCAGAGAATCGCGGCTTGGTGCAACGCGATCCGCGCCACCGGAGCGCCTCAGACCCTACTCACCTGCTCCTCCTTATGGAGCGTGGCTGCGGTGATGACCTTCAGCCGCAGACGCCTAAGCCCGTTAACGCTTCCGAGCTGCCCGACCATGTGCCGGGAAGCAGGGTGGTACCGCGAGAAACCCTCGTCCCTGCATGACAGGGATTTTTTATTTAACAGGAGCATGTATGATCGACCCGACTGCAATCGAACACTATAGACCGGAAGAAATTGAGCTCAAGTGGCAAGCGCGATGGGCCGCTGACCATCTTTATGAACCACAGCGCGACCCCCACAAAGAAAAGTTCTACGCGCTTACCATGCTTCCATATACCTCTGGTGATCTGCATATTGGTCACTGGTATGCCATCTCCCCTTCGGACGCGCGGGCGCGTTTCAAGCGCATGACTGGCTACAACGTTTTCTTTCCAATCGGCTTTGACGCTTTTGGTCTGCCGGCTGAGAACGCCGCAATCAGGCACAGAACCAATCCCCGCGAGTGGACTTATCGAAACGTTGAGCGCATGCGCGAGCAGCTCAAAACGATGGGCTGTTCCTTCGACTGGCGCAGCGAGATCATCACAGCTGACCCCGAGTATTATCGCTGGACACAATGGTGGTTCGAGCAGTTCTACAAGAACGATCTGGCCTATCAAAAATTCGCGCCGGTCGATTTTTGCCCAAGTTGCAATACCACGCTGGCGCGTGAACAGGTCAAGGGCGACGACAGACTGTGCGACCGCTGCGGCACGCCAGTCATCCGCAAAGACCTCAACCAGTGGTTCTTCCGCTCCTCAAAATATTCTGAGCAATTGCTCAATTTTGAAGGCATCGACTGGCCTGAAACGGTCAAGAACCTGCAAACAAAGTGGATCGGCAAGAGCAGCGGCGCCGCTGTTACCTTTTTGACCGAAGATGGCGATCCCCTTGAGGTTTTTACCACTCGTCCTGACACGCTGTGGGGTGTCACCTTTATGGTGCTCTCCCCTGAGCATCCGTTAGTCGACAAGTTGACCACCCCCGAACAGCGTCAGGCGGTGAACGCCTACCGCGAACAAGCCCAGCGGCAGTCTGATATCCAGCGCGAAGCTGTGGATCGTGAAAAAACCGGCGTCTTTACCGGAGGTTATGCCATCAACCCCGCATCAGGAGAGCGCATTCCGATCTGGATCGCTGACTATGTGCTGATGAGCTACGGTACCGGCGCGATCATGGCCGTGCCTGCCCACGATCAACGGGATTTCGAGTTCGCGAGAAAATTTAATCTGCCGATCAAGGTCGTCATCCAACCTGTCGGCTCTGACCCAATTGACCCCGCCGAAATGACGGAAGCAGTCGAAGCGCATGGCGAGATGGTCAATTCTGGCCCGCTTTCGGGCACGCCAGCCGAAGAAACCTTCGCTCGCGCCATTGCCTACGCCGAAGAACATGGTTTTGGCCATGAATCGGTCAATTATCGTTTCCACGACTGGCTGATCAGCCGTCAGCGCTTCTGGGGCGCGCCTATCCCGATCGTTTATTGCAATCACTGCGGCACCGTTCTCGTGCCTGAGGAACAACTGCCGGTTGAACTCCCTGATGAGTATATCTGGTCAGATAAAGGGGTCAACCCGCTCATTTCTCACCCCACCTGGAAGCACACGACCTGCCCAACCTGCGGAGGGCCCGCCACGCGCGAGACCGACACGATGGACACGTTCATGTGCTCGAGCTGGTACCATATGCGCTATCTCAGCCCACATTATGACGGCTACCCCTTCGACCCCGCCCAATATGACTATTGGATGCCAGTCGACACCTACACAGGCGGCAGCGAACATGCCACAATGCACCTGATCTATACGCGCTTCTTCCATAAGGCCGCGCGCGATTGCGGTATCACGCGCGGCGATGAGCCGATGCTTCAACTGCGCAATCAGGGCATGGTTCTCGGCGAAGATGGCGAGAAAATGTCTAAAAGCCGCGGCAATGTGGTCAACCCCGACGACCTGGTCGCGCGCTATGGCGCGGATACCGTGCGCGCTTATTTGTTCTTTTTCAGTAGTTGGGAATCAGGCGGACCGTGGTCTTCTTCAGGGATTGAGGGCAATACACGCTGGCTCAGGCGTGTCTGGTCGATACTGCTCGAGCCCGCCAAAGGCGGCGCTGAAGCTGGCCTGCTCAGAGCTTTGCGACGCAAAGCTCACCAGACCCTGCGCGTGATCACTTATGATTATGAACACTTTGAATTCAACACGATCATCTCAAGCCTGATGGAGCTGCTTAACGAAATGGGGCGCGCAAAAAACGCCGGCGCTTATGGCACTCCGGAATGGAACGAGGTCGCCGAGCTCTACCTGCTCATGCTCGCACCGGTCTGCCCACACATCTCAGAAGAACTTTGGGAACGGTTAGGCAAACCTTATTCAATCCATACCCAACCCTGGCCGCAAGTGAATGAAGATGCCGCCAAAGACGAAGAGATCACGCTGATCGTTCAGGTCAACGGCAGGCTGCGCGACCGCATTATGGTCGCTCCGGGAATCGCCAATGATGAAATGCGCGCCAAGGCCCTCGCCAGCGAGGCAGTGCTTAAAGAACTCGACGGCCGCGAACCTAAAAAAATCATCATCGTTCCCGGCCGGTTGGTAAATATTGTCGTTTAGGTTGTTGAGGCTAAAAATCACCAGCGAAACAGGATAGCTGCGCTATCCTGTTTCGCTATTTCGATGTTCAAAAATATCAAAATAAAGCAAGGCAAAAACAGAGCCAATCAAGCCGTGACCTCCTCAGGTGTAAGGCCGGGAATTCCCAAATTCAACCCCACCAAAACTTTGTACGGTTTATACTTAACACAAGCTAAGAAACAGCATAAAAAAGACCTGTTTCCAGGCCTTTTCCGCACAGCGCGGGGTCACCAAAGTGACGATTGGGATAAATCTTTATTTGAACTTGGTGTGTAATTTCGAAGGGTGATTAGCCAAATTCAAGATTAAGTTCCGCCTGCGCAGATTAGCCACGCGTGACAATTGAGCTGGCTTTAATTACACTTCACATTATTAACGGATTCACGCCGGCTTTTTCAAGCCGGCGTGAATATTCATTAATAAAACTTATTAAATAAAGTAATGGGTATTGCTCTCGGTGGCTGAGACGGCCATGTTTTCGACGCCAACCACTTCACAACTGCCACAGACCCCTGTATTCCGCAAGAAATCGCAAACATGCCTTTGTTTCCCCATTAGTCCAATTCAAACCAAGAGGTGAGAAAAGTCAGCATTTTTCTCGTTTATGAAAATATACTGTTGATGAAAAAAGCTGACCTGACTGTGAGATTTGGATACTTTTCAGAAGCGTAATCAATGAAATTATCCGTTCGCCAGGTGCCACTTTCGAAACTATGCTTCTCTAAAGGGATTACCTGGTTTTTATTGATCACCAAAACGTAGAAATTTGGGGAACTCACTATCTTTCTGACCTGCCCATGGTCAAAATCAAATTCTTTGATTCCGCTGAAAAGTTGAATCCTATCATTAGAGAACTGATATGTGAGTTGTGGGGTTTTCAACGCTCCCCCCCCTAATGATTCAATGAGCATGTTCGCCCGCGGTTTGAACACAAAAAGACCTCCGACCAAAGCGATTGCCAACCACATGATTGCCTGGCCAATTTCCCCAACCTTCGGCGCAACCATCATGGCTATGAACGAAGCCACTATCAAAACTGTGCTTAACCAAAAAAGTACATTTACAAACGGCCTAGCAAAAAATACAGCAAAAGTTATTTCGTTCGCGCGTTTAATCGTCAGTTCATATTTGTTAGAAAAATGAATTGATGAGAGATCTTGATTGTTCAAGCGATTTCCTTCTGTAAACTCAGTTTCTTAGGCAGGTTGGAA
>Ga0123335_1003947_pt1 | contig 19896 bp, 18 predicted proteins | sample BiotimSIPDNA_2_FD_89707 | JGI IMG/M metagenome (GOLD analysis project Ga0123335, IMG submission 89707) | Anaerobic biogas reactor microbial communites from Washington, USA - Biogas_R2 time_0 SIP DNA | ecosystem: Engineered > Bioreactor > Anaerobic > Unclassified | place: Washington, USA...
ACCACCTGTTCCCCCTCCGCGTGTTCCGCGTGCTCCGCGCCATTAAAAACGAACCGCCAACGGCAGCATCCTCCGCACTTTGCACTTTGCTCTTTAGTATTTTCATTTTCATTCTGACTTCCGACTTCTGGCTCCTGGCTTCTTCCCCCTCAATACATCCCCATTCCCCGTCCGCCCTGATACCGCCGCCGACGGCAACACCCCGGCATCCGATACGCCCCCTTCGCCAACCGGCCCGACACAAACGCATCGAGCACCTCCTCCACCGGTCCGCACACCTGCCCGATCACCCGAACCCCAGCCGACCGCAGCGACCGCTCCAACCCGCACGAAATCGCCCCGCAGATCAACACCTCCACCCCTAACGCGGCAACCTGACGTGCCCGCTCGAACGCCCCGCCCTCCGACAACCCCCGCGACTCGCGGCCCACCTCCCGATCCGAATCGATGTCCACCAGGAGCACCGTCCCGGCCACGTCGAACACCGGCGATATCCGCCCTTGCCACGTCGAGATCGCTATTCGCATCATCCAAGTCCCAATGCAAAACCCATGCCGACCGTCCAGACCACTCAAGGTCTCCATATTATCAATAACACTGGCCGTCTATCAGGGCCACAGCATTGCACAATGCAAGCCTATCAGCCGGATAACCTTGCAGAACACCATGAGCGTGGCTACAATATACTTGTGCCCACAGGCAGCGTCAATCGAACCCCAAATCGGAAATTGATATGACAACCATACAAATTCCCGGCGACCCCGCATGCCGCGACGTCATCCTCGACTCCATCAACGAGGGGGTCTTTACCGTCGACTCCCAGTGGTATATCACTTCGTTTAACCGCGCCGCCGAGCGGATCACCGGCACCAGCCGATCCGAAGCCATCGGCCGGCCCTGCTGCGAGGTGTTTCGGGCCAGCCTCTGCGAAGGGGCCTGCCCGCTCCGCCAGACCCTCAAGACAGGCCGTCCGGTGGCCAATGCAACCGCTTACATCCTCAACGCCGCCGGGGCGCGGGTGCCCATCCGCATCTCCGCGGCCCTGCTCAAAGACGCCGATGGCAACGTCATGGGCGGGGTCGAAACCTTCCACGACCTCAGCCAGGTCGAACAACTCCAAAAGGAACTCGAATCCCGCTACACCTTCGCCGATATCGTCGGCCGAAGCCGCGCCATGACCGACCTGTTCGATATCCTGCCGCAGATCGCCGAAAGCGACAGCACGGTGTTGATTGAAGGGCCAAGCGGCACCGGCAAGGAGCTGTTCGCGCGGGCGATTCATAACCTTTCGCCGCGGGCGAAGAAGCGGTTTGTGGCGATCAACTGCGGTGCGCTGCCGGATACGCTGTTGGAGTCGGAGTTGTTCGGGCATAAGGCTGGGGCGTTTACCGATGCGCGGCGGGACAAGCCGGGCCGGTTCGCGCTGGCGGATCGCGGTACGGTTTTTCTGGATGAGATCGGTGAGATTTCGACGGCGATGCAGGTGCGGCTGTTGCGGGTCTTGCAGGAGCGGTCGTTCGAACCGCTGGGCGGGGTGGAGCCGGTGCATGTGAACGTTCGGGTGGTCGCAGCGACGAACAAGAACCTGGCTGAGCTGGTGCGGGCGGGGCGGTTTCGGGAGGATCTGTACTATCGGGTGCGGGTGATTCATCTGGCGTTGCCGTCGCTTCGCGAGCGGCGCGAGGACATTCCGCTGCTGGTGGGTCACATGGTGGCGCGGTTCAACGGGCTTCAGGGCAAGGACATCGCGGGCGTTTCGGATGAGGTCATGGCGCGGCTTATGGATCACGACTATCCTGGCAACGTTCGCGAGTTGGAGAACATCATCGAGCAGGCGTTCGTCTTGTGTCGCAGCGGGATGATCGAGCTTCGGCATCTGCCGCCGGAGCTTCGCGGGCGCGAGGGCGAAGGTGGTCCGGCGGTTTCGTCGGCGAGCATCAAGTCAGTGGAGGCGGCGCTGATCGCCGATGCCCTGCGGCGGCATCACGGCAACCGCAAGAAGGCGGCTGAGGATCTGGGGATCGATCCGAGCACGCTGTATCGGAAGATCAAGGGGTATAACATTGAGACGCCGTGCACGGATGGCCGGCACCGGCGGTGAGCGGCGATGCTACGGAAGAAGTCAGAAGCCAGGAGTCAGAATGAATGAAGAAGGGCCGGATGAAGTGCTGCAATGCAGGCTATTGACCGCGCCTGAAAAATGTCGAAAATGAAAATGACACGCCGCTCGACGGGTGCGGCAGGGAGGCGGGACGCCATCGTATCGACGCTAACACTTGACCGGGCAAAGGCTTTCTTGTCGCTGTGCGGCTACAGCGACCGTTTGCTCCGCGCGAGTTTTCCGTTCGGCGGCGACCGAATTGTGCCGCTGGCGGCCTTCGCCCACGAACCGATGGATGCGCGGTCGGCCTGTATTGCCGTGATCGATGCGGCGGTAGTGGAGGGGGATATGCGGTCCGAGGTGGCCGCGTACCGCCAACTTGGCGCCCCCATCGTGGTGGCGATGCGGCGCGAGTCGCTGGAGATCTGGAAGCAGCGGGAGGACGACGCGGAACGGGTTAAAGAGGTAAGCGCCGACCAGGCGGAGGCGTACTTCCGATCGCACGCATCCGAACTCGGGCCCGACGTGGTTTTTCGGGCCAAGACCTGGGGCAGGTTTGATGATCAGTTCCAGTTGGAGTTCGTCGATGCAGGCTTGATGCCCATCGTGGAGAAGGCAACAGGCGAGAAGCTGACAAGGCTGATCGAGCGCGTCGTCCATCAGCTTCGCCGTTCCCTTTACCCCAACTTGTCCGCAGTCTCTGGCGCCGATGGACACTGGCTTCTCAAGTCGGTCTTCTGGCTCCTCGCGGCGAAAATTCTCCGCGACAAGGAGGTGCCGGGGTTCAAAAGACTCGATCTTTTGAGCGTGGAGGATGTCTTCGCCAAGGTCGCTCGCCACTACAACTCGCGAAACACAGATGCTGCGGGAATCGATGTGCGAACTCGGAAGCAACGGGCCGCCCTGGAGTCGGCCGCAGAGAGCATCGCCAGTTTCAGTCATCTGGGGCATGTCACCACCGAGTCATTGGCCTATGTGTACGAGAGCGCCCTGATCACCAAGGACACACGTGCCCTACTTGGCACTCACAGCACACCACAGTACCTGGTTGACTACGTGGTCTGGAAGCTTGCGCCCTGGATCAAGGACATCGGTACAGACAAACGCGACGTGTTCGAGCCAGCGTGCGGTCATGCCGCTTTTTTCGTGGCGGCCATGCGACTATTGAAGGAGATGCTCCCCTCTGAACGGCAGGCAGATCGAAAGGGCTATTTGCGCGCACATCTCCATGGTGTGGAGATCGATTCCTTCGCCATTGAAATTGCTCAGCTCTCGTTGACGCTTGCTGACATCCCGAACTCCAATGGTTGGGACTTGGCTTACGGGAACATGTTCTCTGACGGTCTTTTGGCAAGGAAGACCGGGCAAGCCACGATTCTGTTGGGTAACCCACCATTTGAGGACTTTTCGAAGACGGACCGTGCAGAAATCCAGCGAAAGAGGGGACAGGAAGTACAGATCAACAAGGCAGCTGAGGTGCTGGCCCAGACGCTGCCAGCACTTCCTGTCGGCGGCATGTTTGGGTTCGTTATTCCGCAAGGAGTTCTTTTCTGGAGAAGTACTGAGACGCTACGGCGTATGCTTTGCGAGGAGTTTGAGCTAAAGGAGATATGCCTTCTCCCAGACAAGGTGTTCTCCCTCTCCGACGCAGACTCAGCCGTCATCATTGGTAGAAAGGTGAAGTCGTCAGAGCAATCTCATGCTGTATCGTGCAGGAGAGTGCGTAAGGCGGACATGGAGGCATTCCGGTTGGACTACATCGTGTCCAGCCAACGGGACATCACTCAGCAATCGCTTTGCCGGTCGACAGAGGCGCGGTTCATCTGGCCGGACCTACCAGATGTCTGGCAGTGTTTGGAGCACATGCTTCGCCTCAAGGATATAGCCGACATTGGGGAAGGCTTGTCGTATCGAAGCAATCTGCCCCAAGATGTCAGGCGTTCATCTGACAGACCATTTCCAGGAGCCGTACGCGGTTTTACAAAGCTTGGAAGAGAACTCCAGACACACAACCATCCTCCGGAAGTGTGGATGAATCTCTCTGCCGATGTGCTTGGGCCGACCCGCATGGGCGCAGACATGGTCCCACAAGTGCTACTAAACCATGCACGAGCGAGTCGTGGTCCGTGGCGAATAAAGGCGTTCATTGATCGCGACGGACACGCCTTCACCAACAACTATAATGCGGTTCGGCCGAAAGATGATACCTCTCTGGAGTTTCTTTGGGCTCTCTTGAACTCTCCTCTGGCCAACGCCTACGCCTTCGACCACGCGAGAGGGAGGCACAATCTACCTGGGGTCCTGGGGCAAATGCCCGTTCCTCCTTGGACGCGCGCTGAGCACGAGAGCATCACACAGTTGGTGAGTGAATACCATCGGCTTGCAGAGACAGGCGATTTGCGCCAGGCGTCGAGTTCACTACGTCGCGCTGCACTTCAGATAGACGCTCTCGTTCTGCGGATGTACGATCTACCGCCGCGTCTGGAGCGAGAAGTTCTCGACCTGTTTGCCGGCCAGTCGAGGGTCGGTGTGCCATTCCAACAGGATCGGTACTTCCCAGCAGGTTTTGGGCCATGGGTGCACCTCCATGAATACCTGTCCGATGAGTTCGAAAACTCAAGGGCATCAGCTTTACTGCAGTCACATCGAACCTTCGATGTGCCGGAGATTAGCGAAGCCCTTCGTCGCGCTACGGAAGACTTCGAGGAGTAGCGTATGGAAGGCGTAAAAGGCTACCTCCTTGACACCAATGTGATCTGTGACTGGCTGGACGAAACGAAGCCCAGACACGCGGCGGTATCCAGGAAGGTGGAACAGGCGGCACAGGTTCAGGCGACGGTGGTAACGTCGCTCATTGTCCTGGGGGAAATCGAATACGGCATCGCCGCGGTGGGCGGAACCTCGCAGCAATCGCTCGTCGACTTCCGCGCTCAGGTCTTCAAGCAGTTCGCGGAGAACAAGATTCTCTTCAGTGTGACGCGTTTTACCACGCTGATCTATGGGGATCTCCGAGCCAGGCTTTTCGAGAAGTTCGGTCCCAAGAAAAGACGAAGAAAGGGCCTGCGGCCGGAGGAGTTGGTTGATCCGGTCACGGCCAAAGCGCTCGGCATCCAAGAGAACGATTTGTGGATTGCAGCACAAGCCATCGAGCGCAACCTGATCCTGGTTACGAACGATGGGATGACGCGCATCAGGGAAATCGCCCCGGAACTGCGAGTGGAGGACTGGGCTGCAGCCGCATCATGATTGTCCCGGATCAAGCGAGGCCCCCTCTGGTTGGACGGAGCCGCCTCGATATCATCTCTTTTGAAGTCATCGGTGTGGCGTGACCCGCGCTACGAGGCTGGTGGCGGCGCGGGTGGATTCCGTGTTCGTGGGAATGACGGAGGGGGGGCTGTTGCTTTGGTGAAGCGGCAGGACTTGGCGGCGTTCCGGGTTTTGGATGGTTGGCAGGCGGTCCTTGTCGGCGGTATATTCGTTGGAAGGGCGAGTGCTTTGACGGCTGGCGGTGTTGGGTGGAGGAGGATGGGCGTATGATTATTTCCGATAAGTATCGATACGTGTACATTGGGATTCCGCGGACGGGGTCGAAGTCGATGAATCACTGGTTGTGCGAGTGGTTTGAGGGGCGGAATCATGGCGGGCATCACGCCTGGCGGGACGTTTTTTGAATTGTTTCGGGATACGGATGAGGAGGAGGTGGTCTGGGCGTACGCGGCTGAGGACTTTGCGGCGTTTGGGTATCGGCGGTTTGAGTGGGGTTTGGCGGCGGATGCGCCGGATGCGTTGCGGGTGAGGTAGCGCGAGGTGGCCGGCGCGGTTGGGCGGGGGCGGCGGGGCAGGCGCAAGGCCTGCCCGTACGGGTTTTTTCTGATTCGGCGATGCTGCTTGGCGACGGCGGGAGGTCCATGGTATTATGCGGGTTTGGCGGTGTGTGAGACGTTAGCGGTCACGGCGGCGGTGGCGGCGAGGTTGTTGACGGAGGAGAAGGCGTTTGCTGCATTATAGGGACCGGAAGAACCGGGTGCATATTTTTACGATGGACCGGCTGCTGCTGGAGGACGTGCGGGATCGGATCGCGGAGCATTCGGGGACCCGTTCGGTGCAGATCGTCACGCCGGGCAGCGTTCGTTCGGCGATCACGGCTGAGGACGTGATGGAGCTGGCGCGGGATTCGGTGACGTCGCGGGTGTTGATTATGGACGTGCGCCGGCAGACGCTGACGCGTCTTCAGCAGGCGTTCAGCAGCGTGGTGCGGTTCAACCGGGCGGATTTGAATCGCTACTGCTACGCAGTATTGATCGGCGAGGGGCCGGTGAATCTGCTGAAGCCGGGCCGAGGGCTTCGGGCGTTTCCGACGTACCTGGCGGACTTGCGGAACAACTTCAACGCGGCGGTGTTTTTCGGGGATCCGTTTTTGACGCACACGCACGAGGAGATTCAGGAGATCGGGCTGCGGGAGCGCGGGACGCTGCCGGATCGGCTGCCGCGTCGGTTCAAGAAGTTCTTCAGCGACGATCAGGTGCTGATCGAGCAGGTGCGTCAGTATTTTCGGGCGGCGGGCTCGTCGCCGGAGAAGCGATCGCGGAAGAAGGAAGAGCGTGAAGAGGTGCTTCGCCGGCTGACGCTGCGGATGATGCGGCACGATTTTCCGGATGACTGGGAACGGGCTTCGGAGACGCTGTCGAAGGAGGGCCTGTCGTTTCCGGGCGAGCCCTTGCGGTTCTGCGTGTATCCATTTTTCTTCGAGGAGTGGGTGTCGGATCTGCTGGCGCAGGCGCGGTCGGCGAAGTGATTTGCATGCGTGGCGGCGGTTCAGGGGACTCGTCGGCGGCTTCGCTGGCGGAACTGTCGCGGGCTGAGGCCGGTGAGGCGTTTGAAGGTTCTGGAGAGGTGGAAGGCGTCGACGAAGCCGAGTTGCCGGGCGGCGGTTTCGAGGGTGAGGTCGGTGTTCCAGAGCATTTTGCGGGCGCGTTCGACGCGCTGGCGGAGGACGTACCGGACGGGCGAGAGGCCGAAGCGTCTGGTGAAGAGGCGCGAGAAGTAGGTGGGTTCGAGGCTGACGGTTTCGGCGAGTTCGGCGAGTCGGATAGGGCGGTGGAGGTTGGCTTCGATGTACTGGAGGGCGGGTTCGAATCGTTGGACTTCGCGCATCCGCTGGAGGCGTTGTCGCGGGTCGCCGACGGCTTGGAAGGGGGCGAGGAGTTGGAGCAGCAGGCCGGTGACGTCGAGGGTGTTCTGCGGGTTGGCGTCATGGAAGGCGCGGCGGAGGCGTTGCAGGAGGGACGGGACGTTGGCTGACGGGGACGGCTGGAGGTCGTAGGGTCCGCCGAGGACCTCGAAGAGGTCCATTTCGCCCCAGACGGCGGCGGTGAAGTGGACATAGGCGATGGTGGCGCGGTCGGGGCAGTGGAGTTGGACGGGGGTGTTGGCGGGGATGACGTGGAGGCGGCCCTGTCGGAGGGTCCATCGGCGTTTGTGGTGCGTGACGGCGGCGCGGCCGGCCTGGAGCCAGTAGAGCCGCCCGTAGGGATCGGAGTGGTAGACGCCGTCGCCCCAGGTGGGCGAGACGGTGGCCACGTCGGCGACGAGGACCCGGACCCGCAGCGTATCCCAGAATTCCTGCATAGACAAGAATATACATGAACAAGGCAATCGCAGCTATGGAAAAACGGGGTCGCATGGGGAATACTGGAGGTATTGGATTATCGTAAGGCAAACCCGTACATATCGGATGGAGACCCGGACGTGAAGGTTCGTGCTCAGGATGTGGATGTAGTGCGGCGGCTTGGCGAGGAGTATGCGGCGGCGGCTTCGTTGGGCGTTCACGCGGAGCGGGCGGAGCTTTGGCGGAGGCTGAACGACCTGGCGCCGGTGCGGCCGCTGGTGTGGATCAACGAGATTCCGTGGAACGAGTTGAACGTCAACGACGAACTGACGGTCCGGTGCGAGGACGATTTCTGCCGCGGGATCGAGAGCGCGTTGCGGATGGTATTGTATCAGTGGCGTCATTTTCCGGGTGACATGATCTTGCAGCCGTTTTTCGCCTGCGGAAAGATCTGGAGTTCGACGGGGTTCGGGCTGAGCGCGAACGTCGAATATCTGGACCAGGATGAGACGACGAATATCCGGGCGATGCGTTTTACTCCGGCGATCGTCGAGGCGAAGGACGTGGAGAAGATCCAGACGCCTCGCGTGACGTACGACGCGGCGGCGACGGAGGCGAATCATCAGCGGATGTGCGAGCTGCTGGGCGATATTCTGCCGGTGCGGACGACGGGCATGCCGACCTATTGGTCGTGTCCGGCGGACAACGTGTTCATGTGGTTCGGCTTGGAGCAGGCGATGATGGACCTGGTGATGCGGCCGGAGATGGTGCACGAGGCGATGCGGCGGACGGTGGAGGGGTATCTGGCGGAGCTGGACCAGATGGAGGCGCTGGGTCTGCTGGAGTGCAACAACGGGCCGTACCGGATCGGGTCGGGCGGTTTTGGGCATACGGGCGGGCTGCCGCAGCCGGCGGGCGACGGGCGGCCGGCGCGGGCGATCGAGTCGTGGGGCTGTTCGGCGGCGCAGATCTTTTCGGACATTTCGCCGCGGATGCACTGGGAGTTTGTCCTGCAGTACGAGCAGCGGTGGCTGGCGCGGTGGGGGATGACGTACTACGGCTGTTGCGAGCCGCTGCATCGGAAGATGGAGATTCTGCGGCGGGTTCCGAATCTGCGGAAGGTCTCGTGCAGTCCGCAGGCGGACGCGGAGATGACGGCGCGGCAGATCGGTCGGGACTACGTGCTTTCGCTCAAGCCGAATCCGGCGATTTTGGCGGAGAATCGGTGGCGGCCGGATCAGGCGCGTCGGGAGTTGCGGGAGAATCTGGAGCGGACCCGCGGCTGCAACGTTGAGATTATTCTGAAGGACATTTCGACGGTCCGTCACAAGCCGGAGCGGCTTTGGGAGTGGGCGGCGATCGCGTCGGAGCTGGCGGAGGAGTTCGCGCCGTAGCGGTGTGACGGACGGTTTTTCCGTCGAAGGGGCGGCGGTTTCTTGCCTGTTGCGCGGTTCTGTGCGGGCTAACCGTGTATTCTGCAATGGTGCGCCGGTGGCGGCGGGGTTCGATCGGGAGTGATGCCGCGAAATTGCGGTTTTTTGGGGACCGGCGGGCATGGGGGACAATTCCAGTTGGCGGCATAGGATTTGCATTGGCGATTCATTTTGGAATTGTCTATTAAGGAAGGGCCATGAAGATTGCCATCAGTACACAAGGGCCGGCGCTGAGCGACGCGATGGACCCGCGGTTCGGGCGGGCGAAGTTTTTCGTTGTGGTGGACAGCGAGACCGGCGTTGGCGAGGCGTTCAATAATAGCGTGAACCTCAACGCGGCGCAGGGCGCGGGGATTCAGTCGGCGGCCCGGGTGGTGGAGCTCGGGGCGGCGGCGGTGATTACCGGTCACATGGGGCCCAAGGCATTCGCGGCGCTTCAGGCGGGCGGTGTGGCGGTTTACACGGGGGCTTCGGGCACGGCGGCTGAGGCGTTGGAGCAGTTCAAGGCCAGCAAGCTGTCGAAGGCCGACGGCGCGGACGTTGAAGGCCATTGGATGTAGTCGTTTCGTCAAGCATGCAAACCCTGTTCGGAAAGAAGAGAGAATCATGAGTCAATCGTGTTCGGCGTTTCCGCAGAATGATGAGTCGCAGCGTCAGATGGAAGAGGTGATGCTTCAGACGCGGATGGAGCGTATCGGCCGCAAGATCGTGGTCTTGTCGGGCAAGGGGGGCGTGGGCAAGAGCACGGTGGCGGCGAATCTGGCGGTGGCGTTGGCCGCGGCGGGCAAGAGGGTGGGTCTGCTCGACGTTGATTTGCACGGACCGAGCGTGCCGAAGATACTGGGATTGGAGGGCCAGCGGCTGGTGGGCGGGCCGGACGGCGAGATCGAGCCGATCCGGTTGACGGAGAACCTGAGCGTGGTGTCGGTCGGATTGTTGCTCAAGAGCGACAACGACGCGGTGATCTGGCGCGGGCCGATGAAGTACAACGTGATCCGGCAGTTCCTCAAGGACGTTTCGTGGGGCGAGCTGGATTTTCTGGTGGTGGATTCGCCGCCGGGCACGGGCGATGAGCCGCTGGCGGTGGCGCAGCTTCTGGGTCGCGACGCGTCGGCGATGATTGTGACGACGCCGCAGGACCTGGCGGTCTCGGACGTGCGGCGGTCGGTGGCGTTCTGCAAGACGCTGTCGCTGCCGGTGCTTGGGATCGTGGAGAACATGAGCGGGCTGGCGTGTCCGCACTGCCGGCAGGTGATCGAGCTGTTCAAGACGGGCGGCGGCGAGCGGCTGGCGGAGGAGACGGGCGTTCCCTTCCTGGGTCGGATTCCGCTTGTTCCGCGGGTGGTCGTTTCAGCCGCCTCGGGTCAGCCGTTCGTCAGCGAGTTCGCCGACAGTCCAGCGGCGGCGGCGTTCGCGGCGATCACCAAGCCGATTCTCGATCCGACGATGGAACCAACGGCGCGGACGTCAGCGCCGGAACATACGGAGAAACGTACGATGAAGATCGCCATTCCCACCGCGGACGGCAAGCTGTGTATGCACTTCGGGCACTGTGAGGTGTTCACGTTTGTCGAGGTCGACCCAGCGGGCAAGAAGGTGCTCAGCTCGCAGGGTTTGACGCCGCCGCCGCACGAGCCGGGCGTCTTGCCCAAGTGGCTGGCCGAGCAGGGGGCCAATCTGATTATCGCGGGCGGCATGGGGCAGCGGGCCCAGGGGCTGTTCGCCGAGAACGGCATTCAGGTGATCGTCGGAGCGCCGGTCGAGACGCCGGAGAACATCGCTCAGGCGTATCTGAACGGGCAGTTGCAGACGGGTGACAATGTCTGCGATCACTGAGGCCAGCCAGGAGGTCATGGAGCGGACGCGCGGGCGGGCGCATCCGCGCTGCGTGGTGTGCAGCCGGGCCAACGGGCAGGGGCTTGGCGCGAGGTTTTGCGTGCGCGACGACGGCAGCGTGTCGGCGGAGTTCGATGCGCTGCGGGTATTTGAGGGGTATCCGGACACGCTGCACGGCGGGGTGATCGCGTCGATGCTGGACGCCGCGATGACGAACTGCCTGTTTGCCCACGGGATCGTCGCGGTGACGGCGGAGCTGGCGGTGCGGTTTCGCCATCCGATTGAGACGGCGTGCGGCGCCGGCGTGTGCGCGCGGATCGTCCGGGCGTGTCCGCCGCTCTACGTCCTGGAGGCCCGGTTGACGCAGAACGGGAAGCTCAAGGCCACGGCGACGGGGAAGTTTATGGAGAAGGCTGCGGCCCAGCCGATGGCGTAGGTTGCTGAGACTGAAAAAGGGGACATTCTACTTTTCCGTTTGGCCCAGGGATTGTGGGCGTGTTGGGGGAAGATGCCGGAAAAGTAGAATGTCCCCTTTTTTTGGGGGTTGCATTTTATGGGGAGGGGGTGTAGACTGGGGGCATGAAGGAGACATGTATCCGCACAGGTAGCCCGGTGTATTGGCCGTTGGTGGAGCGGCTGCGGGGACGGATTCGGGAAGGGGAGTTGGGTCCGGGTCAGATGGTGGGGTCGGAAACGGGCATGGCGACTCAAACGGGCTTGAGCCGCAAGTCGGTGCGCCGGGCGGTGGAGCAGTTGATCGGGGAGGGGTTGGTGGAGCGTCGGCCGGGCAAGGGGGTGTTTGTGCGTGAGCCGCGGACGTCGACGCGGCAGGTTCAGATCGTGGTGCCGTCGGTGACGTGGGACCGCTGCGCGCGGATCGTTCAGGGGGCCAAGCGTGCGGGTCAGGAGGACGGGGTGTGTTTCCAGATTTACGACGCCCACGACAGCATGGACACGGACATCGAGATCATCCGGAACCTTCCGCGGAGCGCAGCGGACGGGGCGATCATCGTGGCCTTCCACCATCGGGGGTTTGCGGGGGTGCTGTACGAGCTGCATCGGGAGGGGTATCCGTTCGTTCTGGTGGATATGCGGCTGGCGGATGCGGATGTACCATCGGTGGTGGCGGACAACTACGGCGGCGGGTATCGGGTGGGGCAGGAGCTGGTGCGTCGGGGGCATCGGCGGATCGGGTATATCGGGACGCTGAACGCCCATACGATTCGCGAGCGTCTGGACGGGCTGCGCGACGCGGTGAACGACGCGGGCCTGCCGTTCGACCGGTCGCTGGCGGTGGACCTGCTGGACGCGGACGGCGAGAAGATCACCGGCGACTGGCGCGAGCGGGTGTGTCAGCGGACGCGGGAGCTTCTGCGTCGCGACGACCGGCCCAGCGCGGTATTCTTCAGTTGCGACAGCCAGGCGATGGTGGGGTATCGGGCGATCAAGGAGCTTGGGCTGCGGATTCCGAAGGACTTGAGCGTGGTCGGGTTCGACGGGGACGAGGCGGGCGAGTGGCTCGATCCGGGTTTGACCACGGTGTCGCAACAGGCGGAGCGGATGGGAAGCGAGGCGGTGGCGATGCTGACCAAGCGGCTGGCGCGGCGCAACGGGTCGGGCGAGGCGGCCCACCGGGTGGTCGAGACGGTGTGGGTGGAGCGGGAGTCGGTGGCAAGGAGTCAGACACGATGATTTCGGATTTCGAATTTCGGATTTCGAATTTGCTGAGGCGTCGCCCGGGTCGCGTTGACGCGTTGCGACAGGGCGCGTCGTTTACGTTGATCGAGCTGTTGGTGGTCGTGGCGATCATTGCGGTGCTGGTGTCGATCTTGCTGCCGGCGTTGGCGAGCGCGCGGGAGCAGACGCGGACGATGACGTGCCTGAACATGCTGCGGCAGTACGGTCTGGGCCAGGAGTATTACGCCAACGAGTCCGACGGGTGGTTCACTTCCGTCAACGGCTGGGCGTCGAACATGCTGTTTCGGTCGTATCTGGTGGATGAGCCGCTGTCGTCGGATCCGGCGGACTGGCGGACGTTTCGATGGGTGGCGCGCCTGGCGTGCGGCAATGCGACGCTGGCGTTTTCCGAATCGATTTCAGGGATCAAGGGCTACGCGTACATTCCGTACAGCTACGGGATGAACTACCACATCTATCCGAGCGGTTCGTGGGTGAACTGGTATCGCCGCGATCAGATTCCGGACCCCAGCGCCAAGCTCCACATGGCCGACGGGTTGAACCAGATGATCCATCGGGATCATTCGCACGTCTACTCGGACCTTTGGGATTTCAACGAAGTGCGCGCTCAGGACCTCGGGTTTGTGCCGATCGCGTATCGTCATCGGCAGTCGGCCAATATTGTCTACTTTGACGGGCACGCGGCGACGCTGAACTATCGCGATATCATCAAGTACAGTCCGGCGGCTCCGCGGCTATGGAACATCCTGGACTGATCCCGTCGCGCCGGACGACGCATCGTCATTACTCACTGCACCGGAGGGGCAGGCCATGCCGTATTTCCATCGAGTAAATGTACTCTCCGTTGCGGCGGCGATCTGGCTTTTGGTTGCCGGTATCGCAGCGGCCCAGCCGCGTCAACGGATACCGCTTGACCGCGAGTGGCAGGCGCTGCGGGTTTCGCATGAGGACATCACCGAGACGCCGCCGACGGCGGATGCCGGGTGGTCGGTTCATGCGATCGAGGGATTGGGGCTGGCGACGGAGGTTGGCGAGGTCTCTCAGGGGTGGTACCGATGCCGGATAGACGTGCCGGCGGCGTGGAGCGGGTCGCGTGCGTATCTGGTGGTGGACAACTGGCGGGCGGCGCGGGCGGCGTGCTGGATCAACGGACAGCGGGTGGCGCCGGATTACTGGACGGGTTTTTTGCGGGTGGAGTGGCCGGTCGGCGAGTTGCTCAGGCCGGGCGTCAACCAGATCGTGCTGGCGTTCTGGTCGATGGACTGGGCGCGGGTGGAACTGGTGGACGAAGCGGTGACGACGGATTCGGAGGCCGGTCAGGAGTTCCGGTTTCTGGTGCCTGAGGCCAAGACGATCGGCGCGACGCGGTATCTGGTGCCGACCGGATACGGCCAGGTCGACCCGACGCTGACGTACGCCGGTCCGACCGGACCGGTGTGGCTGGAGCGTCGTCCGGCGACGTATATCGAGAGCGTCAGGACGATGGCGGCGATCGATCCGCCGGCGTTGACGGTGGATGCGGCGTTGGTCGGCGAGGCGGCGGAGTCGCTGACGGTGCGGTGCGAGGTGTTGGACGGCCAAGCCATCGTCGGTGAGGCGGAGGGGCCGGCGGGTGCGCCGTGCGTGGTGGCGTGTCCCGAGGCGAAGCTCTGGCGGCTGGACGATCCGAAGCTGTACGCCGTGAAGGTGACGCTGTTGGACGGCGGGCGCGAGGTGGATCGGTACGAGACGCGGACGGGTTTTCGGACGATCGCGGTCGACGGTGAGCGGCTGATGCTCAACGGGGCGAGCATTCGTCCGGGCGGCGTGGCGGGCATGGCCCTGAGCTGGGGACGGTGCGCGAGTTTTCTGATGGATGGGAAGTCCATTCCGGAGGCGTTCTGGCTGGCGGACAAGGCAGCGGCGCGGGCGGCGCTTCGGTTTTTCAAGTCGCAGAACGTGGGTATGGTGCGGTTCGGTCAGGCGGTGTATCCGCAGGTGTGGCTGGACGCAGCGGACGAGGAAGGCATGCTGGTGATCTACGAGTCGGCGCTGTGCAACAGCAACTGCAGCCAGGGGATCGAGCTGGATGCGTTCTGGGAGCACTGGCACGAGCACATGCTGCGGCTGGTGGGTCAGCATCAAAACCATCCGTCGGTGGCGATCTGGAGTCTGGGCAACGAGGTGGGCCACGGCGGACGCGGGAAGATCGCGTATCCGCGGATGGCGGCGACGGTCGAGGAGGTTCGGCGGCTGGACCCGACGCGGCCGATCACGTGCAGCGGGGACGGCGACGTGCTGGGCGCAGCGGAGACGATCAACCTTCACTATCCCCAGTGCGGGCCGGGCGGGTCGGCGTATCCGGGCCAGGATTTTCCGCGGTCGGCGTTCTGGCTGACGGAGTGCGAGGTGTGGCCGGGTTACTACGGCGTGGCCGATCAGCGGCTGCGGGGCAAGCCGGTGCTGCTGGGCGAGTGGGACACGTTGTTTGGGCATCCGGCGCACACGTTCGCGTGCGTGTACGGCGATGAGGCGTTTGTCGGGGCGGCGCCGGGCACGGGGCCGGAGTGGACGTTTTTGAAGAACCAGACGATTCACGGCGAGGTGATGCGGCGGTTCATCGAGGGCTATCGGTATGCGGGCGTGGTGCATCCGAGCCCGTGGATCACCGTCGATTACGGGACGCGGTGTTTTCCGCAGCACAACATCACGTCGATCGCGGAAGGGTATCGGCCGGAGATGGTGATGCTGCTGCCGGCAAGCGAATGTTTCTTCGGCGGGTCGAAGATCAAGTTCACAGCGGTGGCGTTTAACGACAGTCGGCAGGCGAAGGAATACACGCTGGCGTGCCGGCTTGAGGTGGATGAGAAGACGCTGGACGGCGGCTGGGGACTGTGGTACGGGACGCCGGCGCCGTCATTCCAGGTCAAGCCGCTTGGGCGATTGGCGCCGGGAGACAAGGGGCAGGTAGAGTTCGTATTCGAATTGCCGCCGGTCGATTCGCCGGTCGAGGTGGTGGCGAACCTGGTGCTCAACGGCGATCACGCGACGGTGCATCAGCGGATGTACCGGTGGATGGCGTATCCGCGGTCGGGACGGATCGAGCCGGCGTATCAGCGGCGGGCAGTGGACGTGTTCGATCCGGCGGGCAAGGTCGCGGAATTTCTGGAAGGACGCGGAGTGGCTGTCCGGAAGCTGGCGGCGGCATCGCCGTTGTCGGATGACGCCCGCGTGGTGGTGATCGGTGAGAATCGGCTGGCGGAGTTGCCGGGCGGGATGGCGGCGGCGCTGGGCGAGCTGGTCGGACGAGGCGGGACGGTGATCTGTCTGCAGCAGGACGGCGGGCACGATGGGCTGGGATTGGGTCTTTCGTCGGTGGGTCCGCGGGTGATCAACACGCACAACTTCGCGCGGGCGGATCATCATCCGATTTTGCGGGATATCGGGAATGACCGGCTGCGGCTCTGGGGTCAGAGCTTGGCTGTGTCGCGGGCGCCGCTGATCAAGAGCGACGTTCCGGGTTTGCGGTATCTGGTGGATGCGGCGACGGCGGGCATGGCTGGGATGAACGTGTTTTCGCTGGGCGAACTGCGGTGCGGGCCCGGGCGGTTTCTGCTGTGCCAGATGCTGATCGAGGCGAATCTCGATGTGGCGCCGGGAGCGGAACGGCTGCTGCTGAACCTGGTGCGCTACGGCTTGGACGAGCCGGCGGCGGCGCGGTCGGTGCGGATTCTCTCGAAGCACGCGGAGGAGTGGTCGTCGCGATTTGTTGAGGGCGGCGTTGAGCCGGTGGCGGCCGGCGGTGAGGTGGTCTGGTGCGATGACGCCGCAGCGGTCGATGATACGCTGGTCGATCTTGTCGAAAACGGGGCCACGCTGGTGCTGTACGGTCTGGACCCAGCCGGCGTCGCAGCGGTCAATGAGCGATTTGCCTTGGCGGTGAACCTGCGGACGCCGGGCAACCCCAAACGCTGGTGGTTCGCCAAAAAGACTCAGCGGACGGATCTGCTGGACGGGGTGAGCAATCAGGATCTGTTCTACATCGCCAACGAGCAGGTGGTCGGCGCGGTGTTCGAGAAGATCGACGATATCATGACCTATCCGGTGGATGTGGGTTCGCAGGCGGGACTGGCCGCGGCGTGCGATCCAGCGGGAGTCTGCGAGATCGCGATCGGACGCGGGCGGATCGTCTTCTGTCAGCTCAACTGCTTCGCCACGCGGCACTATCGTCAGTCCGGTCAGCGGATCTTCCGGCAGTTGCTGCACAACCTGGGCCTGGCGCCGCGGGCGGCGCAAACGGCGGCGGATGAGTCGCAGCGGTTCGCTCCGATCGACCTTCGCGGGCGGGTGAACATGGACTTTCGCGGCGACGCCTCAGCGGCTGAAGGCGGGGCGTTCGACCAGGGCGAAAACGATCTGCGGGAGTTTCCGGTGGATCAGCGGGTCTTTGCGGGCATCGAGTTTGAGGTGATCGACCCGGCCAGAAACGATGGCAAGGGCTGTCTGGTGCTCCGGTCGGCCCATACGCCGGCGATGCCGGCGAAAGTGGCGGACGTGGCGGTGGGTCGGACGATGGATTCGCTGGCGGTGCTGCTGGCGTCGGCGTGGGGACCGATGGCGGCGGGCGCGGAGATGGGATCGATCGTGCTGCATTACGAGGACGGGACGACGGCGGCGCTGCCGATCCGATACCGGGAGCACGTGACGGACTGGTGGGACGCACCGGAGCAGTTGGAGGCGGCGAAGCCCGCGTGGGTGGGGGCCAATCCGGTGCATTCGCCGGTGACGGTGTACACGGCGACGTGGTCGAACCCTCAGCCGGAAAAGACGGTAGCTTGGCTGGACGTCGTTTCGGCGGAGACAAACTGCCCGCTGACGATCATCGCGATCAGCGCGGTCTGGCGGGCGGCGCAGTAGCGGCGGCGGACGGCCGCTGGTGCGGCCGGTCGTCGAGGATGTTGGTAAGGGACCTTACCAGCCCAAGGCGTCGGCGCCGCGATTCGGGGCCATGTCGAGTCGGGCCATGTCGCGGCGGCTGCGCGGGTAGATCAGGTCGGAATCCTCCGGCTGATTCGGCGTTTGGTGAAAGGTCGGGTTGGTGAATGGTTCATCGGCGGAGTTGCGGATTGTCCGGCTGGGGTCCCAGGCCGGTTGATCCCTTCTGAGGAGCCGGCGGAAGGGGCTGTCGTTCAGGAGGGACATGATGCGGAAGATTTCCTGGTGCAGCGTGGGCGCTGCGAGGTTTCTGAAGCGGTCAGAGGCCAATTCGTCGAGCGGGAGTCGGTAGCCCTCCGCCGTCGTCTCGCCGCTGAAGGTCGGTGCGATGCCGAGATGTTGCCAGTTGACCGACGGGTTGAAGGCGATGCCGCCGGCGAATTGGCCGTTGAGCCGGCTGAGGATCGAGTCTTCCTGCGGCTGGGGCGCAGCGGGTGTGGAGGTCAATTGGTAGGGCACATCGAGGCCGGGTCGGCCGATCGGCTCGTCCCGCATCAGCCACAGCGATTGGCCGCGCAGTCGGGTCGGACTGGCGACCGCAGGCTGCGCCAAAACCGGCAGGGCGGTCAGCATCATTACCGTCAGAACCATTCGCCGCAACCATCGCACCCGCACCATCGCAGACCTCCTTGCTGGAGATACTCGTACCGGGAGTAACGTAGGCACATGGGTGCTTGCACAGTGGAAGTACGTCGGCGTCTTGTGGGAGTCGCCGAAGCCACAGCAGACCAAGAGGTTCGATCCGCTGATGAAGGCGGATCGACATCCGGTTCCGCAAAACACCACGTTGCCTTACCCGTTTTCTCGCTGTGCCGGTGACATAGACCGGCACGTTCAGTTGTCCCTGCCAGAGAAAACGGCGCCTTTGCCCCTAAGCCACACACCTTTATAGCTTACACGGCTTTGGCTGTCAAGGGTTTGTTTTTCGGATTCCTGGATGACGCGGCGGCGGAGCGGGCGCGAGGGGCCAGCCGCCATCCGGCCGCAGATTACTCTTGTCGGATTTTCTCGCAGATCGTTTGCGTTCTTGTCTTGAGGAGGGCGTCGCTCAGCGGACGAACCAGCGGATGGGGCAGCGACACTGCGATTTATGGAACTTCAAGGTGTAGGGATCGCAGAGCCATCGGGCGACCAGGCCGTCGTTGCGGACCATGAGCCATCCGAAGTCCCAGCCGCGGCTGGTGTATCGCAGCGGAATGGCCGGCCGGACGCGCACGACCGGGCGGGTGCCGGCGGAAAAGAGCCGCCTTTGCGTGTTGTAATAACAGGGACCGGTCTGGACGAAGAGGGTGTGGTCCAGGGGTGGCTGGTTGGGTTCGGCCAGGTCGTCGCAGAGGCTGGTGATGGCGACTTTGACTTCTGCGCCGGCGGCGAAGGCGTCGGTCAGGTCGTCGAGACTGCCGGTAAGGACGTTGCCGTTTTCGTCGTGGGCCAGGACTTCGCGCCAGTCGTCGCGGATCATGTAGCGGAAGCATTCGAAGTCGTATATGAAGTTCTGGCTTGGGGCGTTGGTGTCGGCGTCGTAAGCGTCCTGCTGGTGGTACTTTGGCATGTCCGGGTGATCGGGAACGGCTGAGGGGCCGGGCGAGCCGTTGGTCGGTTGGCCGTCTAGGTATGGGCGGGCGATGGCTTGTTGGCCGTCCTGGTTGTACATGAAGAAGGACATGGACGGCCGCGGGCCGAAGCCGTCGGGCGGGCTGATGGGCATGCGTTGGGTCATGATGCCGGCGGTCCAGCGGTCGTCGAGCAGGTAGGTGACGGGAAAGTCGCTGACCTCGCGGACGAGTTCATCGTTGTCGGAGGCTGGGTCGATGTGCTGGTTGTGGATGAACTCGGTGTAGATTCGCAGGTCGGCTCCGCAGCGGATGGCGTCGGCGAGGCATTGGGGGCTGCCAGCGGTGACGGTGCGGCTGGAACTGAGTTCGAGTGCGGATGACCAGGTTGGCATGGGTTGGTGTCCTTTGTCGGTTGCGGTTCGTAATGTCGGTTGCGGCTGCGTTTGAGCGGTCAGGTTACCAGAAAGGGGCGGTTTGGGCACGGGTTTTTGGGAGTGGGAAGGAGAAGGGAGTCCGGGGGTCAGGTGGTCAGGTGGTTCGCGAATCCGGTGGTCCGGGGGTCAGGTAGGACAGAAGGCGACAGTGTGAGGCACGCCGCGCGCAGGCCGGATTGGTTGCGGAACTCCCTTGACGGGCCTCTTGTCACGACGTAAAATCAGGGTCCGCAAATCGAGGCGCGGCTATGCTTGA
>Ga0123335_1003951_pt1 | contig 19881 bp, 11 predicted proteins | sample BiotimSIPDNA_2_FD_89707 | JGI IMG/M metagenome (GOLD analysis project Ga0123335, IMG submission 89707) | Anaerobic biogas reactor microbial communites from Washington, USA - Biogas_R2 time_0 SIP DNA | ecosystem: Engineered > Bioreactor > Anaerobic > Unclassified | place: Washington, USA...
CGTCCGACACGTCCGACACGTCCGACACGTCCGACACGTCCGACACGTCCGACACGTCCGACACGTCCGACACGTCCGACACGTCCGACACGTCCGACACCATCGCAACTTCTTCGACTTCCTCGCGCACATTACATTAAGGGGCGGAGGCCCCCTTACGGTTGGGTGGGCTAAAGCCTTGTTTGCATCACTAGAAAATCGCGTTTTTTGGGAAAATTTCAAGCAAGAATCATGCACAATCATCGACAAACATCGTAAATCTTCCGGACTCACAATCCATTAGGTAATCTAGATGATTCCTGATGTTTTCATCCAACTAGAACGCCATTTCCCCATACCTATTTAAGCACGAAATGAAAGTAAATAAATTTTAAATTGGGACCCACTTGCCACCACCTGGCTCAACAAAGGGGTACCTCTCACAAAAGTCCCGCTTCCTCTGGGAAAATCAGCGAACCAGCTCAAGTACGAGTACCCCGGGTATCCGTACTCAAAATGCTTACAGGTCGACCATCAAAATCTTCGCAGTTCCCAATATTGCAATGTTCTTGTCACAAAAAAAACGCCATGACAACAAAGACTGTCATGGCGTCAGCTGCTTTTTAGGTTAACTCGATTGCGGGAGAATTGCAGTTATTCCACAACGATACGCACTGCGTGACCGACCCTGTCGTAAACGCTGCCTGTCGAGACGATTTGCGGGATAGTCGTCTGCACGGTTTCGCCATTTGGCTTCTGGTAGCTTGCAATGATTTCCGTATAGTAGTCGCTGTGCATGTGTCCGCAGAAGACTCCCTTGACCACATCGGCATTTTTCACGATGAGTTCGTAAACCTGCAGGGTCGTGGGGGCGGAGTTTGGCTTTCCAGCTCCATTGTCGCAGAAGTTCCAGGCTTCTGTATCGTTTCTTCGTATGGGCATCACCGATTTTTCGGCGGGATTGCGTGTGCAGATCGGTTCGTGTTGGAAGATCAGGATGGCCAGGTTGTCACGCCTGGCTCGTTCCAGATCCGCCTTCAATGCATCCGCCTGACCTTGAGAGTATCTGCCAAGATCGTTGAACATCGCAACAAGCAGAACCTTGTCCTTCACCACCTTGGACACATAGAAGATATCATGCGGCCAATACGTGGCAAGGATATCCAGGCGCGACTCGCGGGACGTCGGATCCTTGACCTTGCCTTGCATGACTCGCGTGACATCATGCCCGCCCAGGCAGGCAAGGACATTGATATCTGTCCAGAAGAACTCTTCCACGGTCAACTGGAGGCAGCCCCAGGACAGGTAGTCGAGGATATCGCCAGTGACAACGGTCTGGTCGGAGTGCCTGGCGAACTTGAGTACGTTTCTGATTGTAGGGACTGAGGTTCCGTTTCGAAGCCAGCGCCGATACTGCCTTGTACTCATCACCGAGGGATTGTTTTCAATTTCATCGTCTTTGTTGACGAGGTTGTAGTGCGTATCGGTAACCTGGACGATTTCGACAGGTTCCGTATTGGGTTTCAATCCCTTGATGTTGACTTCTCGCAAAAAGGGACCTTCGTCCCAGCGGGAAATCCAGGTTTTCATGTCATCCTTGGTTCCGACCACGTCTGTGCGTTGCCCTTGCGGACGCCCTGCACGCCTGGCGTCGTCGAGAATTTTCCGCAATGCGTCGCCCAGTTCCTTGGGCATGTCCTTGGCCGCCAGTGCCTCACGTGCCTGTTTGTACACGTTCAGGCCGACCATCCCTGCAAGCCCCAAATCACCTGCGCCGCACCAATAAGCCACGGCATCAGACACGCGATCGACCACCAAAGAAGAATCGCCAGAGAACCGTCTCAACACCTGTTCAAGCTCTTGCTGGGAAACCTTGTCGTCAACGCCAAATACACCGGACTCCCTTGGACAAATCAAACCCCAGGCGACAGCATGGCAAATCGCATTTGAGTTTGGATTTCGATATCCGACATCGGAAAACGCCTTCTCGGCATCCAAAGCACCCTTTGTTTCCTCCAGGTTTCCGAGAAGTCTTCGAAGCTCGTCGAACGTCATCCGATCAGGCTGGAATCGCTTTTCCACGGCATAGAGGATTTGAGCCATTTGTCCACGTGTCAGCTCGTTTTTCGTCATATCGACCTTTCCGAGCAATCCCAATGATGCCATTGAGCCACCTTGGATGGATTTGTCCAAGCAGGCGACCATTCCCGCCAAGCTGGGTTCCATGCCTGACCTACCTACGTTCCTGCGATCGAAAACTTGTCCATTAACCATTGTTGCCAACACCATTCCCAATGCTAGTCCAAGTAGTGGAGAGACGGTATGCTTCATCTCTTTCATCCCTTTGATTATTTGACAAATACTCTGAGCCGTTTGACTTCAAATTGCCCTGCGTTTGCATTGAATGTCCAATCCAGAGTATTCTTGGTTGATTCTTTTCCGGACACGGGCTTGCTGTTGCCGATGCCCAGGTCTGCGTTGCTGCCTCTTTTCCAGCTATTGTAGGCAAAAACCGTCTGTCCCGCCTTGATGTTGTGAACTTGCATGGATCCATATCCGTTTTCGGGTTCGCTCATCTTATCATTGAAATCCCATTTGCTGGCACTTCCTTGGGGAATGACCGTCGACAAACCCGGACCGTAGTTGTTGGGCCAAAACTCGATGAAGCCGGCATCGGAAAGATCGACGACGTTTTCAACACCGCTCACATTCGAAACAACGGTCAGATTGCCAACCTTTTGCTGGAAAACAGCGCCTGTTCCATAGGCGGGAACACCTAGCTTCCTGGCATCCTGAGTGAAGGCATCCATCGACACGAAGACATACTCCACGGACGAATTCGACTTCTTCAACTCCAAGAAGTACGCGACCTTGGAAAATCCTGGCTTGACCTTCCCGCTGTCGTCGCGGTCATAGACGATCGTGTCGCCGCCCTTGGCGATTGGCAGGTCGTAGACTAGCTGCCAGCTGCCAGCATCCTTGATTTTGATGGCGAAATAGTCGACCACGGGAACATCGCCGGCGCGACATGCCCCGCAAGGAAGTCCTGCCGCATTCTGAAGGTTGGGTTCGGAGTACTTGTGCCAGGCAAAACGGAAGGCTGTTGGTTTGGGTACCTTTGGCGAGGAAAGGACGATCGTCTCGCCGTCAATGCGCGCATCTGCCACTTCGAATTCGGTTCCGGGTCCGACGATTTCAAAGCAATCCGGCGCCTTCCCATCGCGAGTCCGCAATCCCTTGGCATGGTCAAAGTGGATTCTCAACGACGCCTCTTCCATGGTCATTTTTGCGAATTTCGGACCTGAGCAGACGATGTCTTTCCGTCCATACGTATGGTGGAGCGCCAAAAGGCAGAGTCGCTTTCCCACGTCCTGCTTGTTTTTGGGGTGGATGTCATTCATATCGCCGATATCGTTGGTCACCGCCATCCAGACATTTGGGATTGACTTTTCGCATTCCGCCTGGGCTTCCCAGATACTACCCATCACCAGAGAATCCTGTTTTGCATCGCCATATTTATAGGGCGCCAACTGCACAAAGTAGAAGGGAAGGTCGGGATTGTTCCAGACCTGCCTCCAGCCATTGACCAGCGCCCTCGTCTTTTCGTAGTACATCATTCCCTCGCTCCGGTTTGCCTCTCCCTGATACCATAGCGCGCCACGGATTGCAAAGGGAACCATTGGGTTGAGCATGCCATTGTACAGAGTTGATGGTTGCTGGCGATCCGAGTACGGAATCAAGTCGGCGGGGAACGCGGGCATCGGCTCCAGTGGAACCCCTTTCTCCAGGCTTTCCTGTGCCAAGGTCTCCCAAGTCCCCAACTTCACGAGGAATTCGCGTAGCGCTTTCTTGTATTGATCAGTGGTGGGATTGCGCATTTGGAGCCTTTCGAAAATATCCTGCGTCTTCTCCACGGATTTGAAGCCTTCTGGTGTCGTCCACGGCTCGATCCGGGTTCCACCCCAGGAGGAATTGAGGATGCCCACCGGCACCCCGAGTTCGCGAGTGAGCATCCTGGCGAAGAAGTACCCTGCCGCAGTGTAGCGCCCAACAGTGCTTGGCGATGCGGTCGACCAGGATGCTCCAGGCGCATCAAACTCCGGATATGGGCGTGCAAGGTTGGGAACCTTAAACTGCCTGATCATCGGATAGTTCGCCGCATCAGCCTTTTCGCGTTCGGCGTCGTTGCAAGAATCAACGACCATCGCCATGTTGGACTGCCCCGAACATAGCCAGACCTCGCCTACAAGCACATCCTGGAACACGCGTCGATCGCCGTCTCCGCTGACGACCAGTTCCAATGGCTTGGCGCTTGCAGGACGCGATGGCAGAACCGCCTTCCAATTGCCCGCATCATCGGTGACCGCCTTCGCAGTCGCATCGCCCAACTGAACTGTTATCTCGGCTCCCGGAGAAGCCTTTCCCCAGACGGGAAGTGCCATATCACGTTGAAAAACCATTTCGCTACCGAAAATCCCCGGCATCTGCAGGGCGCCCCTTGAGGACAAAACAAACAAAACAGCCAAAAAGAAAAGCAGCAACCGTTTCATATACAAGCCTCCTTGTTACTGGTTTAATCTCAAACGACATCAAAAACCCTGACGTAATCGACGAGGAACGTGTCTCCGACGTTGTCGAACGCGGCTTGGACGGGAGCGTGATCCTTCCCGCGATAGCCTGAGACTTCCGTTGATATCAAGATGAATTCAGGACAATGGGAGATGTTCTCGGTCACCCTACCATCCTCCACGCCATTAATATAGAAGGTATATCCCGTCTCGTCCCAAAGGACACCGAAGCGATGGAATTCCTCCACGGACAAGCCAGTATGTTCCTTGTCCGTCCCCACGCTGACCCGATCCAGTCCGTATCCACGTGCATGGACGTAGTGCTTGGCGATTTGCCCCGGGCGGAAGCTCTCCATTACGTCGATCTCGGCACCGACCTGACCCGTGTCGAGTGACGCTCCGATGATTGGGGATTGAATCCAGAATGCACTCCACCAGCCAGGCTTCTGCTGGAGGCGGCACCGGCATTCAAAGTATCCGTACTTGTGAAGGAATTTGCTTTGATGGAGCTTGCCGATTGGCCATTGCAGGTAGTCGTTGCCGAATTTTGTAGGCACCACGGGTTGGTCCATGAAGTTGTATCCCGTTTGCAATTGCGAGCTTACCGGTCTTCCGTCCTCAATAATCAGCTTGAATTCGACGTTTCCCTTTCCATCGAGCCTCACCCCATTTCGAGTCCACGCGGGATGTACCTTTCCCATCATCGTTGTCCTGAAATCCCACTTGTCCGTGTCGAGCGCATCACCGTCGAATTCGTCGCCCCACACCAATTTCCATTGGAATCCCTCTGGCAACCAACTGTCTTCATGTCCATCCACTGCATACTTTTTCATTGAAGCGGTCTCCTGGTTTGAGTTCAAGTCAGTTCAACAAATCACTGTCATCGCTGTGGCTAATATAGCATCCATTCCAGCCGAACCACATCAACGATTCCAAAAAACTCGCAGCTTCCCCATAACCTGACGACAATCGCTTGCAGATGTTGCATTTTCTTGACGCAAAGGTCAGGCTCACAGAGTTTCCCCAAGCACAGAACCAAAGAGGCATGCCATATGCCGTTCAAGTACGAAATCGTGATTTCTTTTGCGTCTGGACTCGTCGGGAATTTTGCCTTGAAAGCCTGATGCGACTTCTGAAATCAATACTGATCAAGGCACGATTTTAAAGCAACCAGGAATCGATCCACGTCCTCCTGGCGCGTACACGGTCCGAAACTCACGCGTATTGCGCCACGGGAAACCGATTCGTCATACCCCATTGCCGCCAACACATGGCTTGGCTTCCCGGCTTCAGCTGAACACGCGCTACCCGACCCGACCAAAATCCCGTAGCGATCAGCCAGAATACGCTTGATGACCGCACCTTCATACCCGACCAGTGAAAATGTCGCGATATGCGCCGAACCATCAGCAGGACTGATCCGTATCAAGCCGCGATCCGAAAAAGCTTCCAGCCCATGCCACAGCCCTTCGTTCAATTGGCGAATCCGAGCATCCGCTTGAGACTGGCATTGCGATGCCTCTTCGGCGGCATCGGCAAACAACGATATCCCAACAACGTCCAACGTCCCCGAACGAAAGCCGGATTGCTGCCCGCCACCGACAATCAACGGACGCAAAGCAACACCTCGCCGAACAACCAAGGCACCTACACCGGCAGGTCCGCCGACTTTCCGCGACGATATACTCAAAAGGTCAATCCCGCAGGAACGCCAAGGTATGCCTTGACGGCAAAAACTCTGTGCGCAATCGACAACAAAACAACGGGATCTGCCACCAACCTGATCGAGACGCTTGCGCAAAGACATCAAATCCGCCACTGCACCAGTCTCGTTGTTCACATGGCAGACGCAAAGCATCTCGCATCCCACAGGCAACGCTTCCGGCAAATTCCTTGGGGCGAGTTCGACGCAATTGGCGCGGCATCGGCAAGCTTCCAGCATCGCAGGATGAGCGGCTCCATCCACGCAGGCCATGCTATTCTCCACGCCATATCCGCGAATGCCCAAGTTCAAAGCCTCCGTGGCGCCGCTTGTCCAAACCACGTGCGCCTCGCCCTCGCGAATCCCCAGCAATTCCAAAATCCTGCACTCGGCATCCAGGACTTTTCGGCGCGCAGCCTCCGCTTGACGCGTCCCGCTATGGGGATTCAACGAAAATTCCCTCGCGTATTCGGCATATCGTGCCATGATGGTTTCGGAGGGCAATCCCGAACCTGCGTAGTCCAGGTAGCAATCATCCATCACTCTACTCCTTTGGCCTGAAATGCGTCCAATAGCGTGGCTCCCAATCGTTCAAGCCCGTCCAGGTACGGTGCAGGCAACGGATCCAACACGCGGACAACTCCTCCAATCTCAGACGCAACGACCTGTGCCGCCTTGCGGTTGAACTGGGGCTGAACAAACACAACACGCACGCCATCCGCACGAGCCTTCCTGATCAACTCGGCTAAATGACGGCCGCCAGGTTCCTTGCCCTCGACTTCCACAGCTTGTTGAACTAGCCCGTAGTCGTCAAGAAAATACCCGAAAGCAGGATGGAAGACGACGGCTGAACGACCACGCAATGGAGACAATCGTTGACGCAGGTCTTCGTGTACGCGTTGCAACGCAAGGACATAGTCCATGCGGCGACGTTCCAGCCCGGGATGATCGTCTTTTGGCAACACCTCACGCAAGGCGTTTTCCACCACTTCTGAGTGCCTGACCATGTTTTCCCAACTCAGCCAGACATGCGGATCCAGTCCTTCATCCTCGTGGCATTCATGTCCACCATGACCATGGTGATGACCATGGTCACCTCCTTCCATTCGGCGAAAATGCATTCCCTTGCGCCCATCGACAATGTTCACCTTGGGGAATGTTGCAGCGACCTTGGGCACAAGCGCCGCCTCGAAGGGCAAGCCGATTGTCACGTAGATGGCGCTACGAGCCAATGCGCCCAACTCCCTCGGACCAGGCGAAAATGTCTCCGGGCTGATGCCGGGAGGAACTAGGCATGTAACATGAACTCGATCGCCACCAATGCGCTGAACACACTCGACCTGGGGACCAATGCTTACAGTAATCCCGATAGGCTCGCCGCCTAGGCAAAACGAGCTTGCCTCAAACAAGAACATCAGGACGATGAGCAAAAATACCTTTTTCACACCTCGGAAACCTCGGGAGCAACGGTGGAAAAATTCACTTTTGACAATCCTTTTGCGAATGTGCCGTAGAAGGTTTCGATTTCCTTCTGGTACGATTCCGGCAGCAGCTTGAGATAGACCCTGGCTTCAACAGTTCGGCTTTCACGGAATGCCTCTTCCACATGGGCGAGAGTAATCAGCGATGGACTGCGTCCAGGCAGGAAGCGGGCTTCACTATACGTATCTCCATTGACCTCAACCAGCAGCTTGGCACGGCAAAGGGTTTCGACCGAATAGCGCAATTGCCTCAATGGGATGCTATTCTTCAAGCCGAACAAGGATGGGCACCACCCGTTCTCGCCCTGGTCGAAGGACTTGCAAGCCTCATACATGATCAGTTGTCCCAGGAGCATGCATGCGCCTTCAGGCATGGTCTCCGGCAATTTCGAGGTTCTGAACAATTTGTGGTTTTGGATGGCATAGCTCAATTCGCCGCCCAACAGGATGATGCTCCAATTGGCATACAGCCACGCCAGGAAAAAAGGCACCACGGCAAACGTCCCGTAAATCTTGTTGAACTTGGACAGTCCTACTTGGAGAACGATGTACGCCCATTGGACACCAAACCAAAGCAATCCAGCCACTACTCCGGCAACCAAGGCGGGAACAAGCCGAACTTTGGTATGGGGCATGAACATGTAGAAGAACGCACAAGTCAGCAGGATCAAAACGAAGCTGATCAGTCGAATCAAGAAAAACATCAGCCCTGCAACCGTGCCCGCGTAATCCTGGAACAAGCCAATGACCCGTTCGCTCATCAGCAGGGTGTTCATGCTCGTCACAACCACAAACACCAACGGCGCCAAGATCAACACGATCAGATACTCGGAAAACTTCCGTAACATGCTCCTCGGTACCGTCACTCCCCAAATGATGTTGAAACAAGTCTCCAACTTGGCTATCGATGTCACCACACTGATAAGCAACATCAATGAACCAATCAGCCCCAAGGCGGCAAAATTCGTATGCTCAACATAGGTAAATATTCCAATCAAAGCCTTCTGCACGGCCTCCGGAGCCTTGTGGGCAAAACCCTCAGGCTCGGACACGACCGCGCCGGACTCGTCAACCACGGGCATCAGAACCTTGAACTCGAACGACTCGCCCTCAACATTCGGAACAGCCAGCTCGACTTTCTCCATCCCAATCTTGTCTAGGACCAAACGCTGCATGCCCATGCCTTTCGTGAATGAAAACATGATTGCAAGCATGGGAACAAGGGAAACCAAGGTGATATACGTTAACGCAGATGCATGAAGCCCGCATTTGTCCTGCCTGTAACTTCGAACCGCAGTCATCCCAATCCGAGAGGTGCGAACATAAAAACGAGTGAAAAACGAAACACGCGACAAATCGGTCAGCCACATGTCCTCAAGGAAAAATTGTTTGATCCGTGCAACCAAATCCATCAAAAACAAGATAACTCTCTTCATGCTAGCCCCGATTGGTCAATAGCCTACGATCGCTTGACGATGCCAACAGGCAAAAACGAAATGATTTTCGCTACAAATGCCCTTTAACATCAAAAACTTTATATTTGCAAATCGCTTGTTAAAACACTTGAAAAAAACCTTTTGAATGTAATTCGCCATAGTCAAAGGTCAAGTTTTCTCCACCTGCAAACCAGAAGTCCGATGCCTGTTCATTCCAAGTTGTTTTCTCAGGCAAAAGAGAAGCCAAAGGCGGTCATCACTTCTTGTCGGGAACGGCAAACACCTGAACATTAACTTCCGAACCAGTCTTTGCGGTCAACGAGAGTTTGTTTTCGCCTGCTTTCAGCTTCAAGGCATTCGTCGCATCAGTCAATTTGAAAGTTCGAATTGCCTTGGTTCCGTCAGTCCACACGGTTCCATTTCCATTTTCGTCCAGAAGCAATGATTCGCCCCGCGCCAGCTTTTCGGGCAAGGCGATCTTCGCATCGTTCAGCACGAGTTCAAGGCCGGTCACGTCCTGTTCGGCGACTTTCGGCAGGTTAAGGGCACGCAGATCCGCCAAATGCACGACGCATTCACGATTCAGCGGCAGCTTGTTGAACAGCACAACGAAATATCCAACCTTGCTCCAATCAAAACCGGACGAGGCCTGGGACGTCGGCAACACAAGCCGCTTCCATCCTGACATTTTCACAGGTATGATCCAATCGGCATATTTGCCGTTGACGTCCCAGAACTGGATCCTGACATCCTCGCCTTGACCGTCTCCATGCAACCAAAGGGAAATCACATTGGCCTGTGACAGATCCAAGGGCTTGGCAAACGTTCGTCCCTTGGCGGACCAGTTCCCTTCGCCAGTCGCCTTCGCCGCATAGCGCATCGCAAAACCATGTGGGCGATACTCCTCAGGAGACAAGCTGACGGACTGGGTCACGCCGAGGGACACAACTCCTTGTTCCGTGATCGACTTGCCCGCGCCCGAAACGCATTTCTCGTATGTGTTCCCGGCATCCTCGGCAAAGCCGTCCAAGGACTGGAAATTATCGACGCTCAACTCGAATTGCGGCTTGGAAGCTATGTCAAACCGAGAACCGCCAGCCAGGCTTCGAATGAACACTGCCGCCCCGCGTTCCTTGCCGTCCAGCCAGGGCGCCTGGCTAGACCAGGAGACTTGAGCGCCGCCAAAGACGTCCACGTCACGCGGCAAATCAAAGGGAACCAACTGCGATAGGCCACTCATCACACGCAAGGCGCCACGATCGCCGCGACGGCATCGCAATTCATCCGATGGCAGCTCGAACGCAGACTGCAATTCGATCTCGTGAACAATGTCGCCCTCCGTGAAAACAGTCAAATCGACACGGTTCGACAATCCGGAGCCGCGACGGCTCGAAAATGACACGCGGTAATCGCCCTGGGGAAGCTCCAGCACACCCTCGGTGCGCCCCGTCGCCAATACGCCGCCGTTCGCCTCGTACAACACATACCGTCCTTCGGGAGAAATTTCCACATAGTCGTCCGGTCGCATCCTGACTGGCACCAAGCAGGATGTTTCGCCAACGGCGAGTCGCGGATTTTCAACGGGATACGGCTGTTCTGCCAACGCCACCAGACGACCAATCTTCACCACGCCCTCGGATTGGGCAGGAAGCCCGTTCAAGTACACCTTCACTGCAGTGACTTGATGATACGGATAAACACGATACATCGGGGCAGTCATCCCGTAGGGCCAGGAATAATGGTAGAACCGTTCCGTTTCAGGACGATCCAGAACAAACCTGCGCCAACCGGTGAACGACAGATCGATGTAGTGCTCGCGAACGGATCCCGCGCTTTCCGAGCTTCCAAGCTGAACATTCATGATTCCGCCGCGACCATCGGAATGAACCCACAGCCCCAAGTGGCGATGGTCAACCAAATTCAACGCTGGAGACAGGGGCTTCGACGCGCACAGCCACGATGACTTGCCCTTTCCCTCGTTCTTGCTATGGATTTCCAGGATTGCCGACCCGTCGGGCGCCGTCCCTTCCCCACGGACCAGCTCCATCTTCAGCGCCCCGTTTGCGGTACTCACCTCGGGAAATTCCGTTCCCTTTTCGAAATCCGCCAGGGTTACGGATTGCACGTCGCCCTTCTCTTCCACGAAGCTCATAGCCCTGAGCCGTACCAGCGGGCGTTGCTTGCCAAAGGGATTGGACAGTTGAATTTCAGACGTGCCCATCTTGCCTTCACGAAGCACTGTGTGCTGGGTCTTGTGATTCGGACGCAATTGCCAACGCTTTCCGCCACTACCTTCAACCAAGTCCAGCGTATGACGAATGTTGGGCTGCCACATCGTATTGCGGATCGACTCGGGAACGCTGCCCTCTCGCTTCAGCTGATCCGTCAACTTAATGATCGAAAGCATCTCGGGCTTCCGCTTGTTCGTGTAATAACTCCCGTAAGGGGCATGGAACGAAAACGGGGAATTCCCTGCGACCGCCTTCAGGCAGATCAGCATCAGCTCGTCAGGAGTCACGGCGCAAACGGACGGCGAATGGGCGTGGGCGGCAAACCAACCCGTGTCGCCGACCAGGAAGTTCCTCCCGTTGTTTATCGGATTCGTACCCTTGAAGCGCAACGAAAATTCGTCTCGCCCGTGGGTGATGGGATCGAAGTTCGGCGCTCCGCGCGTAATGGCATGCCAGGACAAGTTGGTATATAGGTTGTTGCCGCCCAGGAAGATCGGCTTCCTCAAACGCTTCTGGAACGCCAAGGCGAACTTGCCCACGTTCCGCCAGCCAGGCGGATTCTTGGACCATTCCTCGCCACCGTCGAAATACGCCATGTCAGCGCCGGTTTCATTGAACACGTAGGCGAGATTATCGACGATCTCCTCGAACATCGTGCTCTCGATGTCAGGAGTGTATATGGTATGCCCCCAAATGGGGAAGCAATTGACCAGGACACCGACGGCGGCGCCCTTGGGGTGCGCCTTTTGCAACGTTCCATGAAGCCCGCGCTCGCAACCCGTCAAGCGGTTTCCGTCCTTCCCAGAATACCTCACGACCTCGCCGGCAAGGTTCAAGTCGCCTTGTTCAGGCCATGTCGACAAGTCGCCGGCAACGACAAGTTCCTTCGCATCGGAAGCCATGTCCTGCTCAAGCACACTCCTGTGGCTTTGCAGCAATCGGCTGTCAGCCTTGGGCGACACGTAGGGATCACGCTTGCCGAGACGACCTCCCCAGCCCACCATCCCCTGCATCGCGTGCAAGCCGACCTGAAGCCCCGCGTCGTGGATCTTCTTGCAGACTCGCTTCAGGCTTTCCATGCCATCAGGGTACAGCCCCCGATTAGGAGCATACGTCGGAGTCGATTCCCACCATCCATCCGATATTTCGATGCAGCCAAATCCGCCGCGGGCAAATTCAATCACCTCGTCAACATTCGCCTCGGTTACCCCGAAGGCCATCATGTACGAGGCAAAACGCCCGGGATGGCGACGCAGCCACACCCCGTCGCGGACAGGATGGAACAAGTCCTGTTCGATCTCGACGATCTCAACGGTATCAAGCAGCGACTCGCTGGGAACGATCGCCAGCGCAACCTTCGCGCCAGGCATCCCGAATTCCCTATATGCGGTCGCCGTCAAGCCCAGCTCCTTGGACATGGAACTCGACGCATGCGTCTTGTCGTTGCAGGACAGCAATACAGCCGAAACGCCATCGCCCGAAGCCGTGTTCAGCAAGCCGCCGTAATTTGAAGGCAACCCCAGGTTCATCTTCAGGAAACTGACCTCGCTGACATCCGGACCACGAACATCCGTCACCAAGAACGTAAAGTACGAGTCATAGCACCTGAACGCGACGTCCATCGAATAGCCTGGTTCCGCAAAGACGCAAGTCAGGCGGTCTCCAACACCGCGTTCCAGGCCGACCAAGGGCAGCCAACCGCGATCGCCGGCCTTCATCCTGAAAAACAAACAACCCGAACCCAGGATCGACTTCCCGCCAGGAAGCTTCGAAACCGCCTCGACCAACTCGCCCTTGGACGACAACACCAAGCGGCAATGACGATTCTCAATCACGATCGGATCGGACTTCGCAAAGGCCGGGGTCTCGACCATCTCCACGCGCAAGTCGTCAACCTCGAACGTATCGCCTTCTTTACCAAGAACGCAGGCAAACAAAGATACGTTGCCGGCTTCAGACGGCTCAGCCATGAACCAAAAGGACACATTGCGCCAGTCTAAGCTTGGCGACGACAAGACGAAGTCCTGCTTCACAACCACTTCCCCGCTTGGCGGATAACGATAGAATCCTATCGCCCCCTTCGTGCCCTTCACCTTTGCCGATACCTTGTACCACTGGTAGTTCTTGAACCAGGGAGCGGGCTGGAATACGTGCCCGGAGCGTTTCAAGTCGTTGTTCGTCAGCTTCAAATGATATCCGCCTCCTTCCGAGGGCACCATCTCCAGCTTGCCGGTAAGATTGGGATTCAGAACCCACCCCTTTGGCTTCACCGTAGGCGTGCCGGACACCTCCCATACGCCATAGCCAAGATCGTCGCTTGCGCGAGCACCGCATGGCTCAACTTGGTTGAAATCGCCGTTGACAGCAAATTGAGCCGAGGCAACCGCAGACACCGCCAATATGCAACATAAGATCGCTCTCATCAGTAAGTTCTCCCTTTTATCAGTCATTGTCTTTCTGGTTGCCATATCATGTACGTAGCAATTCCAGCAGAAAATGTAAATGTTTTTCTAGCGAAGTCCACTTCCGGTCATATTATTTTGTTTTGTACGTTTTTTGTGTTGCACCTTGTATTTTCTCTTTGGATTTATTTCGGCTCTGCATTATTGTATGTTTTTCGCCTTTTCGAAATTGAAGGCGTCCTTGAATGACCAGAGCAACAGGATTTCAGCCAGCAATGAAGCAAGACGGCAACCTTTCTTTCCCATTGGGAATCCGTATGAACTTCAGAAATGGAGTTCATATCGACTTTCCTGCTGACAGGCGCGAATTCCACCTGAGGATCACATCCCTCGGAAATGGACAGTCCATCGTGGATGAAACGCTCAAAAGGCAAGAATACCGCCCCATTTCATTCAGTTCCAGGCAAACATACAGGATTCCCTGGGAAGTCGAAGTCAGGCAAAAGGGACAACGCATCTTTCTCTATCGCATGGACTTGACGGGCAAGGACGTCTGCGTCAATCTCCTCCCTGGCGCCTTGGGCGACCAAATCGCCTGGCTGCAAGCTGCGTTGACTCTTAAGCGTGAAACCAACTGCAGGCTACATGTCCTTTTAAGACCTGAGCATGCGCAGATCTTCGAATCTGCACACCCAGATGTTACATTCGTAACAATGGAAACCTTCCGTCCCGAAGACTACTACGCCATCTATCCAGTTGGAGTCTGGGGATATGGCAACTTTGACCATAATCCCACCCATTTCCAGGAGGACAACCTCATTGTGCACGCCTGCAACATCCTCGGCGTTCCTATCAATCAGGAACCGCCAAAACTAGCGGAACCAACCAAGGACTGCAAGGCGGAATTCGGATCCTATGTCTGCATCGCAACCAGGGCTTCCAAAAAAATGAAGCAATGGAACCATCCTGGAGCCTGGGAAAAAATCGTCGATTACCTCAAGGGGCTTGGCTATCGTGTCTTCTGCATTGACGCTGATGCGGACGCCATGCCGCCAAACGCCGAGAATGCAACGGGACTCCTGCCTCTGCGCGAGAGAATCGACCTTCTTAGCGGAGCGGAATTCTTCATTGGCGGTCCATCAGGCTTGTCGTGGATCGCATGGGCCTGCAAGATTCCCGTGGTCTTGATCTCAGGATGTACGGAAAGCTGGGTCGAATTCATCACGCCATACAGGATCATCGACAGATCGGTTTGCCACGCATGTTACAATTGGGGCGATATGAGATTCGACGATTTCGACAAGTGCGTCGCCGAAAAGGACTACGAATGCACAAAGGCAATAACCCCTGAACGGGTCATGCAGGTCATCGAACGAATCCCAGCAGTCAAGGACAGGATCAAAACAGATACCAAGGACTTTGAAATCTCGATTCTGCTAGCTACAAACCCAAAAGACAAGAACGCAGCCTGGAACGCAATACAAAATGTCAGGGCGCAAACATATCGAAACTTCGAACTCCTACTCTGCGACGACAACCCGGAACCCAAATTGAAAAAACTCGCGCAGGACGACAACAGAATCAAAATACTTAAGCGAAATGGTCCGCAAATTCATACGCTGCTGCAAAACGCATCAAAACCATACGTCACGTGCATTGACGTATCGTATAACATCAAACCGGATTTTATCCAAAACGCCGCCGAAATTCTCGCCAACTACCCATGCCAAATACTCGAACTCCCATTCACGGAAATGCTTTCCGATAGAAGAAGAATGCTCAACACCAATGCCGATAATGTACGAAATGGCAATAACCTTCTCGAACTTCTTTACGAACCGACTCGAGGAAGCTACAACTGGACGCTGGCGGCGAAAATCTTCCAGAGAAACGTACTTGCAGACGGTATCGATGATGAAACTCAACTAAACGAACGCACACTCCTTGTCAATGCCTTTGCAAACGCGTCTTCATATCGATTCGCGGCTTGTCAGGAACCCGTGCTTGAGAAGCCGCCAGCAAGCTACAACGAAGAACCACCAAAAAACCTGGATGAATTCAAAAAACTCTGCCAGGAAAAACATGACTTCCTGAATGCAAGCCGTGAAATCCTGCGGAAACACAAGATTTCACAGGAACAACAAGACGAATTCGCAAGGTTTTTCGCCATTCGCCCCGTCGAACAGGCGCTTGAATCATGCCCGCCAAAAGCGAAGGAAAAGGCAACGGAAATCGCCAGGAAACTGTTGGACCTTTTCCCAAGAAATGCTAGTGAAAAGACATGACCAAGATGCAATCCTACAATGCTAATGGCTGGAAGGGATTCGTCAACACCGAATGGATCGATGCCTTCGACGATCTCGACCAGTGGCTGGAACAAAACCCAGGCGAAACCATCGTCGAGAAGCCAACCAGAACCGTCACCCGCGTGGCAATGGCAAATAGCATCCTGTACGTCAAACGCGTGGAAACCCTCGCCGTAGGCGATGGACGCTTCCTGCGAAATCTCACCAGGAAATTAAGGTGGCTGCTGAGACCGTCACGCGCAATCTCCGTGATGAAGACAACCATGAAAATGCTGGAAGCGGGAGTACCCTGCCCAACCCCAATCCTCGCAGCCAGAAAACGTACCCCGGGGAAAATGCCAACAGACATCTTCATCACCCTGGAAGCCAAGGGCGACAATCTCAAGAAGCTCCTGGAGGACACGGGAAACGACCAGGATAAGATCGAGCTACTGGTAAAATCCGCAGCCCGGGCGGTGGCAAGACTCCATGAGGTGGGATTCGTACATGGAGACTGCATCCCGGGAAACATGATCGTCGGAAATGACGATCAAATCGCATTTATCGACAACGACAGGACCTTCGCCTCAAGCAGCCACAAGCAACAAGAGAAAAACCTGGTTCAATTCGCAGCGCATTTAGCATACGAAACCCAGTCGCTTGAGATCCTGGATATATTCATTGAAGTATACTGCCAGGCAGCCCAAAGAAACCAGCAGGATCGCTTGCTCCAGACCATCAAGAAGGGCGTGGGAGCACGTTTTGACGACTGGACAAGACGCAAGAACATCGTGTTGCCACAATGATCACATCGTAAAAGCTTGGGATTGCGCACACAACGAGACCTCGCCGCAGATCCGCAACCCCTGCCTAGTCGGCGACTATTATTTATTGACCTTGGCTGACAACAACGAACGGAGACCGCCGAATTCATTCTTAAGAAATGAATTCAAGTTCTGAACCGGGCAGATGTACACGGAGCCAGTACCGGTCAAGGTATTGACGAGCCCTTCGCCGGAAATCAACGTGCTGAAGACACCCTTCGTCGCCTTGCTGACCTCGAAATTCAAACTGGCAGAACGAGCTACAACAAATGAACCATCGACAACCAATTTGTCATTCGTCAAATCAATGCGCTCCAACGGACCGTACGAATGGACGACAACCTTGCCACTTCCGCGAACCTTGGTCTGGAAAAATCCCTCGCCAGAGAAGAAGCCAGTCAATGCCTTGTTGACCTCAGCGGTCACTTCAACGCCCATCTCCGACGCATAGTACGCACCCTTGTCAAGGATCCATTCCTCGCCCGCCATGTCAAAAGTCGTAAACTCGCCATAGCTCGGCTCAAGATAGAGCACCCCAGTCCCTTTGCAAACAGGACGAACAGCCTTTTCGCTGGTCACCAAGGACTTCAGGAAACCGCCAACCGACGGCATCTGCGCATCCAGATCGAGATTCCCCTGCATGTAGTACATCGCGCCGGCTTCCAATCGAACTTGGTCATTGTCCATCGTTATCTTGACAAGTCTCGCATTCTCTTTCGTCACCACGTCAAATTGTAACATTTCTCGCTCCTTGCTTTTGACTGCTACGCTAAATACGGCTCGACGAGACACTTTTCCCGCCATTTGAACTTTCCATAAGAAGCACCAATTACCAGGTTAATATACTCGACAAACCACTTTGCACAACCTGATTTTTTGGCATTTTGGCAAGATTCCCCTTGATTTTGAGTAAAATCCCTGCTTTTTTCAGCCGATGCTTTTGCATTTTGGATTTGTTGCACTATCTTAATGTATCCTTTTTCCGAGGCGCATTGATTTGCGGAACATCACGGGAAAGAGGCTTCCACAACGAAATTTTGAGGCAATCATAGTCCTCAAGATCCATTCTCAGTAGGATCTCGTGCTTACAACATCAGGCAGTACCGTCCTGGATTCGCACTGCATTTCGACGAAGCCAAACTTCAATCCGCAAGATTCTTCTCTCACTCTTGACAAGAACAATTGCCACGAAACATCCCCCCTCGTATGCTTATTGCCATAACAGGAGGAATTGGCGCGGGGAAATCAACCATCCTCGACCAATTCAAAAAGCTAGGTGCGTTTACACTGGATGCGGACAATGTCGCTCATCAACTCTACTTGCCTGGGCAGCCAGCCTACAATGAACTCTTGCTCCATTGGGGAAATGACATCCTCCTACAAGACGGAACCATCAATCGAAAAGCCATTGCAGAAAAGGTATTCAACAACAAAGCCGAACTGGATTGGCTCAACCAATTGATCCATCCCCTCGTCAAAAACAAAATCAACCAAGAAGCCAAAAACTCAGAAAAGCCACTGTTTTGCGCCATCCCATTGCTCTACGAATCAGGCTGGGATGACCAAGCGGACAAGGTCGTAGCAGTCTGGTGTGACAAGGATACCCAACTAAAAAGACTCCTGGACAGGGGATGGTCCGAAGAACACGCAAAACAAAGACTCGCAACCCAGTGGCACCCAGATGAAAAACTACACAGAGCCGACTACGCAGTCATTACCAGCTGCTCCTGGGACTTGCTAGCCATGCAGTGCCAGCTCATTTACGGATCAGTGATCTCGACCATCAGGTAAAATCATCTATTATGACATCAACCAACACTTCATCAAAGCAAGTTCCTGAAGAAACACCTATGGCCAGACGAAGAGGAAGGCCGCTGGCGGCACAAAAGGCAAAGGCAGATCCGGAGCAAACCCCTCAAAAGCAAGCGGACGATTCACAACTTACCCCCGAGTCGCTCGCGAAAATCGCCACGGCTGTCGCTCAAGAGGAACCGCAACAGAAAAAACAAGCCGAGGAAAAAGGCGGCAAAAGGTCAACCTCGAGAAAGGCTATCCAGTTCAAGGCGACAAAATTCAACGCGCCGACGAAAAGGCAGTGGAACCAGCAGCAGCAAGACCAGCAAAAGCAACAAAAGCCTTTCGAGCAACAGCAAAACCAAAGAGCGAGAAAACTCGACTACAAGGGAAAAAGACGCTATGACGAAGGCTTCCCGCAGGATTTCGACAACGAAGTCCTAACTCCCGAAGAACTGGCGAACACCCCTATCCTCGACCTTACGGAGCTACAGGCATTGAGCATGCCGGAACTCAACCAAAGGGCCAAGGAACTCAACATCGATGGAGTCGGCTCGCTCTCAAGGCACGAACTCCTGTTCGAAATCGTCAAGTCGACCTCGGCCGAGCAGGCAGGAATCAGGCTCGGCGGCGGCGTGTTGGAAGTCCTCAACGACGGATACGGATTCCTCAGAAACGCAAACGCCTCGTACATCGCTTGCCCGGAAGACATCTACGTCAGCCCCTCGCAAGTCAAGCATTTCTCGCTCAGGACAGGCGATACCGTCATCGGACAAATCCGCCAATCCAAGGACAAGGAACGATTCTTTGCACTCTATAAAGTCTACTCGGTCAACGGCGAAGACCCCACAAAGAAAAAAGACATCGTCCCATTCGAAAACCTAACCCCCTACTTCCCGACGCAACGTATCATCCTGGAACACAAAACAGAGGAACTCTCCACAAGAATCATCGACATCATCACCCCCATCGGAAGGGGACAACGAGGACTGATCGTCGCGGCGCCACGTACGGGAAAAACAATCATCCTGCAGAAGATCGCCAATGCCATCACGGCTAACAACAAGGACATCGACCTTATCGTGCTCCTCATTGACGAACGGCCCGAAGAAGTCACGGACATGAAGAGAGTCGTCAAGGGCGAAATCGTCTCCTCAACCTTTGACGAACCGCCAGACA
>Ga0123335_1003956_pt1 | contig 19855 bp, 14 predicted proteins | sample BiotimSIPDNA_2_FD_89707 | JGI IMG/M metagenome (GOLD analysis project Ga0123335, IMG submission 89707) | Anaerobic biogas reactor microbial communites from Washington, USA - Biogas_R2 time_0 SIP DNA | ecosystem: Engineered > Bioreactor > Anaerobic > Unclassified | place: Washington, USA...
GTGAACCGTAGATATTTCGGCGAAGAATTGTTTGATAGATTGTTAATTGCCTGTGCTACTATAAATTATAAAACCGTTGTTAAAGATTACCGATAGTCATATTATTTTAAAAGCAGTAGTGTAACTTACCCCTGTATTTTCGCTTAATACTTCAACCAGGTCAAGAGGAGTGAACGAAGCTTGCTGTGTCAAAGATCATTAAAATTGTTACTGAGCTAGTCGAAGTACAGAATGCCCGCCTTCACTGCGTTACGGACGGGTAAAAAAGTAATTCACAACAACGGTCTTAAAAACCATACGACAATTTTTCTCCATATTTCTCTTCAGGAAGATATAATAAAAAAATATAAAAAGACCTTTTAGTCTTTTAATAAAGCTTTTTGTATCTTTGTTCGGAAAGAAGTAGTAAGAATGAATTTTTAAATTGCTGGATATTTCATGCAATAATTAGTTGGCTTACAGGTATTTACGTTAAATCATTGACAAATGTATAATTATGTATAAAACATATTCACCAGTCGTTCCCGATTTCTATGATATCATTGAGAGTGTGAGGAAAAAGAACATCTCCATAAAAGTCCATTATTTCGGACCGGAAAATGAGCTGAATGATGCTAATGGTGTAATGAAAGGTATAACAATCAATAGTAAAAATGAAGAATACCTTGAATTGAATTCCGATGAAACTGTGCGGCTCGACCGGATTATTACACTGAATGGTAAGCCCGGCCCTGCATTTGACGAGTATGACAGTTATGCCCTGGCTTGTTTAGACTGTATGGGAGGTATGGATTAACTATAAAAAAAATTTGAGGGATGGATAAAAATCTGATGCCGGTTCTTTCGATGCTGCAAACCGGTGAAACATTTAAAGTTTATGAAGTTACGGGAAAAGCAGGAATGGCCATGCCCCCGCACCACAGTACGAAAGAAGCTGTGGTAAATGTAAAAGAAGGAAAAGCAATACTTAGTATACAGGAAAAGAAACACCTGCTGGAAAAAGGCAGTGTATTTATCATACCTGCAGGACAAAGTCATTATCTGGAGCTTGTAGAAGAATTCAAAGCCATTGTTATAATGGAAAATGATTCGAATATTGAATTCGAAGTATAGAGTTTAGCGTTTGATAAGCGCCATGCATCAGATATGGATACGGAGGTCTTAAATGCCTTTTTTGGTGAAGGGTTTATAAAATTTAAGAAATAATAATTTGTTTTTGTATTAATTTCGGAGTACAAAAACATTCGGTTTGAAAAGATCTCCTATCCTGTCTGGCATTATTTTATTGGTCCTTCTGACTTTCGCCTGTAAAAGCCCTGATAAAATAATCCGTTCGGGGAATTACTTTGCAGCAGGCGATCCGTTGGTACATTATACAGGAAGGGTCCTGCATTCGGGAAAAGGTGCCGTAACCTTCTCATTTCCTGCTGTAACCGTTGAATTTGCCTTTACCGGCCCCGACCTGATCATTAATGTGCAGGATATGCCTCAAAAGGGCAATCAGCCTGACGGAAAACCTACCCGTAATTTTCTGGAAGTTTCCATCGACAGCGGGAAGGCTTTTGTCCTGGAACTATCAGCAGATGAAAGTCTTTATAAGATTGCTTCCGGCCTTTCCGGTGAAAACCATACTGCGAAGATTTCCAAACGAACAGAGGCCCTTGTCGGTAAGATAGAATTCAGGGGACTGTGGCTGGCTGAAGGTGAAAAGCTGATGCCGGTCACCGGCAGGGAACACAACATACAGTTTATAGGGAATTCAATTTCCTGCGGGTATGGTGTTGAGGCTGATTCAGCAGGTGACCCTTTCGGGTGCGAAACTGAAAATGCCATGATCTCTTATGCCTCGCTTACTGCAAATAACCTGAATGCAGCGTATCATATTATTGCTTTTTCAGGCAGGGGCATTGCGCAGAATTATAATAAGTCGAGGGTAAACACAATGCCTGTTATCTGGGAACAGACATTTCCCGATGAAACAGAGCCTGCGTGGGACCATTCGCTCTTCACCCCTGAGGTGGTGGTGATCAATCTCGGGACCAACGATTTTAATTGCGGTGAAACCGATACTGCGCTGTTCAGACAGAAATATCATGAATTCATTACCAGAATAAGGGAAGTTCATCCTCAAAGCCTTATTATCTGTACCACAGGGCCCATGCTGAACGATGCATATCCTGTAAATTCCTTGTCAACAATCAGATACTTGCTGCAGACTATTGTCGCGCGACACCCCGCGGATAACCTTTATTTCTTCGAAATGTCACAACAAACCGGGGACCTGGGATATGGTGCCGACTGGCATCCATCAGCAGCCCAACAGGAGCGTAATGCCAACGAACTAACAGCTTACATCAGGTCATTGACCGGATGGTAACATACTAATCAAAATAAAAACCAGGATGAGGATAAAATTTAATTTTTCTTGTATGAAGGTGCTTTTTGCTGCCATGTTCATTATTTCTGTGAACTCATGCGTTCCGGAGGGTTCAACCCGCAGGGTTGAGAAAATAATTGATCAGATGACCCTTGAAGAAAAGGTTGATTTTATCGGGGGATATAAAAACTTCAACATCAGGCCTTATGAAAAATATGGTATTCCCGAAATCAGGATGTCCGATGGTCCTGTTGGTGTCAGGAACTATGGCCCGACGACAGCCTATCCGGCATCTGTTGCCCTTGCAGCTTCCTGGGACCGTGATCTTGCAGGTGATGTGGGTGAAGCCCTTGGTATGGAAGCACGGAGGAAAAATGTGCATATTGTGCTGGGACCAGCCATGAACATTCACCGCGCCCCTTACTGCGGCAGAAATTTTGAGTACCTGGGGGAAGATCCTTTCCTGGCCGGAGAAATTGCATCGGCTTACATTGAAGGAATGCAGGGACAGAGTGTGGTTGCTGTTCCGAAGCATTATGCAGCCAATTACCAGGATTATGACAGGCATAACATCTCTTCCGATATGGACCTGCGTACACTGCACGAAATCTATCTTCCTGCTTTCAAAGTATCCGTTCAAAAAGGTAAAGCAGGAGCCCTGATGACATCCTATAACCTGATCAACGGGGTTTATGCCTCCCAGCACGATTACCTTATCAGTCAGGTACTGAAAGAAGATTGGGGTTTTGAAGGGGTTGTTATGTCAGACTGGACCTCAACCTACAACGGAGTAGCTTGTGCCAGGGCAGGACTTGACCTGGAGATGCCTTCAGGTTTATTCATGGCTGCCGATACGCTGATACCAGCCATCCAGTCAGGCCTGCTTGATGAAAAGCTTATTGACGACAAAGTGCGCCGGATCCTCAACCTGTACGAAAGATTTGGTTATTTTGAAAAGCCGGATCTTGCGGATGGTTTTACACCAGACGGGGATTTTATCCGGCAAACAGCAATCAATGTGTCGAGGGGAGGGGTCACCCTTTTAAAAAACGAAAGGTCGTTACTTCCCATAAAAAAAGATAAAAAGCTCAAAATAGCTGTCATTGGCATTAATGCCCATCCGGCCATAACAGGGGGCGGGGGAAGTTCATACACCACCCCGCTTTATCCCATGTCGCTGCTGGAAGCAGTCAGAAAAGTTGCAGGCGGCGATGCAGAGGTTGTCTATGCACAGGCGTTACCTGTTGAAACCGAATTGCCACATGATTTTTACAGTAAAAGCAATTTCTACACGTTATCAAATGGCGACAGGGTGAGAGGTTTGAAGGCTGAATTCTATTCCAATACAAACCTTGGGGGAAACCCGGTCTATTCATCGGTTTTCAGGGTACTCAACCATACAATGAGCGATTCCGTTTATCAGGGAGTGCCGGAGACCAACTACTCAGCCCGGTTTGAGGGCTTTATCAATGTCAATAAAACAGGCTATTACCGTATTGCCATTGCCGGTGATGATGGTTACAGGGTTTATCTCGATGACAAGCTGGTAATCGACAACTGGCAGAATCAGCCTGAAACTGTAAAGAGTTACAGAACAAATCTGGTTGCAGGGAAGGATTATTTGGTGAAGGTTGAGTATTATCAGGGCGGGGGTCATGCTTCGGTAAGACTGGGTTATGATATAGAAACTGCCAGCAATGAAAAAGACCTCTGGAAAATGGCTGTTGAAGCAGCACTATCAAGCGACTACGTCATATTTTCTGTAGGTTTCAACAAAAACACTGAAACAGAAGGTTCTGACAGGATGTGGGAACTGCCTTACAATCAGGATGAGATGATCATGAAGCTTGCTCCATTGAATGCCAACGATATTGTTGTGATCAATGCGGGGGGGAACATTTCCATGCCCTGGCTGGAGGAAGCAGGAGGTATCATCCATGCCTGGTACCCCGGACAGGAAGGTAACCTGGCAGTGGCGGAAATCCTCTTCGGTATTACAAATCCAAGCGGGAAACTGCCTGTGTCTTTTGAAAGCAGACCTGAAGATAATGCCACTTATAAGAGCTATCACGATGATGACGGCGATAAAAAGGTTTATTTCAGTGAAGGAGTATTCATGGGTTACAGGCATTTTGATAAATCAGATGTCAAACCCCGCTTTCCTTTCGGTTTCGGACTATCTTATACAACTTTCGAATATGGTAACCTGGAAGTAGACAGACCTGAATTTGGCAGGAACGACAGTCTGAAAATTACTTTCACCGTGAAAAACACAGGTGAATACGATGGTGCCGAAACAGCCCAGGTCTATGTCAGCGATCCTGAATCGGCTCTGCCACGGCCGGTTAAAGAATTAAAAGGGTTTGAGAAAGTATTTTTGAAGAAAGGGGAAGAAAAGAAGCTGGAGGTTTCATTAGGCAGGGATGCCTTTTCATATTACGATGAAGCCCGTGGTGGCTGGGTTACAGAAGCCGGTGATTTTGAAATTCTTATAGGTTCATCATCGGCTGACATAAGACTAAAAACCCATGTCCGGTATAAATAAGGCATTCATTTTCTGAATATTTATAAATTTAACGACAAATTCTGCATACCAAAAACTAATCTATACTCCAATGAAGAATCTAATTTATCTTTTAGCAGCATTCGCGATCATTTCCGGATGTGCCAGGAAATCATCCAGTGAGTTTTCGCTTCCTTCTATAATCAGCTCCGGAATGGTGCTCCAGCGTAATACACAGGTCAATCTGTTTGGAAAAGCATCCCCCGGGGAAAACATTGGCGTTGTAACCAGCTGGGGTTTCAGAAAAACAGTAAAGGCAGGTAACGATGGCAAATGGTTGGTTCCTATTACTACCGGCGATGCAGGTGGCCCTTATCAGGTTGCTTTTCAGACAAAAGATACCAATGTGACCCTTATCAATGTTATGATTGGTGAAGTATGGGTTTGTTCAGGTCAGTCGAATATGGAAATGCCTCTTATCGGTTGGCCGCCCAATGATACCGTAATGAATTCTGCCCGCACGATTGCTTCATCTGAAAACCCGCAGATCAGGATGTTCACTGTTGTAAAAAATATTGCTACTGAGCCTCTCAGCGACTGTTCAGGTGAATGGGTTGAAAGCAATCCTGAAACTGCAGTTTCATTCAGCGCAACAGCTTACTTTTTCGGCAAGAAATTACATGAGGAGCTCAATGTACCTGTCGGACTTATCCACACAAGCTGGGGAGGCACGCCTGCTGAGTCCTGGACACCTGAAAAATTTCTTAAGGAAGTGCGTGGCTATGAGAATATTTCAGACAGTCTCAGGATTGCCTTTTTGCAGAATGACAGCCTTATAAGATGGGTCAAGACCTTACCGGGAGATAATATCGATATTAACAACAGGAGTTTCATTGAAAAAATTAAAAATATTAACCTTACCTATGCCGGGGCCGGGTTTGTTGATACCTCCTGGAATGAAATTTCGGTGCCTTCGCTCTGGGAAGGAAATCAGTTACCTGGTTTTGACGGGGCAGTATGGATGCGTTGTTCTTTCGATTTGCCGGCAAAGATGGCAGGGAAAAACCTGAAATTATCCCTTGGGCCTATCGATGATATGGACATGACGTTCATGAACGGAGAAAAGATTGGCGAAACCATGGAACCCGGCAACTGGAAGGAAGACAGGAATTATGATGTTCCCTCCTCCACTTTGAATGAAGGTAAAAATGTTCTTGCCGTATGTGTTTTTGATTTCCAGGGCGGCGGTGGTATCTACGGGGATCAGGATATTACCCTTTCCACAGCACGGGGAGAGAAAATTACACTTCAGGGAAACTGGAAATATCTGCCCATTGCCGAGATAAGAGGTGGCTTTTTTCATTATTACAGCGATGAAAAACCCTATAGCGCCAGACCTGTTATTAGCACCCCTGTGAATGATCACACACCTATCTGCCTGTACAATGGCATGATACATCCGATTATTTCATATACCATTAAAGGTGCCATCTGGTATCAGGGAGAATCGAATGTGGGCAGGGGATATGAATACAGAACTTTGTTCCCTGCTATGATTAACGGCTGGAGGGAGGCCTGGAACCAGGGGAATTTTCCGTTTTATTATGTTCAGATAGCGCCATGGGATTATGGAGAAGATGTTCCAAGTTCATCAGCTGAAATTCGCGAAGCCCAGCTGTTATCTTTAAATGTACCAAATACAGGTATGGTCGTTACTACGGATATTGGAAACCCTGTAAATATTCACCCTGCAAATAAAGAAGAAGTTGGACGCAGGCTGGCACTCTGGGCCCTCGCAAAAGATTACGGAATGAATTCACTTGTATATAGCGGGCCTCTGTACGATTCAATAGCAATATCCGGTGGCAGTATCAGGGTATACTTCACACATGCTGAAGGAGGCCTGGTAAACAAAGGCGGTCCTCTCACATGGTTTGAAATTGCAGGTGAAGACCAGCAATATTATCCTGCAAAAGCGACTATTGATGGTGAGACAGTCATTGTTAATTCGGATAAAGTTAAGGAACCAGTTGCTGTGAGGTTTGGATGGAATATGATAGCAGAACCCAACTTGTTTAATAAAGCCGGGCTTCCCGCTTCACCTTTCCGTTCAGATAACTGGAAAAGGTTATCAGAATATTGAGATCTGTAAATCTATTCTAACCGGGCTGGTATCCGGAATCGGTCTCTATACCTGATAGTTGGAAAATATGGTGCATTCAGGGGTTTCCTGACACGGAACATTATGGTTTTATTCCGGGTATCAGTGACTCCACCGATGAGTCCCCTTTCAGTGTATGCCTGAAGAGGCAGACACTTTAAAAGTTGGAATGGGAAATACCATGGTAAGTTACTATGTGACAAGCTATACCGAAATAGGAAAACTGTTGTTGCAGCTTCCCTAATGATTGGTTATCAAACAGTGAATATTGCTGGTCTGCCCCTTGGAATCTGTTTCGTAAGAGTTTTTGATGATAATGGCACGTACTTCATTCCCCAAAAAATCATCCTGCAGTAGGAGATGGAGAATTTAATTCTTTAAGGCCGTTGATCCTAACAATCCTGTCGGTAGAAGGATGGTTGTTTTCTTTTTTAAATTTATAATGAAAAGCGCCTTTCTTTGATTCTGTTTTATTCTTGGTATTGAGCCTGTTGAGGGTATGCAGGGAAAGTATTTTCTTTCTGAAATTTCCCGGATCAAAATTGCGCTGGAAGATGGCTTCATAAAGCCTCCTGAGTTGCAGAATTGTGAATTGACGGGGAAGCAGATCTTCCCCGATCAATTCATAACTTGCTTTTTGTTTAAGACTTTCATGAGCATATTTTACCATCTGGTCATGATCAAACACAAGCGAAGGCTTCTGGTCGAACGGCCACCATCTGGCGCCATGCCTGTTAATCAGTTCTTTATTATGTTCATCGATCCGGATCATGGAATAGAAGACCACGCTGATAACCCTTCCGCCAGGGTCGCGTCCCGGATCGGAAAATACATGAACCTGTTCAAGGTAGATATCTTCCAACCCGGTATACTGGTAAAGAATTCTTCTTGCAGCTTCTTCAAGTGTTTCCTTTTCCCCCAGCCATCCTCCCAGTAATGACCATTTGCCTATTTCAGGTTCAAACCGACGATGCGACAACAGAAGTTTCAGGCTTTCCTGTTCATAACCAAATATGACACAGTCAATAGCTACATGATGAAAATCATACTTGTTGTAATCTGATTGGGGCATAGCAATCTGAAATTCTGTCAATTAGCTCCGAACTTTAGTAAAGTTAGCTGGGTGTATTTTTCACCAGGGTTTAGCAGCGTATTTGGAAAATCCGGATGATTGGGTGAATCAGGATAATGCTGTGTTTCAAAAACCAATGATGATCGGTATGTGTATTTTTTTCCTGATTTACCTGTTGCCTGACCTTTTAAAAAGTTCCCGCTATAGAACTGCATACCTGGTTCGGTGGTATAGATTTCTATATACCTTCCTGTTGTTTCCTCCCAGAGTTTGGCAGCAAGACTGAGACTGTCCTTCATCGGCTTATTCAACACCCAGTTGTGATCATATCCTAGTCCGTTAAGCAATTGCTCATCTTCCACGGCTATGTCCTGTCCGATTTTTTTGCCTGTCCTGAAATCAAAGGGTGTGTTTTCAACAGGAGCAATAACACCGGAAGGTATCCATTCATTGTCGACTGGCACGAACGAATCAGCGTTTATGAGAAAAAAGTGATCAAGTATGGTAGAATCACCCTCACCTTTAAGGTTCCAGTAAGCATGGTTGCAGAGATTTACATGGGTCGGTTTATCGGTCTCCGCTTCAAAATACATGCTTAACGTATTATCAGACTGAAGCTTATAGGTAACTTTTATGTTAAGGTTTCCGGGATAGCCTTCTTCCCCGTCGGGAGAGAGGTACGAAAAGGTAACACTGTTGTTATCCAGTGATGCGTCCCATACCCTTTTGTCGATTCCTTTTAGTCCGCCATGAAGGGTATTGTCACCATCGTTGAGCTGAAGGTCATATACATCTTTCCCGATACTGAATCGGCCGTCTTTTATCCGGTTGGCAAACCTTCCAACCACGGGGCCCAGATACACTTTATCGTTCAGATAATCGTTGATGTTATCAAACCCCAGGGCAATATCCTTCAGTTCACCATCCCTGTCGGGGGTTATGACACCAACAATCCTGGCGCCATAGTTAGTAAGGTATACTGTTATGCCGCTGTCGTTTTTCAAGGAATAAAGCTTTACAGGTTTGCCATCAACTGTAGTATCGAATGCGGCGGGATCCAAAGAGGTAAGTTGATCACCTGTTTGTTTCTGCATGGAACAGGAAACTGCCATGCACATGATAATAAAATAGACCAGTTTTTTCATGACTGTGTAATATTAATATTAGTAGATGGTTAATTCATTTTCAATAAAATCACCGAGTTTAGTATAATCAGCGTAAATTTTCTCATAGACAGCTGCATGGGAAGCAATGGGTTTATATTCTTTTTCAAAACCGCTTCCCATATGTTTTTTGGCAAGGTCGAAATTATCATGGATACCTCCGGCCACGGCAGCAGCCATGGCAGAGCCAAGGGCACATGCCTGTTCCGACCGTGCAACAAGGATGGGTTTGTTAAGTACATCTGCCAATACCTGCATTACATATCCGGATTTTTTCGCTACACCTCCCAGGGCGATGATCCCTTCAATCTTTACACCTTCCCTTATGAACCTTTCAACGATGGCTTTCGCACCAAAGGCAGTAGCTTCAACCAGTGCTTTGAAAATTCTGGCAGCATCAGATCCGAGTGTCAATCCCGTGAGCGCTCCTTTAAGGCTCTGATTGGCATCGGGTGTCCGCCGTCCGTTAAGCCAGTCAAGTGCAAGCTCACCGGTTTCTGCAACCGGTATTTTTGCAGCTTCTTCACTCAGCATGGGTATCAGCCTGGAAGTTATTTCCTCCGAAAGATCATTTTTCTGTTTTTCATTCAATAATTCAGAATTTCTGATGATATTTTCAACAGGCTGCATGATGAGGTTTTTAAACCATGCATAAACATCACCAAAAGCAGATTGCCCGGCTTCAAGACCCATATAACCCGGAATTACAGAGCCGTCTACCTGACCGCAAATTCCTTTTACTGTCCGTTTTCCTATATTTTCATGCGGTGCAATAAGAATGTCGCATGTTGAAGTACCAATAACTTTGGAAAGATAATAAGGCTTGATTTCAGCTCCGACAGCGCCAAGGTGTGCGTCGAACGCTCCTGTACCAATGATTACACCGGATGGAAGTCCTAACTTATCTGCCCACTCCTTCGACAAAACACCGGCAGGCTTATCAACAGTGAAAGTTTCAGTGTACAACCTTTCACGGATACCAGAAAACAATGGATCAAGATGCCTGAGGAATGTTTCCGGCGGCAATCCTCCCCACGACTCATGCCACATTGCCTTATGCCCAGCCGCACAACGGCTCCTCTTTATTTCTTTTGCTGAACCGATGCCCGTCAATAATGCAGGTATCCAGTCGCAATGTTCTACCCACGACCATGAGGCTTTCCGGATTTCCTCATCAGTACGCATGATGTGAAGGATCTTTGCCCAGAACCACTCCGATGAGTAAACACCTCCCTCGTACATTGTATAGTCAGCTTCCTTCCAGTTCCTGGCTTTTTCATTGATTTCCGCAGCCTCCTGTACTGCTGTATGGTCCTTCCATAAAATAAACATGGCATTGGGATTATCCCTGAAGCCATCGGTCAGGGAAAGTGGCGTACCTTCCTTATTAACAGCTACAGGTGTTGATCCTGTGGTATCTACAGATATGGCTGCAACCGTTCCGGCAATTTGATTACCGGCTTTTTGCAGGATTTCTCTGATAGTATGCTCAAGTCCTTCAATATAATCAAGCGGGTGTTGTCTGAACTGATTTTTAACAGGATCACAGTATTTGCCCTGTTTCCAGCGGGGATAATAAAAAACTGAATCAGCGACCTCCTCTCCTGAACCGGTTTCAATCAGTACCGACCTTACAGAATCGGTACCATAATCAACACCAATAACATGCTTTTTCATCTCGAAATAAAAATTAGCTATAATGTCAGCCTGACAACTGATTTTGCAGGTACCGACACTTCCAGGTTATTACCTGATGTTTTAAAACCTTTGAATTCTTTGATATTGACAATCTCAGCCTGGTTAAAATCATTAAAGGCATTCATGGTGCCTGCTGTAATAACGGTACCATTTTTTACCGAAGGATTCTGAAGGTTTTCTATTTCCAGACTGGTGATAACTTCTTTTCCGGGATTTACATTGGCAATGGTTATATTAATTTCACCTGCCTTGTTCCGGGATGCAGATACAGATAATGATGGAATGCTTTCATCTTCAATTGTATAGTTCTCGCAAGTAACTTCTGTAGGAAGCAGAAGCGCATCGTAATGAACATTATACATCTTGAATACATAAAAAGTTGGTGTTTTTACCATCATATCATCTTTGGTAAGCACCATTGCCTGCAGCACATTGACAGTTTGAGCGATGTTAGCCATCTTAACCCTGTGGCAATTATTGTTGAATACATTCAGGTAAATTGCTGCAGTGAGAGCATCGCGTAATGTATTCTGCTGGTAAAGAATTCCCATATCCACGCCCGGTTCAGGGTCGAACCAGTTGCCCCATTCATCTGCGATGAGCGCTATTTTATTGGCGCTGTCATATTTTTCCATGATAGCAATGTGATCTTTCAGGTTTTCCTCCATCTGCATATTTTTGCTAACGGTGAGGAACCATTCTTTTTCATCGAAATTCACAGCAGATCCTTTTCTCTGCCAATCGTGGCAAACTGTATAATGATGATAGGAGAGGCCTTGTATAAGATGCTGATAATCCTGAGTCTTTTTCATCAGGGTCTCTGTCCAGTTGAGGTCGTGATTAAGTCCGCCACTGGCAACCTTATAGTCAGCCCTGCAATAGGTTGAAAACTGTCTGAACAGGTCGGCATAGTATGCATCGGTCATGTTGCCGCCACAGCCCCAGTTTTCATTACCGATTCCCCAGAATTTCACATCCCATGGATCTTCCCTTCCGTTCTGTTTTCTGAGGCGTGACATTGGATTGTCGCCGTGCGATGTTACATACTCGATCCAGTCGTGGGCATCCTTTACAGTTCCACTCCCTACATTGACTGCCAGGTATGGTTCAGCATCCAACATCTCGCACAAATCGAGGAATTCATGGGTACCGAAGCTATTATCCTCCATAACATTGCCCCAGTATATATTCAGTACGGGTTTCCGTTTATCTTTGGGCCCAATGCCGTCTTTCCAGAAATATGCATCGGCAAAGCAACCGCCAGGCCATCGCAATACAGGTACATTGATTTCCTTTAACGCAGCCAGCACATCATTTCTGATTCCTCTTGTATTGGGTATCGGAGAATTTTCACCAACCCAGATACCGTCATAAATGCATCTTCCGAGATGTTCGGCGAATTGTCCGTAAATATACCGGCTTATGGTATCCCTGGCCGTTTCGGTTTTTATCATAATCCGGTTTTCACTTACCTTATCCTGGGTTTTTTTTGGCGTGCAGGCAGCAAATGCCAGCAATGCTACCACAGCCGTTGAGATGTATGTTTTTTTCATAGTTGGTTTATTTAGTATGTTTCTGTCCATAATATGCATTTTTACCATGTTTGCGCATGTAATGCTTGTTTAGCAGATAATCGTCCACAGGTTGCCTGTTACCAAGAACTTCGGTACGGAACGCCATTTTAGCAACTTCTTCCAATACCACTGCATTATGAATTGCTCCGGCAGCATCATTTCCCCAGCTAAATGGTCCGTGGTTTTTAACCAGTATGCCGGGCATTGAATGATAATCAAGGTCTTTAAAATGTTCAACAATGATCTTTCCTGTATTGGTTTCATAGCCTTCTGCAATCTCATTCTGAGTGAGTTTTCTTGTGCAGGGGATCTCACCATAAAAATAGTCGGCATGTGTTGTTCCATAAACAGGAATTGGTTTTCCTGCCTGGGCCCAGCTGGTTGCCCATTCACTGTGTGTGTGCACTACCCCGCCAATGTCGGGGAAATGTTTATATAAAATCAGGTGCGTGGCGGTATCGGATGACGGGTTCAGTTTTCCGTCGATGATATTACCGTCAAGATCGACAACAACAAGTTTCTCAACGGTTAATTCATCATAAGGTACACCGCTTGGTTTAATAACTACAAGTTTTTCATCCCTGAGGATGCCACTGACATTTCCCCAGCTGAAAATGACCAGACCATGTTTAACGAGGTCAAGATTAGCCTGCAGTACTTGTTTTTTAAGTTCATTGAGTGGTCCCATCAGCGTATACCTTTGGCAAGGAGATAATAGAGTTCGTTAAGTTTGATTTCCTTTTTAAACTCACTGATCGAGGTTTTCTCATCGATAACCAGGCATTCTATACCAGCCATTTCAGCAAAATCGATGATGTGTTCTGTGGTCAATGCCTGTGTAAAAACAGTATGGTGGGCACCGCCAGCAAGTATCCAGGCAGTAGCAGCGGTTTTGAGATTTGGCTGGGGGTTCCATAAAACCCTGGCAACAGGTAATTTAGGCAGTTCTGGTATATCTGAGACGATAACCTTGTTTACCAGCAATCTGAACCGGTTACCCATATCCATAAGCGAAACGTTCAAAGCATCTCCTTTCGCAGTTTTAAATACCAGTCTTGCAGGATCAGCCTTCCCTCCAATGGATAAAGGGTGTACCTGCAGTGAAGGTTTTTCTGAAGCTATACTCGGACAAACTTCAAGCATATGTGCGCCAAGCACTTTCATGCCTTCAGGGTCGAAATGGTAGGTATAATCTTCCATGAATGATGTTCCGCCTTTCATCCCTTCCGACATGATCTTAAATGCCCTTACAAGCGCTGAGGTTTTCCAGTCGCCTTCGGCGCCAAAACCGAAACCTTGCTGCATTAGTCTTTGCACTGCAAGACCAGGTAACTGCAGCAGTCCGTGCAGGTCTTCAAAATTTGTTGTAAAGGCGCTGAAACCTCCATTTTCAAGAAAATTTTTGATCCCCAGTTCAATTCTGGCCTGGTATTCAATGGATTTTAATATCTCCTTGTCTTTCAGGAGGGCAGGAGACAGGTTGTATTCTTTCTTGTAGGATTCGGTAAGCTCTTTGACAGGCTTTTCAGAAATATTTTCCACACTGTTTACAAGGTCGCCCACACCGAAACCATAAACGGAAAATCCGAACTGTATTTCAGCCGATACTTTGTTTCCTTCGGTGACGGCAACATTACGCATATTATCGCCAAACCTGGCTACCTTGAGGTTGCGCAATTCGTTATAACCAATGGCGGCCCTGAGCCAGACATCCAGTTCTTCAGCCAGAGATTTATCTTTCCAATGGCCTGTAATAACCTTTCTTGTAATGCCCATCCTGGAGTTGATGAACCCGAACTCCCTGTCGCCATGTGCCGACTGGTTGAGGTTCATAAAATCCATATCAATGGTTTTCCAGGGAATATCCCTGTTGAATTGTGTATGCAGATGGACGTATGGTTTATTAAGGATACTCAGCCCCTTTATCCACATCTTCGAAGGTGAGAATGTATGCATCCATGCAATAAGACCGATGCATTTTTCATCAGTGTTGGCCTTTCCCAAAAGCGATGTTATGGCATCGGGAGTTGTAAGCACCTGCTTAAAAACAATCCGCACCGGAGTTTTGGTCTTTTCATTTAAACCATCGGCAATTTCTTTTGAATTGGCCTCAACCAGCTTAAGAGTTTCTTTGCCATACAGGTGCTGGCTTCCTGTAATAAACCATACGTCGTATTTTTTCATTATCTTTTTATTAACCCCTGAAGAACAGATAAGCTGCAACGATCAGGATAACAACAATAACAGATGTAATTACATCGCCTTTCGTCCAGCTCGATCTTGTTGCATCGCGGTCTGTTGCGGATGTAGTACCAAAAGTCAGGCCATTGATTTTTGCATAATCGGGTACTGCTGTCATGTAACTCACCCCAATCATTACTATGATACAGATAACAAAGATGACCAGGCTGTAATACTGAAAGAAAAGGTTGTTCATGATCCACAGGAATGACCCCTGCTCATATGTAAACCCCTCGACAAGCTTAACAGGAGTGTCAATTCCAAGGCGTACAAGGCCGAGGGAAAAGCCGACTATCAGCGCTGCCAGGGCCCCTTTTGCATTAAGGCGCTTCCAGAATACACCAAAGAAAAATACGACAGCGATGGGAGGGGCAAGATAAGCCTGAACACCCTGCAGGTAATCATATAATCCCCTTCCTCCTTTGATAACAGGGATCCAGAGAAGGCCGATAATAACCATTACGGTTGTGGCTACCCTGCCTATCCAGACCAGTTGCTGTTGTGATGCTTTGGGACGCATCCTGGAATAGAAGTCGATGGTGAATAATGTGGATGATGCATTGAACACACCTGCCAGGGAACTCATAAGCGCTGCAAGCAGACCTGCAACAACGATACCACGGATACCTACAGGAAGAATGTGTGCTACCATAAGGGGGAAAGCCTGTTGTGCATTTTCCCTGATCAGCTGACCATCGGGGCCGAACAGGACCTGTTGCATTTGCGGGTTCACACCTTCTTTCGCGATGGCAAAACAGATAATACCGGGAATGATGAATATAAATACAGGCAGTAATTTAAAAAATGAAGCAGCTATGGAACCCCTGCGGGCTATTTTTTCATTTGGTGCGGCAAGTGCCCTCTGAACGATATACTGATCGGTACACCAATACCACAGGCCAATGATGGGCGCACAGAAAAGCATGCCCAGCCAGGGATAGTTATCGTTGAAATACCATGCCATCCGGCCGGCTTCTTTGACGGGGGCCCAGGTCCCTTCTACATTAGCCGGTACCATGGGCTTCCACAGGTTGAACATCTCCGAATTGGTGATTTCTCTAAGTTCTCCCCATCCTCCTAAAGCTTTCAGACCAAAGATCGTTACCAGTGCAGAGCCAAGAATCAGAATGACGGTCTGTAAAGCCTCTGTATATGCTACGGTTTTTAAACCGCCAAGCACGGTATAAACGCCGGTAATTACAATTACCAGGACCGAACCAACCCAAAAGCTGTCAAGTCCCATAAAATTTATTTCAGGCAATAATACGCTGAATACTACGCCGCCGGCAAAGATCCCGACAGCGATTTTGGTGAGCACATAAGCAATAAGTGAAATAACTGAAAGAAAGGTGCGTGCCTGGGGAGAAAATCTCTTTTCGAGAAATTCAGGCATGGTAAATACCTTTGAGCGCATATAGAAAGGCACCATGACCCATCCCAGGATGAGGAGGCACCATGCGTGTAGTTCATAATGAGCCATGGCAACACCGTCAGTTGCTCCTGAACCTGCAAGGCCTACAATATGCTCTGATCCTATATTGGATGCAAAAATGGAGGCGCCGACTATAAACCATCCAAGGTTACGGCCTGCCAAGAAGTATTCTGTAGATGTTTTTTCCTGCCTTTTTATAACCCACCAGGCTAAACCCAGCACAATTAAAAAATATCCGGCAATAATGATCCAGTCTAAGGTTTGAAGTGTTGACATGGTATTTTATTTAAGTTAGAGTTAATGTTGATTTTCAGAGGATGAAAGTATTAAATTCTGTTGAATAAAAAAAGTACTTTATACTTTTAATAATTACATATCATTTCCTTAATAATTGAGTTTGTAGAAATCACAGACAGGATAAAAAAAATAGCATTCCTGTTCCGGAATGCTATTTAATAAATTTCATAACAGATTTATTCTTTAGCTGCTTTCGCCCCTGTTGATTTTTTTTCGGATTTTGCGGCTGTTTTTTGTGTCTGTTTGGGTTTAGCAGCTGATTTTGCAGCCTTTGGCTTTTCTTCTGATTTGGTGGCTTTAGCAGGAGATGCTTCCTTTACCTCTTTAGCAGGTTTTTCAGCTTTTGCAGTTTTTTCTTTTACGGGTTTTTCAGAAGTTTCCTTCGGTTTCTGCTTAACAGGTTTTTCCTGTATAACTTCTTTTGCAACAGCTTCAGCAATTACAGGCTCTTTTTCAGGCATAGCCCTTTTAACAGCTACCTTCTTTACATTTGCACTGCCAACGTTTGATTTTTTATTCTTTTTTTTGCGGCGCACACCATATGAGCCTTTAATTATTTTTCCCCTGCGGGTTTTTTTATCTCCTTTACCCATAGTTAACTTTATTTAATTAATTGGAGCGCTAATGTAATATTTTTTTATGTAATGAAAACCAATATCATGAACTCAATTGATTGATGCTGCAGCGGAAAAATTTTTAATCGTGGCATGCTCAGACCGGGTTCAGATTTTTCTAACAAGAACGGCTTTGGCTTCATCAAAAAAAGAAGTTTTCTCTGTGAATTCTATAAATTCCAGATACCGTGACGGAGGTTGTATAAATTTTTTCATCCTGAAAGAACGAATGTAGATGATCCTGTTCTGATCTTTAATGACTTCAGCGCAATAATCTCCGAAATCAGAATTGAGTACAGATTTTTCAGGGATACTTTCAATGGTGTAACCTTCCGGAATTTCATAAATGATCGTATCAACTTCTATCTTTTCACGTCGATGATAAAGATCTGCATAGCGCGGTTCACGGCTTCGAGAGAAAGATCTGCTTTTATTGATCGGATTTAATGGAATGATTAAGCGGCTGCCCATTAAGGTTCCATAGTGTTTCAATCTGATATCGAGCTTTTCCTCAACGGACGGTATTTTGTTTAAAACAGCTTTATGTTCAAAACGGATTATTTCAAATGAGGGTATTGAAATTCTCCTGTACAATGCCTTTTTTTTATCTTTATCATCACCGAGCAGGACATCCAGTGCATCTTCGTAATAAGTCCCATGGTAGGTATTATTCATAAATGCGTTAGCATTTCCATCAGCATCAAATTTAATCACGCCTGTACAAATCTGTTTATTATCATTGGCGGTGTAAACGGGGGTATGAACTATTTTGCCTCCATTTTCTGTTATCAGAAGTACATCCCTGTCATCGGTTCCGGTACCAAGGTACCCGCAGGGCAGATTTTGGCTGGTACATTCAAGAAAAATTGTATCGCTTTCCAGAGGAATACATAAAAAGGCATGATTGGTCTGATTGGATGAAAAATCCTTTATTAACATGCTGGCATATTCTCCTGCTTTAACAACGGCATAAATGGATGGAATACCTACTGCTGCCAGCATTGCTTTCATATAGTTTGTAAGTGCTTTGCAGTCACCGTATTTAAGACGGTCGACAGTTTCTGCTTCAAACGGCTGCCATCCTCCGATACCTTCCTGTATACTAACATACCGGGTATTATTCTGAAGATACTTATAGAGAATTTCAACTTTTTCTTCCACAGACTGCGCACCTTCTACCATTTTGTTGAGCATCGCGATTGTTGGCTCCGGCAGTGCATCTCTTCCAACAATAAGATTATATCTCCATTTTCCAAAATCCTGCCAGCTCTCCATATTACCTTCATAACCTTCCACTTTAAATTTGGCAGGGGCTGTATGAACAACAGGTGCAAATTGAAAAACCGGAGGTTGCAGAGGTTCATATCTTAAAGATTTCAGGTTTGCAGCACTCCATGTATATATTTTTTCTTTGTCTGTATTCTGAATTGTTACCTTAACAGGAATATTTTGTTCATAATACCTCAGGTCTATATCTGGGGGAACCGTAATATTAAATGAGCTTTTTTCAACAGCTACATTAAGACTATAGTTTGGAAACCAGGTGGGATATTGAAGTATTCCAGTGTAGTCCTTAGTGTATGAGTATTCAATAGTAAAGGGTACTGTACGGTAATTAGGGTTGATATATTTTTGCCTGCTCTCTTCATACAACGAAAAACCTGAAACGGCACTTAGATCCATGATTTCAGATTGTGGAATATTTCTGATTTTTTTTCCGTATTGATCATAGAGAGTTGCCCTGACCGAATGAATTCTCGAAAATTTATCGTAATAACAGCTCAATACGGACTCATCGATATAATCTTCATTCATGATGGTGATGGCAAAAGATAGTTTATGCGTAGCCCGGTTATCAGAAAATACTTCAAAGTTGCTTTCGTAATATCTGATTACGGCACCGGCGTTCCTGAGAAGTCCTTCGGATATTTCTGAAATATTGTACTCCGCATGCAAATTTTGCATGAGAACTGATTCAAAAAATATCCAGATAAAAATATTAAATATCGGGTTTCCTCTCATTTCAGATCTTTTTAAGAATGATTGGCTCTGCTTGTTTTTTGATGATGAGGTCAAAAAATTCCCTGAGATACTTATATTCGGTAGTCGCAAACATGTTTTTATTAATAGAATACTTATAACTGACTGTAACTTTTTTGCCAGTTACAGCTATACTATAATACGCTGAGCCTCCTTTCTCCGGAAGCGCAATTTTTATAGGTTTTGGTATCTCAACAATATCCATATTTTCAGGAATTACATATTCATATATATAAGTTCCATCGATCAGATATGGAAAATCAACAGGATATTCCCTTATTTCCACCTTAAAAGGGTTCTTTTCAGTCTTGTGAAACAAAAGCGGAGTGATGTAAAACATATCCCCGACAGGAGAAATGGCATTTCTAATTGTAATATCATATTGTTCACCGACAGGCCTATAAATACTGTCGAGATAATCAATAGTCAGATTATTAACGCGCAACCCGGGGAAATCGCTTTCCATGTCTTCAAGATACATATCCTGACTTTCATATTTACGATAACTATTCCTGAAATCGAAGGCAGCGTAATCATACTTATTTGAATTCATGGTACCTGTTAATGTCAAATCTTCTCCGATAGTTAAACTGCAGATCACATTTTCCCTGTCTTTTCCAGCAGTTTTCAGAGGTACAGGTACGGAAGTGCCATCTTTGTAAAGAATTCTCCCCGTGCCATTA
>Ga0123335_1003957_pt1 | contig 19853 bp, 16 predicted proteins | sample BiotimSIPDNA_2_FD_89707 | JGI IMG/M metagenome (GOLD analysis project Ga0123335, IMG submission 89707) | Anaerobic biogas reactor microbial communites from Washington, USA - Biogas_R2 time_0 SIP DNA | ecosystem: Engineered > Bioreactor > Anaerobic > Unclassified | place: Washington, USA...
CGCTTGGTTACGCGAGTACCATGTGCTGCTAAGCTGTTTATTCGGCGCGTCGGCGTTGATGTTCGTCGGCAGCTTGATCGCCGTTCCCTGGCTGGTGGTTCGCATTCCATCGGACTATTTCGTCAATCGCCGCCGCTTTCTTGACCGTTGGCAACCGCGTTATCCCTGGTTGCGAATCGCGCTTGTGACGGCGAAGAACATCTTTGGGATCATCTTGATATTGGCGGGCGTGGCGATGGGATTTCTGCCCGGACCAGGGCTGCTGACATTCATCGCTGGAGTGACGTTGGTCGATTTTCCGGGAAAATTCGCCTTCGAAAGCTGGTTGGTGAGAAGACGCCCTTTGCTTAGCACGATCAACCGGATGCGGCGCAGGGCGGGCCGGACGCCGCTGGAATTGCCTCCGCCGGCCGTCAAAGATTCCGATTGACGACGAAATCGGCCAGTCCGACAAGCGAATCCCTCGCGGGCGAGTCGGGCAACACGGCCAATTCCTCCCGAGCGGATTGAGTGAACCGCCGCGCGCGCTCGCGCGAATAGGCAATCGCGTCGTGGCGTTGCAGCCAGGGACGCAACAGATCGCGGTGGTGGTTGCCGTTCTCGGCCAGGGCGGCGGTCAGCTTCGCACGGTCTTCCTCGCCGACGGCTGCCAAGAGCCGAATCAGCGGCAAGGTGGCCTTCTGTTTCAGCAGGTCGGTGCCGAGCGACTTGCCCACGGCCTCTTCCTCGCCGAGCAGGTCGAGCACGTCGTCGGCGATCTGGAAGGCCACGCCGAGTTTGTGGCCATAGCTGTCCAAAGCATCGCAGACGGCCGGTTCGGCGCCGGCGTAGTGCGCCCCCAGCCGGCAGCAACAGGCCATCAGCGAAGCCGTTTTCCCGGCGATGATGCGGAGATATTTTTCTTCGTCGAGGTCGAAGTTGCCGCGGCTTTCGATCTGCCGCAGTTCGCCTTCGCACATTTTTCGGGCGGCCTCGCCGATGGTTTGGCAAGCGTAGGCGTCTCCCACCGCGCCGACCATGCACATCACCCTGGCAAGGAAGTAATCGCCCAGAAGAATGCTGGCCTCGTTGTCCCACAGGGCGTTGACCGTGTCCAGATGGCGGCGCATCGTGGCGTCGTCCAATACGTCGTCGTGGATCAGCGTGGCGGTGTGGATCAACTCGGTGGTGACCGCCATGCTGAAGTGTTCGGGGCATATCCCGCCGCACGCCTGGGCCGAAAGCAACACCAACGCCGGCCGAAGACGCTTTCCCCCCAAACGAAACCCGTGCTGGGCCAGCCGGTCGATGAACGAGTCCTCGCTGGAGAATTCCTTTTGCAGCAGCCCCTCGACCGCCTCCATCTCCCGTAAGACCGGCGCATATAATGCGCGCAGATTGCCTGGAACCGACTCGCGTTGCTTATCTATTATGCTCATCCAATCTCTTTCACTGTTATCCGCTCATTGTAATTTACAGAGCGGGTTCGTCGAGGGGGGGCTTGGATTGGCCTGATGAAAACGGGGACTGGCTCCGCAATGTCGATAAAGAACCGTTTTGCATGGCTTCGTTCAGTGCAGCAGCTTACTGAATGTTCAATTCGACGATTCGCGACAGCCAAACCCCCTGCTTTTGGTATTCCGCGACAATTCTTCCCTCGCCGATCGGCGGAAAAGTCTCCGCGGAATCCGCGCGGCGGTTATATATCACGGCGTGGCGGCAGCTTTCGGCAGCCTCCGGCTTGGATCGGTCCAGGCCGATCAATTCCGTTTCCGCCGTTCCGATCGATGGCGATGCCGCGGCCGTGGATGGGGCCTGAAAAGGCGCCAAGTTGGGGGCGAACAAGATCGGCCGGCCCTCCGCGAGCCGCACGCCCTCGGCCAGCAACGGCTCGCGGATTGCATCGCCCCAGTAGGTCGCCTCGAAGCCGAGTCTGTTTGCCCCGGCCAGACCGCCCACGAGCAGATTGTAGTAGCTCAAGTGGCACGGATGATACAGCACCAGTCCGATAGCTTGCAGCGCGACGAATGCCGCGACGGCGCCGACTACCACCCGGCGTTTTGGCGACGAAGTTTGCGGCGAACATTGCCGCTCGCCGCTCCAGAAGCAAGTTATCCGCCGTGCGCCGACGCCGACCCAAATCGCCCAGAGTGGAAAGACCATGAGGAACAAACGGACGCCGTCGTAGACCGGCGTGCCCGGCCATGAGAAGAGGAGCAGTATGAACAGGATGGCGCCGATGATGAGCGCGCCGTCGCCGCGGAGGAAGCAGTCGGATTTCCCGGCAATTGCCGCGCGGCATTCGCTCGCCAAGCCGATTGTTCCCAACAACAGCAGCCCGGTCGGCACGGTCGCGGCGAACATCACCCAGGGATAGTGCCAAGGCGCGTCGAAATCGGCCCAAACTTGCCCCCAGTAGAATACGTTCAGCGACATGCGATGCGGGCCGGTGGCAAGATATTGCAGGAATCGATGCCAGGGATCGAGCCAGAGCCAGGGCCAGCCGGTGAAGAACGTCGCCGCGCCGGCGGCGGCCCAGGCCAGCACTGGCTGGACGGATCGGCGGCGGTAGCGCCAAATCAACCAAGCGATTACCGGCGGGGCCAACAGCAGGCCGTGTAGGCGGACGAGCATCGCGGCGCCCCAGAGGATGCCCGATAAGGCGAAATGCCGCGATTTTCCGCTGCGACCGGCGTCGGCCGCCGCCAGCACGGCGGATACGAAGAACAGCGCTGTCAGCATGTCGAGCGCGGCGAGATGGGCATGGCCGAACAGTCGCGGCGTCAGCGCTACGGCCGCCGCCGCCGCCGTGCCGGCCGCGGCCCCCTCGCGCCGCGAAGTCCAAACGCCGACCAGAAAAATCAGCGCCGCAAAGGCCGCCGCCGGCGCAAATCGCGCCGCCGTCACCGAAAAGACCAGCCTGTCGTCCGGATCTGGATCGAACAGATGATGCACCGTTCCGAGTATCCAATATCCGAGCGGTGCTTGGACGGGGGGGCCGTCCGGCGGCCAGTCGAAATTCCGCTCGATGTTTTTCGGCAGGAAGAAGGCCGGTCCTTGGTCGCGCAGGGCGGCGACGAGCCATTTGCCTTGCAGGATATGGTACGGCTCGTCGCAAGTCACGCCCGGCCCGGCGCCGTCGGGGGCGAGCGTCGCCGCCGTCGCGGCCAGCGCGGCGAGAGCGATCAGCAGCGGACCGATGAAATTGCGGGACATCTCAACTCAATACAACCGGCGTGAAGAAGAATTGGATTACGGTTGGGCGTTCCCAAGTATGATGATTACGGCAGATGTTCCAAGTCATCGAGGTCTTTCGATCTGCCGATCGCTCGTTTGTTGGTTTTGAGCCGGTCCAAGCTGATTAAATTGACTTGAATCTCGTCGATGGTGTCCACGGTTTTTTCCGCAAAGCACTGCGAGAAATCCACGCCGGTGACATCGGTTAATAGATCAATGCACAATGGCGGCACGCCCATGTGCACTACTTTGTTTTTTTGCAGAAATAATTCCGGGCGTACCGATTCGTCGGAGAAGCCGAACTTTTTCAGCACTGTCGCCATGGATGCGGCGTTTTGCTGTGTTGGCGCGATCCACAAGTCCATGTCTCCGGTCGCGCGGGGATAGCCGTAGTATCCCACGGCGTATCCGCCGACCAAGAGATACTCAATCCGCTCGGAGTTGAGCAACTTCAAGAACTCTTTGAAGTCTGGAGGAAGCAGGATCGTAGCCATAGTTTAACACGCGCAAGTATTCCACGGCGGCCAGCCGCTCCCGCGGCGTTTTCGAGTGCCAATAGCCGCGATCTTCGGACTCGTCGCCCAAGGGGAAAACGGCAAGGACGTCCTTGTTCATCGCCGTATATTGCGAAAGATTATTCATAACCGTAATTTTATCGTGCCGCGAATCATCGGTCAACGATGGCACATTGGCGTCAAAACGGCTATTGTTTTTCGACACGTTGCCAAGAAAAAAATATCCGCCGCGGGATTTCCCCGCGACGGTTTATGTGAATCGGCGATCTGATGCCAATCAGCCGCGTTTTTTGCGACGCGGCTTCCCGCGCGACATAGTGCCGGTTCTTTACACTAATTCTTTTTTCGCACCGATCAGCGTTCGCAGTCTTTCGGCCAACAAGGCGGAATCGAACGGCTTCTTGAACGTTTCGTTGATCGTCGATCGGTCGAAGCTCAGCGAGCTGCCGTCGTCGGGCAACAGGGCGATGAGGATTACATCGCTAAACTCGCTGTTGCGCCGTAGGTTTTGGCAGATTTGCAGCGCTTCGGTGCGCCCGATCGAGAAATCGACGATAATGCAATCCGGATTGAAGCTCTCGGCTTGAATTCCGGCGTCAAAACCGCTCGAGGCGACGGCCGCCTTGAACGAGTGCTCCGGGGGCAGTTCTCGCTTGAGGTTCTCGATCAGCACCTGATCTTGGGCGACGACCAGAACCTTGGCCATGGCTTCGTCTTCCAGGTCGCCCAGCGGCATCCCGTGTTCCTTGAGAAACTTAATTAAGTACTCGCGGGGAATGCGCCGGTCTTGCGATCCGGGAATGCGATAGCCTTTCAGTCGGCCCGAGTCAAACCATTTACTGACGGTGCGCGGGGCCACCTTACATATTTTGGCGACCTGACCAGTTGTGAAGACCTTCATCGCAGGCTCTCCAGTTTATACTATACTCTTTGGTTTAAGTTCTGTCGGAGAGACAAACAGCTCGCCCGACATTGTTCGGCCCCTGCTTTACCCGCGGCTCTGCTCCCTATTTCTCGCTCCATCGTTGCCATTGCCCGAAGGAAATGGTTCAAACCGCCGGGTAACTGGGTCGGGGACCGTACGTTTCGCTCCTAAGTTAGGTCGTGGTTCAGTTCCTTCTGATCCTCGCCGTACTTACTACATCGGCAACCGATGCAATCGGAAGCCAGGGAAAATCCGTAAAATAGGAAAGACGTGTTTCGGCCATCCTATCTACGCTCACTCCATCTGTTGGTATATCTTCACCGACGTACCGTCATATGGGGAGAGAAACAAGCAGACCGCGCTGTCTTGACGAAATTGCGATGGCCGAGCAAGGCATGGCCTTTTTGGCAGGTTCCCCCCCTGCAACCTAATTCCGCACGCCTATTTTACATTAACGCAATACGGAATAAGGTTTCCGTTAGGTTTCTTCGATCTTTGGTGGGGTGCGACTTTAGAAACTTTCGCCGGTCGTGACGAACCATCCGATATTTCCAATACTGAGGAACCTGCCGATGCTCGGCGTTAGAGGAGTTGAAACGATCTAAACCATTATGATGATTGGGCTTGGGTTTGATATTTGAACCAATCTTACTATTTAGGTGGAATTTGCGCTTTGGGCAATATGCATCCATCTGCCGCAGATGAATGCCCCAGCAAGCTAATGCAGTCAATTATCATCGGGCGGATGCCACGGGTGGCTTGTCCACCCGTGTTTTCAGCACTGCTGGACAAGCCAGCAGTGGCACCCAACCCATCAATCCACGATTGACAAAACACGACCGTTTGTGGTGCGTTTCACGCACCCTACAGTTTTTTTCACAGTCTCGGAGCCAACGGCGACGGAGCGAATTAAGCTCGTTTAATCCGGCCCCAACGGCGGTGTCGCGGGTTGCGCAGAGATTGACAAAACTTCCTGCCGCGGTTAAAGTTGTGGAGGTTTACCCCCTCTTGCGTCTGCTTTCGTTAGGTTGTGTGGCATGTCAGCGGAAAATCCGAATGCATCCGAACCGCTGGAGGCCTCTCTTCTGGAGGAGCTGCAACGAAGGATCGGATATGAATTTAGGGACAAGTCCCTGCTGCTTTCAGCGTTGACGCACGCCTCGGGCGCCGAACACCGGTTGGCTTCGAACGAGCGTCTGGAGTTTCTCGGCGACGCCATATTGGGCGCCGTGGTTTGCGAACTTCTCTTCCAGCAGTATCCGGAATATCTCGAAGGAGAACTGACGCGGCTCAAGTCGATCGTCGTCAGCCGTCAAACCTGCGCAAAGATTAGCGAAGCCCTGGGCATGCAGGAATTTTTAATTCTCGGCAAGGGAATGGCCACTAATCCGAACGTTCCCACGTCATTGTTGTCCGACGTGTACGCGTCGTTGGTGGCGTCGATCTACCTTGACGGCGGCGATAGTGCCGCGCGGAAGTTCATCACCGATTCGATGGGGCCGGAGATCGAGTTGGCCGCCGAGGGAGAAATCGGCAGCAACTACAAATCGCTCTTGCAGCAGCTTGCCCAAAGGGAGCACGGCACGACGCCCACCTATCAATTGCTCGACGAGAAAGGTCCGGACCACAGCAAGTGTTTCAAGGTGGCGGCCCAGATCGGCGCGCAGCGCTTTCAGCCCGCCTGGGGCAGAAACAAAAAAGAAGCCGAGCAACGCTCCGCTCGAAACGCCTTGAACCAGTTGAACGGCCAGCCCCCGCCGTTTCCTTCCGAGTAGCGCGGTTTTGGCAAACACCGGCGCGAACGCATCACAATCGGGCAGTGCATTCCCATGCGGCGGATCGTGGTCTCAAGAGGGCCGGCGGCAAGAAAATAGAAACGCCCGGTCAGCCGTGCCGGGCGCTTCTTTCTCGTCGTGTCAGCCGCGAAGCTAGATTGCGGTAAATTGCGGTATGGCGAGGCCGTAACCCAATTTACTTCTTCTTCCGGACCACCTTCTTCTTGGCCGCGGGCTTCTTGGCGACCTTTTTCTTGGCTGCCGGCTTCTTGGCCGCCGGTTTCTTGGCAACCTTCTTCTTGGCCGCCGGTTTCTTGGCCGCCGGTTTCTTGGCAACCTTCTTCTTGGTCGCCGGCTTCTTCGCAGCCTTCTTCACGATCTTGGCCACCTTACGTCCTCCTTACAAACGTGTGGGCGGGAGATTCATCTTCACGAGGGCTGGGGCCTGCGGACGATTATCTCTCCGCCACGGAAACAAGACAACGTACTTTTCGACATCCTGTCACCTACGCTACTCGCGTCGCAACAAGCCGTCGTTCGTTTCCTTCCTTTCAAAAAATCGTGGTTCCCGCTTCGTGCAAAAACCGCAACTGATTTATGATGGTAGCTATTTCAAAAAACTTTGCAAGTACAATTTTTCAAGAATGCAAAAATATTTTTCGTTCATCCGGCAATCAATGCGCTTCAGACGGACGATTTATCGCCGTCGCTGCAACCTGCGCGCGGCGGTTAGAGGCAACGTTCACAGCAATATGAATCGTGTCGTTCGCTGCATTGTTTTCAGCCGCATCGAGGGAGTCGATCTTTCATATTTTTGATCGAAACGAAACCGAAATGTCATTTTAATCGCGCCGCGCAAAAACTATTTCAAGAGGAAATCATCGCGACCGCAATGGCGCAATCCGCCGGCCTCTCGATTGGGTAAACCATATATCGATCCGCCCGCTTCGCCGACGGATGGAGGTGCATTGCGAGATGCGCAACACATTGCCGCACAAGGACTTGCAGCAAAGCCCCGGAAGCGGCGAGTTAAGGTCAAAAAAAACATACTCAATAAAAACCGAGCGGGTTCTTTAGTCAATTGGCGGTCTAAATCGTGGTTGTCGCAAGCGGCGCGCGAGGGCTGTTTTGTCCGCGCAGCTTCGTTGCCGCGCATGGCCTCGCGCCGACACGCGCGCGGCAAGCGACTGACGGCCTCGCGCGACTACGCCGGCACTGGAAAAGCGGCGCGAAAACTTAGGCGCGAATCGAATCAGACCGGCGTGAAGATGAATCACAGCATTGCCGATCGAACACGGCGCGCGCCGCGGGAAAAATTTTTCTCCGCGGGAAAAAATTTTCCCAAAAATACTCCCGCGAATGAACGGAGGTTGGATTTTTCCACTTCAGAGATCGTTTGTCAGTCATGCCGAAGCACATCGAAAACGACATTGCAATCGCGGCGAATAGTGCTCGCGCGCGCATATCAGAACAACCGCTGGGGCATAAAACCGACAACATTATTTAGCCGGCCAATGGTTGGAATCGCAACAAATTTGTCCATGACGATCGCAGAAAACCCCGAGAAGCATTTGCCCTGCTTCTCGGGATTAGCCATATTCACGCGCCGCGAGCGCAAAAAAAGATGGCTCCGAAGCGAAAATTATCCCGATTGCCGCATCCAATTCGGCATTCAATCCAGGATTCCGCGTAAAAATTCAACGCTTTTGCGGATATTGTCATCGGTGCCGTGGCATTCGATCGATACAACGCCGCTCCAGTCTGATTGGCGCAGGTAATCGAGGCATTTTTTGATGTTTTCGGCGTTTACTCCGCCTCCGATGGGCACTTCGCTGCAAGCGATGCCGGTCTCTTCGCCGCGAACCGCGGCCGCCAATTGCGGACTGACGTCCTTGATATGGGCATGGGAGAGATGCTTGCGGAACCGCTGCAAGTATTCCAACGGATCGAGGCCGGCAATGAACGAATTGCCCGTGTCGAAATTGAAACGCAGGTATTCCGATTCGAAATAAGCGAAAAGCCGCTCCATGAACTCGCCGTCGGTGGTGTAGGGGCCGTGCGGCTCGATGTTGATTATCACGCCGTAGTCTTCGGCCCAGGTCAGGCACTGCCGATAGTTGTCGCAGGTAATGCGGAAAACCTCATCCTTGTCGAATCTTTCGATTTCGAACGCTCCATCGACGGTATCGACCATCGGGCAACCCAATTCGGCGGCGAAGCGGATCGACTGCTGCACATATTGCACGCCGAAAGTCGATCCGTCGGGGCCCATCAGCGGATAGGAGCCGTCGATCTGCGAGATTTTCAATCCCCGCTGGTCGCAATAGCGTCGCAGGGCGCGGGGGTTCGACTGGAGCGATATTCCCGGTTCGTAGCCCATCGCTTGAATGAAATACTGGCCGTTGATAGCGGCGAATTCAAGGTGTTCGATGCCGTATTTTACGGCCGAGTCGGCCGCGGCGCGGAAATTGCCGCTCAACGTCCGCCAATTGTCGGTGTGCATGCCCAGTTCGATCATTCGCGATTCTCCTTGTGGAAATGGGGGAGGTTGTCAATCGGCGACTGTTCCGCCTGTTTTGTAACCGTTAACGGACCGGGGACTGGCTCATTTTTCTGTGCCGTGCTCCGCTGCGCAGCGGTGGTCGGGCCGAAAAATGTGCCTGCCCCCTTTGCTGCCCTCGAAACAGCATAAAACGATTGCTCCGACCAATGCGGAAACCATGCCGCTGTACAACGTATCAACCAGATGGCGTTTCATAAGACGATATTCCTTGGATGCTAGATGTCGTATTTTTGTAGGCCGGGCATGGGGACCGGATACAAGCCTTTTTCGTCCGGCACGACCGTCGGCTGCATGTCCAAGCTGACATCCTCGACCTTGGGCGTGAAGAGGAAATCCGATTTGGATACTTGGTCCCAGGTCAGTTCCTTTCCGCTGTAGCAGGACAGTTGCCCCATGACGGCCACGAGCGTTCCGCGGGTCATGTAGTCGCCGCTATTGACCGGATTGCCCGAGCGTATCGCCGAAAACAATGCCCGATGTTCGAGTTCGTGCGGATTGCCGATCGGGCCTTGGTACTTCCAGTTGGTTTCGCCGGTGATTTCGTAGCGAGACGCGGGAACGAGGAGGCATTTCCCTTTGGTGCCGAAATAACTGCTGGTGTATTCGTTGTAGCAACCGTTTTGAGTCCGGCAGAAGGCATACAGTCGCACGCCGTCGGCATATTCGTAGATTACGGAGTGGTGATCGAATACGTTGCCGTAAACTTCGCCGAATGAAGACGAGCGGCCGCCGAGTCCGTGTGCTTTCAGCGGCGGGCGTTCGCTCAATGCCCAGCCGGCGCGGTCCAGGTTGTGGACCAGCGATTGTGTCACATCGTCCCCCGACAGCCAGGCAAAATGGTATTGATTGCCGAATTGGAACTCGATTTCGTTCTGATTCGGCTGCCGCTTGTAGAGGCCGTAAGGGCCGCGGAGGAAGTTTTCCTCGATGGAGACGATTTCGCCGATGGCTCCGTCGTGGATTCGTCGGATGGCTTCTTGGAATCCCGGCTCGTATCGGCTGTGCAGGCCCGACATGACGCACAACTTTTTCTTCTCGGCCAATTCGCAGGCGGCCGAGACCTGCCGGATGCCGACCGGATCGATGGCGTGCGGCTTCTCGACGAAGACGTGCCGCCCGGCCTCGATCGCTGCTTGAAGATAGACCGGGTGATATTTCGCCGAGCAGGCGATCAGCACCACGTCGGAGTCGTCGATGACGTGCCGATAGCCGTCGAGGCCGGAGAAGCAGTGGTCGTCGTCCACCGTCACTTGACCGGGCTTTTGCTTGGCGAGAATTTTTCGTCTATTGTGGACGCGGTCGAGAAAGATATCGGTCATCGAGGTCAGCCGGGCACCGGGATCGGCGTTCATGGCGTTTAGCGCGGCGCCGGGGCCTCGTCCGCCGCAGCCGATCAGCCCGACGCGTAGGACGTCGCCGCCCGAGACGTTCGCGGACCGAGCGAGCGGCAATCCGCCGAAAGCGACCGCGCCGCCCGCTGCGGCTGCCGTTGTCCTCAGAAAATCACGACGCGTCGTCGAGGGCGTTGATGACGTGGTTTGATTCGACATTGGGGGTGGCTCCTTGTGAAGAAAATGTTAGGTTTGGTTTCCCAGCGAGTCGATCGTGCCGACGATCCGCAGCAATCCCCGCACGGTGACTTCGCGATGTTCGGTGGTGCAGATTTCCGGTTCAAATGCCGCCCGTTGTTTGATTCCCTCGATCGCGGCCAGCATCCAATCGACGGCGCGGCGGGGATCGTCGACTTGCAGCCGCCCTTGGTCGCAAGCCGCTTGGACCAGTTCGATGAACAGATTCCGCACGTTGTCGTAGAACCGCGCCCAACCGGCGCGGATTTCCTTGTCTTGCAACGAGAGAGCGAAAACTTCGGTGGTGAAGACGCGGTTCTCGCGGTCGAACAGACAGCTATCCACCGAAAACCGCAAGACGCGTTCGAGCTGCGCGAGCGGATCGTCGTCGCGGGCGATTTCCGCCCGGGCTTTTTGCCGCCAGCGGCGATAATAGAATTCGCAAGCGGCGTGAAGCAGCTCCTTCTTCGACTTGTAGTGCCAGTAGAGGCTCCCCTTCGTGACGCCGGCCGCCGCCGCCACCGCGTCGAGATTGACGCCTCGAACCCCCCTTTGGGCAAAGAGCTTGAATGCGGCGCGGGCCAGCTTCGACTTCATGCGCGGGGCGTGGACGGGCATCGGGGGCAGTCTCCGCAAAACGGTTTCACTTCAGACCCGTACCATACTGGATAGTATGGAACAAGTCAAGCGGCTCGAAAAACCAGAGCGGTGCAGGCGGCAGGGATGCAGCGGAAAATGGGCGCCACTGCCGGCTTGTTCCAATGGCGCCCGGGAATTGGCAATGCAATATCATGATATTTAGCCCCCGGTGAACACATCGGGGGCACGGTGAACACATCGGGGGCACGGTGAACACATCGGGGGCACGGTGAACACATCGGGGGCACGGTGAACACATCGGGGGCAGGGTATGGAGTATCCGCAACGCTGCCCCCCCGTGTATTCACGGGGGGCTAAATGCTTTTAATCTTGGATCAATTCCCGGACACCACTGGGCTTGTCCACCTGTGTTTCCGCACTGCTGGACAAGCCAGCAGTGGCACCCAACCCATCAATCCAAGATCCACAGAGTGCTAACCGCGATCGAGCGTGAAGGTCGCCGAGACCTCGGGGCCTTCATTGCCGGCGTCGTCGGTCAAGGTCAGCAGGACGGTCAACAAACCGTCTGGCAGAGATGAAAGGTTGATGTTCTTCACGTGGTAGCTTTGCAGGGTCACGATGCCCGTGCCGGTCACCGACCCTTCGCCGCCGTCGCTGGAGATGACGTAGGAATAAGTCGTGAAGGGTTCGGCGTCGTGGATGTAGAAACCGGTGTTGAACACCGAGATATCGTCGAGCGCTTGGTGGTCGGGCACGACGGAATATCCGGTCGGGGCGGTTTTGTCGAGCATGGCCGCGGCGGTTGCCGGCTGGCCCGTCTTGCCGCCGATGTCGGTCAGCGTGACGCTGAAGGTCAACAGTCCGTCGGGCAGGCCGGAGAGGTTGACGCCTTCGATTTTTTGCGTGGGCGAGGTGATCGTGCCCGTGCCGGTCGCTTGACCGTCCCCTCCGCTGCTGGTGACCACGTAGTTGTAGGTCGTTCCCGGTTCGGCGCCGGCGAAGGTGAAGCTGGCGGCCGCGGCTTCGGCCTGGGAAATCAGGTCGTTGTCGGCGGTGATCGAGTATCCGGCGGGCACGTTTTGATCGAGTGCGGCGGTTGCCGAGGCGGTCGGGCCGTGGTTGCCCGCCGCGTCGCTCAAGACGACGGCGAAGGTGAGCGTTCCGTCGGGAAGGCTCGAGACGTTCACGCCGGAAACGATTTGTGCCGAGGAGTTTATCGTGCCGCTTCCAGCGACCGTGCCCGAGCCGCCGTTGCTGGTGACCAGATAGGTGTAAGACGCGCCGATTTCGCCACCGTTGATCTGGAAGAACGTGCTTTGCGAGGTGTTTTCATCGAGCACGGCGGTGGAGACAACCACGGAATAGCCGGACGGGGGCGTCCGATCGAGCGTGGCGGTCGCAACGGCGGCTGCGCCGGTGTTGCCCGACGGATCGGTCAGCGCGGCGCTGAAGGTGAGAATGCCGTCGGGGAGTGCCGAGAGGTCGATGTTCGCAACTTTATGCGAGGCCGAGGCGATCGTGCCCGAGCCGGATACGACGCCGCTCCCGCCGCTGCTGACTACGGTGTAGTTGTACGAGGCGCCGACTTCCGCCCCGGCGAAAGTGAACGAGGCGGCGGCGGCTTCCGCCGCGCCGATCGGGGAGCCGCCGACGGAAATGGAATAGCCGGACGGCGCGGTTCGGTCGGCGCCAGGCGGGGTCGCGCTCATCGGCGACGTCGAGGCCGAGGCCAGACAGAGCCGCAAGGAAATCATGTTCGCGGCAAGGCCGTGCTCGCCGAAGTTGTATTCGACGCCGTTTTCGTTACCTCCAAGTTGAATTTCGAAGAGGTCGTTCGAGACCGAGCCGCGCGCGGCGCCGCCGATCGTGCCCAAGCTGTCCAAACCGTCGATATAACCGGCCGGCTGGACTTGCCGCACGCGATACGTGCCGGGCGTCAGGTTGTCGAACTTGTAGGAGCCGTCGGCGCCGGTCGAGACGGATGAGACCGCCGTCCAAACGTTCGCGGCTTCCGATTTGAGCAATTGCACGACCACGTTTTGCAGTGCCAGATGCGGTTTGCCGCCGGGCGTTATGCGCTGCCCGTCGTTGTCGGCGTCGATGTAGACGAAGCCGGAAATACTGCCGGTTTCCGCGTTGACGACAAGCGTCAGCGCGTCGGCGTCGGCGCTGAAGGCGGTTGTGCCGCCGTTGATCGAGGCATTGGCCAAGGTTCCGACCGTGCCGCTCGTTGCGTCCCACGCGCGATAGGTGACCGCGACGGTTTCGCCGCCGCCCTCGGCCGGCGTATATCGCAAAACCGCGCTGGCGGGCAACAGCAACGCCGAAGCGTTCGATACGCTCAGTACCGTTATGAAGGAAGTGCCGTCTAGCGAATACTCCCAGGTGCCCTCGCCGGTCAGGCCGACCAGCGCGATCCCGCCGAATATGGCGTCGGCGTCGACGTCGGCCACGGCGGTCGTTCCCGCGCCGTTGTTGATGTAATCCGAGGGTTTGATCACCGCGACCTGGCCGGGCACAATGCTTCCGGCCGAGGGAGCGGCGGGCGTGAGAACCGGCGCGTCGTTCACCGCCGCGATGGTCAGCGAGGCCGTGTCGCTTTCCGCGCTGAAGGCCGAGTGTTCGCCGCCCGAGGTCGTATCGACTTGGCCGATGCCGGCGTGGCCGGTGGTCCCGTCCCAGGCCGCGTAGCTGATCGTGGCCGTTTCGCCGTTTAGGCCGTCGGGCGTGTAGCGGAGCAGTGCGTTGGCGGGCAGAAGCAGCGCCGAAGTCGGCGAAACCGCGCCGATGTCGATATACGTCGCGCCGTCGAGCGAATAGGCCCAAACGCCGTTGCCCGTCCAACCGATCAGGGCGATTCCAACCGAAGCGGCCGGCTGGTCGGCGTCGGTGATGATCGTCGTCCCTTCGCCGTTGTTGATGAACGAATCGGTCAGTCCGAACGAGATGGGCGCGTCTTCGTCGGTAGTGCCGATTTCCGGAGCGGCCGGCGCCAGCACCGGAGCGGCGTTGGGGCCGGTAATCGTCAGCTCGAAGGTCTGCTCGGCGTCGTTGCCCGCCGTGTCCGTGGCCACGATCGTCACCTCCACGGAGGTTCCCGCGCCGACGATCGAGTTCCAAGTGATCCGGCCCGCGACCGGGTCGATCGTCATGCCGGCCGGGGCTTGTCCCAGGCTGAAGGAAACGCTCCCTTCGTCGTCGGAGGCTGTAACTTGATATATGTATGCCCCTTGCTCGTAAGCGGTTGTCACCGGACTGGACGTAATCACCGGCGCGGAGGCGTCGATGGTCAAGGCCAGCGGGGCGGAGAGGCCGCCGGCCAGATCGATGGTCGTCTCCAGGTTGCCGACATTGACCGCTTCGTTCAACAAGGTCTGTTTGACGGTGATTTGGTGCGCGCCGTCGGCGAGAACGGTCGCGCCGTCGGTGACGATGGTCACGGTTGTGGCCGCGGCGGTGGTTTGGCCGATCAGCGTGCCGTCGGCGAACAGTTCGACCAGTGCGTCGATGGCGACGCCCTCGATTTCGAATTCGAGTGTTTGCCCGGCCGATGAGTTGTTCAGATTCGTGACGGCGTCGGAATCGCTCGCGCCGGCGTCGGACGTGGGGGCCAGGGAAACGGCAACGGGGGCCGGCGGATTGACGTAGACGGGTACGTACTGCAGGTCCCAGCGATCCGCGCCCGAATATGCCGCCACGCCCACCAAAACGCTGAATACCCCGTAAACGCCGTTCGAGGGCGTCACGGTCATCTGACCCGTGGCGGAGTTGATCGACACAGATAGATTGACGTTCGTCGGCGAAACGACCGCCGAATAATATATCGCGTCGCCGTCGACGTCCGTGGCGGGGATCGCGACCGTGACCGGCGTGTCAGCGCTGGTGACGATGGGCTCGATTTCTCCCAAAAACGGCGCACTGTAATTGTCCCAAATATCGGGTGTCGCCGTTACCGAGAATGTTTCCGTAGCGGTTTCGTGCGTGACCGTATCGGTGGCGGTGACCGTGACGCTGAAAGTTCCGGCGACGCCGTTGGCCGCCGACAGCCGCAGGACCGCGTTCTCGAAATCATCGACGACCGACACCGAAGTCATAATCACGTCGTTCAACGGCGCGTTGTCCGCCCCGGTTGGCAAGTTGCTGATCTGCTCGACGAGGTCCATTCCCTCGGTGACCATGCCGAAGATAGTGTGTCTGAAGTCGAGCCAACGAGTGGGGGCAACCGTGATGAAGAACTGCGACCCGTTCGTGTCGGGGCCGCTGTTGGCCATCGCCAGCAGGCCCGCGCTGGTGAATTGCAGGTCGGCGTGGAATTCGTCGTCGAACTCGAATCCCGGACCGCCGGAGCCGTCGCCGTTGGGATCGCCTCCCTGGATCATGAAGTCGCTGATGATTCGATGGAACTTCAAGCCGTCGTAGAAGCCGCTGTCGATCAAGGCCATGATCTGATCGACGGTCTCCGGCGCCATGTCCTCGAACAATTGCAGCGTAACGTTGCCGTGAATGTCGTTGGCGTCGTCGTCGATGGCGATGCGAATGCTCGGGTTGCCCTGGGAAACGGTCGCGGCCAGATTGGCGTGGCTTACCTCGACGGTGTAGCTTAAGGGATTATCGGACGCGCCGTTCAGCGCGACGTTCAGCGGCGCGCCGGCATAGACCGCTTGATTGCCGATCGCGGAGAGCGTGACCGAGAGCAATTGCCGCGATTCGAGCGGTTCGATGAATAGTCCGCGTCGGAAAGAAAGCCTTTTCCGGGTTGAGTTGCGTTTTTTACCGAGGCCCCGGGACAGTGTCGTCAATCGTTTCTGGATCATTTTCGGGAAGACCTGTAAAGCTGAGTTGCCCTTCGCCTGTTTCCTGATCGGAGCGGTTTCCAACCCGCCCCCGGCCGATTTTGCGAATCTGGCCGTCTACCTGATCCGCAAGAATGCCCGAACTTTCATTATCCACGGATACTGCAAAGTTTGCCAGAAATTTTCATGCCGCCGGTCGGCGCTAGGGCAAGCAGGTCGGGGAATATGCCGTTTTTTCGCAGGAACACAACACCAGAGAGGGGAGGGGGCGGGGCTGATGCCGGTTGCAAAGGTGGTTTTTCGGTTCGATTATCGAAACGGACGCCTCTGGCGAAATTCCCGTCCTTATGAAAAGCCCTTCGGGCTAAGAAGCACCCCATGCCGATTGCTTCACAATTCTTGGCTAGCGGGTTCGCCTGCGCTGCGGTAAAATGCCGCATGTTCCGCATACAGTTGCATCACTTTGCCTTCGCCGCCACCGGTCGTATTAATGTTGACGTTTCGTCCGTTTCGCAACGCCGATCCACCGCTTCTGGCCGCGTTGTGGCGAAGCCGCGCCGACCGGCCATGTTTGCAACAGCCGGTCACGCCCGAGCTGCTCGAACAACTGGTCTTCGCCAAGCTCTATTTCGACTATGAGGGTCTGATCGTTGCCCGCGACGACGCCCGCCCGGTCGGTTTTGCCCACGCCGGATTCGGACCGAACGAGCAGCTCGATTGGATATCTCCCGATGCGGGCGTGACTTGCCTGATACTCACCGCTTCGGACTGCGACGAGGAGGCGGTCGCCGGCGGCCTGCTCGATCGTTGCGAGGAGTATCTCAAGCATCGCGGGGCCAAATCGCTGTTCGGCGGCGGGGTCAATCCGATGAATCCTTTCTACGTCGGCCTGTTCGGCGGCGGCGACTTGCCCGGCGTGCTCGATTCCGATGCGTTCGCGCGGGGGGCCTTCGAGTCGCGCGGCTACAGGCAAGTCGAGCGGATAATTCTCATGCGGCGCGATTTGGTCGGCTTGGAGCCGGGCGTCGATCGCCGCCAGTTGAAAATCCGCCGGGAGATGGCCGTCGAGGTAGTGCCCGATGCGCACTCGACTTCGTGGTGGGAGGCCTGCGTTTTCGGCGAGTTCGAGCTGACCCGCTTCCATCTGAAATCGCGATTCGGCGGCCCCGCGGTCGCCACTGCCACGTTTCGCGGCACGGCGCCCGGCGGCACGGCGCCCGGCGACACGGCGGCGCCGGGGCGCTCCGTGGCGTTGATCGACATCGCGGTGAACACCGAACACCGTCGCGGGGGCCTTGCCCGGTTCCTGCTGCACGACGCCTTCCGCTGGCTGATGCGCGAAGGGGTTCTTAGCGTCGAGTTGCAGGCGTTCGAGTCCGACGCCGCCGCCCTGGCCGTCTTTGCCAATCTCGGCTTCCGCCAAGTCGAACAAGGCGGCCTGTGGCGCAAGGACGTTTGATCGGCCGGGGCGCGTGATACGTTTCGCGCTGATTTCCTGCCGTGGAATCCAGCGTTTTCGCGGTCGATCTGCCCCGGGCCGGCGGTTATTTTTCCTCGCTCGCTTGCTTTTCGGCCTTCTTCTCTTTTTCGGCCTTGTATTTTTCCAGCGTTTTTTCGAGGTCGGGCTTCATGGCATCGAGATGCTGCTTTAACTCCTCGGGCTGATCCGCGGCCGTGCATTGCTCGATGGCCAAGGATTGCGTCTCGATTGCCTTGTCGAGGTCGCCCTTCTCGAAATATGCGCGGGCAAGCGTGTCGAGTATCGCGGGATTCTTATTCTTGCTGATCTCGGCGGCCTTTTGGGCAATGAACAACGCAACGTCGAAATCGCGGTTCTTCAACCCTTCCTTGTCGAGAATCGTCCAGGCCAGATAATTGAGCAAGTCCGGATCGTCGTTGCGCAATTCAACGAGTTTCTTCGCTATGGGACAGGCCTTCGCGCCGTCGAGCTTCTCCTCGGCAAAAATGCGAAACTGAAAAAATTGGGCCATGAACTTCTCGTCGTCGATCACGTCCTTGTCGGCGACCATTTCCTCGAGGATTTCCACCGCCTTGTCGTAATCCTTTTTATCGATCGCCGCCCGGAACAATTCCTTGCGATGCTGTTGTCGCTGTTCGACCGAGGGAGTTTGGTCGGTAGGGTCGGGCTGGGGGTCTTCCGCCCACGCGTTCATAACACACGATATTGCCGCGGCCAAAGCAAGAATGGACCAAATCGTTTTGCGCATAACCATGCTCCTGATTGCTGGAAAGGTGGGAAAGACTCCGTGACGGGGACTCTCGCGTTGATGCTTGTGCGCGCCGCGCGCACGCTTGTATGTTGGTGGAGGATGTCCTGAAAACCGTGCAATAAACCGGCGCGTCGTTTTGGGGTCGATTCCAGGACGCCCTTTTATACTAACTGTTTGTAATCCCCAAGGCAAGGGGGCGGATAAACTCAGCCGGGATAGAACAGCTCGGCGGCGGCCCGGAATTGGGCCAGTTCGGGCGCGTCGAGGCCGCCGGCCGCTTCGGCCAAAAACATCGCGATCAATTCCCGCGTCCGTTGGCGACCGGCGGGCCAGCGAACCGACATGATGTCGCTGATTTCGTTGAGCAATTGGTACACTCTCGCCCTGGTGAGCATCATCGAGCGGGCGGCCTGCCGAACGCTGGCCATCGGCCCGGCGATGCCCAACCGGCTCTCGGCCAACTCGACGACCTGTTGCGGCGCGTCGATGCGCGTTTGCTCCAACAACGGCTCGACGTAATTCGCAAAGAGGTCTTGGGCGAAAGGAACGCATCGGCATTGCAAGGTTTGATCGGCCCAGCGTTCGACGCGGTCGATTAGCCTCGGCGCGAGCCGGACGGCCAGATGGATTTGTTCGCCCATGCCGGCCGTAAGCGCATCGACGGCGAAAAACACGGCGAGTATGGCCTGGATTCGTTTTTCGCCGTGGGTTTTCATCGCACGGATTTCGGCCAGCGTCGCGCCGGCGTACTGGCCGAGCGGCGCGTTCCAGATTGCCCTGGTCATGCCCTGGAGACTTGGGGCAAGTCGTCCGAACGGCTCGGCTTCCAGGCCGTTGCGCACGACGCTCGCCCTCCATCGCGCCCAGTCGGCCTCGGAGACGCCGGCGGGATTGAATTCGGAGGGCTTGCCGTTCCCGTCGCCGTTGGACGATCCGCCGCGCCATTTCGGCGCCGCGGGACCGAGGATCGGCAGTTCGGCGGGATGCGTTTCGGCCGCGCGTTCCAGCAGGGCAATGAACGACGACATTTTTTTGTGTCCGATGCCCGGCGTGGCGGCAATCTCGGACAGCGGAACGGCGAGTAGATCGCCCAGCTTGCGACCCAACAACGCCAGCGGCAAGCGACGGTCGGTCGGCAACGCCCAATAGGCCAGCAAACGGTCGAGATGCCGGGCGTATGGCCCGGATAGCAGAAGCTCGCGCAGCGATTCGTAACGGCCGACGATGCGAAGATCCACGGCCGATGATGATTTTCCGAGTTGCATCGAGTATTCCTTCCTCACTGACTTTTCTCGGACAACTGATCGCGGCGGGGATAAATACAACACCACAACGTGGCGGCAATTCGGTTTGCGGAAAAATCGGTCGATGCGCGGCGGGGATTCGAGCCGACTCGCGGTTCAAATCTGGCGTCCGAGGGAACGGGACCGACCCAATCGCTGAGTCCGGCCCAACGACTATATTTTGGCGTTTCCACGGCCGTCTAGTCAAGAACTTCCTTTAATAATTATTTCCACCCCCCATGAAGATGCGTTTCGACAGGCAGCAGCCCGTTGAAAAAGGGTGCCACTGCTGGCTTGTCCAGCAGTGAAGGAGGTAATCCTCGCAAATTCACTGCTGGACAAGCCAGCAGTGGCACCCAAACTCCCCATAATCGACTTTTTCAA
>Ga0123335_1003958_pt1 | contig 19840 bp, 13 predicted proteins | sample BiotimSIPDNA_2_FD_89707 | JGI IMG/M metagenome (GOLD analysis project Ga0123335, IMG submission 89707) | Anaerobic biogas reactor microbial communites from Washington, USA - Biogas_R2 time_0 SIP DNA | ecosystem: Engineered > Bioreactor > Anaerobic > Unclassified | place: Washington, USA...
GCGGGCGGGCATTGCCATCAAGTTTTCCGGGGATGACCTGCGCGCCCTGCGCGCGCTGGCGGAGGAGGCCGAAACACGCATTGCCGGCATTCCCGGCGTGACGGACGTGGCCGTGGAGTCGCAATCCGAAGTGCCTGAGATTCACGTTCGCCTGGACCGGGAACGGCTGGCGCGCAACGGCGTATCCTTCGCCGAGGCAGGCCTGACCCTCCGGGCGGCCCTCTACGGGGCCCCGGTAAGCCGTGTTTACGAAGGCCGCAACGCCTATGATCTCGTACTGCGCGTGCAGGGCGCCTCGTCGGATTCCCTTGCCACGCTGGAGCAGTTGCCGCTGCGCACCGACACGGGCGCCCTGGCGCCGCTGGGCGCCGTGTCGACCGTGGCGCGGGAAAGCGGTCCCAACATTATTTCCCGCGACCAGGTACAGCGCAAGATATTCGTGACCTGTAACCCCGCAGGGCGGGACGTAGCGTCCGTGCTGGCCGACATTCGAGGCGCCGTAGACCCGCTTCTGGAAGACAAGCCCGGGTACGCGGTCCATTACGGCGGTCAGTTTGAAAGCGCGGAGGCCGCCTCAAAACGACTGCTCGCCTCGGGCGTGCTCGTCCTGCTGGGCATATTCGGCCTGCTGTACATGAACTTCCGAAACGCCCGCGACGCCGTCTTCGTCATGGCCAGCCTGCCGCTCGCGCTGATTGGCGGCGTGGCCTCCGTATTCCTCACAGGCGGCGTGCTTTCCATCGCCTCCATCATCGGATTTATCAGCGTGTTCGGCGTGGCCGCGCGCAACGGCATTATGCTGATCAACCATATCCGCCACCTGCAGTCTGAAGAGGGCGTCACCGCATTCGGCGAGGCGGTATGGCGGGGCGCGGTGGAACGGGTGGTGCCGGTGCTCATGACGGCCATCTCCACCGGTCTGGCGCTGGTTCCGCTGGTGATCGCCCATGACGCGCCGGGCAATGAAATCCAGAGCCCCATGGCCGTAGTCATTATCGGCGGACTCCTTTCCGCCACCGTGCTGAACATGATTGTCGTGCCCGCCCTGTACCTGCGCTTCGGGCGGCCGGTTTTAAGCAACTGCGGGAGTGATCATGCCGCTCCCGGGGAGTCGACTCATGAATAAAATTTTTTTTCTCCTGCCGCTTTTCTTATCGTTAATGCTGGTTAGTCACCACCTGCCGGCCGCGGCACAATTGACTGCGGAGGAAGCCGTGGCCCGCGCGCTGGAAAACCATCCCGCGCTGCGCGGCGCGCACCTGGCCGTGGAGGAGGAAAAGGGTGCCGCGCTGCAGGCAGGGCTCCCGCCCAATCCCGAAGTGGAAATCGGGGTGGAATCCTGGTCCGTTTCAGGAAACCGGGAAAACGGCATGGAATTTCTGGCAGGCGTCTCCCAGCCCCTGCCCCTGTCCGGCGCGCGCAGGACAGCGCGGCGCGCGGGTTTGGCAGGGGCGGAAGCCGCGGAATTTGAAGCGGCGTCCCTGCGGCGGGAAATCACGGCGGAGGCGGAACGCCTCTTTTATGAAACCCTTGTCGCGCAACAACGCGCCGAAATCGCCGGGGAGCTCTGCACCCGCGAAGGAACGCTTGTGGAATTGACGCGCAAACGCTTTGAACTGGGCGACCTGCCCGAGGTGGACTACATGCGCGCCGCAGCCGAACATGCCCGGTACCAGACGACACTCGAGGAAACGATCCGGGACTTGAACGCCCTGCGCGCCCGGCTGGCCCATCTCTGCGGCATGGAGGCGGATGTATTGCCCGAATGCGCGGGAACGGTGAGCCCCACCCCGGACACGCTTCCGGAAGAGACGGTTCTCGAAGACAGCCTGCTGAACAGTCCAAGGCATCAGGCGCGCCTGCTGCGTGAAACCCAGGCCTCCGGAGAGGCGGACGCCGTGCGCCGCTCGGCCGTACCCGAACCCAGCCTGCGTGTCGGCTTGCGCAGGGACACCAGAGAGGGTTCAAATGCCGTCGATGTGGGCCTGAGCGTTGGACTGCCCCTGTTCGACAGGAACCAGGGCGCCCTGAGCGCGGCAAGGGCCAGGACGCAGCGCATTCGCGCGGAAAACGAGGCCGCCCATCGTGAGGAGGTCCGGCAAGCCATTGCCCTGCTGCATGAAACCCGGCGCGCCCTGGCGACCGCGGACCATCTGTCCGGCCAGGTACTGCCGAAGCAGGAGGCTTCCCGGGAAGCGCTGGAGCAGGCGCTACACCTGGGCGGCACCACGCTTTTTGAAGTTCTCGCCGAGTATCGGGGCATTTCGGAAACGAAACGCGCCCTTCTTGAAAGCGAGGCGCAAGCCCGCTTCGCGCTGATAGAACTGAAGGCCCTGCTGTAGAAAAGAGGCAAGCGTAAATAACCGCATAAAACACGGCTGGCCCGTCTGACCCCGTCCGACTCCGTCAGGCAAGGTCAGACGTCGCCACATCCAGTTGTTTAGACTTTCCTGTTGGATTCCCACCCGCAGGTACAGTAGAATCTGCGCAGTTATATCACGGGGACTGGAATCTTTCATGAGTCCTTTTTTCATTGTCGGCTCCATAACCGCACTGGTGGCGGGCGCGGCCCAAAGCAGCATCGGTTTCGGCTTCAGCATGATCATGGCGCCTTGCATCATGCTGGTGCTGGAACCCGTGGCCGTGGTTCCCACCATCCTTCTGGTGGATGTGCTCAACTGCATCCTGGTCACACTTCGTTACCGGCGGCATGTGCATATCCGCATGGTCATACCCCTGACCATCGGCGGGATGATTGGTTTCGCGGCAGGCATCCAGGTGCTGACCCGCGCAAATCCGGACACCATGCGGCTGCTGGTGGGCGCGCTGGTGCTGGTCTTTACCGTGGTGCTGTGGAGCGGGTGGCGCCGACCCGTCCGGGAATCGCTCTGGCTGACGCTGCCCGTGGGCATGGCCAGCGGGTTCGCCGGGGGCACGACTTCCATGAGCGGGCCGCCGGTGGTCCTGTTCATGGCCAACCAAGGGCATCATCAGGACATATTCCGGGCAAACCTGATCGCGTATTTTTCCCTGATTGAAATTTACGGCATTGCCAATCTGTGGTGGGAGGGCGCCCTGAACCGGGGAATCGTCGTCAACGCCACCATCCTCCTCCCCGCCATGCTCCTCGGCACAGCCCTGGGCTTTTGGCTCGGTCCACGCATTCCGGAAAAAGCGTTCCGGAATCTGATCTTTCTTCTGTTGCTTATTATCGGGACCGTCCTGGTGGCAAACAGCCTGGCGTCCTGACACCGGCGCTATCCGGAACCCTCAACGACTTGAAGGGGGGCTTGGACTACTGCCGCAGGCGCGGGTCCAAAGCGTCACGCAGGCCATCGCCGACCAGGTTGAAAGATACGACAGTAATAAAAACAGCGACCCCGGGAAAAGCCACGAGCCACCAGGCGAAATCCACGTAACTCTGGGACTGCTTGAGGATTTCGCCCCAGCTGGCGGTGGGCGGGGGTACGCCGAAGCCGAGGAAACTCAGCCCGGACTCGGTGAGAATGGCGCCGGCCACGCCGAAGGTGGCGCTGACAAATACGGGGCTGAGCGCGTTGGGCAGTAAGTGGCGGAAAATAATGCGGCGGTCGTTCAGGCCCGAGGCCCGCGCCGCAATGGCATATTCCTGCTGCTTCTGCTTGAGGAACTCACCGCGCACGAGCCGGGCGATGCCGGGCCAGCCGGTCAGACCGATGACCACCATGATATTGACGATGCTCGGTTCGAGGAAGGCCATCACCGTGATGACCAGGAAGAAAGACGGCACGCAAATCCAGATTTCGATGAACCGCAGGATAAGAGCGTCCACCGCGCCGCCATAGAAACCGGCGAGGGCACCCAATACTATACCAATGAGCACCGCAATACCGACGGCGATAAACCCGACCGACATGGAGATGCGCGTACCCCAGACAATGCGGCTGAGCACGTCGCGTCCGCGGTCGTCCGTGCCGAGCCAGTGTTCACGTCCTGGCGGTTCGAGCCGCTCCCGCAGGTTCTGGCGCAGTGGGCTGTAAGGGATGGGCGGACGCCAGGCGAATTCACCCGGACCGGGTTCCCAGCGGTCAAAGTTCCGGTACATGTTTTCCGCCTGCAGGGCGCCGTAAGTAATGATGTTGGGCAGCAGATAAAGCCGTCCGTCCTTGCGCATCACGACAGGCACATCGCCCGCGAGGAACGGGGCAAACAGGGCGACCAGGCCCAGGACCAGCACCAGCGCCACCCCGACCATGGCAGGCTTGTTCTTCTTGAACTGCCGCCATACCAGGCTCCGCCGGCTCGTTTTTTCCGTCTGAAGGTCCGTTTCTGTCATCCCAGTTTAATCCTCGGGTCCACCGCCACATACAGAAGATCGCTAAGCAGGAGCCCCGCCAGCGTCAGCAGGGAGGCGATGGTCACCTCCCCCATGATCAGGGGGTAATCCCGGCTGAGCACGGCCTCAAAGGCGAGGCGGCCCATGCCGGGGATGGAAAAGATCGTTTCGATGATGATGCTGCCGCCTATGAGGGCGGGCAGCAGCCCGCCGAGCAGCGTGACAATGGCGATCAGCGAATTGCGCATGGTGTACTTCCAGACGACCGTGCGTTCAGAAAACCCGTAGGCGCGCGCCGTGCGGATGTAGTCCTGGCGCAGCACATCGAGCATGCCGGCGCGCATGTACCGGGAAAGAAGCGCCAATCCGCCATAGGTCATGCAGAAAAGCGGCATCGCCATGTGCCAGAGCCGGTCGAGAAGGCGCGCGAACCAAGACAGCGACGTCGCATCGCCGGACTGCAGCCCGTGGATGGGAAACCAATCAAGGTACTCGCCGCCGCCCAGAAACAAGATGAGCAGCATGGCCACCCAGAAGGTCGGCATGCTGTACAGGATAAACAGAAACACCGTAAGGGCGCTGTCGCGCTTCGTTCCAGGATGGGTAGCGGAATACACGCCCACGGGAATGGAGATGAGATATACCAGAAACAGGGAAAGCAGGTTGAACATGAGGGTGACGGGCAGCGCCTCGCCGATTTTGTCCATTACGGGGCGCTGGTCCTTCATGCTGTTGCCGAAATCGAGGCGGACAAGGCGGCCGAGCCACAGGCCATATTGCACCGGGATGGGTTTGTCAAGGCCGTAGAGCGCCTTGGTCTGCTCGATAATGTCCTGCGTCGCCGCGTCCGCCTGCATGGCGCCATCCATGCCCTGCAGCTTTAAGGCGATGGGGCTTCCCGGCGCCAGCTGGATCAACGCGAAAGTCAGCATGCTGATGCCGATGAACGTGGGGATGATCAGGAGCAGCCTGCGGATAATATAGGCGCGCATGACTTATTACTCCTCCCACTCGTGTTCCGGTATCATCTGTCTTCCGCGTACAGTTCTCATGTTATCCCCCGTACCGCTGCATAGCCTTCGGCACGAACCATTCACGCTGGTCAATGCCGAAGGGGTAGACACGGATACCGTGAAGGCGCTTGTCGCCGGCGGCAAGCACCTTGGGGGCCAGCAGGAACAGGTAGGGTTGCTCCTCGTGGAGGATTTCCTGGAACCGGTGATACAGGGCGATCCGCGTGTCACGGTCAAAAGAGACGCGGGCCTCCTCGATCACCCGGTCGGATTCCCCGTTTACAAAGCCGACATAATTGGAGCCGGCGTCCACCTGGGAAGAGTGCCACACCTGGTAGGGATCGGGATCGGGCGGCATGCTCCAGCCCATCAGAATGGCGTCGAACTCACGCTTGTCCACCCGCTCCAGCAGGGACGCCCATTCCATGGGCCGGATGGTCATGTCAATACCCGCGCGGGCGAGTTCTTCCTTAAATATGGTAAGCACCTTTTCCGCAAGAGGGTTCTGGTTTGTGGTGGCGGCGTCAAAGTGGAAGGGCGCGCCGTCCCGGTCAAGAATGCCGTTCCCGTCCTCATCCCCCCAGCCGGCCTCCGCAAGCAGTGTACGGGCCCGGTCCGGATCAAAAAGAACGGGTTGAAGAGCCGCGTTGTGCTCCGGGGTTCCGGGCATGAAATTGCCGGAAATAATCACGGCCTGGCCATAATAGATTTCATCGCGGAGCAGTTCCCGGTCCAACAGCATGGCCAGCGCCAGCCGGGTTTCCCGGTCCTTGAACATAGGTTTGCGCAGGTTCCACCCGATGTAGTTATAGGCGGGCCGGTAATAAGCGAAGCGGTTAAACTGCTCCCTGAAACGGGGCGTATTCGCCCTGCGCACAAAGAGGTCGGGCGGCATGCTCATGAAATCCAGATCGCCCCGGGACAATACCTGGAAAGCCGTGTTGTCATCGGGAATGATGGCATAGACGATCTTTTCGAAATAAGGCCACCCTTTCTCTGCACTGCCCCAGTAATGGGGATTGCGCACAAGCGTGATTCGCTGGCCCGTTTCCCAACTTTCCAGGGCATATTTGCCCGAGCCAACCGGCGCGCGGTTGTTCGGATGATTGTTGAAATCGCCCTCGCCGTAAATATGCCTTGGCAGAACATATAGCCCGCCGATCATGACCAAGTGGCGGTAATACGGCTTGTTACAGGTGAAACGGACCGTATAATCGTCCAATACTTCACAGCCAGTGATATCCACAAAATAATTGCGCAGATAGGGGGCGTCCACCTTAGGGTCCATCACTTTATCAAAAGAAAATTTGACATCATGGGCGGTCATGGGCACACCGTCTGAAAATTTCACGTCATCACGCAGGTGAAAGGTGTAGGTGAGATGATCGTCAGAAATATCCCAGGACTTCGCCGCATTGGGGATGTTGTCCATGGTCACCTGGTCGCGGTCGAGCAGGGTGTCAAACACCCAGTCCAGCACCGTGGAGGCATAATAATCAGAGCTGGTGAGCGGATTCAGGTGCGGCATCTCCGCAGGCATCTGCAGCATCAACCAGTCACCCTTTTCCGCTGCCGTGTCATTGCCGTATTCGGTCAAAATCTCGCCCAGGTCCGAGGGATCACGACGTTCACCGCCGCAGCCGCAAAGCGCCGCCAGCAGCAACAGGATACCCAGGAGTTGAACAGGCTTCATTATCGATTCTCCACTGCCGGTTATGCGTTTCACGGGCCGCTTGCACGCGTCAGCCGCCCACCTTCTTCAAGCGTTCTTCGATCTCTTCCGAAAAACGCCGGATGTGCTGATGAAACAGTTCGCGCGCAGTAAGCGTGTCATCCTGAATCAGGGGGGTCAAGTCCATGCCGAAATTGATGCCCGTAGCGGTGTCCACATTATGGGAGGCGAAATAGGTGGCATGGGCGCGGCGGCGGCCTAAGGTCGCCAGGTCATAGCGCTTGCCGCCGGAAACCTGAGAGTCGAACACGCCCAGCAGCGCGGCCTGCATGTTTTCATGGGCGGATACGTCGAATACCGTCTTGTCCGCATCGCACATCCAGTCCAGATCTCGCCACACTTCGCAACCATAGACCTTTTTGGGGCGCGCTTCCCCGGGCATCCTGCGGATGGCCGCGATCAGTTTCAACATTACGCCCACATGGGTGTCATGTTTGTCGGCCGGATTATGGGTAAACACCGTCTCTGGGCGCGTAGCGTCAAGAACGGCATACAAATCATCCACGACCGATGCGTTTGCGCCGTCCTTCACGGACCCGCTGGGGTGGTTCAACAGGAACTGAACACTGTAATCGCCGATCATGGCGGCCTTCTTCTGCTCCGTCCGGCGCACCGCCATCATTTCCTCATCCGTAAGCTTCTCGTACAAGCCCGTACGCGGCGAACCGCCGCCATTGGTCACCACCACCGCCGAAAACCAGCGGTCGGAACGCTGGAAACAATTGATGATACCGTCAAAGGCCATGATTTCCAGATCATCTTGATGGGCACCCACCGCAAGATGGGTGGTACGGGAACACGCTTCGGGCAGGGGAGTGCCATCGGCGACATAAGCCTCCGCAGTAGACACGGCAAAGTTCATGAATATACTCCTTAAGTTTCAATTGGTATAGTGGGGTTACACGACCTTAGTCTATAAACCCGGGCCGCTCAGTTCAAGTCCGCCCGTGAAAGTGGCTGTTGCCGATGTTGTTGATGACTTCCAGGCAAGCGGTTAAAACACGTTCGCTTTCACCGCGGCCGTTGCGACACAAGCCTGCGATTATTCGAGCGTTTCAAACAAACGCCGCGGCTTTTCAATTTCCTCTTCTCCGGCAGTCTCCCGCAGCACCGGCTGGTAGAGCACCTGTATGGGGCCATTTTGACGTCCGTAAATCCAATCGGCAAGCCGCCCGATACCTTCTTCCGCCGCTTCCCGCACAGGCAGCCACAAATGGGCCGCTTCTTCACGCAACACGGAAGCATTCTCCTTGTAGGTCCAGGAAACGATCTCGATATCCCGGCCGGGCTGCCGTCCGGCGCGGCGCAGGCCTTCACGCACACTGGCGCCATCCTCGGTGGCGCTGGACTCGATTAATGCCGTAACGGAACGATCCTGCAACATGTCTTCCACCACGCTTGTCACATTTTTCGCGCCAAATTTCACATTGTGTATCAGGCTTTTATCTACGGGAAGTCCCGCCTCCTCCAAGGCACGCCCGTAACCGCGCAGCCGTTCTATGCCCGGCTGATAGCCTTGGAACGCCTTTAACATGGCGATACGCGTATGGCCCCGCCGCAGGAGGTATTGGGTGCTCAGATAAGCCCCGGTAACGTAGTCCACCGCGGCACTGCTGCACTCCGGCAAGGCATCAAGACGGCCCAGCACCATATAGGGAATCCCACTTTTATGCACCTGATGAATACGCTTGTCATCCAGCGCCAAAGGACCCACCAGCACGCAGGCTTTGAACAGTTGTTCAAATATACCCCGGGCATAATCCACCTCCCCGCGCGCCGTAAAGGGACTCAGGTCAAAACAGATGTATTCTCCATGAACACTGAACACACGGTACAAAAGGGCAAACATCCATAACAGGAAACTTTGACTGACCGGCGCCACATCGAAGGGCGCAGGCACCGATACCCCGATACAGGCATTCTGTTTTGCCCGAAGTCCCCGGGCGCCGATATGGGGGGCAAAACCGACACGCTGAATAATTTCTTCTATGCGCTTTCGGGTCTCGGGCCCCACGCCGCTCTTGCGGTTAAATACCTTGCTTACCGTATTCGTGGAAACTCCGGCCTCCCGGGCAATGTCATAAATGGTCCATTTCCGTGCGTTCTCCTGATTCGTGCTATCGTCGGTCATGATACTTCCTGCTTTATTTTATTTATCGTATACATCGATTCACACGCATATTACGTAGCGGATCACTTCCATCATTGATATACATCTGTACACCGTCCATTTCCGAAACTTATGTGAATAGAATTCTCTTTCATGTATATTAACACTATTTTCCAATCAGATGCGAGGTGCGATCGTACGACAGTCCTACCACAGATTGCGTTCCAATAGACCTTCCTAAAAAATGAAAACCTCTTGTTATGCTTCGCCCACTCCGCAAAAAGACAGTATCAACGGCCATTCTTGGATTTAGCGTCCGCGAATGGGTTAGGCAAGGTGCAGGAAATCACTGTTATCCCCCAAGAATGTGGTATCAGAAGGGAGATTTTCCACGTTTTGAATTGCAGGTTCTTATATGAGATCATCTATCGTATGGGAGCCTCATCTATGACGAACAAACTCACCCCTGAAACGGCAGCTGAACTCGCATGCGCCATCAAAGTCTCCATGGGAGACATTATTAAAAAACATGGGCAGCGGCCGCCGGGCAGCCCGGGTGAGCGCGCCTGTCAGGAGCAGTTGAAACAGGAGCTGGTAGCGGTTGGATTCGACGTCGCGCTGGAACCCTTCCCCGTAGCGCAGAAGGCCTTCATGGCCATGCCGCTGGTATGCTCGTTGTTGACGCTCTGTTCACTGCCCTTGTACTGGATTGCGCCGCGCCTGTCGCCGTTACCGGCGATCTTCGCCGTGATCGTATTTGTATGCGAACTGGTGTATTACAACCACATTCTCTCGCGCTTCTTCCCAAAGTCCACATCGCTGAACCTGTCCGCGTCGTTGCCGCCTTCCGGTGAACGAAAACAGCGGATCATCCTGGCGGGCCACGCCGATGCGGCCTACGAATGGCGCTTCCACCGGTGGTGCCCGCGCATCTTTCCAGTGTTTGTTGTGCTGTTGCTGCTTTCGGTGCTGTATGTGCTTGGCACAACACTCGCGGCGGCTTTGACGGGGGGCGTATATACAGGGGCCGCAGTCTGGCAGTGGCTGGGGCTTTCACATGTATTCACGCTGCCGGGATTGCTGATCGGCCTGGTCTTTACCAACTTCAGAACCGTGTCGCCCGGCGCCGGCGACAACTTGAGCGGCGCGCTGTGCGTGACGGAACTGGTGAAATGGATGAAGGCCGAGAACCTCTCTTTTGAAAATACGGAAGTCACGGCCCTGGTCACGGGCTCCGAAGAAGCGGGACTGGAAGGCGCGCGGGCATACATCCAGGCGCACCGCGCGGAACTGGATGCCACACCCACCGTTGTTATTGCGGTGGACACGGTATCAGAACTGGCGCACCTTGCCCTGTATAACCGGGACTTGAACGGGCGTGTTGCCCATGATCCGCGCGTGTGTGAGCTGGTCCGCAGCGCGGGCCGAAACTGCGGCCTGGATCTCAGGAATGCCACCGTTACCGTGGGCTCCAGCGACGGAACCGCCTTCACCCAGGCGGGCCTACCGACAGCCGCCATCTGTGCCATGAACCCCGCCCCGGCCCATTACTACCACAACCGCCGCGACACGGTGGACGTGGTGGAAGAGGACTGCCTGGCCAAAACACTGCAACTGCTCCTGGAAATCTGTTCGGAGTATGATGCCGCTTAAGGAAAGCGGAACCGGCCGTACTATTCGACCGCTTTGACAGCGGCGCCGCCCGGAAGCGGCAGGGCAAAGCCGAACACACTCCCCTTGTTTAGCGTGCTGGACACGTAAACACGTCCGTCATAATACTGCAGGATGCGTTTCACGATGGACAGGCCCAGCCCGATACCCGGGGGCCGCTCGCCCGACACCTGGGCGGGAGCCCTTACAAATTCACCGAAAAGGTTGCCCAGACATTCCTTCGGTATGCCCACGCCGGTATCTTCCACTTCGAAAACCACCTGTCCCGCTTCGCTGAAGGTGCGCAGGGTGATGTGCCCCCCTTCCGGGGTATACTTGATCGCGTTGGTCACATAGTTCGCCGCCGCTTCCAGGATCAGGCGAGGCACCGCATGCACCTCCGGCAATCCTTCCTCAAGCAGCAGTTCAACTTGCTGTTTTTTCAGGGCGGCCGACTCGCCATATTCTTCAGCCAGCTTGCGGGCCGTGTCGTTCAGGCTGAAATGCTGTTCCTGCCCCCGCAACGCCCCGCTTTCAAGGGCCGAAAGCTGCTGCAGGTCCTGCACGAGTTCACCCAATTCCTGGGTGCGGCGCCGGGCGCGCTTGATCGCCTCCCGCGCGCTGTTAGACGCATTTGTCGACCAAAGGCTTTCCACGGTCTCCAGCAGCATGGTGGCGGCGGCCGCAGGCGCCTTGAGATTATGCGTTACGACATGCAGAAAATCCCGGCGCATTTCTGAAAGCTGTTTGAGTTCGACATTCAGCTCACTCAAGGCGCGTTCGCCGCGCTTCAAGGCAAGAGCCATTTCGGACACCAGCCATGTGGTAACTGTAAGCAGGATCGCCTGAACCGTCAGCACCGTGGCGGCAAAACGGCCGTCCATGGGCGCATTAGAGATGATCGCCCCCGCCGGTGTAAAAATGGGCGCGATTTCGAACAGCTGCGCAAAAACCAGCCCCGCGAAAAGAAGATAGCCCAACAAGGCCTGAAGAAACACCTCCAAGCGCGGCATCAGCATGGCAGCCAAAATAATGTGCAGAATATAAAAGGAGGTGAATGGCGACGCGGCGCCGCCGACCAACCAAAGCGCCGCAGTCAGAAATACAAAATCCAAGGTAATGGTCCCGTGCATCAATACCACCAGGTAAAGATGAGAACACCTGGGCGCGCAGCGATACCTATAAAGCAGGGAAAACACAACGATATTGTAGGCGAACAGGACGGCGGCGAGAACATGCAGTGCCCGGACGGGCAAGCCGTCAATACCCACAACCAGGGGAGCAAACCAAGCACCAGAAATGATGGCGGCGACCACACCGAATCGGGCGGCCGCATATACAAGCAGCCGTGTGCGCAGAAATCTTGGACTGACAAGAAAAGAAGATGCATCATCCAGCACCGTTTGCTGGGCTGCCTCAGTATCTGTCAGATGTAGACGCATACCTCAAAGTCTCTCTTTAACAGGGCGTGATACCAACCCCATCATTTGATTATAGCGCGTCGTTCCCCAAAATATCCTCCGGTTCATACACCCGCATTGTCAAGGTTACACACAAGTTAACAACACAATATACTGCAGTCATTCCCGCCACCCCTAAATTATCCGCGGCAGTACCTTACCGGCGGCAGTACACCGTATAGGCCCGTTGTAAAACATAACGAACCCCAAAAAAGCAGATATCTCGGGTACCGATCATCCGCCGACCAGCACACCCGCAATACATGCGGTCATAAAGGCGGCCAGGGTACCGCCGATAAAGGCGCGCACGCTCATCCGCGCAATGTCACCGCGCCGTTCGGGCGCCATAGCGGAAATGCCGCCGATAAGAATACCCAGGCTTCCGGGATTGGAGAAACCACAAAGCGCGTAGGTGGCGATCGTAACCGAGCGATTCGTCAGTACACCCTCCGCTATCATCCCCTGCAGGTTTTGATAGGCAATAAATTCATTGAAGACACTCTTCGTGGCGAGCAGTTCCGCCACAAGTGCAACATCCCGGGCGGGAACGCCCATCATCCACGCGAAGGGGCGGAAGAAATAGCCCAACAGCACGCTGATGGAAAGCCCCGTCACGGACAGGGAAACACGATCCGCCAAGTAGATCAGGCCGACGAACACGATCAGCATGGCGGCCACGTTGAGCGCCATGTTGAGGCCGAGCGAAGCGCCGCGCGCGGCGGCATCAAACACATTCTGGCTTTCCACGTCCAATTTGACCCGTGCGCCTCCGACCGTTTCCGGAGTTTCCGTTTCCGGCACCATCAACTTGGCGATCAGAATGGCTGCGGGCGCGCTCATCAGCGAGGCTGTGAGCAGGTGGCCGGGTTCCGCCCCAAACCCCGCGTAGGCGACCATGACACTGGCGGCGATGGTGGCCAAAAAGGCGGTCATGATAGTGAACAATTCGGAACGGGTCATGCGCTGAAGATAACCGCCCAGGGCGGACACGGATTCAATGCCTGTAAACACCAGCAGGGCGGCGCCGAAGGTTTCCGCGCCGGAGGTTTTCAGCGTGCGCCGCATAAGCCAGGCCATGGCGCGCACCACGGCCTGAATCACGCCCAGGTGCTGCAGGATACCGGACAGCCCGGCGACAAAGATGATGACCGGCAGCACGTTGAACGCGAATATGGCGTTGATGACAAAGGGTTCCTGGACCGCCATCTGCCCGTCCGGACCGGGCGTTGTGACATGGTCCAGCACAAATAGCCGGGTAAGATTGCCGAAAACAAAGGCGGCACCCTCCGTGCTGGCGGCGGTGATCAGATCAAACACACGATTCACCCCGGTAAACAAGGCATTTCCAATCGCAGTATCCAGCACAATGATGCCTAGAAACACCTGGAGCCCCACCCCCCAGAACACGATTCGCCAGGGTATGATTTTCCGGTTTTCCGAAACAATCCATGCGATGACGATCATACACACCAGTCCGAACATGCTCACCAGGCGCATACCCAGGCCATCAAACATGACATAAACTCCCGCGCCCCTCCGGGCTTATTCGGTTTCGGCGGTTCCGGTCCCGTGCAAAGATTTCATAAACGCGACCGCCTCCTTGCACTGGTCCGTGGCTATGAAATCGACACCCGCCCCGATGGCGGCTTTCCAGCGCGCCTGTACCGCCTCCAGCGAACCGAAGTTGTACCCAGGGCTGATACCCAGGCTAATATGGGCGATCGGATTATTGCCGTCCAGGGAATAGAAACGGATCCAATAGCCCTGCTGATGGGCCTCCTTGACCAGTGCGTCCAGCCGCTCCGCATCTTCGGCCGTCCAATCGCCCGCCCTGGGTTGTCCCTCAGGCTCCACTTCCTTCCAGGAGTAGTTGATCCAGCGCCGGAAATTATCCGCCGGAACACCCTCGCGCCCAGACCCGAAGATACGCAATTTTCCGCCCACCGGCACGGAATCGTAAAAGTGGGCCACTTCACGGGGACCGCCCCCGGACAGGACCAGGACCGGCTTGACATCAATGGCCGCGACAGGGTCCGATTCAGGACCTTTCACCGCGGTACAGAGCCACGATTCGTATTCCCCGGTAAGCGCCCAGACTGCAGGGTGCATCTTTTCATCTTCACCGCGAATATCATTGATGTTCAATGTGATCAGGGGCCAGTCCCGCTTATTCCCCGAAGCCAGCGCCTTTTCAACGTCGGCGCGGACCCGCTCGAAAAAATAGTCCCGGAACAGGGGCTCCTCGCCGGTAAACGGGCCTTCATGGGCAACCACCAGGCGGCCCTTACCTCCGTCGCCTTCGGCGTGCCAGCACAGATCTATCTCGATCCCCAGCGGAAACCCGGCCTCCAGCGCGCGGTCAATACGATTGCTCCACCTGCCCTGGTAGGGATAACAATTGTGCGCCTCCATCAGGACTCGCTCGCCCGGAAGGAAACCACGCGCGTCGTCCGCAGTGGCTATAGTGACAAGTACCATAGTCAGGCACACCGCCAATAGAGGAATTTTCATGGTCATGGTAGCGCTCCCGTGTTGGACTGCAGTATCAGACCCGTCAGATCCCGCCTGACCGATCCGACAACAGCGTATATGATTTGTGGAATCGCAGTCAACGGTGTTGTCCATGTTTCAATATGGGTTTGATCCGCCATTGTGCCTGCGCACCCCAGCGTTTGTGATTCACCTGGGAGGATTCCAACGGAACATTGCCGTATACAAGGCGGGTCATCAGTGCCATAAGCAACAGGGCGCACAGAGCCGCGGGCAGCACCTTTTTCCACCACGGTTTCAGCAAAGGTGTCCAGGATTCGGGTTCCATAATTGCAGATAACAAGGGCTTTTGGGGCAGCGCCACAATGAGAAATGACGCCAATGACGCGTTCAGGATGATGACCCACTCGGTGACAAGGCGGCTTTCATGAAAACCCACCAATGCCCGCTCAAAGTTAGCTACAACGATAATCCACAGGAAAGCCAGGTAAAGCGCCTGCCCGCGGGCGGTCCAGGAGTCGGGCACGATCGGCAAGGGGCGCCGAAGATGCAGGGCCATAAGGACGATCACAGGCACAGCCAGGGCACACCAGGTCAGAAGGAACCATGTGGCAGCGCTGAATTCAAGCATGCCGACGAGCGGCATCTTCATAGATTCGGGAACCATGCCCTTCCAAGCCTCGACATTCTTAAATACATTCATCAGGGTAATGAAAAACAGCACAAAGACAATGGCCGCGAATTCCGTCCACCGTCGCCGTTCGCCTTTGTCTTCTTGTGGTTTAAGCCGAACGGCCAGCACTCCCAGAGCAATCGCAAGCGCGATGCCGTGGCCAAACCCGTGCATCTGTTCCATGATGCTGTGCCAGTTGGCGCTTTGGTAATAGACCCATGACGCCGGCGTACCACCCGGCGTGAGGCCGGGATGTCCCGGCAGCCGTAACAGCGCACGCAGGAACGGAACAACAGCAAAGGAAAAACCGCCGAGAATACCGGTAATAGTACCGCCCAGGGCCACCCCTCCCAGGTTGTAACGCAGACAATAGGCCATGGCCGCGATGAACACGCCGAGAATACCCGCCCAGTCGTCACTGCGTGGCGGCGTGAGCCGGAACCCGCCCATGAACTGCAGCGGAATCGATCCCAGCACGGGCATGATCAGAAAGGCGAGGAGCCAGCCGCAGGCCAGGTAGAGCAGGAGCCGGGAATCACGCCGCCATTTACCCCAAAAATAGAAATATACCCCCGCGCCCACGCCCAAACCCAGCAGCCAGCCCAAATGCTGCGGATAATAATGGGCAAAGTTCGGCCAGTTGGACAGGAAACTGAACACATGAAAACCCGTTCCGGTCTCCGGATTGACGGCATAGGGGTCGCCCACAATGACCACCAACAGTCGCGCAAAAACCATGTTCACCCCGAGCACGCTGAAGAGGCGATAGATAACCGCGCCAACCGCCGCCCCGGCCCCGCCCAGCAGGACCAGCCGGGACCAACCCGCGAAGCGACGGTCCCACAAGTCGAAGAGACAGACCCCGATCAGCGCGGCCAAAGCCGGGAACCAGTCAGCGTCATACCAGTATAAGGGGCTTTGATGCCGGTTCCAGGTGCTGTCCATCCGCATGTCCGCAAGGGTGCCCGCCTCCAGGACTGTACGCGTATTCGCCAGCCACACCTGCAGTCCGGCACAAAGTAAAAGAGTGACTGCGACCGCCCCGGCCAAAATGAATAACGCCCGCACCCCTTGCGCTCTGATACGGCGCCACAGGAGCAGGCACACGGCCAATGCCACGCCGAAAGAGGGCAGCCAGCGCAGCCCCCGCAGGGACCAGTCATCGAAATATCTGAAAAAGGAACCGCCCAAGTATACCGTTTCAGGAACAGTAACGGCGTTCTCCAGCCAGGGCTGTATCAGCAAGTTGCTGATACCCATAACCGTAAGCACGAAAAGCACTGGGACCATGAAAGACTGGAGCCGCTGCCGATCCATCACAGCGGCCAGCGAGGCGCCCATACCGCCCAGTCCCGCCCATAACAAGCCAACAAGAAAGGTGGCGTAAAAACCGTAGATGCATGTTTGCCATTGCTCGGACCCGGCAAAGGAAATGGGATACATGTAGGAAATGGAACCCCCAAAACCCCAGCCCAAGCCGCCAAAAAAGGCGAAAAAGGCCACCTTTCGACGCCAGTCCTCCCGTGCCGACATCAGGCAGGCCGCCACAGAAGCCAGCACACCCGCCAGCATGGCGCCCGATTCATGGCCGAAATTACCCCGGATACCCCAGCCGATGGAAAGGGACAACGCAATCAAAAAGATGGCCATAGGTTGTAAGCAGGGAAGTTCGCGCCAGCGTGTCATACGTCTTCTTCCTTCTGGTGAAAGATTATTTCGTGGTAACTGGTATTCAGGGTACCTTGCCCGGACAGTCCAAGTAAAACCGATGACTTCACCCCTGCCCAAATATATTCCTGGATAGACAGAAAACCAGCCGCTGCGGCTGCAGCGGCTGGCATGATATTACTCGGTAGTTCTCTTACCAGGGTTTAATGGGCAGATCGCCGCCTGTACCCAGGAACACGGAGGCAATAATCAAGGCGAGCAACGCCAGGGCGCCGAGGAACACGTTCGCGGGATCCCAGATGTTGAATTCTTCACAACAACCAGGCTCGGATCCGGGCACATCCCGTTCCGCACGGTCTTCCAGGATTCTTCCTTCAGGATCCCTGCCCACGGCCGTGGCTGCATTCAGCACTTCACCGGCTTCCATGTCCGCTTCCGTAACACTGTACGTTTCCGTGAAGGTCACGGACGCGCCGGGCGCCATGGTGGGAATGGTTTCATCCAATCCGGTGAGCGGATCCTGCACCCGGACATCCGTAAGCGTCACGGTGCCCGTGTTCGTCACGACAATGGTGTAGGTGATCACCTCTCCGACACTGGAGAATTCGGTCTTGTCGGCGGTCTTGGTGATTCCAAGGGAAGCCACAATGGCTTCTCCCTCACCTTCGACAGGAACCTCGCCTTCGCCTTCGGCAGGAAGTTCGCCTTCGCCTTCGACAGGAAGTTCACCTTCGCCTTCGACTGGAAGTTCACCTTCGCCTTCGACTGGAAGTTCACCTTCGCCTTCGACTGGAAGTTCACCTTCGCCTTCAACAGGAGGCTCGCCCTCGCCTTCGACAGGAGGTTCGCCTTCGCCTTCAACAGGAGGCTCGCCTTCGCCTTCGACAGGAGGTTCGCCTTCGCCTTCGACAGGAGGTTCGCCTTCGACAGGTTCACCTTCACCTTCGACAGGTTCACCTTCACCTTCGACGGGTTCACCTTCGCCTTCGACGGGTTCACCTTCGCCTTCGGGTTCCATACCTGTCAGACAGAAGGCAAGATTGTCATTAACAACAGGCGATGTTTCGTCATCGCCATCATCTACGAAGAAGAAACCATCGCCGGAATAGGCGCTGTACTCGGTGTTGAGCCAGCCGAACAAGCATCCCTCGCTCTTCGGGTTCTTACGGATATTGATGAGCGTCGGAACATCCGCGGCCAGACCATCGCACGGCGGGTCCACCACCAGGTCGTAGGTATACACCGGCAGTTCAACTGTACCAGCCACGATAGAGAAATTGGCCGGAGCCCGTGTGGGCGCGACATTCTTCCACTCGCAGATGGGTTCATAAAGTTCATTGGCAATCGTAATGGTGTAGGTACCAACGGTGTCTTCACAGGCCAAGCCTTGACCATCGACTTCCACACCCCACCAATGCACGTCGTAGACGGTTTCGGCAAGGTACAGGTCTTCGGAAACGCGGAGGTTCTCCCACAGCATATCGCCACCGCCCATGCTGAGGTAATACCCATCGCCTTCGGCTTTTTCAGGCATGCTAACAGGCTGCGAGAAAATGGAGTTTTCAGGGCAGTCCAGAACCGGCGGGTCTATTACAGTCACGGTAATCGTGGCCGGGTCACAGTTGGACAGATCCGCAATCTCGCAGATCTCATAATTGATCAAATAGGTGCCGGCGAGCGTACCCGGATCCACACTTACCACGCCTGTGGCCGTGTCAAGCCAGACGCCGTCAGCCTTGGTCTCGGTGATGATCACTTCGCCGACAGTGGCGGGTTGCCCGTCAAGGGTATCATTATCCAAGGCATTACCGACATTCGGGCTGCCGATATAGCCCCATACCGGGCCATAGAAATCGTCTTCGGCAATGATGATCTTGGCTTCGCCCTCGCCTTCGACGGGTTCACCTTCGCCTTCGACGGGTTCACCTTCGCCTTCGACGGGTTCGCCTTCACCTTCGACGGGTTCACCTTCGCCTTCGACGGGTTCACCTTCGCCTTCGACGGGTTCACCTTCGCCTTCGACAGGTTCGCCTTCACCTTCAACGGGTTCACCTTCGCCTTCGACGGGTTCGCCTTCACCTTCGACGGGTTCGCCTTCACCTTCGACAGGTTCACCTTCGCCTTCGACAGGTTCACCTTCGCCTTCGACAGCTTCGCCCTCGCCTTCGACGGGTTCACCTTCGACAGGTTCGCCTTCACCTTCGACAGGTTCGCCCTCGCCTTCGACAGGTTCGCCTTCACCTTCGACGGGTTCACCTTCGCCTTCGATGGGTTCACCTTCACCTTCGACGGGTTCGCCTTCACCTTCGATGGGTTCACCTTCGCCTTCGACAGGTTCGCCTTCGCCTTCCGGATAGCCGCCCGTCAGACAGAAGGCCAGACTGTCTTCCACGCCTTCCATCTGAGTCGGAGATTGATCGATAGCAACTTCAAACAGTATCCCATCACCCTCTAGGGAGTTCACCCAGCCGAAATAACAATCTTCAGCGTTTGTGGGATCAACAAGGTTATGCCTGCTTTGAATGTTAATGAGGTATTCACCACCCTGCGGACCGACTTCAATGCAAGGTTCAAGAACCGGTACGTCATACCGGTATATCGTCAACAGCGCAGTCGTGTTCAGTTCTTCATTCCAGAAGGGCACGTTTTGCGCAACGACCTGCTTTTCAGGCGTCACGAAACGCTGATCAAGACCCATACTGCCGGCAACAAGAATCGCAAAACTGTTA
>Ga0123335_1003961_pt1 | contig 19830 bp, 14 predicted proteins | sample BiotimSIPDNA_2_FD_89707 | JGI IMG/M metagenome (GOLD analysis project Ga0123335, IMG submission 89707) | Anaerobic biogas reactor microbial communites from Washington, USA - Biogas_R2 time_0 SIP DNA | ecosystem: Engineered > Bioreactor > Anaerobic > Unclassified | place: Washington, USA...
CCTTTCCTATGTCGTAGTCAAGGAAGCAGAACCACTGGCAAAGGATTCCATGCCCTATGCAGGACTCTGCAGTGCACAATACTTTCCCGAAGCCGCCAAACGGATTGGCGTCCGCTGGCTGGAACAGGCCGTATTGTGGCACTATGCAGAATCAAGTCCCGGAAAATATGACTTCAACTATCTGCTCAATTATGATGAGGCCAAAGCACTGCGCGACCAGGGATTCGCCTTGAAAGCGTATTTTGCCCTGCAAGTACCAGCATTTCTGCAAAGTGCTGAGGAGAAAAAAGCGATGCAGGACTTCAACATTGCTGCAAGCCGCTTCCTGCCAGAAGAACAGCATGATCAGAAATGGCGCACATTTGTCCGCGAATTCCTGCAACGCTATCAGAATGATTTTGATATTTTTGAAATAGGCGGAGAACTCGATGCTGCCAATGGACTCAATAATTTCTATAAGAACAAATACCCCAATGACATCGTAGCCAATTTTGCAGCCGGGCCGGTCGCCGAGCGTGCCGCACGCTTGATAGACATCGCCGCCGAAGAAGTGCGCAAGGTTCGCCCGGATGTCCTGATCGCCGCCGTTCGACCCAGCGATGTTGATTCGCGTTTTAACTATGCCTTTACCGAAGAAATCCTGAAACGCTGCCAGCAGAAAATCAACATAATGGGAGTTGACTGCTATCCGCAACCGCGCTGGATTGGCCCGAAACTCCCTAGCGTGGGATTGGAAACCCAACTGAAAAAAAATGAGGACAACATCGCCGCCGTCACTCGCCGGCATACGGGACATGACAACATCTTTGTCTCCGAATACGGTTACTTTATCGAATATCGTTTCATTAACGATCCGCAATATCAGATTATTCAGGCCAACCGCCTGGCACGATCCCTGGTTTACGGCAAAGCCATCGGCCTGCAATCCTTCTTTTATTTCTACGCATACTCTCCGGCCAACTCCCTCGAAGCGCAACGGTTTTCCATGAGCACCTGGGTGTTGGGAAATCCACTGAGCAGTGTCGCAGCGTTCAGCGCGGCCGGCGAAGTCGTCGAAAACGTCCGCGAAAGTGAAGTGATTCCGATCTCTGCAAAGATGAACTGCATGGTTTTCCGACATGCAGACCAGAACGCGGTTGGCGCAATCTGGAGCCTTGACAGCGAATACAAGCCGTTTATACGACTGGCCAACGATCAGCTCCAGGCTTGCGATATGATGGGAAATCCACTGCCACTGCCGAATGACGGCAAATATCTCCGTTTCCAGCTCGGCGAGGAGCCAATCTACATCTGGCGCAAAAACAATGCCGATGACAACTACGCCGCACTGCAGAAGACGCTGCGGGAACTTTTCATTGAAGAAGATATCCCGGTGAGTATTTTTTTCCGCCCTGCGTCTGCCACCCGGCTCAAGGCCTATCTGCAAAATCCCTCGACCAGCCGGGACCATTCCGGGTACTTTTCCTGCATTATTGACGGGCAGGAAAAGCAAATCCGCTTCATCATTCCCAAGCAGGAAACTGCCATTGTCGATCTGCCCATGGTCAAACCCGGTGAAACCCTGCCGCTGACTGTCTATTTTGACGGAGATTACAAGCCTTTCCGCTGCGATTACCAGTGCCCGGAAATTATCACAATCCCGGAAACCCAGCCTTTCCCGTTGACGGAAAGCATGCACGAATTCGAACAGGCAAAACCTCTTGTCGTGCAGACACGGGACCATATCATGCCGGTGGATCATACTACCTGGAACGATGCCGATGACCTGAGCATGAAATTATTCTGGCTGCATGACAACAATTTCCTCTATTTCTGCGCCAAAGTGACAGACGATGTTCATTATAATCAATACGCTGGTAAAAACATCTGGAAAGGGGACTGCCTGCAAATCGGCATCTGCCCGAAAACAAACTTCATTGGCCCGGCCAATTCCGTCGGCCCCGATGATTTCATTCTCTCACTGGCTCTTAATAAAGACAACCAGGGCGAACTGGTGGTGCATGACCAACCGGAAAACTGCAATCTGGCTGAGCAAACGGAATTTCTCGTTCAGCGCAACGAGAACACCAAAGAGACGCTGTACCAGATCAAGATTCCCTTGAAAGCGCTTTCCCCGTCTTTGCAAACAGATCGCATTTTTGGGTTTACGGCGATTGTCATGGAGGATGATTCCGGAGCCGGTGCGGATCACTGGATGTTTCTCTCCCCCGGGCTGGCCGGCGGGCGCAATCCAGCTCTCTTCCCCCTGTTCATCCTAGAATGAAGGGGTGGATTGTAAAATAACAACGTTCTTTATTAGGAAAGGAGGAAAAAATCATTTAAACAAAAAGCAGAAATCTCATTGAATAAGACTGAAAATTTCGTAGATGTAGCAAACGACGGAGTGTTAATTTTAATCCCTAACGATTCCAAACGGAGGTACAGATGAAAAAAAGTATGATGATGCTTTTGTGCCTGTTGGTTTCATCGCTTATGGCAGGCACCAATGTCGTGCAGAATTCAGACTTTTCAGCCAGTGATGAGCAAGGGCGCCCCGCTAGCTGGCAATGTCATCTGGGCAATTGCAAAATTCTTCCTGGCGGAATCCGGGGACAGAAGATGCTCGAATTGACAACCTCCCAGTTCAAGGAAGGTCAGTTTAAAGGTACCTTGGTGCAGTCTTTAAATCAGTTGAAAGCGGGGGACTACATCCTTAGCGGTTATTTCCGCGGAGACGCCTCTGCGCTCTGGATTGTGCTCAACTACGGCGACAAGCCAGCCCTCAAACTATGGCTCTCAAAAGGCCAATTCCAGGCCTCCGACGTACCTGACTGGTGGCGCTTTTCCAGCAAAATCAATATTCCTGAAGATTCCCCCAAAGGGGTTTTGGTGATTGAACCCTTTAGCCAGTCACAAGGAGAAAAAATCTGCTTGTCTAATATCCTGCTGGAATATCAGGAGGATTGAATCATTTCAAGCGGCGGCTCATCCGTTCGAGCAATATCTCCTAAAAAAATTATCTCCAAAACGGATCATTAATTTTATCATATTGGCGCGACCTGATACTTTTAGGGAATCCGGCAACCACTGGAAATTCTGTTTCCATTTCCTCAATTATGGTATCAATCAGTGGCTTAGCTAGTTGACTGGAAAATCGACCTCGGAGTGCTTTTTCATACCAATTATATAAATCCTCTTCAGTAATTACGCTCTGTATCCGAGCTTTCCAGCCAACTTGATTAAAAACAGAAAGAAGAACTTTTTCATCGGCACTGCGACAAACAATGATAATTCGATCTGCAGAAACGCTGTCAACGATACTTTCAGCGAGTTCCTCATCTAATGTCAAATGCTTTATTTGGATTGCCGGTCCCCAATTTGAGTACATATCGAGTCCACGATCAGCAGCATTGGTCACACCAACTCGAAAGACCTTTGCACCGCTCATAGCAATTGGATTATTAAGATCAACAGAAAGAACATGTTGGGCAAATGACTCAAACTCTGCAAGCATCGTTCGCTTTTTATCATTAACAGCAATGGAAACTGTCAGTTCTAGTGCGTCAATAACTGTTATAAACAAAGAGTAGACAATGATTTCGAAAACCTTGTCTAGACTTCGCTTGAGTCCTGGAACCTTTCGGAAATAGTCTATAATCGTATCAATTTTAAACTCGCTTGGATTGATTTCCAGGAGATGTTCAGTGATGTGATTTATAAGGGATAGTTTATTTTTAAAGTGCCTATAAATATAAGCTTCAACTGCACCACCACTTCTGGTATTTTCTTCACCGAGAACGGCTAGGGTTTCAGGGGGCATTGCATTGGCTTCGAAAAGGTTATCTTGAAATCTTGTACTTGAGGTGCATACCCTCCCGAGTAATTCAAGGCTTATTTCATCGCGCCACTTCTTGCTGATTATTCGATAATCTGCAAGGTTATTCAAATCTATGGTTCCCGCTACGCGATGGTGGTAGAGAATCTCTGCTATTTGAATTGGTTTGTACCAATGCGCTCGTGACTTGGAGATAATTTTATCAAGCGCAATCTTTGCTTTTTCATTTTTCTCCACTTGTCAATTCTCCACATTTGAGCATTGCTTTTATCATTTGGTGGGCAACTGCCTTTACGACTGGAACTGCCACACTATTTCCCGTTTGGCGTCTTATCTTGCCATAAGGGACAACGATCTTAAATGAATCAGGAAAGCCTTGTATCCTGAGCATTTCCCTTTCTGAAGGGCGCCGTTCATCGTTAATTAAAAGATAATTAGCTGAAGCCCCAGCGCGCAGTGCGCATGAGAATGAATGTGGGGTTATGGTTCCGGCGACATTTTCATGAGAAATGTACGGTTTTGGAAAGTTTGGCTCTTTTAGCCTAGATAATCGACTTTCTTTAATGGCTTTTTTAACATATAATTTAGGATTTAAATCTTCTTCTGGTTCAAGAATATCACGAATATGACTTCTCATTGAGGGAGGCAAAGGCTCGGGAAATGTAAAATTCACGGAATGATTCTTAAATCCAACAATAAAAATTCTTTCTCTTTTTTGAGGAACTCCATAATCCAAGGCATTAAGTACTTGGTAAAAAACATTATATCCAATTTTTTGTAGATGTGCAAGAATAATCTTGAAAGTTCTTCCCTTGTCATGCGCAGTTAGATTTCGGACATTTTCTAACATAAAAGCTTTAGGTTTTTTTTCCCTAAGGATTTCCTCTATGTTAAAAAATAATGTTCCTTGGGTTTCATGATTAAAACCTTCTTTTGCTCCAATAATTGAAAATGGCTGGCATGGGAATCCCGCAAGAAGGATGTCAAAATCAGGAATGCTTTGAGGGGAAATCTTTGTGATATCGCCAAATGGTCTTTCACCGAAATTAGCCTCGTAGGTTTTAGCGGCGTCGGCATCCCATTCAGAGGAAAAAACACATTTACCACCAACAGCTTCAAATCCTATGCGGATGCCGCCAATTCCTGCAAATAAGTCAATAAAGATAAATGAAGCTTTGGACAATGGTTCTTTCGAAAAATTTTCAAATGACTCTGGCTGAATACATTTTTGCGATTTTTTGACAGGCTTATTTGACTTGGCTGCCGATGGGTTAACAATCCCAATGCTATCTTGTGCATGGTCAACATTGTCATCTACCATTTCCATAATATCTGTAATATCGCAATTTAATGCAATACAAACCTTGATAAGCGTATCATTGGTAACATTTTCGTTACGGTCAAATTTAGCAATGGAACATGCACTGATATTAGCACGTTTTTGAAATTCTGCCCTGCTGAGGTCAAGGTTATTTAATTTTTTCCAGAGTTTTTTGTAACAAAATTTCATAGGTTTTCAACAATTATAGTGAGCATATTTTAACCGAAAGTGCGATTATTAATGTAATATAGAGCATGATTTATCATGTTCCAGCCAAATTATTTAATTTAGCACAAAAACTTTAATGCGTCAGTCTTCTGTAGTGTCTTTACAAGGTGCCACTTTCAGCGTGCGCCTGTTTCAGTGTGCGCCTATCCCCAGGCTGAAGGTCGGAAAATCGGGAATTACCCTCGGCTTTGCCATCGAGGGCCTCATTCTGCGATTGGGGTCACCATCACGTCGTCGATGCGGACGATTCCTTCTTGATGGAAGAATCGCACCAGCAGTCTTGGTTCATCGCCCTTGTCGGCATCCAGGGTGAACGTCTGCCAGGCGTCATCCTTGACTTCAAAGGTCAGGCTGCCGGTAGTACCTTTGAACGGATAGCCTTTGCCCTTGGCTGCTTCGTATTTGCCAGTCCACAGGCGGGCCTTACCCTGGCCGGACGCCCGAAAAGTGATGCGCAATTTGGCGGCTGGGCTGACAAACCAGTTGCCAATGATGCCTTTTTCCAGCTCTATGTAATAATTGCCGCTTGACTCCTGGTGCAGGCGGGTGCTGCCAACGGTGTCTGGCTCGACTTTCCAGGCGGTTGGAACCAGCGTCGTCTTCCAGGTGGCGGGCCATTGCCGATATTGATTTAAGGTCGCGTTCTCCACCACTTCGTTGAACGATGCATTTTTCCAGGCTGACGGGTCGCGGCCTTGCGCTAGGCCAGTCGGGCGGACTGGCGTGAACTTCACTACCCCGAAATTGTCGATGCCGTGAAAATGACCGCTGCCCCAGCTGGACAATTCAGAGGAATCCTGGCTGATTCGACGGTTGCGGGCGATGTTCAGGCGCCAGGTGGAGCCGTCAAAGCATTTCATGCCAATGCCAGCGGTCGGAATCCGCATTTCCAGAACCCAGCGGTCAGCCAAGACCTTGGTGGCGAATTCCACGTCGCCATTGTAAGCTAGGTCGCGTTTGTTCGGGCCGTGCCGTGCATCAATGATTGAACCAGCCGAGTTGATGGTGTAGTGAAAATACTCCACGGCCATGTCAGGATAGCTGAGGAAAATCTCCAGGGAATTGCCGATTTTGTTGTGCGGGGCGTCCTGGGGGTTCTTTTCAGCGATGATAGCGTCAGGCGTCGGCTCCATAGCTTCAATGGCGATATAGACGTTATCCGGTTCGTAGACGACGCGGAAGAAGGTCTGTTCTGGCTGGTATTCTTTTTTTGACCAGGGCGGGATCATGAAGCCGGTCATCACATCAGCGTCTTTCCAGTCTTTTTCCTCAATGACGCCATCAATGGCGATTGGCGCTGTCTTCCTAAAGGCGGTCAGTTCGCGATAGCTTTCGAGGTAGGTCACGCGGGCGGCCTCCCAGGTGTAGGCGAAGATGTCGCGTTCACGCTGGACATGTTGGAGCGCACGCGGGTCTGGGTCGGCAGCGGCCGCCTTTTCCGCCTTGGCCAGCAGCACCTTCAGCTGCTCTTGGACGCCGGGCTGGTCGAGGCAGCGCCCCAGCGGCGCGTTCTGCCCCCAGCCCATGCAGCCCGGGGTCTCAGCAAAGGCCTTGGTCAGCAAAGCCCGGAATTCTTTCATGCCGCCTTCCCAGCCCAGGCCGTAGAACAGGCGGTTGCATTCTTCGTAGAGGGCGTCAAAGTCGAGGGTGATGTCGAACATGAATTGCGCGGAGAGGTAGTTGGTCTGCCACATGGCTGCCCAGCGCAAGTTGCGTTCGTCCATGATGTTGCGGCGCAAGGGGGCGTAGACTTCGGCGTCTGGCGGAGGCGGCACAATGCAGAAGCTCGAGCCGGACAGCCCCAGGCTCGGATAGTCCAGGAAATTCTGGTGCAGGATTTTTTCAGCGGGGAGGAAATTGCTGCCGACCGAGCCAGTGGCAGCGATCTCATCGCGGTTGTACATCTGGACGCCGAGGTTTTTCCACTCCAGGTAGAGTTTGCGGAATTCGCGGTTGACCGAGCATTTCGGGTCGGTGATGGCGTGCCGCCAGCACTGGTTGTTGAAGCTGATGCAGACGATGAGGCGCGGGTCGAGGGTGATGCCGGTCGGCGGCGCCCAGAAATTCTGGTAGGCCCAGCCGCCGAGCTTGGCGTCTGGCTTGACTTCCCAGACGCGCTGGGCAAGGGTCTGAACGAGTGTCCAGTAACGGGTGGCGACCCGGTTTTTGGCGGCTTCCTCGGGCGGGTCAAGGCGGCGGCAGTTTTCGCATTCACACCAGCCGGTGCCGTCATTGTTGCCGATGATGATCAGTCCGGTGCAGTCTGGGTCGGTGGCCTTGGCAATGAGGGACTTGGCCATGATCTCAATGACTTCCGGGTGGCTGGTGCAGGGCTGGTATTTCTGACCGTCGAGAAGGATGCGTTTGCCGTTGACAAGGGGGAAGTACTCCGGGTGTTCCTGGAAGAGGCTGTCGACTTCGGCCTGGCGTGGGTACTTGCCGCCGAACAGAAGCGGGGTGAGGACATGGCCGCCGATTGACACGCACTCTGCGCCCAGCTCACGTATATGGTTGCCGTGCTGCTGACTGCGGATATGGACCGGTAGGCATTTCGGAATCAGGTAATTGCGCGTCTGCCATTCGCGGGTGTCGAAATAGGGCTTGTTGACGGCGACGCTGTTGAGTTCCATCCAGCGGTAAGTTAGATACGGATTGCGGATTGTCTTCTGCTCAGGCACGGCGATGGTCTTTTTAACCTGGAAGTATTCGCCTTCCGCGCCGGGAAAAAGCCACCGGATGCCGCCGTGCTTTTTCAGGATGTCATAGGCGCCATAGAGGGTGCCGAGCGGGTCGCCGCCGAGGATGTAGAGTCCGTCCGGCCTGGTCGTGATGACGAATCCGCCGGGTGCCAGGTCGCTTGGCTCAACTGCTGCGGCCTTGGCCAAAGCCTGGTCAGCGACAGTGCCCAGGAAGACATTGCTGCGGTCGCGGGCTGGCGTGGCGCTGACGGGCGGCTGCTCGCCCTCTGCGATTTTAGCCAGAAAAACGGCCAGTTCGCGGGCGGCGTACTGGACTGGCAAAGGCGCTGTCGGCGAGCAGACTATGGTCGCGGCGGCCTTGCCGTCGACCATCAAGGCAAAGTCGGCGGCATGAAGTGGGAGAAGCAGAACGGCGAGGATGACGGTGACTCGGAGAAGCGGTTGCATGCGTTTTTCCTTAGTTGTTTATGCGGAAAGTGGACTTTGGGCCTGGTTGACTTGGAATGGCCGCTGACGGCTTTGGCTGTCGTCGGTCCAGCTGTTGCCAGGAAGGGCCGGCAGCCAAAACGCGGGTAAGATTGTTTGTTTTTTGCATAGCAAAGTTGCAGGTTGCCAAATTGGCATTACTGTAATTAGCCATTGGCGGCGTTCAAGTCGCCTTTGCCAGCTATTGATGCATCGCATTGACCTGTTTTTCCGCAGCAGAAAAATAAGGAGGCATCACATGGAGAAAAAAAAAGCAAAGTCTTCATCCCAGCCCAGCGCCCTCAATTCGCAGCAGCTGGACGAGCTGCGGGAAATGCTGACCAAAGAGCGGATGCTGATTCTGCAGCGAATCAGCCATGCCACGTCGTCTTTGACCAGCAACCGCCAGGCAGGCGAGGAATCGGCTGACGTCGGCAGCGATGATTTCATCCGGGAAACGGCCTTGTCGACGTTGGCTGACGAGCGGAAAAAATTGCAGATGATCGAGCATGCCTTACAGAACATGAACGAGCCATCCTTTGGCATCTGCAATGACTGCGGCAAGCCGATCGGGCTTGGCCGTCTGCGCGCCAGGCCCTACGCCAAGCTGTGCGTCGTCTGCAAGGGCATCAGGGAAGAACATGGCGGCGTGTGGCCGGACGACATCGATGCCTGCTGAAGGCGATGTCCGCGATGGCCAGAGCAGAGAGAGGAGCGCCGGTTGACAGCAGCTGATTTGGCAGAACCGCACGCGGACGATGTGCGCAGCGGGCAGGAAAATATGCCGCTGCCAGCGCAACCAGACAGTGCCTGGCTGCGTTTTTTCGGCTGGCCTGGCCTATTGGCGCTGCTGGTGCTGGTTGCTGACCAGACGAGCAAATGGCTGGTGGTGAAGCACTGGCCGGTCGGGACGGTGCGCACCGTCATTCCCGGCTTTTTTAACTTGGTGCATGTCCGCAACCCTGGTGCGGCGTGGGGCATTTTGGCTGAGCATACGTGGCTTTTAGGCGTCTTGTCGCTGGCGGCCTTTGTCGCGATAGTCATTTTTTTCCGTCGGTTGCACGAGGGGAGCCGTCTGGCCGCCATGGCGTTGGGGGCGGTGCAAGGCGGCATCGTCGGCAATCTGATTGACCGCTGGGCGCGGCATTCCGTCGTCGACTTCCTTGATTTCCACCTCCGCGGCATGCACTGGCCCGCCTTCAACATTGCCGACAGCGCAATCTGCGTTGGCGTGACTCTGCTGGTTTTGTGGAGTTTTGTCGGCGCACGTCGGCCAGCGCCTGCAAAAGCATGAACCGAGATAGCGTCATCATGTCGTCCGCGCCTGCCCAGCTTGTCCTCCTGGGACCTACCTGCTCCTGGAAAAGCTCTGTCGCGTTGACGTTGGCGGAGCGTTTCGGGGCTGAGGTCATTTCCTGCGACTCCATGCAGATATACCGGGGGCTGGACGTCGGCACCGCCAAAGTCAGCCTGGCTGAACGCCTGAAGACGCCGCATCATTTGGTGGACGAGCTGGACATTTCCGAGCCGTACGACGTCAATCGCTTCACGCTTCTGGCGCGGGCGGCGGCAACGGCTATTCGCGCCCGCGGCCGGAAGGTGATCATCGTTGGCGGGACGGGCTTGTACGCCCGAGCGCTGATTTACGGCTTTGAATTGCTGCCCGCGTCGCCGCCGGTGTTTGCTCGGTTGGAGCAGGAGCTGGCACGTCCTGGCGGCCGCGAGGCTCTGTTGGCCCGTCTTCAGAAAAGCGCAGCCCCTGAAGAAGTCCCGGCTGATGTGCGGCTGAACCCGCGGCGCCTGGTGCGAGCCTGCGAAGTTTTGGAACTGACCGGCCAAGTGCCCTGGAAACGGCAGCGACGCAAACTTGAACCTGACCCCGACTTCGCGCAGTTCTGCCTGTTGCCGCAGCTTGCCATGCTCAAGGAACGTATCCGGGCCCGAACCGCAGCGATGCTGGCGCAGGGCTGGCTGGAAGAAGCGAAGCAGGCTCGGGACAATGGGCTGCTTTCATCCCCGACCGCGCGCCAGGCTCTGGGATATCGCGACGTGATTGATTTTCTGGAGGGTCGGCTGGCAGGCGGGCTGTCGGCCTTGGAGGAAGTCATCGCCAATCGGACGATTCAGTATGCCCGTCGGCAGTTGACGTGGTTCAAGCACCAGCATCCTGGCGCCGTGAAAATCCCAATCAATCCTGAAGACACACCGCCGACGTGCATCCTGGAGGCTATTCTGCGCCAGCTGCCGCCTGGGTGGCACGATTAGGCCGGCGACCACGAGCAGGGCGAGGGATGGCTTGCCCTGGCGAAAGTGTCTATTCCCGGTTTGACAATCCCTCCCAGAATATTACTGTAAAGGGCGGTTGCGTTCAGCGGCGCCAAGCGATGACTCGGCTGGTTGCCGGTCATCCATGACAAGATCATTCCACATTGTGCGCACTGCCGCCGTCCTCCCTCTCCAATTGGAAACTTTATTATGTCTGCATTTGATAATGACCTTTACTTGAAACAGCAGGAAGCCGCGATTATGGCTCGGGTTAGTGAGTCTGGGCGGCGTCTGTATCTTGAATTTGGCGGCAAGCTGATTGACGATTATCACGCGGCTCGCGTCCTGCCTGGCTTTGACCCGAATGTGAAGCTTCAGCTTTTGCAGCAGTTAAGCAGCAAGGCCGACATCATTTTGTGCATCTATGCCGGTGATATAGAGCGCAAGAAGATTCGCGGTGACTTAGGCATCACCTATGACAACGACTCGCTGCGCCTGATTGACGAGTTGCGCCTGCGCCATGTTGACGTCACCGCCGTGGTCATCACGCGGTTCAGCGGCGAACCGTCGGCGGAGGCCTTTAAGCAGCGTCTGGAAAAACATGGCATCAGCGTGTTTGTGCATAACGGCATCCGCGATTATCCCAATAACATTGACCATGTCGTCAGCGAGCGTGGCTTTGGCGCCAATCCATTCATCCCGGTGACGCAGCCGCTCGTCGTGGTCACAGGCCCCGGCCCGAGCAGCGGCAAGATGGGCACGTGCCTGTCCCAGATCTATCATGAATATCAGCGCAATGATCAGGCGTATTATGCCAAGTTCGAGACTTTCCCAGTCTGGAATCTGCCGTTGTCGCACCCGGTCAATATCGCCTACGAGGCCGCGACAGCAGACCTGCGCGACGCCAACGCCATGGACTCGTTTCATTATGAGGCGTATGGCCTTCCGGCAGTCAACTACAACCGCGATTTGCAGGCTTTCCCCTTGCTGAAAGCCGTCCTGTCCCGGATTACTGGCAAGGAATGCAAATACCAGTCTCCGACAGACATGGGCGTTAACTGCATTGCCGCTGGCATTGTCGACGACAAGGCGGTGCGCGAGGCGGCCACCCAGGAAATCGCCCGGCGTTATTTCCACTGCCTGGCTGACTACAACCTGGGGCGCGGCAGCGAAGAGACCATGATGCGGGTGGAGGAGATTGTCAGCAAGGCGAAGATCGACCCTTCTAAGCGCGACGTGGTGCAGGCAGCCCGGCAGGCGGCTAAGGACTGTGAGGCCAAGGGCAAGGGCAACCAGGGCATCTATTGCGGAGCGGCCCTGAAGCTGCATGACGGCAAGATCGTGACCGGCAAGAATTCAACCTTGATGCACGCGGCCTCCAGCATGATTTTGAATGCCGTCAAGATTTTGGCGGGAATCCCTGACAGCCAGCATTTGTTATTGCCGGACATCATGGAGTCGGTCGCTAATTTCAAGGTCGGCCTCGGTTCGGCGCGGCACGCTGGCCTGGATGTCAGCGAGACGTTGATCACGCTGGTGGTCAGCGCCAACGCCAACAGCGACAACCACGCCAAGCGGGCGCTGGGATGCATCAATGCGCTGCAGCATTGCGACATGCATTTGACGCATATCCCCAGCCCCGGCGACGAGGCCGGCCTGCGTCGCCTCGGGTGCTCCTATACGTATGACCCGGTCGTGCCGTCCAAAAACCTCTTTGTCTGAACGCATGGCGCCACCGAAGTCGGCGCTGACGAATGAGCGAGGTCGCGAGCCGGGAATGGGGTGTCATTTCGGTTCCATCATGTCCATAAGGATACTTGCGCATGGTTAGGCCAAAGCCTGGAAAGCCGTCGACGTCTAAGTCGGCGCGCTGGTTGAAAATCATCGGTTTCGTGGTTGGCGGCTTGGTGCTGCTGGTAATCCTGATCGCTTTTGGCGTTTATCTCTATGCGAGTCATTTGAGGACGTCCCTGACCGCTACGGCGCCCTTGGAGATAGCGCCGGTGGAGATCACTCCTGTGCAGAAACGACAGGTGGAGAAGGTCTACACGCAGGTTCGGCAAGCCATGGAGCAGGGCAGGGCGACGGAAGCGGTCCTGCCTGGGGAAGACATCAATGCGTTGTTATCCTTGACGCCGGAGACGCGTGAAGTCAGCCAACGGGCGTCAATCGCCTTGGACGGCGACACGGCCAAGGCGACCGTCAGCCTGCCCCTGGACGGCGTGGAGGGCATGCAGGGACGCTACCTCAATGGCGATTTCACTTTTCGGTTGGCAGTGCAAGATGGCAAGATGCAGATCAAAATTCTTTCTGCCGTGGCCAACCAGCGGCCAGTGCCGCAATACATCATCAACAAGCTCAACGAGCGCGACCTCGGCGAGGAAGTCGCCCGTCGGCTCGGCAGGAACCAGGTGAGCCGGCTTGACTCGCTCATCATTGAGGATGGCCAGCTCAAGGTGAGGACCAAGGCCACCCGTTGAGTCAAGCCGATTCGGCCAGTCGCCGGGCTTCGGCGTCGGCAGCGAGAATGTCGTCCAGGGATTCAGCTCTGGTTTGGCCGCTGAGGCGCTGCATGACATGGTCCACGATGACAGGGATGCGGTCAAAGGTGATGTCTTCGCGGCAGAAGCGTTCCACCGCGATTTCGTTGGCGGCGTTGAACACTGCTCCCATGGCGTCGCCTTCGCGCATGGCGCGACGTGCCAGCGCCAGGGCTGGAAAGCGTTGTAGGTCTGGCGGTTCGAAATCAAGGCTGAGGGCCTCGCTAAGGTCGAGGCGGCGCACTGGGCTGGGGAGGCGTTCCGGATAGGTCAGGCAGTATTGGATGGGCAGGGCCATGTCAGGATAGCCCATTTGCGCCATGACGCTGCCGTCTTTGAACTCCACCATCGAATGGATGATGGACTGCGGGTGGATGACGACGTCGACTTGGTCGGAAGGCATGTCAAACAGCCATCCTGCTTCAATCATTTCCAGGCCTTTGTTCATCATGGTGGCTGAGTCGATGGTGATTTTTCGACCCATGTTCCAGGTCGGGTGGGCGAGGGCCTGGGCGACGGTGACCTTGGCGAAGTCAGCAGCGGGGAGACGGCGGAAGGGGCCGCCGCTGGCCGTGAGAATGACCCGGCTGACTGACGCCCGGTCATGGCCGTCAAGGCATTGGAAGACAGCGCAGTGTTCGCTGTCCACCGGCAGGATGCGGCTGCCCGAGGCCGCTGCCGCAGCCGTCACCAGGGCGCCTGCCATCACCAGGATTTCCTTGCTGGCCAGCGCAATGTCCTTGCCAGCGGCCAGGGCGGCCAGCACTGGCTTCAGGCCAGACGTGCCAACGATAGCGCAGAGGACGATGTCGACGTCATCGGCGCTGACGGCTTCGCAGAGAGCAGCTTCGTCACGCAGCGTCCGGCACTTGGGCGGCAGGTCGGTTGCTGCCAGGGCGTCGGCGTCGCTGGCGTAGACCCAGGCTGGTTGTAGGGTTCTGGCTTGCGCTGCCAGGGAGGCGGTGCGCCGTCCGGCTGCCAAGCCGGTTACCTGGAAGCGGCCGGCGGCATGTTCGATGACGCGAATGGCGCTGGTGCCGATGGAACCGGTGGAACCGAGGATGACCAGTCGTTTTTGCATGACGTTAGGATATGTTGGCGGTTGAGAAGGTAGGGTGCTGGGAGTGTGGTGCCTTTGTGGACAAGTCAGAGGAAGACGATGGTGCAGCCGCTGCCGCCGGGGTCGACGCCGTCCTTGCCAAAGCGAAACGACTTGACCAGTTTCTGCTGCCGGAGCCAGGCGTGGATGCCGTTGCGCAGCCGTCCAGTGCCAAAGCCATGCACGACCCGCACTTCTGGCAGGCGGGCCAGGATCGATTGGTTGATGAATGAATCCAGGCGTTCGATGGCATCTTCCACTCGCAGGCCAATCAGGTTGATTTCGCTGGGGGTGTTGCCGAGCGCGCGGGGCAGGGTGACTTTGACCGTCGGCGCAGGCGTGTCCTGCGGCTCGCGAGCGGCCTGCAACTCGCTCGTTTTGACGGTGAAGACCACGCCGTTGACGGTCAGCGCGGCCTTGGCGCCATTGTCGAACAAACCTTCCAGGATGCCATGGGCTTGCAGTTTTTCCACCCAGACCTTGCGGCCTGGAGTCAGGTCGGCGGCGACGAGGGGCTGGGGCTTGCGGGGCGCTGTCTTGCGCATCCCATCTTGCAGGCGGCACTCCTTGTCGGCCAGAGCCTGGCGGATTTTGTCCAGACTTGCTTTGTCTTCGCTGTGGGCTGCGGTTTGACTGCGCTTGGCGTTTTCGCGCAGTTGGCGGATCAGGTTTTCCATTTCCCGGCGAGTGTTTTCGACGATGCCGGCGGCTTGTCGGCTGGCCTCATGGAGCATTTTTTTGCGTTCTTTGCGCAGTGAGTCCAGCTCTTCGCGGAGGGCGTCGCGCTTAGCTGTCATCTCCTGCTCGGTGTCAGCCAATTTTTCCGCATGGGATGAAATTCGGCGCTGGTCGGCTTCCATTTGAGTGAGCATGTCTTCCAGGCGGATTTGGTCGCCGGAGAGCATGCCTTCGGCAGCCTTGAGGACGCTGTCAGGCAGTCCGATTCGGCGGGCGATGAGCAGGGCGTGGCTGGCACCAGGGCGGCCAATGTCAAGCGTGTATTCCGGCGCCAAGGTGTCAATGTTGAAGCGGACAGCGGCGTTGACCATCTCGGGGTGGTCGTGGACGAAGTTCTTGACCACGCCTAGGTGGGTGGTGGCAATCACCGTAGCCTTGCGCCGATGCAGTTCCGTGAGGATGCCGCAGGCCAGTGCGCCGCCTTCGAGCGGGTCGGTGCCAGAGCCGAGTTCGTCCAGCAGCACCAAGGCACGTCCTCTGTCGCTGGCGCGCAGAATCGCGCTGATGTTCTTGATGTGCGCGGAGAAAGTACTCAAGTTGGCCTGGATGGACTGCTCGTCGCCGATGTCAGCCAGGATAGCGTCATAGACCGGGAACAGGCTTTCGGCATCAGCCGATACTGGCAGGCCGCTTTGCGCTGCCAGGCAGAGCAGGCCGATTGTTTTCAGGGCGACGGTTTTGCCGCCGGTGTTGGAGCCGGTGATGACCAGGGTGCGGGCGTGCCGGGGCAGTTCCAGGTCTAAGGGGACGACGGTGCGGCCTTCGCCGTCCTGGCGGAACTGGGCCTGGAGCAGCGGATGGCGGGCGCGTTTCAGGAAGAGCTCGCCGCCGAATCCAGGCAGGACGCAGTTGTTGAGGATAGCCCAGCGGGCAACGGCAGCAGCAGCGTCCATTTCCGCGATGATGCGTTGGTCAGTGCGCAAGTCCTCTAAATGCCGGCGTACTTGCCCACTGAGGGCAGCCAGGATGCGCCGCACCTCGTCCCGCTCTTCCAGGCGCAGACGGGCCAGGTCATTGCCCCAGGAGAGGGTCTCGGTCGGCTCGACGAACAAGGTCTGGCCGCTGTTGGATAGGTCGTGGACCAGCCCAGGCAGGGCGTTGCGAGCATCCCGGCGGACCGGGACAACGTAGCGGCCATTGCGGATAGTGACGAATTTTTCCTGGAGGGCACTGTCGTTATCGCTGCTGCGGATGATCTGGTCGAGGCGACGCTGGATGCGCTGCTCCATCTGGATGATTTGTCGACGCAGGTCGCGGAGGCGTTCGCTGGCTGAATCCAGGACAGAACCGTCGACGTCAAGGCTGCGCTGGAGGGCGGTGCGCAGGGGGCCGCAAACCTCCAAGGGAGCACCTAGGCGACGCAGATGCGTGAAATTCTCGCATTCGCGGTGTTGGACAAAGGCGGCCGTTAGTGCTACAGTTTCAAGGAAGCTGCGGATGACGAGCAAGTCCTGGCCGACCAGGACGGCGCCTTCAGGGGAGACTTCGAGCAGGATGCCACTTAAATCCTCAATGCGCAGGCTCGGCTGTTCTACCGGGCAGGCGCGGACCGCCAGCATGTCGTCGTAGAGTCCACGGCGCACCTGGATTTCCGTCAGCTCACGGCGTGGCCGCAAGTTCCGGATAATCGCCATGCCGGGTTCGCTTTGGGCCTGTTGGCAAATCAGCTCCAGAAGTCGATCAAACTCCAGAACTGTCAGAGTATGGTCATTCATAGCCAGAAGTCTGTATTCATGTCCATGTCATTCGGAAGGAGAATCGTATGGCCGCTTCCATTCGTCGCAACCTGGAAATTTTTGTTGACTGATCTTGCCGTTCCTTCGCTGTCTGGTGTCAAGAGCAGCGGTCATCTGGTCACGGTTGACTTGATTTGGCCGCGTCCGCTGATCGCTTCTCGAACCGCCGTGAAGACGGTGCATTTCTCCCGCAGCAAGGCTCTGCTGCGGAGTGGACTTGGCTTGACCGCATCTTGTTCAAGGAGACCGTCGAGGAGCGTTTCGGCATTGTCATCCGGGTTTCCGAGTCGTTGCTGTCGATCCGTTTGGAGAACTTTGCCCGCTACCTGGCGTCGTCCCTGCTCGGATTCGCGGCCGATGTCACCGAGGACATGATTCCCGGCTATGCTGGGGAGCTGGCCGCCATGCCACTGGGGCATCCTGAAAAGGAATTCAAAAAGGCGAAGGCGCCAGACTTGATTGCGACCGGCGGGGTTGATTTCCGTTCAGATGATTTTGCCGTCGACGGCATTGTCGAGGTCGTCATCCCCTTGCGTTCAGGCCGGGAGATCACCCGCACGACTCGTCGCCACCAGCCCAAGGGGCCGCCTTCGCGCAGGGAAGTCGTCCTTGCAAAAAATGACCCGGACGGCTCGGCAACCCTCCATCCGCGCCTTTTGAAGTCAGTCGCCCCACCAGAATTTGAGGTTTTCGATGGTTTCGCGGATATCGCGGTTTTGCTCTTCGCCTTCCTTGATTTCGCGTTCGATGACCAATTCGCCGTCAAAGCCCAGTTCGCGGAGGCGCGGCAGCAGGCGCGGGAAATCAGCGCGGCCTTTGCCGACCTGGACTTCCTTGCCTAAGTTCAGGCCGTCAGTCGGCGGCAGGCCATCTTTGACATGGAGATTGCGGACATAGCTGCCGAACACCTCCAGGGAGTCCATCGGGTTGCCCTTGCCGTACATGAGCAGGTTGGCCGGGTCAAGGTTGATGCCCAGGTTGCCGGTGTTGATTTCCTGGATGACGCGGAGCAGGACGACGGGCGTCTCCTGGCCGGTCTCGAACCAGAATCCCAGGCCGCGCTCCTGGCAGTAGACAGCGATTTCGCGGATGGCGTCAACGACTGGTGGGTATTCCGGGTCAGTCATGTTTTCGGGGATGAAGCCGCAGTGCGTGATGATGGCCGGTGCGCCAATCATGCGGGCAAAGTCAGCGCCGCGCTTCAGGTCGACCAGCCGTTGGGCGCGATATTGCGGGGGCACCAGTCCAAGCGTAGTCGGGCCTTCCGTGAAATTCCACTTGGCAGGCGGGCAGTAGCCAGCCCAGAAAGCGCAGACGTCAACGCCGGAACGTTGACTTTGCTTGACAACCGCAGCCGCCATGTCAGCGGTCAACAAGTCTGACTTCCAGCATACAAGCTGGCAGGTCGACAGGCCAAAGTCGCGAACCCGGTCAAACAACGTGTCAATCCGCTCCGGACGCAAGCTGGTGATAACGCCAATACGCATGTCTTCTCCTAAAGTTTATCGGTCAAGCTGTCCGGCGCCGACACGGGCGGTCGGCGTCGGACGGATTAGGGGGATTCACAGCCGGCTGGCGAGAAACTGCTCGACCAGGCGGATGCTGTGAACTGCGTCCTGAATGCAAGTCTCTGGCGTGTCGCCGGATTTGACGCAGTCGATGAAATGCCGGTCTTCGAAATAATAGCCGTAGAAGCGGTAGAATTGGTCGCTGCCGGCAAGTTCCTTGCCGTCTAAGATAACGCTGTTTTCAGCGGCAGCGCCAGTGGAGGCCAGGGAATAGCTGATAGCGCCCTGGTGGGACAGAATCCTGGACTGCACCGAGATGTCGGCACCCATGCCCAGGTCGATGAAGGCGCTGACGCCAATGCCGTGTATTTGAAATTGGTGGACGCGGCCGCCGACCCGGTAGTTGGCCTTGATGATGCCCGTGACGTCATTGTCAAACACGCAGATACCGTTCCAGGCGTTGTCCATGGGGCTGTCATAGCGGTTGATCACCATGGCCGCCTTCTTGGCGTCACGGCCGCCTGACAGGTAGCGCATCAGGTCGACGGCGTGAATCGTGTCGGAGGTGAAGGCGGGCAGGCTGCCCTTGTCAAACGCCGCGTTGCCGAATTTGTAGAAGCATCCCTCGACTTGGGTCACGGCTGCCTTGGCGGTCACGATTTCGCGGGTTTTGCGGACGACCGGGATGAAGCGGCGATTGAAGGCGACCATCAAATGGCATTTCTTTTCGTCAGCCTTGCGGGCGAGCGATTCCGCCTGGAAAGCCGTGATGCCCGGCGGCTTTTCAATCATAGTGTGATAGCCGTGGTCGAGAGAGAGCATGGCGACGTGGAACATGCTGCCAGGCTCGACCAGGCAGAAGACCGCGTCGATTTTTTCGTTGGCGAACATCTCGCGCATCAGGGTGTACGTTTTCGGGATGCCCCATTTCTCCGCCTGTTGCTGTGCCCGTTCGGGAAGCAGGTCGCAGATGGCGACCAGTTCGACGTCAGGCATTTCCTTCAGCGACGGCAGGTGCACGCTGCGGGCAATGCCGCCAGCTCCTACCACCGCTACTCGTACAGTTCCGCCAGAACTTGAACTGCTGCTCATGACAAGGTTCTCCTTTCTTTCAAGCTTTGATTTTCAGGACGATTTTCCGGCAGACGCCTTGGCCGCAGCAGGGCGCATGCGCGTCTTCCGGGTAAAAAATGGCGAAGCAGCCTGGCCGGACAGGGAACCAGGCCAGGGGTGCATCGCTGTAGAAACCGCAGTCCTTGGCCTCATCGAAGCCGAGGTCGTGGCCGAGTCCGCTCAACGGCGACCATCCCATCTGCTCATCGCCGGAGACGACCATTTGCAAGTCGATATAGCGACGGTGCACTTCAAGCTTGGCGCTGGCTGGCGGTCGGCCGACTGGCTCTTGAACCAGGGCATA
>Ga0123335_1003962_pt1 | contig 19828 bp, 15 predicted proteins | sample BiotimSIPDNA_2_FD_89707 | JGI IMG/M metagenome (GOLD analysis project Ga0123335, IMG submission 89707) | Anaerobic biogas reactor microbial communites from Washington, USA - Biogas_R2 time_0 SIP DNA | ecosystem: Engineered > Bioreactor > Anaerobic > Unclassified | place: Washington, USA...
CAAAACCTGCCTGCCCGAGAATCCGGTGGGGCCGTGCATGGTGTCCAGTGAAGGAAGCTGCGGCATCTGGTATCAGAACCGGCGCGCCCGATAAGGAAGGATATGTATGAAGATCACCCAGGCCCACGGCGGTGGCGGGAAGCTTACCGCCGACCTCATCAGCAACATCTTTGCCCGGCATTTCGCCAATGAAGCCCTGGATCAAATGGAGGACGCGGCGGTACTGACCTTGGGCACGCCCAGGGTCGCTCTGACCACGGACTCCTTTGTGGTGACCCCCCTGTTCTTTCCCGGCGGGGATATTGGCCGCCTGGCTGTGTGCGGTACGGTCAACGACCTGCTGATGAGGGGTGCCACCCCCCGCTATCTGACCGCAGGCTTCATCCTGGAGGAGGGTCTGGATACCCACACCCTGGAGGACGTGGTCATTTCCATGAAGAAAACCGCTGACGAAGCGAGGGTTTCCATTGTGGCGGGGGATACCAAGGTGGTGGAGGGCCATGGCGGCCTGTACATCAATACTGCGGGGGTAGGGGAGATGCGCTGCTCCCAGAACATAAGCGCAGGCAACGCCCATCCCGGGGATGTGGTCATCATCTCCGGTGACTTGGGGCTGCATCATGCGGCCATTCTTTCCGCCCGCATGGGCATTGAAAACACCATCAAAAGTGACGCAGCGCCCCTTGGGGAAATGGTGGGGAAGCTTCTGGAAGCCGGCTTGCCTGTCCATACCCTGCGGGACATCACCCGGGGCGGGCTGGGAACAGTGCTGTATGAAATTGCCCAGGCTTCCGGAGTCCACATTGCCATGGACCACACCGTCCCCCTGACCAACGATATGGTGGCGGGCTTTTGTGACCTCCTGGGCCTTGATCCCCTGTTCATGGGCAATGAGGGAAAGATGGCCCTGGTACTGCCGGAGGACTTCGCAAAGGAGGCCTTGGCGCTGTTGGACGCTTCCTGCTATGCATCAAAGCCCCGGATCGTGGCCAGGGTGCGGGAAAGTGCCTCTCCCCTGGTGACCTTGGGAACCCGGGGAGGCGGAACCCGCATCATCGAGCCCATGGCGGGAGAGGGGCTTCCCAGGATTTGCTGATGGCATGGACCGCATGGATTCCCTGTCGCAGGGTTTTACACCTTGCATTGTACAAAATCTCCCCTCGGTGGTATAATAAACTGTTATGGTTGCGGCGTAGCGTTTGCAGCAGCAGAGGTTGAAACCAAAGGAGGCGGAGGGATGGGCAAGACACCGGAATGGGGCCGGAGGTTGGCCGGGAGGCTGTCCGCGTTCCTCCTGCTGGCTGTCCTGCTGGCGGCCTCCGGGCCTTTTCAAACCCTTTTCGTCTCATCCGTCCTGGCGGAGCCCTTTGTGGAGGATGTCCAGTTCATTCCCCCAAAACTTCCCTCGGACGTGGACCCCTATGAACCGGCCCACCCGGAGGATCTTCAGGAGGAGCAGCTTTACGCCAAGGCCGCCATATTGATTGAGGCAAAGTCCGGAGAGGTCATCTTTGAGAAGAATGCCGACGAGCGGATGTACCCCGCTTCCACCACCAAGATCCTCACGGTATTGCTGGGGCTGATGATGGGGGATTTGACAGCCCAGGTCACAATGACCGATACGGCAGCCGACATCCCCGACGACAGTTCCACCATCCCCCTGGACGTGGGGGAGACCATCAATTTCAAGGATTTGCTTTTTGTAACCCTGATGCGCTCGGGCAATGACGGAGCGAACCTGATTGCGGAGACCATCAGCGGCAACATCAACGACTTCGCGATTCTGATGAACCAGGCGGCGGCCATGTATGGCTGCACCGGCACCAACTTCACGAACCCCAGCGGTCTGTTCAACAACGACCACTACACCACTGCCCGGGACATGGCGAAGATCGCCCAGGCCGCCATGGCCAACGAGACCTTCCGTGAGATGGCCAAGGTGTACACCTACAGTCTGCCCCGCAGCAACCTGCATCGAAGCCGGGTACTGGTCAGCCAGTCGCCGGATTTTCTCAACCCCAACCTGGAGGGGAACGAGTTCTACTATCCCTATGCCATTGGTGTGAAAACCGGTTATTTGAATCGTGCGGGTTACTGCTATGTAGGCGCTGCGGAGAAGGACGGGGTGGAGCTGATCTCCGTGGTGTTCTACACCACCAAGTCGGGGCGCTGGACCGATACCAAAATGCTGATGGAATACGGCTTTTCCGAGTTCGTCAGCATGACGCCGGTGGAACTGTACAACAAAAACCCGGTGGTGGTGGAAACCTCCGGCTTTTCCATGGAGGATGAGGACCTGGGCCGGCTGCCCCTGGAAATCCGGCCGACGGAGGGGGCCAGGCAGATACACATCGTGGCCACCCGCACCGAGATGGAGGCCATGGCCCGCAACCTGAAGCAGACTGTTCTCATCGAGTACACCCGCAGTTTCAACGCCCCCATCACTCAGGGGGAGGTAATGGGCAAGATGATCTATTATCCTGCAGACGGGGGCAGTCCGGTGGAATACGAGCTGCTGGCCTCCCGTTCCATTGCCCGTCGGTTGAACGCGCCCAAGACCCTGGAGGAGATCGAAGCGGAGGTCTACGCGGACCCGAATCCGTTCCCGCCCTTCTCCTGGGAGCTGCTGTTTGTGGCCCTGAGTCCCTTTGCGGGGCTGTTCATCGTGATTCGGCTGCTGCTTCGCCTGTTCCGCCGCACAGGGCGGCACAGGAAGGGCCGGGTGCCCAAGCCGGGGAACCGGTACTTCCGCTGAGAAAAGCCAGATATACAAAAGAAAGGGGGAGGCGTATGGTCGCCCAGGTCATCGTGGACGTTGTACACAGCAACGTGGCCAAACCTTTTTCCTACGCCGTGCCCCCCGGAATGAAGCTGGTTCCCGGTACCCGGGTCAGAGTGCCCCTGGGCCGCAGGCAGGTGGACGGTTTGGTGGTGAGCCTGATGGGAGAGGAGGATCTTCCCCCGGAGATGCCCCTGGCCAAGCTGAAGCCCATCACCGGTTCTCTGGAGGAATATCCGGCAGTGCTGCCTCCCTTGATGGCCCTGGCGGAGGAGATTGCCCAAAGCGCCCATTGCCCCCTGGCTGAGTCCTTGCGGCTGATGCTGCCCGCGGCCATGCGGACCGGGCGGATCCAGGTAAAAACCGAGGAAATGGCGCGGCTTGCAACCGGTGTTGATGGCGTGGAAGCGGCGCAGGCTCAGAAGCGTTCTCCCAAGCGGGCGACCTTGCTCAGGCTGCTGGCGGATGGAAAGCCCCACCTGGTGCGGGAACTGGCCGAGATGGTGCGGGAGCCCCGGGAGGCCTTAAAGCGCCTGGAGGATGACGGGCTTGTCCGGCTGTACAGGGAGGAGGCCTACCGCAGCCCCTACGAAGATCTCCAAACGCCCCAGTCCACGCCGCCGGTGCTGACGGCCCAGCAACAGGAGGCCCTGTCCGGCATGCTTCCCCAGGTAGCGAAGGGCCGGGGTTCCTTTTTGCTCCATGGGGTTACCGGAAGCGGAAAGACCGAGGTGTACCTTGCATTGGTGCACAAGGTGCTGGAGATGGGCAGGAGCGCCATCGTGCTGGTGCCGGAAATTGCCCTGACCCCCCAGATGGTGAACTGGTTCCGGGGCCGATTCGGGCCCCAGACCGCCGTGCTCCACAGCCGGCTGACAGAAGGCCAGCGGTATGACGAGTGGCGGCGTATCCGCAAGGGGGAAGCCCGGGTGGTGATCGGGGCCCGCAGCGCGATCTTTGCCCCGGTTCAGGATCTGGGCTTGATCGTGGTGGATGAGGAACATGAGCAGACCTACCTGAGCGACCGCCATCCCCGGTATGACGCCAGGCAAGTGGCTGGCAGCCGGTCGAGCCGGGAGAGGGCCACGCTGGTGCTCTCCAGTGCAACCCCCAGCATCCTGTCCTTTGCCAAGGCACGCCGGGGAGATTATACCCTGGTGGAAATGCCCTCCCGGGTGATGGATCGCCCAATGCCCACCGTGACAGTGGTGGATATGCGCAGGGAAATGGCGGCGGGAAACCGCTCCATTTTCAGTCTCCCATTGCTGGAAAAGCTGGGGGAGTGCACCCGGCAGGGGCAGCAGGCCATGCTTTTTCTCAACCGGCGGGGGTATAACACCTTTGTGAGCTGCCGCTCTTGCGGTTATGTGGTGAAATGCGACGCCTGCGACATCTCCATGACCCTCCATCAGCCTGAGGGCGGGTCGGGACAGATGCGCTGCCATCTATGCGGTGCGGTAAAACCACCGCCCACCCAGTGTCCCTCCTGTGCAAGCCCCTACATCCGCTACTTTGGCAGCGGCACCCAGCGTGTGGAGGAAGAGCTGAAAAAGCTGCTTCCCGGTGTCAAGGCCCTGCGGATGGATATTGACACCACCAGGGAGAGGGACGCTCACCGGAAGATTCTGGATGCCTTTGGACAGGGGCAGGCCCAGGTGCTGATCGGTACGCAAATGATTGCCAAGGGCCTGGACTTTCCCCAGGTGACTCTGGTGGGTGTGATGGCGGCGGATATGAGCCTGCATCTACCCGACTATCGGGCTCAGGAGAGGACCTTCCAGCTGATCACCCAGGTGGCGGGCCGGGCAGGCCGGGCAAACATTCCGGGAGAAGTAGTGGTGCAGACCTATCAGCCGGAGCATCCTTGCATCCAGGCGGCAGCAGCCCAGGATTACCGGACCTTCTTCACCCAGGAGTTCGAGCGGCGGCGCACAGGGCTCTATCCGCCCTTCACGATGCTGACCCGCTTGCTGGTGGAATGCCCCCGGGAGGAGGAAGCCCAGGAAATGGCCCAAAGGCTTTACGAGGCCGTTCAGGGGTACCTGCTGTCCCACCCCGTCCAGAAAAAGCGGGTGCTGATGTGCCGCCTGGACGAGGCTCCGGTGAAAAAAATAAGGGGACAATATCGGTATCATGTACTGCTGAAGCTCTTTGAGCACCCGGACGCCAAGCCTGTGCTGGAGATGCTGGCTCAATTGGCGGCAGTGGACGGGGAAAGCTGCCGGGTCTATGTGGAGGTCAACCCGGCCACGCTCATGTAAAGGAAGGAGAAAAGAAAGATGGCGATTCGAAAGATCGTGGAAATTGGCGATGAGAAGCTGCGCAAGAAAGCCAAAAAGGTGGAGAAGTTTGACCTGCGGCTGAAAGTACTGCTCAAAGACATGGCCGATACGATGTACAAAGCGGAGGGGGTGGGCCTGGCGGCTCCTCAGGTGGGTATTTTGCGCCGGGTTGTGGTGGTGGATGTGGGAGAAGGCCTGATAGAGCTGGTCAACCCTGAGATCATCGATGCCCAGGGAGCGGAATGTGGACCGGAGGGTTGTTTGAGCGTACCCGGACGAAGCGGCATGGTGACCCGGCCCTCCAAGGTGACGGTTCGCGCTCAGGATGCAAAAGGTGCGTATTTTGAGCTTACCGGAGAGGGATACCTGGCCCGGGCCCTGTGCCATGAAATCGACCATTTGAACGGCGTGCTGTATGTGGACATCATGGATCGGGAGATCTTCCCCGATGAAGTGGAGGAAGAGGACGAGGGGAACGATGGCGGCGGGTTGCCCGGCGCCGACTCCACCCCCACAGACAAGGAGGAGCAGCAGTGAGCCTCCGTGTGGTGTTCATGGGCACGCCCCATTTTGCGGTGCCTTCCCTGCAAGCGCTGGTGGAAGCGGGATATGATGTGGCAGGGGTGTTTACCCAGCCGGACCGCCCCAAAGGCAGGGGGGGAAAGGTGGAGCAGAGCCCGGTGAAGGAGTATGCTGTGAGCCGGGGCATCCCGGTTTTCCAGCCCAACCGCATCCGTGTGGATGGGGTGGCGGACCTGCGGAGCCTTGCCCCGGATCTTTGCGTCACCGCTGCCTTTGGCCAGATTCTTTCCCAGGAGGTGCTGGACATCCCGCCCCTTGGCACGGTGAATGTCCATGCATCCCTGCTGCCCCGGCACAGGGGAGCTGCCCCGGTGCAATGGGCCATCCTGCAGGGCGATGGGGAAACCGGGATCACCACCATGCTCACAGACAAGGGCATCGATACCGGGGATATCCTGCTCAAGGCCGCCTGCTCCATCCTGGAGACGGATACGGCGGGAGGCTTGCTTCAGAAGCTGTCCGGCATGGGCGCGGAGTTGCTGCTGAAAACCATTGTCCTGCTGGAGCAGGGGACCTGCCCCAGACAAAAGCAGCTCGAGTCGGATGCCACCTATGAACCGATGCTCACCAAGGAGATGGGTTTGCTTCATTTTGGGGAAGGAACCCAGCTTTGCCTGCGCCGGGTGAGGGCCATGGATCCGTGGCCCGGTGCCTATGCCCGGCTGGAAGAAGGCGTGCTGAAGGTGTGGCAGGCCGCCGCGGTAGAGGACGAGGGCGGGCGGGATGCCCGGCCCGGAACCATTCTTTCCGCGGACAGCAGTCATGGACTGGTGCTCGCCACAGAAGATGGAGCCATCCGGCTTATCCAGGTTCAGGCTCCCAATGGGAAACGAATGGATGCGAGAGATTTTTTAAGAGGTCACGCAATGCAAACGGGCAGGCTGCTCAGTGAGGTGAGGCTATGAATCGGGACGGAAAAGGACCTGGAAAGCCCGCGCAGGGTGGGAGATCTTTTTCAGCGGGCAGGGGAAAGCCTGTAGGAAGCGGAAAGCCCGCGCAGGGTGGGAGACCTTTTGCAGGGGGCAGAGGAAAACCCGCAGGAAACGCAAAGCCCTCGGGAAATGGAACAGGCTTTGGAGGGCCCAGGCCCGTGGGAAGCGACAAGAGAAGAGAGCTCAATCCCTCGGGCGGAGCCAAGCCCTATGGAAGTGGGAAGCCTGTTGGCAGCGGGCCCAGGCCTTTGGGAAGCGCCAAGCTTATTGGCAATGGGCCCAAGCCTTTGGGAAGCACCAAACCTGTTGGCACCTCCGGACCTGCCAGAACTCCCAAACCCGCTCCCGGAGCACGGCCTGCCTACGGACGCCGGCCTGCCGGCACAGTCATTCGCACCCCCTCCGGTGCGCGGCCTACCCCCCGGCCAGTTTCCCGCCCCCCCGAGGAGTCTACGGGGCTGACCATGGGAGCGCGCCGCCTGGCGCTGGAGGTGCTGAGGGGAGTCCATGAGAAGGGCGCGTATGCTGCCCTGGCACTGAACCAAAGCCTCGCCACATCCCGCCTGAGCCCCATAGACCGCCGCCTGGTGACCAGCATCGTCTACGGCGTGCTGGAAAACCAGATCAAGATCGATTTTGCCCTGGACAGGCTGATGGAGCATCCCACCCGGGACATCGTCCTGCGGGACATCCTGCGCCTGAGTGCCTGCCAAATCCTCTTCCATGACCGGATTCCGGATAGCGCCGCTGTCAACGAGGGTGTTAAGCTGGCAAAGGCCATGGACATGGAGGGAGCCGCCGGGTTTCTCAATGCCGTGCTGCGCAACCTGGTTCGCGGCAAGGATGAAATTCCCTGGCCCAAGGAAGAGGACGATTATCGGACATACTTGCATGTCATGGGCAGCATGCCCCTTTGGATTGTGGACCGCCTTACAGAAGCTTACGGCCCGGAGGAAGCCAAGGCCATCGCCATGCACCGCGCCCAGAACCATCCCATGGTGGTGCGGCCCAATATGCTGCGCCTGACAGATGCGCAGTTTGAAACGCTGCTGCATCAAAAGGTCTGGCAAGTAACCAGGGGTCTGGCCCCTCATGCCTACCTGGTCAGTGGAGCTGCGGAAATCACCCTGGACCGCGACTACCAAAAAGGGATGTTCTCCATACAGGGCCAGAGCAGCATGCTGGCGGCGGAGGCCGTGCAGGCCAAGCCGGGAATGAAGGTGCTGGACGCCTGCGCCGCGCCGGGAGGCAAAAGTGCTTACCTGTGCGAAGCCATGCAGGGCACGGGCAGGGTTTATGCCTGGGAGCTCCATGAGAAGCGGGCCATGCTGCTGGAAAGCACCAAGCGCAGACTGGGTCTGGAAAACCTGCGCATCTCCGTGCGTGACGCCGCTGAACCCAAACCGGAGATGGAGGGAACCCTGGACGCAGTACTGCTGGACGCCCCGTGCAGCGGCCTTGGGGTCATGGTGGAGAAGCCGGATTTGAAGTACCGGGTGCAGCCCGGGGACATAGAGCCGATTGTATCCCAGCAAAAGAAACTGCTGGAAGCCCTTTGCCGCTTTGTAAAGCCCGGCGGGCTCCTGGTTTACAGCACCTGCTCCATCCTGCCGGAAGAAAATGCGGAGCAGATCGCTTCTTTCCTGAACGCGCATCCGGAGTTTACCGTAGAACCCCTGCCCGTATCCTTTCCCCAGGAGCTGCGGCTCAAGCAGAACGCCCTGGGTCTCCAGCTGCTGGGCTACCGGGATGAGGTGGAGGGTTTCTACATCGTCCGGCTGCGCAAGGCGAGGGCCTGACCATGGCGGACAAACGCGTGCTGCTGGACATGACACGGGAGGAGCTGGCCCAATTCCTGACGGAGATGGGCCAGCCTGCCTTTCGTGCCGGGCAGCTTTTTTCCTGGCTGCACAAGGGCGTGCCCTTTTCCCGGATGCTCAACCTTCCCGCCTCCCTCAGGGAGGAGCTGGCTGCCCATTGCCATGACCTGCCCCTTCAAATTCACCGGGCCATTCCCTCCCGTAGGGATGATACGGTGAAGTTTCTCCTGGCCTGCGCCGATGGCCACCTGATCGAAAGTGTGCTCATGCACTACCACTACGGCTATACCCTGTGTGTGTCCACCCAGGTGGGCTGCCTGATGGGCTGCGCCTTTTGCGCCAGCACCTTGGGCGGCTGCGCCCGCGACCTTTCCGCTGGGGAGATGCTCTCACAGGTGCTGCTTGCCAACGGGTATCTTGGTGACAAGGGCAAGGTGGGTCATGTGGTGCTCATGGGCAGCGGGGAGCCGCTGGCCAATTATGACGCTACCGTGCGCTTCCTGCGCCTGCTCAACGACCCTCAGGGACTCATGATCAGCCTGCGCAACGTTTCTCTGAGCACCTGCGGTCTGGTGCCCGAAATTGGGCAGCTGGCCGGGGAGGGGCTTCCCATTACCCTCAGCGTTTCCCTTCACGCCCCCAATGACGAAATACGGCGGCAGATCATGCCCATTGCCAAGCGTTATCCGCTTAATGAGCTGATGGCTGCGGTGAGGGAATATGTGCGCAAAACGGGCCGCCGGGTGGTCTTTGAATATGCGCTGATTGGAAACCTGAACAGCCACCCCAGTCACGCCAGAGAGCTGGCGGAGCTCCTGCGGGGCCTGCAATGCCACGTCAATCTGATTCCCTTGAACCCTGTGCCGGAACGGGGTCTGGCTTCCGCCACCCCCCAGGCGGTGAAGGCCTTTTTAGCTGAGCTGGAACGCCTTCACATCTCCGCCACCTGCCGCCGGGAAATGGGTCAGGACATCAGCGGGGCATGCGGCCAGCTGCGTAACCGGCACTTGAAAAGCGAGGGAAAACTTGATAGGATAATGGAGAGCACGGATCCCCGGGACATCTGAGAGACGGAAGCAGGTGAAGGCAGAATGTTGGTGTATACGAAAACCCATCGGGGGCTGGTAAGGGCCTCCAATCAGGACAACCTGCTTTTGGTTGATCAGGTCTATGGGGTGGCCGACGGCATGGGGGGGCACAACGGAGGGGAAACCGCCAGCCGTATGGCGGTTCATGTGCTCACCAGCGCGCTTAAGGGAAAATCACCCCAGGAGCATGCGCTCAAAATCGCTCTGGAAGCGGCCAACCGCCGAATCTATGAGATGGGACGCCAGGACCCCAAGCTTTCGGGCATGGGCACCACATTGACCCTGCTTTGGGAAGAGGAAAATAGGATGTGGATCGGCCATGTGGGGGACAGCCGGGCCTATCTGCTGCGCAAGAAGAAGCTCACCCGCCAGACAGAGGATCATTCTATGGTGGCGGAGCTGCTTAAAAACAAGCTCATAACCCCGCAGATGGCGGCTTCCCATCCCTACCGCAATGTGATTACCAAGGCCCTGGGCATCGACCCCATCGTGGAGCCCGACGTGATGGCGGTGGAGAAGAAGCAAGGAGATGTATGGCTGGTCTGCACAGACGGGCTGTACAATATGGTGCCGGACGAGCAGATCGCACTGGTCCTGGAGACCCTTTCCCTGGAAAAGGCGGCAGACAAGCTCCTGGAACTGGCCATTGAGCATGGCGGCCAGGATAACGTCAGCTTTGTATTGGGCAGGGTCACGGAGGTGGAGACCCCATGATGAAGGGTATGGTCTTCGCCGAGCGCTACAAGCTGGTGGATTTTATCGGCGAGGGTGGGATGTCCCTGGTCTACCGGGCGGTGGATATCCGCACCGGCCACAGCGTAGCGGTGAAGATCCTTAAAAGCGAGTATAATAGCGACAGCGAGTTCCTGGAGCGGTTTCAGCGGGAGGCTCATGCCGCCAGCCTGATGTCCCACCACAACATTGTAAATTTGCTTGATGTGGGGGCGGAGGGAGAGTATCGTTATCTGGTGCTGGAATATGTCAGCGGCAATACCTTAAAGCAGATCATCCGCCAAAAGGGATGCCTCAGCACAAACACCGCCATCCAGATTACGATTCGCATCCTCAGCGCCTTGCAGCACGCCCATGATAACGGCATCATTCACAGGGACATCAAACCCCAAAACATTCTGGTTCACAGCGACGGCCATGTGAAGGTGGCGGATTTCGGCATTGCCCGTATGACCAGTGCCCTGACCATCAGCAAGGGGGACACGGTGGTGGGCTCCGTCCACTATTCCTCTCCTGAGCAGGCCAGCGGTGCGGTGGTGGATTCCACCAGCGATATCTATTCCACCGGCGTGGTACTCTATGAGATGCTCACCGGCCATGTGCCCTTTACCGGGGATACCCCTGTGGCCGTAGCCATGCAGCACATCAAGGCAGTCCCGCCGCCCATCAGCGATTATAATCCGGATGTGCCCCCGGCGATTGTGGGCGTGGTGATGAGGGCCCTGGAAAAGTCTCCCAGGAAGCGCTACCAGAGTGCCCGGGAGATGGCCGAAGCCCTGGCCAAGGCCCGGGATGGGAAGGAAGAGCCTCTCACCCTGCCCCTGGCTGCAGGCACTTGCGGCCCCGGCAAGGCCAAGACAACTCCCAATGGACAGGACAAGCGAACCGGTGAATCCCGTGGGACGGGAGCCCAGACCGGCCGGGCGGGCACTTCACGCTCCCAGGCAAGGCACAGGCCTGCCTGGTGGCTTACGGTGCTGCTGGTGGTAGCGGTGCTTGGGGTTTTAGCCCTTGGAATCATTCAGATTTACAATCAGGTGGCTACCAGCGCCGTCGCCCCGGAGTTGGTGGATTTGCCCCTGGAGGAAGCACAAAACCTTGCCCGACGGGCGGGGCTGAATCTGCAAAAGACCGAGATTAACCACGATACCATACCCGCAGGCGTGGTGATCTCCCAGATTCCGGAGCCCGATACCCCCATGGTAAAGGGGGACAGTGTGGTCATCACCCTAAGCCTGGGGCCGCTTACCTCCCTGGCTCCCAATCTATTGGGAATGCCCCTGGAGGAAGCGTCCGCCAAACTCAAGGAGAAGGGCCTGGGGATGGTCGTGTTCAAGATTGCCTCCAGCGAGCCTCTGGATCGGGTGATTTCCCAGAATCCGCAGGCAGGACAACCCTGTCCCCTGGGCACAGAGGTGGAGATCACCATTTCCGGTGGCAGCACCATGGTTCCCGATGTCTCCGGCATGACCTATGACGAGGCGGCGGCCCTGTTGCAGGAGAACCGGATCACCGTGAGCAAACTGGAATATGTTGAGGTGGAGGATCAAAAGATCATCGGTCAGGTAGTGGCCCAATCCCCCACGGCGGGCACCCTGGCCATTTTGGGAGCTCAGGCGACGCTGACCCTTGCCAAAAAGAGCAAGGCCTATCACTCTCAGGTGAACGTCAGCCTGCCCGCCTCGGCCCAGAGCCGAAGCATCCGGGTGGCTTTGGTGGAGGACGGCAAGGAAGTGGAGCAGTTGAGCAGCGTTGTGCCTGCCAGCCAAACGGTCACGTCTTTGCTGGTCCCGCTGTCCTCGGATCTGGAGGGTACCCTGGTATACAGAGTCTACGTCAATGATATGCTCTGGGATGAGTCGGAGGTTCAACTGCAGTGACCTTGGTGAAGGATGTTTTACCGCGGGGATTGATCACAAAAGGCGTAGGCGGTTTGTATTACATCCTTGGGGAGGACGGACAGACTGTGGTCCTCAGAGCCAAGGGAAAGTTTCGCAAATTGAAGCAAACTCCCCTGGTGGGGGATCGGGTGCTCTATACCCCCGGCCAGGGGGAAGAGCATGGTTGGCTGGAGGAGATTCTGCCCAGGGACAGCGTACTGGTTCGTCCTCCGGTGGCCAATGTGCGCACGGTGCTGGTGGTGATTGCGCCGGAGCCTGCCCCGGATTACCTGCTGGTGGACCTGCTTCTCGCCATGGCCTATGAACAGGGCATCCGCCCGGTGTTGGTGCTCAACAAATGCGATCTGGACCCTCAAAGGGAGCAGGAGCCCAGGGAGATGTACCATGGGCTTGATTTACCCATCCTGTCGGTCAGCGCCCAGACCGGCGAAGGCCTTCAGGAACTGGCTCAGATCATGCGGGAAGGTATTTGCTGCTTTGCCGGACAATCCGGCGTAGGCAAGAGTACACTGCTTGGCAAGATCACTGGGCTCCAATTGCACACAGGGGAAATCAGCCGCAAAATCAGCCGCGGGAGACATACCACCCGTCATACAGAGTTGCTGATCCAGGGCGGGCTCATGGTGCTGGATACTCCCGGATTCAGTTTGCTGGAGCCCTGGGAAAACCTGGAGCCCATCCGCCTGAAGGACTTTTATCCTGAGTTCGCACCCTATGAGGGCCTGTGCAAATTTGCTCCCTGCTACCATTTCCGGGAGCCTGGCTGCGCTGTGCTGCAGGCAGCCCGGGAGGGAAAGATTTCCCCAAAGCGGTTGGAACGGTATCATACATTGCTTCAACAAGTACAAAAGGCATGGAGGGAACGTTATGAGTAAGCTGGCAGCATCCATTTTGGCAGGCGACGTGCTGCACCTGGGAGATGCGGGCCGACTGGTAACGGATACAGGATGCGATTATTTGCATTTTGACATTATGGACGGCGTGTTTGTACCCAACCTTTCCTTTGGTCCCCACGTGCTGGCGGGCCTGAAAACCGCTGTCAGGGCGGTGTATGACACCCATTTGATGGTTTGCGACCCCATGACGCTCATCGATGCCTTTGCCAAGGCGGGCTCCCACCGCCTTACCGTCCATGTGGAAGCGAAGAACTTTGAGGAGAGCCTGGCCAAGATCCGAAAGCTGGGCCTTGGGGTAGGGGCCTCCCTGAAGCCGGCCACCCCGGCCTCCTCCCTGGTCCCCTATTTTGACAAGCTGGATCTGATTTTGGTGATGTCCGTGGAGCCGGGTTTTGGAGGCCAGAAACTGATCCCCTCCCAGGTGGACAAGATTCGGGAACTGCGCGCTCTGGGCTTTCAGGGAGAGATCGAGGTGGACGGCGGCGTTACCCTGGAGAATGGGCCCCTTCTGGTCCAGGCTGGAGCGGACACCCTGGTGATGGGCACCTCGTTTTTTGCCGCCGATGATCCCCAGGCAGTGGCCGATGCAGTGCATGGGTTCTGACAGGCTGGGCATCCTACGGCAAGGACTGCGATGACGGTCATACCGGGAGGATGAGCATGATGGAGAAGGATGCCCAGCGAATTGCGGAGGAAAACGAGCAGGAGGAGGAACCCGCCCGTGGCACAACACCAGCACCTCTGTTCCACTTTGTGAAGATGGAGCGCAGGATGAGCCGGGGCAAGCTGCTGCACTGAGGGCTCCACAAAGAGAATGCCCCTTTTGTCGGGTGTTGGCATCCCTTCCACAATCTGGTATAATGTTGAGGCGTTAGTTTCAGAAAGCCATTTGCAGGTGGCGCGGAAGGGATGGGATTTGGTGGCCAATCCAACATTTGAAATTACCATGGAAAACGGCGGCGTGATGAGCGGCGAGCTGTACCCGGATATCGCACCCCAGTCGGTGGGGAACTTCATTGAGCTGGCCAACAGCGGCTTTTATGACGGGTTGATCTTTCACCGCTGTATTCCGGGTTTCATGATCCAGGGCGGCTGCCCTGAAGGCACGGGAACCGGAGGCCCGGGGTATCATATCAAAGGCGAGTTTGCCAAAAACGGAGTGCAGAACTCCCTCAAACATACTCATGGGGTATTGAGCATGGCCCGGAGCATGATGAACGACTCCGCCGGCTCCCAGTTCTTTATCATGACCAGCACCAGTCCCCATCTGGATGGCTCCTACGCGGCCTTTGGTAAAGTGAATCAGGGCGCAGAGGTGGCGGATGCCATCGTGGCCCAGCCTACGGACCGAAGCGACCGGCCCGTGACGCCGCAAAGGATCAAGAGCATCCGGGTGGAGACGAACGGTCAGGCATATCCATTCCAGAAACTGTAAGCAAATACCCCCTGCGCGGAGCAATGTGTCTCTGCGTTTTTTATTTCACAGGATTGAAACAAATCTCCGGATATCTTATAATAGGAACGTATGAAAACTTCCATGAGTGTGGGATTGCCGGAGCTCCTCGCGCCTGCGGGCGACGAGGAAGCTTTGCGCGCCGCCGTTTGTGCGGGAGCAGACGCGGTGTATTTGGGTTTCCAGGCCTTCAGCGCCCGCGCTTCGGCCGCCAATTTTGACGGGGAACAGCTGGCGCAGGCTGTCCGGTACGCGCATTTGCACCATGTCCGCGTGTATGTAACCGTTAACACCCTGGTGAAGGAGCACGAGCTGGAGGCGTTGTATAACGCCCTGGATACCATCGCGCGCAGCCGGGCGGACGCGGTCATCGTTCAGGATCTGGGCGTGGCGGCCATGGTCCGTGAAAACTTTCCCACTCTGGACATTCATGCGAGCACCCAGATGACCCTTCATAACGCCACAGGGGTTCGGTGGGCCAAGCAAATGGGGATTGGCCGGGTGGTACTGGCCCGGGAGTGTTCCCTGGAGGAGATTAAAAAAGCAGCCGGGCAGGGGGTCGATCTGGAGGTTTTTGTCCATGGCGCCTTATGTTCCAGCGTCAGCGGACAATGCCTGATGTCCTCCCTGGCGGGAGGGAGAAGCGGCAACCGGGGCCGATGCGCCCAGCCCTGCCGTCAGGAGATGCGGCTGGGCAATGAAAGCGGCGCGCTGCTTTCCCTCAGGGATCTATGCCTGCGGGATCAGCTGCCTCTGCTGATGGAGGCTGGGGTCAGCGCTTTCAAAATAGAAGGGCGCTTAAAGCGCCCGGAGTATGTAGCTGTGGTGGTGGACAGCTACCGCCGGGCTTTGGATGATCTGGCAAAGGGCCATCGGAAGCCCATGGACACCCGGGAGCGGGAATGGCTGATGCAGGCCTTTCACCGGGGCGGATTTACCCGGGGGCATGCCGGCGGGGATCAGGACGCGGCTCTGGCCTGCCCGGACCGGGTGGGCCATGGCGGCCTTTCTGTGGGACAGGTACTGGAATGCCGGGGGAATCTGGCGAGAATCAAACTGGAGCGGCCTCTGGGGGATGGGGACAGCCTGCAGCTTCGCGGGAGTGAGGATATCTCTCTGCGTTATTCCGGCCAGGACCGCCAGGCCGGGGAAGAAGCAACATTGCGGCTGCGCCCCGGCGTAACGGCCCGGCCTGGAGAGGCGGTGTACCGCCTCACCCAGGAAGCGCAGATGGCCTGGGTCAGAGCCCTGTGCCAGGACAAGCCCCTTGCTGTCAAGATGCGGGCGGTTTTAGCGGCAGGCCAGGCCATGATCTTGACTCTGACAGCCGACAACGAATCGGTTACCGCGAAACGCGACGTGGTTTTTCCCGCCCTGAACAGGAGCATGACCCGCCAGGAAGCGCGCAGACAACTGAGCAAGCTGGGCGGCTCTCCTTTCGTCCTGGAGAAGGAGGAGGATCTGGAGCTGGAGATGGCAGATGATGTCTTTGTTCCGGTGAGCAGCCTTAATGCCTTGCGGCGGACCGGTCTGGAGGCCCTGGCACAGGCGCGGCGCAATGCGTTTTTCGGGGAAGACAAGGAGGCGTGGCTGGCTGCGCGGGATCAAGCTGCTGTTGTCGGCCCTTGGCCCGCTCCCAGCGGCTTGCTCCCCGCCATCCCCTCAAGTTCCTCCACCTCCACCCCCTGGGGGATGGGCCCCGCCGTTCACTTCAGTGACGCTTCCATGGCCGCCGGCCTTCAAAGCGCCGGTGCCTCCCTTCTGCTGTTTGAACCCTGGGACTGGCGGCCGCAAGCCCTTGAGCCCGCCCTGGCATCTCTGCCCCGGGGCACTTGGCTGGCCCTGTCCACCTTCCTGTCCGAGGCCGCCTTGCGGGACATCCTGCCTTTGATCCAGGCCCATGTATCCACCCTGGGAGGAATCACGGTGGGCAGCGTGGGCCAGCTGGGCCTTTCACTGCCTGCCTCCCTGCCCATCGCCCTGGGGAGCGGCGTGCCGGTCACCAATCACCTGGCCCTTGATCTTTTGTCCCGGCACCATCCGGCCTTCTTCACCCTCTGGCCCGAGTGGAGCTGCCAGGAGCTGTCCCAATTGCCCCGAACCCCTGTCTCCCGGTTGCTGACGGTTTATGGCCGGGAGCGGGTGATGCTGCTTCATCACTGCCCCCACCGGGTGGCGCGGGGAATGAAGGAAAATCGGGAGGCCTGCTCCCTCTGCCGGGAGAGGGAGATGTGCTGCGGCCGATATCACGCGGAGTTGACAGACCGCAAGGGATACCGCTTTCCCTTAAGCCGCACTGTGACCCGGGAGGGCTGCGTCCTGAATGTCTGGAATGCCCTGCCCACGGATTTGCGCAAACATGAAGCCAAGCGCCTTGCTCTTGGAGCGGGAATGCTGTTGAACCTGACGGTAGAAACAAGGGAAGAACAGCTTGCCCTGGTGCGGACGTTCGCAGCGCTGGCCGCAGGCAAACCCATTGCGGATGCCTCCCTGGACCCGGGCGGGCAGGCTCAGCCCTCCACTGCTGGTCATCTGCTTCGTGGCGTTGAATAGACGCCAATCGCCTTTTGCCCCATTCCCATGATCTGAGAGGAATCGATATGGAACAGGACCGCGCACTCCGGGTGTTGGAGTTTTACAAAATACGGGAGCAGCTGGCAGCCCATGCGGTAACCGAGTTGGGTGCCGAGAAATGCCGCGCTCTGCGTCCCTACAGTGATTTTTCCCAAGTCCGCCGGGCCCTGGATGAGACTGAGGAAGCCACGGTGATGCTCAGCTTCCTGGGGGGCCAACCCCTGGTGGCTTATGGGGACGTGCGCCAGCAGGTCACCCTGGCCCAAAAGGGCGCGGCCATGAGTCCGCGTGCTTTGCTGGATGTAGCCGGATGCCTGAGAGCAGCCCGGGCCGCCCGCACTGCTTTGGTGAAGGAGCGGGAGGACACGCCGATCCTGACCGGACTGGCCAGCCGCCTCACCGTCCTTCCCTCCCTGGAACAGGAGATTGGCAACGCCATTTTAAGCGAAGATGAGATTGCCGACCGTGCCTCCTCCGAGCTGTACCAAATCCGGCGGCAGATTCGCACCGCCAATGAGCGCATGCGGGAGAAACTCAGCAGCATGATCCGCAGCGCCACCTTCTCCAAATATCTTCAGGACAGCATCATCACCATGAGGGGAGACCGGTACTGCGTCCCTGTCAAGCAGGAGTTCCGCTCCAATGTTCCGGGCCTGGTTCACGACCAGAGCTCCAGCGGGGCTACCCTCTTCATTGAACCGATGGTGGTGGTGGAGATGGGCAATGACCTGAAGCAGCTCAAGGCCAAGGAACAGATGGAAATTGCCCGCATTCTCCAAGCGCTTTCCGACCAGATTGCCCCCCACGGGGAAGCCATTCACACAAACATTGATCTGCTCACCCAGCTGGATCTGGCCTTTGCCAAGGGCCTGCTGGCCCGGGAGATGTCCGCTGTGCTGCCCAAGCTGAACCAGCGGGGTTACATCAAGATTGTCCGGGGACGGCATCCCCTCATCGATCCCCAGAAGGTGGTACCCAGCGACTTGTGGCTGGGGGATCAGTTCACCACCCTCATCATCACCGGTCCCAACACCGGCGGCAAAACCGTGACGCTGAAAACTGTAGGCTTGTTTACCCTCATGGCTCAGGCCGGGCTCCATGTGCCTGCCCAGTTGGGTACCGAGCTGGCGGTGTTTCACCGGGTCTTTGCGGATATTGGGGATGAGCAGTCCATCGAGCAGTCCCTGTCGACCTTCTCCTCTCATATGAAGAACATCGTGGACATCATGACCCAAGTGACCCAACGGGACCTGGTGCTCTTTGACGAGCTGGGCGCGGGTACGGATCCCACCGAAGGCGCGGCCCTGGCCCAGAGTATCCTGATGAGCCTGTTAAGCAGGGGCGTGCGCAGCATGGCCACCACGCACTACAGCGAGCTGAAGGCCTTTGCGCTCAGCACTCCCGGCATCGAAAACGCCAGCGTGGAGTTTGACGTGGAGTCCCTTCGGCCTACCTATCGCCTCTCCATCGGCATTCCCGGCAAGAGCAACGCCTTTGAAATCTCCCGAAAGCTGGGCCTTCCCGAGGAGCTGATTGACCGGGCCAGGGAGTTGCTGTCCAAGGAAGACATCCGTTTTGAGGATGTGATCGCCAATGCCGAGTACCATCGGCAGGTGGCCGAGCGGGAGCGGGCCCTGGCTGAGGAAACCCGCCAGGAGACGGTTCGCATGCGGGACGAGGCGGAACGGCTGCGCCGGGAGATGGAGCAGGCCAAGCAGAAATATATGCAAAAGGCCAAGGAGGATGCCAGACGGGTGCTTGAAAACGCCCGCAGGGAAGCAGAGGGTATTATCGGAGATTTAAAGGCCCTGCGTAAGCAGGCCAACTCTCCCATGGCACAGGCCCAGGCTCTTCAGAAGCGCATGGAGCAGGGCATCGACGCACTGTCGGAGGGACTGGCTCAGCCCAACGAGTTCGCTTTTACACCACCCAAGACCGTGCGGGTGGGGGAGACCGTGGAAGTGGTGCATCTGAAAACCATGGGCACAGTGCTCTCCCTGCCTGACAACAAGGGTGAGGTTCAGATTCAGGCGGGAATCATGAAGCTCAAGGCCCATCTCTCCCAGCTGAAGATAGTGGAACCCGTCAAGGAAAAGGTCTCCCGGGTACTGACCAAAACCGGGACCGCCAGCCGCACCGTAGCCATGGAGGTGGATGTGCGGGGTATGGCTCTGGATGAAGCCCTGCCCGCAGTGGACACCTATCTGGACGAGGCCACCCTGGCAGGGCTGCAAGAGGTGAGCATCATCCACGGCAAGGGCACGGGAGTGCTGCGTACAGGCATTCAGCGCCATTTGAAGACGCACATGCACGTAAAGAGCTACCGGGACGGGCTCTATGGCGAGGGAGAGCATGGCGTCACCGTAGTGAAACTGAAGTAAGCGCCCCCCGATCATCCAAGGAGGAAGCCTTATGAGCGATAAGCAACGGATTTTGTTGGTGGACGACGATCCCAACATCAGCCATCTGGTACGGCTGTATCTGGAAAAGGAAGGATTTGAGGTCACCCAGGCCGCCCGCGGCGACGAGGCCTTGATGAGCTTTCGCAAAAGGCAGCCCGAGTTGGTGCTGCTGGATGTGATGCTGCCCGGAGTGGACGGCCTGCAAGTCCTCAAGGAAATCCGAAAGGTAGGGAAGGTGCCTGTCATCATGCTCACCGCCAAGGACGAGACTTTTGACAAGGTGCTGGGCCTGGAACTGGGTGCGGATGACTACATTACCAAGCCCTTTGAAAACAAGGAGCTGGTAGCTCGGGTGAAGGCGGTGCTGCGCCGCAGTGCCGGGGAATG
>Ga0123335_1003963_pt1 | contig 19828 bp, 17 predicted proteins | sample BiotimSIPDNA_2_FD_89707 | JGI IMG/M metagenome (GOLD analysis project Ga0123335, IMG submission 89707) | Anaerobic biogas reactor microbial communites from Washington, USA - Biogas_R2 time_0 SIP DNA | ecosystem: Engineered > Bioreactor > Anaerobic > Unclassified | place: Washington, USA...
CAACCTGCATACGCCTCCTGTCTGATGTTGTCTGCTAACTCATCATAACAAGATTCGTATGCTGGGGGAATAGTTTTTGCTATTCCTCCTCTTTTTTTGCCAATGATTATTTTACACTAAGGGGGGCCTGGAGAGACCGGACAGCCGGATATGCCCGGTGCCCGGTCCGCGCGCTTATGCTGCGTATAAAAAGGCGCGGGATTTTCGTCCCGCGCCCGAAGCAGCATGCAGATGGTGAATAAGCGCTATTCGAGCTCAAACAAGCCTGTGTACAGCTGATAATACTTTCCCTTCTCGGCGATAAGCTTTTCGTGGTTTCCGCGCTCGATGATTCTCCCGAGCTCCAGAACCATAATGACATCCGAATTCTGAACGGTGGAAAGCCTGTGCGCGATGACGAAAACGGTGCGCCCGTGCATCAGCTGATCCATACCTCTTTGGACGATAGATTCCGTTCTGGTATCTATACTGCTGGTAGCTTCGTCGAGCACCATGACAGGCGGGTCGGCAACGGCGCAGCGGGCAATGGCCAGAAGCTGCCGCTGACCCTGGGACAGACCGGAACCGTCGCCGGAAAGCTCCGTATCGTAGCCGTCGGGGAGCATTTCTATGAAAGAGTGGGCGTTTGCAAGTTTCGCGGCGTGGACTATCTCCTCATCCGTGGCGTCGAGCTTTCCATATCTGATATTCTCGCGTACGGTGCCCGAAAAGAGGTTAACGTCCTGCAAAACCATACCAAGAGAGCGCCTCAGATCTGCTTTTTTAATGTCCTTTATGCTGATGCCGTCATAGGAGACCCGGCCGTCCTTTATCTCATAAAAGCGGTTGAGCAGGTTGGTTATCGTGGTTTTCCCCGCTCCCGTCGCGCCGACGAGAGCCACCTTTTCTCCCGGTTCGGCATAGAGGTCTATGTCATGCAGCACCGTCTTGTCGGGCACATAGGCAAAGTCTACGTTATGGAACCTTACGTCGCCCATGAGCTGCCTGTAGCTGTAGCCTCCATTGGCTTCGGGTATTTTCCAGGCCCATATGCCCGTTCTGACGTCGGACTCCGTGACTTCGCCGTTTTGAATCCTGGCGTTGACGAGGGTAACCTTGCCGTCGTCCACCTCGGGCTCGGCGTCAATGACCTTGTAAATGCGGTTCGCGCCGGCTGTTGCGAGGACTATTGAGTTTACCTGCTCGGAGAGCATCTGGACAGGCATTGAGAAGTTGCGCGAGAGCTGAAGAAAGGAAATGATCACGCCGAGGGAAACGCCGCCCAGAACATTTTTCCCGGATATGGCGATAATCGCGCCGATAAAAGCCACTACAATAAACTGCAGGTTTCCCAGCAATCTGTTAGTGGGCATTAATACGGAAGAGTACACGTTGGCTTTGGTAGCGGAGCTTCTTAACTGTTCGTTAGCCGCGTCGAAACGTTCCTTGGCCTTTTCTTCGTAGCAGAAGACCTTAACTACCTTCTGCCCGTTTACCATTTCCTCAACAAAGCCGTTGAGGTCGCCGAGGGCAGCCTGCTGGCGAATATAGTTCGCTCCGCTCTTTCCGCCCAGTACGGCGGTTGCCAGCATCATAAACGCTATGAATACAAGCACAAGCAGAGTCATCCAGATGTTCAGCGTAACCATGGATACGAAGACGACGGCTATTGTAACTACGGTGCTGAACAGCTGCGGTATACTCTGCGAGATCAGCTGGCGCATAGTGTCCGTGTCGTTGGTGTAATGGCTCATGATCTCGCCGTACGTATGGCTGTCGAAATAAGATATGGGAAGGTCCTGCATCTTGTTGAATAGAGAAACTCTTATCTTTTCAAGGCAGCCCTGGCCGACAGTGACCATTATCCAGTTATATAGGAACGAAACCCCGGCGCCCACAAGATATATTGCTCCCATAACGAGCACCGCGGCGCCGAACTTCGCGAAAAGCGAGGTGAAGGCATCGCCCTCGAGACTGAGCAGCGGAACGATATAATCGTCAACAAGTGTACGCAAAAATAAAGAGCCCGCGGTGTTGGATAGCGATGAGATCACTATGCAGATGAAAACTATCAGAAGCTGCCACTTATAATATTTAAAAACAAAGCCGAGTATGCGTTTGAAGGTTTTCATGCTTTCCTTTGTGATCTTCGCTCTGGGGCCGCCGCCGCGTCCTCTGCCCCCCGGACCTCTGCCGCCGGGGCCGCCGGGCCCTCCGAAGCCGCCGGGACCGGGACTGCGCAGTAAAGGAGAAACAAGATTACGAAGCATTCTCCATGCCTCCTTTCAGCTGCGAGGTATATATCTCGCGGTATATCGTGTTTGAAGCCATCAGCTCGTCGTGAGCGCCGAAACCGTTTATATGTCCGTCATCCATTACGATTATCTTATCGGCGTCCTGAACCGAGGCGACGCGCTGAGCGATAATGAACTTGGTGGTCTCCGGAATATATGTGCGAAGCGCGGCGCGTATCTGCGCGTCCGTCTGAGTGTCGACCGCACTTGTGGAGTCGTCAAGAATCAGTATCCTGGGCTTTTTAAGCAGAGCCCGGGCTATACAGAGCCGCTGCTTCTGACCGCCCGATACGTTTGAGCCGCCCTGCTCTATCCATGTGTCATAGCCGTCGGGCATTTCGCTGATGAAACCGTCGGCCTGAGCCAGACGGCAGACTTCTTTAATTTCCTCATCGGATGCGTTTTCGTTGCCCCAACGCAGGTTATCCTTAACGGAGCCGGAAAACAGCTCGTTTTTCTGCAGTACCATGGCTACGCTGTTTCGCAGCGTCTCTATATCGTAATCCCTGACATCGACTCCGCCTACCTTGACGCTGCCGCCGGTAACGTCGTAAAGACGGGGAATAAGCTGCACCAAACTTGATTTGGATGAGCCGGTGCCTCCGAGTATACCGATAGTTTCGCCGCTTTCTATATAAAGATTTATATTGTCAAGAACCGGCTTATCGGCTTTGCGCGCATAGGAGAACATGACGCTATCAAAGCTGACGCTTCCGTCTTTAACTTCATACACGGGAGACTCGGGATTGTTAATGCTGCTTTTTTCCTCAAGCACCTCGAGTATGCGAACCGCGCTGCTCCTTGACATCGTGATCATTACGAAGACCATCGAGAGCACCATCAGCGAAGTGAGCATCTGCATCGTATAGGTCAAAACGGAGGAGAGCTGGCCTGTGGTAAGAGCGCTGCCTCCCGAGTTAATTATCAGCTTAGCGCCTATCCAGCAGGCAAGCAGCTTGCAGGTGAACATAGCAAGCTGCATCAGCGGCCTGTTAAAGGACAGCAGCTTTTCGGCCTTTGAGAAGTTTTTGCGAAGAGCAGCGGCGACACTGTTAAACTTTTCGCGCTCGAAGTCCTCGCGCACGAAAGATTTAACAACCCTTATGCCGCGCAGGTTCTCCTGCACCACCCTGTTGAGCTTATCGTAGATGCGGAATACGCGCTCGAAGATCGGAAATGCGAATTTCATGATCAGGTAAAGGCCCAAAGCGAGAAGGGGTATTGCGCAAACGTAGATCAGTGACAGCGTTTTATTGATAATAAAGGACATAACAAGCGAAAAAGCAAGCATAGACGGGGCGCGGACGGCAACGCGGATGATCGTGGTGAAAGCCATCTGCACGTTTGAAACGTCGGTGGTAAGCCTTGTTACGATCGACGACGAACTGAACTTGTCGATATTCGAAAAGGAAAACGTCTGAACGTTGTGATACAGGTCCTGCCGGAGATTTTTCGCAAAACCGGCTGAGGCTCTGGAGGAAAGAATGCTGGTGGCTATACCGATGGCGTAGGCTATAAACGTTGCCGCCAGCATAAGCAAGCCCCATTTTACGGTCTGCGGCATACTGCTGTCGTTAATGCCCAGGTCGATCAGGTTGGCCATAAGGAGAGGGACGACAACCTCAAGCGCCGTTTCAACGATTATCAGGATAGGAGCGATTATAGAGTCGCGTTTATATTCGCGCAGGCATTTAAAAAGTTTCTTTAGCACGCGGGTACCTCCCGATTAACAGTTTTCTTACTCTTTTGTGTTATCTTCAATCTTTTCCATGACGGAGTAAAAGACGGCGAGCTCCTCCTCGGATAAGCCCCGGATGAAGCTCTGCTCGCATTCATCCAGAATGTCCCGCATCTTTGCGCAGACGGCCAGCGCCTTATCGGTCAGAACGATCTTTTTAAGACGCGCGTCGCACTCTACGGCAACGCGGTACAGAAAGCCGTTTTTTTCAAGAAGCTGGAGAATGCCTGTGGCGGTGCTTCGCCGGATATTAAACGCCTGCTCGATGTCCCGCTGGTATATGTCGTGCCCCCGGCGGCGGTAGATCAGACCCAGACACCAGTTCTGCATTGCCGTCAGGCCGAACTCGCTTTCCACCTCGACCGTTACTTTCGAGACCCGGCGTTTTATACTGTTGGCAAGTTTTGATACCTCGACGCCCAGCCTTTTTCCCTCGGTCATGGTTTTCACCTCCTTAACGGGACAGCGCCCGGAATTGTTAGCTTGCTAATGTTAGTTTCCTAATATTAAAACAGACCTGTAAATATGTCAACACTAAAACTGACGAAATTAAGCGGATCGGGTTCACATATATTGTGCTATACGCCGGTTAGCCCGGATAAGCGTTATGCTGCGGGTATACTGCCGGCGAAAGAGCCTTGCGGTACCCGGCAGGCGAGCGGCGCGTATAGCATAGTTAACCAAAAGCGCACCGTTGACACACCACACCTGCGATGGTATTCTATAATAGATAATTGTTATGCAGGAGTTGCCGCCCGGCGCGCCGGAATACCGGACGTATACAAGGAGTTTGATTAAATGAATTTCACGGTAGATGATCTTGATTTATCTGTCATACCCTTTGGCCGCAGCCTTTCGCGCTATATGATTTATAAAGAAGGACCGACAAAAAAACGCGCGGACAAAGGACGCCTTGCCGTTTCTTTGACCTCCTGCGCAGGGCAGAGCGCTCTTTTGCACATACTGCCCGGCAGCGAGGGGGAAGATATTTCCTGCGAGTGCAAAGCTTCGCCCGATCAGCTTCGGCTTTTTTACTCGGGGGGATGCGCCCGCTTCGCGATAGGGGACACGCAGGTCCTCAGAATCAGCGCGAACGCAGCGCTCAGACTGGTTTCGGCGCCGTATACGGGTGCCCGTGAGCGTGAGGACGGCTGCTTTGAAATAGAATACGACTGCGGCGACAGGCTGACCTTTGCTGCCATTGAGGGCTCTATGGCCCGCTCGGGAGACAGTACTCTCGTTTTTGAGCCTGATCGCGAAACGGGGCTTTTTGAAGCCGCGATACACGAGAGCAAGGAACCCTGCCTGCGCTTTGAAAGCTACATTCCTTTTGACGAATGCGCGCAGGACGCTCTCGAGGATTATAACGAGTGGCTTGCCCGTTATGGTGAGTGTTTCCCCGAATACGAAGAAACAAGAAGGCTTGCGGCTTATCTGGTCTGGCTGGGTGTGCACAAGGCGGACGAGGGCAACTCGGACAGTTACCTGAAAAACCATGTTATATACGGCCGGCTTGTCGGCGACTGCAAGGCAGAGGCATGGGAGCAGCCGCTGCATGCGATGGCTATGCTCATCGATGAGGGCGCTACGGAGTATTATACCTTCAACATGTTCGCATATCAGCGGGAAGACGGACTGATACCGTCCTCATGTAATGAGAGCGGAGCTATATGGAACGGAGTTCAGCCGCCGCTTTACGGATTGCTGCTGATGCTTGCGGCTCATACCGGCAACGACGCGACGACAAGCTACGCTCCGCTTTCAAGATACACGAAATGGTGGCTTGAAAACCGTTTTTCCCAGAAGGTCGGTCTGCCGTACTATCTGCCCGGAGAGTCATGCGCGCCTTTGAGCGACGAGACGGATTCCGACGGTTCACCGCTGTGTACTCCGGATGCGGCCACATGGATGCTGCTTGTAACCGAAATGCTCGGCAAAACGGCCGCCGCGGCCGGGAAGCCGGAGGAAGCCGAGCTTTGGACAGGATTGCGCCAGAGGATCTACGGAGCCCTTATGAGCAGGCTTTGGGACGGAGAAATGTTTTGTGCCAGAAACAGCGTCACCGGCAGCAGAGTCGATTCGGACAGCGCGGCGATGCTTCTGCCGATCGTTATGGGAGGCAGGCTGCCGGAAAGAGCGGTGGATAAGCTCGCGGCACAGATAAGCAAGCGCTTCGTTCCGGGATTGGGGGTTGAATGCAAGCCCGGAAGCGGTATAGCTTTCTTACCGCATCAGGTGTTCTTATCCGCGGGCCTGTATTCCAATAAAAAGCTACAGATTTCACAGAAAATTGCCAGGACAGCCTTTGAGCGCGCGAAAAAATACGGCTTTGTGCTGACGGCCGACAAGAACGCCGCCTTCAGCAGCGAATGGGAAACTGCGGCGGCCGGCGGCCTGATGAGCCTTGTTAATATGTTATAAAACCGTTAAACTGAAAAAATCGAAATGCCGCGCCGGATTCCGGCGCGGCATCTTCTATAGCTTTTTTGTCGGGATCGGTATTGACCGCGTTCTGTCACCCTGCAGCGGCTATAAGCTCCACCTCAACAAGTACGCCTTTCGGAAGAGCCTTGACGAATACGCACGAGCGTGCCGGACAGGAGACAAAATAGCCGGAGTATACCTTATTGAACTCGGCGAAGTCATCCGGCTCTGCCAGAAAGCAGGTTGTTTTGACCACGTTGTCAAACGTCAGTCCCGCGGCTTCGAGAACGGCCTTGAGGTTGCGGCAAACGGTGTCCGTCTGCTCGGCGACGCCGCCGGCGGTAATTTGCCCGGTAGCGGGATCTATCGGTATCTGGCCCGAACAGAAAAGCAGCCGATCCTTAAGGATAGCCTGGCTGTACGGCCCGATAGGCTCGGGAGCGCTTGCCGTGTATATTTTTTTCATTGAGCGGTTTCCTCCTTTAGTCGCTCAGCTTGAATCCCGCCGAGCTGAGGGCTTTGCGTATTTCCTGAAGATGCCCGCGGTTTTTCGTTTCCATTGATATTCTCAGATAACAGCCGTTTATATCCATGTGCTCGCCGCCCTGCGTGTACTGGATTCGTATGACATTAGCGCCTTCATCGGCGATGATTCTTGAAACTTCTTTGAGTTGTCCGGGTTTGTCAACCAGTTCGATGGTGAGGTTTGTAAGCCTTCCCGCCATCAAAAGTCCCCGGTTTATGACTCTGGAGAGAATGTTGACGTCTATATTGCCCCCCGATAAAACAGCGCAGACTTTTTTCCCTTTCAGCGGCAGCTTGCCGAACATAACGGCCGCGGCGGCCACGGCGCCCGCGCCTTCGGTGACGAGTTTTTGCTGTTCCATAAGGGTGAGTATCGCGGTCGCCGTTTCATCGTCGCTGACGGTCACGATGTCGTCAACATACTCTGAGCAAAGCGCGTATGTAATCTCGCCGGGTTTTTTCACGGCTATTCCATCCGCGAAGGTCGAAACACAATCAAGGCAGACGCAGTCTTTGTCAATCAGCGAGCGCTTCATGCTGGCCGCTCCGCTGGCCTGAACACCGTATACCTTGCAGGACGGACGCATTGTTTTTATCGCAAAGGCGATGCCGGAAATAAGGCCGCCTCCGCCGACAGGCACGACCACCGCCTCGACCTCGGGGAGCTGCTCGATTATCTCCAGCGCCACGGTTCCCTGACCCGCGATAACATCCTCATCATCAAAGGGGTGAAGGAAAAACGCACCCGTCCGGTCACGGAATTCCAAAGCCGCGGCGTATGCGTCATCATAAACGCCGTCGGAGAGCCGTGTTTCCGCTCCGTACTGCCGCGTGGCCTCGATTTTAGAAATTGGCGCAGTCGACGGCAGAAAGATAGTCGCCTTGATTCCGAAGCTCTGCGCCGCGAGCGCCACGCCCTGAGCGTGGTTTCCCGCCGAGCAGGCGACCACTCCCCGGGCTCTTTCCTCCGGTGACATTGCGGACATTTTGTAATATGCCCCGCGCAGCTTGAAAGAGCCTGTCTTCTGGAGGTTTTCGGTTTTCAGATAAACCTCGCATTCGGACGAAAGGCCGGGAGCGAGAATCAGGTCCGTTTTGCGCGCCACGTTTTTAAGCACGCTGCCGGCAAGATATACTTTGTCCAGAGTCAGCATAGCCGTTTCCTTTCTAAATAACCACCGCGCCCTTGTCCGCGGAGGAGACCCTTTCCACATAGCGCTTGAGATAGCCGCGCAGTTCGCGGCGTTCCGGCAGGACCGCCGCTGCCCTTCTGCTTTCGAGCTCCTCCCCGGTTACGAGCAGCTCAAGAGAATGAGAAGGTATATCTATTTTGATTTTATCGCCGTCGCGGACATACGCGATAGGTCCGCCCGCGGCCGCTTCCGGCGATACATGACCTATGGCCGCGCCGCGCGTAGCGCCCGAAAATCTGCCGTCTGTTATCAGCGCGACGGACTCATCCAGACCCATGCCGACTATTGCGGAGGTCGGAGAGAGCATCTCGCGCATTCCCGGGCCGCCCGCGGGGCCCTCGTAGCGTATAACCAATACATCTCCGGGTCGGATATTGCCGGCGTATATCGCGGCAACCGCGTCTTCCTCCGTGTCAAACGCCCTCGCCGTTCCTGTGAAGCGGAGCATGGAGTCCTTAACGGCGCTGCGCTTTACAACCGCTCCGTCGGGCGCGAGGTTGCCGAACAGTACGGCAAGCCCGCCGGAGATAGCGTAAGGGTTATCAATCGGGCGTATGACGGAGCTGTCGGTCACCTTGTGAGCTTTCAGCGCCTGAGCCAGCGGAACACCGGGAACCATGAGGGCGTCCTCGCAGAGCAAAGAGCGCTTTGCAAGCTCGCTCATGAGCGCGTAGACGCCTCCGGCGGCGTCCAGATCCTGGACATGGTGTACTCCCGCGGGAGCGAGTCTGCACAGATTCGGTGTCTTTTCGCTTATTTCGTTGACCATATCAAGAGAGATATCGAGGCCCAGCTCATGGGCGAGCGCGAACAGGTGAAGCACGGAATTGGTCGAACAGCCAAGTGCCATATCGACTGTCAGAGCGTTGCGCAGGGCCTTTGCCTTAAGTATGTCAGATGGCCTTAAGTTGTTTTCGAGGAGCTTCATAACCGCCTCTCCGGCCGACTTGGCCAGTCTAAGACGCTTTGCGTATACGGCGGGTACGGAGCCGTTTCCGGGCAGTGCCATGCCGAGGGCTTCGCAAAGGCAGTTCATGGAGTTGGCTGTGAACATCCCCGAACAGGAGCCGCAGCCGGGACAGGCCGTATCCTCAAGACAGCGGAGGGCATCCTCCGAAAGCTTTCCCGAATGATAGGCTCCGACAGCCTCGAAAACGGTGTTCAGGTCGGTACCGTCCGTGGAGAGCATAGGTCCTCCCGACATGAACAGACAGGGCAGATCCAGCCTGGCAGCCGCAAGCAGCATACCGGGTATGATCTTGTCGCAGTTCGGTATGAAGACCAGGGCATCAAATCTGTGCGCCCGGACCATGCATTCTATGGAGTCGGCGATAAGCTCACGGGAGGGGAGCGAATATTTCATTCCCTCATGACCCATGGCCAGTCCGTCGCAGATAGCGATGGTGTTAAACTCTATCGGCGTGCCTCCGCTAGTTAAAACGCCGTCCTTGACCGCCCGGGAAATGTTTTGCAGATGGATGTGTCCCGGCACTATCTCGTTGAACGAATTTACGATGCCGACCAGAGGCCGCGCCATCTGTCCGTCCGTATAGCCCATGGCTTTCATCAGAGCCCGCTTGGGGGCGTTTGACAGGTCTTCCAGCTGCAGTCTGTTATTCATGGGACTCCTCCTTACTTATCGCCGGCGGGCTTCCAGCTCATCTTCGCTCTCAGATCGGCGCCGACTTTTTCCAAAAGCAGCTGCGACTCTTCCTCGCGCCTTTTGCGGAAAGTGGGCTCGCCGGCCTTGTACTCGTCTATCCACTTTTGAGCGAATTCGCCGCTTTGAATCTCGCCGAGGACCTTTTTCATTTCTTTTCTGGTTTCGTCCGTAATAAGACGGTCGCCGACCATATAGTCGCCGTACTCGGCGGTGTCGCTGATGGAATATCTCATAAAGGACAGTCCGCCCTTTACCACAAGGTCAATAATGAGCTTCATTTCGTGAACGCATTCGAAATACGCACTTTCAGGCTGATAGCCCGCCTCGACAAGCGTATCGAAGCCGGCCTTCATAAGCGCGGTCACGCCGCCGCAGAGTACGCATTGTTCTCCGAAGAGGTCGGTCTCGGTCTCTTCCTTGAAGGTAGTTTCGAGGATGCCCGCGCGCGCTCCGCCGATGCCCTTTGCATAAGCCAGAGCCAGATCATGAGCCTGACCTCCGGCGTCCTGATATACGGCTATAAGGCAGGGAACGCCCTTGCCCTCCTGAAACTGGCTTCTTACCGTATGGCCGGGCCCCTTGGGCGCGATCATAATGACATTGACGTCCGAAGGAGGAACGATCTGCTTGAAATGAATGTTAAAACCGTGAGCAAAGCACAAAGTCATGCCGCTTCTCAGATTCGGGGCAACTTTCTCGGAATAGATCTTTGCCATTTTCTCATCGTTGATAAGAAGCATGACAATGTCGGCTTTTTTCACCGCGTCTTCCGTATTGAGGACCTCGAAGCCGTCTTCCCGCGCTGTCGCGGCGCTTTTCGAGCCCTCGTACAGGCCGATGACAACGGACACTCCGCTGTCCCTGAGGTTTTGGGCATGTGCGTGTCCCTGACTTCCGTAACCGACTACGGCAACGGTCTTGCCGTCAAGCAGCGCGCTGTTGCAGTCTTTCTCATAATACATCCTGGCCATTTTTTTATCCTCCTAAGCTTATTTAAAATCATTGATATTCAATACTTTTTCCGTTCCTACGGACAGAGCGAGATTTCCCGAGCGGCAAAGCTCAAGTATGCCCAGAGGCACGCATTTGCCGATGAACTCGTTAATCCTCTCGGTGCGTCCCGTAACGTCCGCCACGAGGAAGTTGCTGCCCAGATCGAGGATCTTGCCGCCGTATTCGTTAACAAGCGCGGCGATGCCCGAGTTTCCGTCTCCGTTTGTTTTAATCTTGATAAGAAGATGCTCCACGGACAGGGACTTGTCTTCCTCAAGCAAAACGGCGAGCTTGACGTCATGCAGCTTATTGAGCTGCTTTACGACCTGACTGCGGATATATTCATCGCCGGTCGACACGATGGTCATTCTGGATATATCCGGGTCTTCGGTGACTCCGACCGCAAGACTGTCTATGTTGTAGCCCCTCTTGCTGTAAAGCCCGGCTATGCGGTTGAGCACGCCGAAATGGTTTGAGACTATAAGACCGATTGTGAAACGTTCGCTCATATCATCATCTCCTGGCTGAGTTTGATTTCCTTGACCGAACCGCCCGGCGGGATCATGGGAAACACCATTTCGTTCATGTCTATTCTGCATTCCGCGAGGAAGGGGCCGTCTTCGGGAAGGCCGCCGTTTAATACCTCCCGGAGCTCATCCATCGTGTATACGGCGCGGCCCGCGGCGCCGAAGGCCTCGGCAAGCTTAACGAAGTCTGTTTTTCTTCGGAGTGTCGTTGAGGAATAGCGTTCGGAATAAAACATTGTCTGCCATTGTCTGACCATGCCCAGAACGCCGTTGTTGATGAGTATTATTAAAACGGGGGTTTTCTGGCTTACCGCGGTGGCAAGCTCGTTTAAGTTCATGCCGAAACATCCGTCACCGGTGAACAGTACGGTTTTTTCTCTTCCGCGCGCTATGCATCCGCCTATTGCGGCTCCCAATCCGAATCCCATGGTGCCGAGACCGCCGGAGGTCAGCAGAGTTCCCGGTTTTTCAAACGCGTAATGCTGCATAACCCACATCTGATGCTGTCCGACATCAGTGGCGACTACGGTATCGCCGCCGGCGCTTTCGCGAACGGCGCGGATAATATTGGCGGGTGTGAAGCTGTCGTCCCCGGGCGCTTCGTCCCGCTTTTTAAGTTCCGTCACCCGCGCGACCCATTCCTCGTTTCTCATAGGCGGCAGCGCCTCGTTAAGACGCGTGAGGATAACTTTTGCGTCTCCGCACAGGTCGATCATCGAAGGGACGTTTTTGCCGAGTTCCGCGTCATCTATGTCAATGTGGATAACGGTGCAGCTTTTGGTATATTCCGCTATATTTCCGGTGGCTCTGTCGCTGAAGCGCACGCCCACCGCGATCATGAGATCCGCCTCGGACTGCGCTACCGTAGCTGCGTATTTTCCGTGCATGCCGCACATGCCGAGATTCAGCCCGTATGAATTCGGTATGGCTGTCAGGCCCATCATACTAAGGCCTATGGGAGCCGAAAGCCTTTTTGACAGGGACAGGACCTCATCTCCCGCGCCCGCGGCGACAACGCCGCCACCGCAGTAAATATAAGGTTTCCTGCACCGGGATACGGCCTCGAGAGCCTTTGTGAGATCAGGTACTTCGGGGACCGGGGCGGCGGAGAAGCCAAAGCCGCCGTGATACTCGCATTTATCGCGCTGCGCGCTTTTCGGAATATCTATAAGTACGGGACCCTTCCGGCCCGAACCTGCTATTTTAAAGGCTTCCGAAACGACAAACTCCAGCTCGGCGACATCTCTTATAATATAGCTGTGCTTAACGATCGGCTGAGTTATGCCTACAATATCCACTTCCTGAAAGCTGTCTCTGCCGAGCAGGGAAACAGCGACGTTTCCGGTTATCGCGACCAGAGGTACCGAATCGAGGTAAGCGTTAGCTATGCCCGTGACGAGATTTGTCGCTCCGGGGCCGCTGGTCGCTATAACGACTCCCGTCCGGCCGCTTACTCTGGCATATCCGTCGGCAGCGTGTGCCGCGCCCTGCTCATGGGCGGATATTACATGCTCCAGACGGTGCGCGTTTTTATACAGCTCGTCGTATATGTCAAGAACGGTACCGCCCGGATAACCGAAAACGGTTTTGACTCCGTTGCGGACGAGCTCTTCCACCAGAATCTGTGCGCCGCTGAGTAACATTTTTTTCAACTCCTTTAAAAACTAACGCCCTACAGCGTTTTGCTGTAAGGCGTTTAAAGGTTTGCGGTTTTCCTTTATCTTCCTTTGCCAGCGCAACGCCTATCAGCATTATCGATAATAACGATAACGCCGACTAGTACTATTACGACAACAACGGAAAATATAAAGGACATTGCTGGTCTCCTTGAGTTTACGGGAGAGAGCGGCGGGATAAAAAGCTCCGACAACCCGATAATGATACGGAAATACTACCACTGTCATATTGCGCTGTCAAGTTTTTTATTATAAATCGGCAGGGGTTGTGAATCGGCAGGGGTTTATGCGCGTAAAACATCGGCCGCGCACGCGGCGGGGGTCTTAAATATAATCCAGTATCGTCTGCGTCATTTCCGCAGTCGATACAGCCGACGCCGAATGGGGGCCGGTCAGATCCGCGGTGCGAAGGCCCTTATTCAGAGTGCTTCCGACCGCGGTCTCTATGCACAGCGCTTCTTCAGACAGGGAAAAGGAATTTCGCAGCATCATGGCGGCCGAAAGGATCGCGGCAATCGGGTTTGCCAAACCCTTTCCGGCTATGTCCGGTGCGGAGCCGTGGATAGGCTCGTAGAGCCCGAAAGAACCGACGCCGACGGAGGCGGAGGGCAAAAGCCCTATTGATCCGGTTAAAACGGAGGCTTCATCGGAGAGGATGTCACCGAAAAGGTTGCTTGTTACGATCACATCAAACTGCGACGGGCTGCGGATGAGCTGCATGGCCGCGTTATCCACAAACATATCCCTGTAGCTGACCTCGGGGTATCGGGACGCGAGGCCGTGCATGATTTCGCGCCAAAGCCGGGAGGTTTCCAGAACATTTGCCTTGTCAACGCTTACAAGGCTTTTTTTCCGCTTCATGGCAAGCTCAAAGGCGCAAAGGCCGATGCGCTCTATCTCCGCCTGCGAATACTTCTCGGTGTCGAACGCTTCGGTATACGGGCCGGAGCCATTGCGGCCGCGCTCCCCGTAGTAAATTCCGCCGGTGAGCTCGCGGACGATTATTAAGTCTATGCCCTCGGCGGCGATGTCGGGACGCAGCGGAGACTGCGCGGCAAGCGCCGGATACAGTATGGCGGGTCTGAGATTCGCGTACAGACCGAGCTCTTTTCTCAGACCGAGAATGGCCTGTTCCGGCCGGAGGTGTCCGGGCAGGGAGTCCCATTTCGGACCGCCTACGGCACCGAGTAAAACAGCGTCGCTATCCCGGCAGACACGCAGGCTCCGCTCCGGCAGCGGTTCGCCGAAAGCGTCTATAGCGCAGCCGCCCGCTGCGGCTTCGGTAAAAACAAAGCTTCGTGAGAATCTTTCGCCGATTTTATCGAGAACTCTGACCGCGGAGGAAATGACCTCGGGACCTATCCCGTCGCCCTTTATGAGCGCTACTTTGTATTTCATGTTCAAATTCCCGCGCTGTCGTTTTTAAGTGTCTGCAGAAGTCCGCCGGAGCGGATTATCTTCTGCAGGAAGTCCGGAAAGGGGAAGGTATTCCAGCTTAAGCCCTTGGTGATGTTTGTTATGGTTCCGGCATCAAAGTCAATTTCCACGGTGTCTCCGTTTTCGCAGTCCCTTGCGGCGCTCGCGCACTCAAGGATCGGAAGGCCGATGTTTATGGCGTTGCGGAAAAAGATTCGAGCGAAATCGACGGCAATGACGCAGGAGATGCCGCTGGCCTTAATCGCCATAGGCGCGTGTTCTCTGGAGGAGCCGCAGCCGAAGTTTTCCCCGGCAACGATAATGTCGCCCGGTCGTACAACGGAAGTAAAGCTGCTGTCGAGATCCTCCATGCAGTGTTCCGCAAGCTCCCTTTCATCGGTCGAGTTTAAATACCTGGCGGGGATTATAACGTCGGTGTCGATATTATCTCCGTATTTGATTACTTTGCCGTGTACTATCATGTCATACAACTCCTATCTTTTCCGGCGTTGCGAGCGCTCCGGCTACAGCGGTGGCGGCGGCTACCGCGGGGCTAACGAGGTAGACCTCGCTTTCGGGATGCCCCATTCGCCCGACAAAGTTGCGGTTTGTGGTGGAAACCGCGCGTTCGCCCCTGGCCAGAACACCCATATGCCCTCCCAGACATGGACCGCAGGTCGGCGTGGAAACAGCGCAGCCTGCCTCGATAAAGGTTGATATGAAGCCCATTTTAAGAGCGTCAAGATAAATCTGCTGCGTCGCGGGGATAACGATAGTCCGGCAGTTCCTGTTTACCCTGCGGCCATGAAGCACCATGGCGGCGTTGGCGAGGTCTTCGAGTCTGCCGTTTGTGCATGAGCCGATGATTACCTGATCCACCGGGATGTCGCCGCACTCGTCGACGGGCTTCGTGTTTCCCGGAGAATGGGGGAGAGCGGCGGTCGGCCGCACCAGGCTGAGGTCTATTTCGAAAGTCCGCTCATACTCGGCGTCCGGATCGGCGGTATATATAACAGACCGCTTTCTTTTAAGCTTCTCATATTCCGTGGTTTTGTCATCCACGGCGAATACTCCGTTTTTGGCGCCTGCCTCTATGGCCATGTTTGCGATACAGAAACGATCGTCCATGGAAAGGCAGGAGAGGCCGTCGCCCGAAAACTCCATGGATTTGTACTGCGCGCCGCTGACTCCTATGAGACCTATTATGTGGAGTATGACGTCTTTTCCGGATACCCATTTGCCGAGCTTGTTTTTCAGAATAAAGCGGATTGCCGACGGCACCTTAAGCCATACTTTCCCGGTGGCCATAGCGTAAGCCATGTCCGTTGATCCGACGCCCGTCGAGAAAGCTCCGAGCGCTCCGTATGTGCAGGTGTGCGAATCGGCACCTATAACAAGGTCTCCGCTGCCGACAAGCCCCTTTTCCGGCAAGAGCGCGTGTTCGATACCGACCTCGCCGACATCGAAGTAATTGCTTATCCGGTATGCTCCGGCGAAAGCGCGAACCTCGCTGCATTGAGCAGCGGCTTTTATGTCCTTGCACGGAGTGAAGTGATCCATTACAAGCGCGATTTTATCCCTGTCGAATACCTTGTCGAAGCCGTACTTCTCAAATTCCCTTATGGCGAGGGGGGCGGTGATATCATTGCCCAGAACCAGATCCGTTTTCGCCATAACAATCTCGCCGGGCCCGACACTGTCCCTGCCGCAGTGTGCCGCGATGATTTTCTGGGTCATTGTCATTGCCATATCCGATCCTCCTTCGTTTGATTGTAGTATGCCATAAGCTTGTTTTGCGCGTGAATATACGCTAGTATGCTCGCCTCGATTACGTCGGTGGATAACCCTCTGCCGACAAAAAGCCTGTCGGCGTATTTAAGGGTTGTCATTACCTCGCCCATGGTGTCCTTGCCCTCCGAAACGGATTGGATGACGTAGTCCTCAAAGCCGTATTCCGGAGGAGAGATGATTTTGTCGACTGCCCGGTACGCCGCGTCGACAGGTCCGTTGCCGAGCGCGACCTCCTCGTGCTGGGTGCCGTCGATATCAAGTGAGATTACAGCCGTCGCCGCTTCGCTGTTGCTGGCGTGTACCGAAAAGTTTCTGAGCCGGTACTGCCCCGATTCTTCCGGGAAGCGGTTTCTTACAAGCGCCTCGATATCCTTGTCGGTAACGTCCTTTTTCTTGTCGCAGAGTTCCTTGAATCGCGCAAAGCAGCTTTCAAAATCTTCTTTGCCCAGTGTGAAGCCGAGTTCCCTGAGCCTTTCCTCAAAGGCGTGCCTGCCGGAGTGTTTTCCGAGGACCATCTGCTTATCGGGTATGCCTATTGACTGAGGAGTCATTATTTCGTAGGTGCTCCTGTTGGCGAGCACGCCGTGCTGGTGTATGCCTGCCTCGTGTGCGAAAGCGTTCGTGCCGATAATAGGTTTATTAATAGGCACTGTCCTGCCGATTATGCCGTATACGACCTTGCTCGCCATGAATATCTGGGTCGTGTCTATAACCGTTTCCACCGGGTAAAGATCGGGACGTGTGCGTATTGCCATCGCCACTTCCTCGAGGGGCGCGTTTCCGGCGCGCTCGCCGAGCCCGTTTATCGTACATTCGGCCTGCGTAGCTCCGCCGAGTATGCCCGCGAGCGTATTTGCCGTAGCCATACCGAGATCGTTGTGGCAGTGAACCGAGATATCTATTCCCTCACATTCGGGTACTGCCGCGCGCAGCCGCTCGATTGCGGTGCGCATTTCGTGGGGGGTGGAATAGCCGACGGTATCCGGAATATTAATGACGTCCGCTCCGCTCGCTATTGCGATTCTCACGACCTCCGCGAGAAAATCGGGGTCGCTGCGCATAGCGTCTTCAGCTGAAAACTCGATGTGCGGACAGCGTTTTTTCGCGTATCTCACCATCTCCGAAACGGTTTCCAGAACCCGATCCGGCGTGAGTTTCAGCTTATGCTCCATATGGATGGGCGAAGTCGCGATAAAAACGTGAATCCTCGGGCTGACGGCCTTGCGCAGAGCCTCATATGAGGCGTCTATATCATCTTTCGAGCACCGGGCAAGCGAGGCAACCTCGCAGTCTTTGATCCTTTCGGCTACTGCCGCGACCGACCGGAAGTCCCCCGGAGAGGAAGCGGCGAAGCCGGCTTCAATGACATCAACACGCAGCAGCTCTAGCCGGTGTGCCACCTCTATTTTTTCCTGCAGGCTCATGCTGCATCCGGGAGCCTGTTCGCCGTCACGAAGCGTAGTGTCAAAGAATTTTACTCGGCTTTTCATGTTTCCTCCTTCCGGCTGTCTGTGCAGCCTATTATATTATACAAGATATATACAAAAAAGGGTCCGGTGCGTTTGCCCCGAATCCCTCAATGTTCTGACCGGATCCGATCAGGTATCGCGGGTGAGTTCGGGTAAAACCTCGCTGCCGTATAGCGCGGTTATTCTCAGCGCGGGTAGAGTTAAAACAAATACGGACATTTTAGTCCTTCCTTTTCGTGAACTCGGGCTTTTAAATAAAAAGAGCCTTGCGGCCGTTACGCCGCAAGGCTCGGAAGAATCGAACAATGTACCTTCGATCAGTCCGTCCGCAGGTAACAGGCAGGTAAGCTATTGCGCGCCGGTAGCAGCGCAATAACGGTTAGGTCGCTGTTTAGAACTGCAAACTGAACTTTCATTTCAAATATCCTTTTCAGGTGTCCTTTTTCGGAATGTATAACATACTAGCATGCGCTTTATGCCTTGTCAAGGGAGAAATCATCGGTTCTTCTTCATTCTGTAAGAGATGCCGGCAACCTTCGGACCGGCATTCGCGGCAACAGCGGCGCCGATCTGGTATGAGTCCGCCGGGGCGTATCCCAGGTATTTCGCTGCCGCCGCGGCCACTTCATCGCGCAATGACGGGTCGCTGCCGTATATTACGCAGTAAGGGGAGCCGGCCTCTATCTCGCAGACAGTCCGCTTTATAAGCTCGGGTATAATCTGCTTTTCGCTGAGCACTTTTCCCGCCGTTGAGATTTCGTGACGGCACAGCCGCATTATGGGTTTTATGCCTAAAGCGTTTCCCATATGCGCGGCAATGCCGGGGATCCTTCCGGATCTGGAAGCGTATTTAAGAGTGTATGGGACGAAAAAGGCGGATACATTTTCACACCAGTCCTTTATGTACCGCACGACCGAAACGGCGCTGTGTCCGGCTTCGAGCATCTTCGCCGCTTCGACGACGGCGAATCCGTAACAGCCCGAATATGTGGAGCTGTCGATGTTGTGTATAAAAAAACGATCCTGCGCCCGGGGATGCGCATTGAAAAAATCCTGAGCTCCGAGCAGGGAGTTTTCGTGAGTTGCGGAACCCGCGGAGTTAATGGAGACGTTAATTACGTCGGTATACCCGCTGCTGTAGTGTTCCTCGAATATTTCCGCAAACTCGAAAGGGGTTATCTGCGATGTGACCGGTATGGAGTCGGATTCTTCCATCATACGGTAAAAGCGGTCGTTGTCAAAATCCACTCTGCTGATATAGCTTACATCCGACAGTGCGATCTTAAACGGAACCACCTGAATACCGTACCTCGCTTCGTTTTCATAGCTGATATCGCTGCCGGAGTCGGTCATAAGCTTAACTTTTTCCATTTTTTCCAATATCCTCATTTATTCAGGTTATTCAGTTCCCGGCAAGCTTTTTAAGATTGCCGGAGATAACGGACAGCGCATGGTAGAGCGCTTCGCGCTCCGCCTCTTTCAGGCTGCTGCCGGCCTTTTCCACCGACTCCTCGATAATCCGGTCGATTTCGTCCGTAAGTCTTATGCCGGAGTCGGTTAGTGAGATTTTCGCGCGGTACTTGCGTTTGCTCTCCGGCTCGGGGCAGTCGACATACCCTTTGGCTTCAAGCAGCGCCAGTGCGCGCGAGACGGCAGCTTTGTCCTCCCCGCACTGTTCGGCAAGTTCCGCGGCTGTCAATCCGGATCCGCTGCGCCGCAGGAAAAATAAGCACATTACATGCGTGCCGCGAAGCCCGAATTTGAGCATTTCTTTGGTTTTAATCTTTTGTATGCTTTTGGAAATCTGCGCTATCATCATGGTGAACAGCTCAAAACGCCCGTCTGACATATAACCACCTCAAGATGTTGATTAGTCAACATTTTGGATAATAGCACGGACAACCGTTCTTGTCAACGTTAACCGCTTCGGTTATTATTTCGTATAATGATACACGGATACACAGCCGTTAATGTCTGCTGGTTATAGATATGAAAGCGTTTCCCCGATCAGTTAAAAAAATGCAAAACATATATTGACAAGATATTTTGGCTGTGCTATATTGCGATAAACCGATGAACGAGAGTAGTAGTTCCTTGCAGCTGAGGGCACAGAGAGCCGCCGACGGTGGAAAAGCGGTAC
>Ga0123335_1003965_pt1 | contig 19819 bp, 19 predicted proteins | sample BiotimSIPDNA_2_FD_89707 | JGI IMG/M metagenome (GOLD analysis project Ga0123335, IMG submission 89707) | Anaerobic biogas reactor microbial communites from Washington, USA - Biogas_R2 time_0 SIP DNA | ecosystem: Engineered > Bioreactor > Anaerobic > Unclassified | place: Washington, USA...
AAGAGTACAGACACTGTGTTGGCGGGGTGGCGTTTCAGCTGCCATCTGCCTTTGTGCATATCGAGAATCTTAAGAAAAGCTTGTCTTCCCACACCTGATCGTCTGTATTTATATAAAACGAAAAACTCGGCCATCTGGAAATCGGACTCTCTGTCGGCGAACTCAGGCAGATCGATGACCATGGCAAACCCGGCTGATTTATCATCGGCCAGAATAAAGTAAGCCCATCTTTTGTCTTCGGTCCAGTAATTATCAAGATATTTATAGCCATAGAGGCCCGGTTTATTGACGTCACGTTTATCCCATCGGGAAAACTCATAGTTGTATTTCTCCAGCAGGTTTCTCAGGATCTCCTTTTCGTCAACAGTGACTTGCTTTAACTCAACTCACATCTCTGTTATCACCGAAATTCGCCTGCGATGTCCCGACAGACGATAGTAAGAGGCAGAGTTTCTCCAGCCTCACGGTCAATTATACTGAAAATGTCGAATATCCGCTACGATTATACCAGAATTTAGTCAGACAAAACAAGTGATTGTTTAACAATGATCTGACTTATGTGATAGTCATTGTATTTTATATCATATCGGCATATATACGCCCGGGGTGAGCTTTTTTATCCGCAATACGAGTATTTCGTTTCAGGTTCTTTTTTTTGAACATATGGAATGCAGCGCGGAGAGCAGCAACACAACGGAGAAACCAAGTGCCGAGGACCAAAGCCACAAGTATAGATTCGGAAAAACAGAAGCAACAAACAAATACTTTTGAAAAACGCATCGAATCAAGACCCCGAGCAGGATGACTGCGATCCCGGCTCGAAGAACTCCGAGTGCCGCTCGTTTTTTTCGATAAAAGCCGAAGATCAGCCTGAATATCATTATCAGACTTGCAGCGATCAATATACCGACGATCGCACAAAACCCGCAATATCCCCAGATGATCCGACCCATGCCGACGCGCGGGAAGTCACGCCACCGAGCCCAATCGCTGAGCAGGCGGGCAATGAGCGGCCAGCTTCTTTGGCTGTTTGTGAGAATCACGATGGCGTCGCCTGTTTCCGGCACCGACTGATAATGCGTCATAATGCCGCTGCCCTGTCCGCCGTGGGAAACGCTTCTCATACCGTTGGGAAGCGTTTCGATATAATGGCCCAACCCGTATGCCTCAAAAACTAAACCATAGATCCCGATTTTCCGAATCTCTGGTTTATACATCTGCTCAACACTGTCGGTGCTGAGTACCGGGTTTTCTCCCATACCCGCCGCCGCAAAGAGAGCAATATCATATGCTGTGGCAAACAGGCCGCCGGAGGCCATTGAGGGATAGAGATAGACCGGAACCGCGTCCCCGCTGAGGTTATATCCTGTGGGCGGGTAAGGTGCGGCCGAAGTGTTTATTTCAAATGTGGCGCTCTCCATGCCCAATGGGAGAAATATCTCGGAGCGCAAATACTCTGAAAAGCTTTGTCCGGTGACGTCTTCTATCAGGATTTCCAGCAGATTGTAACCTACGTTTGAGTAAGCAAATCCCGCCCCTGCCTCGCGAATCGGCAGCGCCTCCCAGGTCACCACATCTCGGCCGGAGGGCATTGCTTCCCCCGGGGCGTAAATTCGGCTGAAATCGCCCAGCGGCATGCCCGCAGTATGACTCAGAAGCTGACGCACAGTGATTTTGTCTGTCGGATATCCCGAATGCGGAAATTGCCAGCTGTTTAAATATCTGGATACCGGGGCATCCAAGTCAATCAATCCATTTTCTGCAAGGCTCATTACTCCCCAGGCCGTAACGGATTTTGTGATCGACTGCACGCTCATAGGCGTAATGACCGTCAACTCTCTGCCGCTCTCGATATCCGAATAACCAAACGCCTCAGTCCAGACAATTTCACGGTTTTTCACAAGCGCGATGCAGCAACCCGGTATCCGATACCGTTTCATTAAGGTGGGGATGCGCTTATCCATATGCGCAATAAAAGCGTCAAGCGGCATGTCGGCGCGCATAGTTCGCGAAATATACAGGTTGCCGGTGAACAGGGCAACAAGTAAACTCATAAAAATCGATAGAAAAACAAACCATACCAACACTCTATATAGATAAAATTCTGATTTGTGCATATCGGTGCCTCTTTTGTCTGCCGTATCCGGTCCCATAAATGCTTTGAAGCCGGAAAATCACTCATGCCTTTCAATTACCAAAATCACCTGGGATCTTTCTATAGCCGTCAGGAGGAATAAAGAACTCTTGGTTATATAAACAGACAGGCTATCTGCCTTGAGTTGTTTTAACTGCCAATATCGCTCCAAGCACCGTGCCGGCGCCGGCTCCGATGCACAGCCACATCGCTACATTCTGCAGCAATGCCCCCAGCAGGATACCCAGAGCTGCGCACAATCCGATGGCTGTGCCCATATTCATGAACATCGACTTCTTTTTCATGCTGTTCAGACTCCCCGTACTGTAATCTGTCAAAACGAATGATGCCCTTTTATGATCTCTCTGACCTCACAGCACACCTGTTCTTTTTGTTTTGCGTTTTTCGGTTCTCAGAGGCATATAAACACGGACGGGCATATTCTCGTGACAGATGCCGCAGAAACTGTTCCGTTTTTTACAGGTAAAAATTAACTGCTTCATGTTTGGCACCCCCTTTGACACGACTCCCGGCTTTCCGCAATCATAATAGAGGAACGAGTGGTAATATGATAAGTTACCGGGGTCATATATGGGGTAATAAAAAACGGGAGCCGCAGCTCCCGTTACATAAACCCACACCTAAAATCCTAATTCCTTAAAATATAGTATTGCGTTGGCCCGGTCGGTGATTCCCGCTTTGCCATAGATCTGGCTGATATAATTCTTGACTGTGCCGACAGACAGAAAAAGCGTCTGTGCAATCTCCTGATTGCTTTTCCCCAGAATAAGCAGCCGGATGATATCCTGTTCTCTCTGGGTGAAGTCCGAGAGCGATATATCGGCCCGCCTTTGCATGCCGATATGTCTTGTTATTTTTGCTGCGATGTTTCCCGGAAGAATGACGCTTCCCCTCGCAGCGTCGCGGACGGCTTCGGACAGTTTCGCACCGCTTATGTCTTTGAGCAGATATCCCGAAGCACCGTGAGTGATGGCTCCGATAATGGATTTGTCGTCATCATACGTCGTCAATATCAAGACCGCGGTTTCGGGAAAATCCTGCTTTATCATGCGCGTGGCCTCCACGCCCCCCATCTGCGGCATTCGAATATCCATAAGAACGACTTGCGGGTGATGGATGCCCGTCTGTTCATAAGCCTCCATGCCGTTTCTTGCCTCGGCAACCACCATAATATCCGGGTTTCCTTCGAGCAGCGCGCGCAGTCCCTCCCGTATTATGGTTTGATCATCCGCCAGAAGGACTTTGATCTGATTCACTGTGTATCCTCCCTTCTTTGTGCAGCGGGGATAATAAGGCTGACGGTGAATCCCTCTCCCGGAGCGCTTTCTGTTTTCAGCGTACCTCCTACACTATGTATGCGCTCCCTCATAATGGACAGTCCGGAACCGGAGCCTGTCGCATCAGCTCCGAAGCCATTATCGGTAAAGGCAAAACGCAGCTGGCCGTTTTGCTCGCCGATCAGGATATCAGCCTCAGTTGCGCGCCCGTGCTTGATCGCATTAGTGGCGCACTCCTTGACCACGGAGAGCAGGATACCGGCCTGAAGCGGCGGCAGGGTGATTTCAGATTCCATGATGATATGAATGTCAAGTCCGGTATCGGAACGGATCTCCCGCAGCAGCTGCTTTAGGGCCGATGCGAAATCTGTTTCGTTTCCCGCACGGACCACCTTGACGGAAGCACGCAGCTCCGAAAGGCCGCGCCGTACCTGTTCGATACCTTTATTCAGTTTTTGCTCTGCCAGCGGATCCGATACAAGACTCTGAGCAGATTCCAATGCCAATACAGCTGCTGTCAAGGTGTGGCCGACCGTATCGTGCATTTCGGCAGCGATGCGGTTTCGTTCTTCGACTATGGCCATACTCTTCAGTTTTTCGGATTGTTCATTGACAGTTCGGAGAGCAGACTCCAATCTGACACTTGTGATCATCTGCTTTTTTAGTGTATAGAACGCAAGCAGGGCAAGAAGAACTACAATTGTGTTGACAAAAAAATACCGGACAAGATCGCCCGTTTCACCGCTTCGGGACAGAAATTTCGTCCTTGCAGTATTGCCCAACAGATAAGCGCCCATGGCACCGATCCCGTATACCTTCGATCGGGACAGCGGTGCATGGTTGATTGCGCTGAAGCCCGCAATAATGGAGAGGAATAAGTTGTCCCCGGAAGCATCCAGATATTGAATGGGTATGCATAGGGTCAGCTGCAGTATCGGCAAAAGAGGTTCGGCCTTTAGCCGTTTTTTCCCGGGAAGCAGATTATACAGGAGCAAAATGAGTAAAGAGATTGTCAGCAGCCACAGCAAAGGCGTGTAAACCGGGGTTCCGGAATTCTCCGCAAGCATATGCAGCCCCATCACTTGATAGGCAATAAGAAGAAGCAGGAAAATACCCTTGTTTGTAAGGTGGTTAGCCCTTTCCGCATCATCCTCGGCGGTCTCTCCGGGCAGTACTTTTTCGGCACGGAGCAGGTGATAGGCTATGGCTGCTATGCCGAGAACAGCAACGGATAAGATATACATAGCGCGATGCAGCGGTTTCATGTTATCGTCTTTCAAACACGCCGCAATAAACAGGATCTGCATCAGCAGCTGAAGCAGCAACCCCGGAAGCAAAAACGGAATGAACTCTCTTATTTCCATATCCCGGCAACGCCTTTCCAACGCATTGCGGTATTTGATCCCGCAAATCACTACAGCAACAACCATTCCGTCGGCGAGGGACTCTGCCGGCAATAAATACCCGGTCTTTGTGCACTGATCTGTAATCGATTCTCAATTCCGGAATATCTTACTCGCAGCGTCAGGCAATTCTCGAAAATCGTTCGCACGGCCTGAAAGTCTAAGCCTGTTAGGTCACACCGGCTGCAGCCGATCTCTGTTTTCGGATCGCCGATTATGCAGGCACCGGTGCCCCTGGCCAAATACAAAAGCCCCTTAGGAGCGGTGTGCGCCATATTAGTTTTTTATGCAACAGGATGTATATGGAAAGAATATCATACTGATTATGCAAATTCAACGAATGACACCGAAATCGCATAGTAAAGCCTGCAACAATTGAATACTGCACGTTTGAAGTGAAACGGCGCCCACGGCAGCGCGGTTGATATTGTTGAATAAAGCCCGAATGACAGGAAAAGTTCGATAAAAGATCGTTTCCGTTTCAAAACCGGGCATTCATGGGGCAATATCAAATGTCTGTAACTATGTCCGAGATGCTCAGTTCGTCAGCCGAAACATTGCAGGGAAGGCAGAGCACCCTCACGCCCGCATCCGCTGCCGCTGCCAACGCGGTGCCGAACTCCGGGTGTGTTTTCACATTGGGCAGCACCTTTCGTACACCTGGTATTGCGATGACGAACGCGATATAACACTCATATCCGTCTCTTGCCGCGCCCGCGAGTTCGTATAAATGCTTTACTCCCCGCTCGGTCGGGGCATCGGGAAAGTATCCTATGCCGTCTGTTTCAAGAGTGCAGCCTTTGACCTCGATTAAAATCTTTCGTGAAGCGCACTCCAGATAGAAATCTACGCGGAATCTCCCGTAAGTGTATTCCGGCTTCAGTAATGTGATGTTTTTAAAAAGTGCCGGTGAATCGTTCAGCCATTCTTTTACTACCTTATTTGGCGCCTGGCTGTCAATATTGACCCAGCCGAGACCGTTCTTGTAAGCGGCCACAAGATCATACTGCGTTTTCCTGCGTGGATTACCTGTTTTCACAAGTATTACTTCGCTGCCGGGCAGCAGCAGTTCTTTGCAGCGCCCGGTGTTTTTAACATGTACTGTTTCAACCCTGCCGTCAAGCCCGACATACGCAACAAAGCGATTGGGGCGAGCTATGAATCTGGCATGTGATATGTTTTTATATTTCATCTTTGTTTACCGAATATATGTAACAAATCGCGCCTCGGCCTTTATCCAGTTCGGATTCGGGACAGTCGTCAAGCCGCGGACTCCCTGACTCGGGCACCGGAGGGATATTACCCTCAGCTTCTTAAGATTTTTTCCATAGGCTTGCCTTTTGCCAGCTCATCGACAAGTTTGTCAAGCCAACGGATCTTCTGCATTAGCGGGTCCTCAATATTTTCCACTCGAACGCCGCACACAACCCCCGTGATCTTCCGGGCATTTTGATTGATTTGCGGAGCTTCGGCAAAGAACGTCTCGATATCGACCTCTTTTTCGATCTGCACATGCAGATCACGCTCGTCGTAGCCTGTCAACCAGCATATAACCGCATCCACTTCCTCTTTTGCACGCCCTTTTTTCCCGGCTTTTTGTACGTACATGGGATAGACTTTTGAAAAAGCAGTTTTGAAGATCCTCGTATTCACGGCCATTTTCATCCCTCACTCTGTTATTCAGCAATAAACGCCGCGCTTGATGCGGGCGGAGTCTACCGTACTGCTCTGATAACGCATGTCGCGCTCCAGTTCTTCAGTATTTCAACCGAAGAGAAACCTGCCGATAAGAGGCATTCAGACTCGTGTTCGACCGTCAGCGGAGTGTCGTAATGATAATATTCGTCGGTTTCGATACTTTGTTCTGCCTTCAGGCGGTGCAGTTCTTTCCTGTAAAATGCTTCTTCTTCGTCGGAAGGAGCGAAATAATCCGTAAGAACAAAAAAACCGCCCGGTTTGAGGGATCTTCGCAGTTTTTCATAGAGCGGTCTTTTTTCGTCGGCTGTGAAGTGGTGCAGCGATTCCACCGATACAGCCGCGTCGAATTGCTCAACACCGAAAGGAACATCGAAATATGAACCGAGAATGAGTACCAGTTCTTTGTCAAAGAACTTTTCCCGAAGCCTGTTGAGCATTCCGGGCGCCAGATCGATCCCGGTGACTTTTGCGGACGGATTCAGGCGAAAGTATTCGTCCAGTTCCAATCCGGTCCCGCATCCGAGGTCCAGGATACTGCAGCCGGGATGCGCGGGGAGGCATAGGGCGGTGTATTCATAGAATTCGTGCGCCGATTCTATGCAATTCAACTGATGCTCTTCATATTCGTCCAGTCGTTTGTCAAAGAATTCGCCCATTTTTTCCAGCATAATATCACACCTGTTGATCCGTTTTGCATCCATCGGGATCGATTATATCAATAATCTCAATTCAATGCCGGACCTGCAAAGAACATTGTATCATACGAAATAATTCAAAAGCAGAAGCATCGCCAGGAAAATCAGATTGAGCAAGGTAAATACTCCAAGATAAGCTCCGATTCGCTTATCCGCCGCTTTGCCGTAATACTTGAATGAGATCAGGCTTGCCATGGAGGCGATGATTGTTCCCAGGCCTCCCAGATTGGTGCCGATGATCAGCTGCGGTATATTGTCGGTAAATCCCGAAAGGAGTATTGCCGCGGGAACGTTGCTGATGACCTGACTTGCAAGCACGGATGTGAGGATCTCGTTGTCGCGGATGACGCCGCGCAGCCATTCGTTGATCTCCGGAATACGCTTCATATTGCCGATAAACACAAACAAAAACATAAAGGTCAGCAAGAGGGCATAGTCGGGATCCCGCAGCACCCGCTTGTCCATCAGAATGACTGCCGTCAGGATCACCGCCCCGACCACATATACCGGGATCGCTCCGGCCACGCTTATCAGGGCAAGCAAAAACATCAGAATATATGCGGCCGTTTTCCGTTTGTCGGGCGCTGTCAGAGCGCGGTTCGGATAAACTTTTACGGTAACGGCTTTCCTGCCTTTCAACATCACGCAGGCAGCTGTCAGCCCGACAAACGAGAGCAGCGTGTACGGCAGCATCAATGAAATAAAACCGTTCATACCCATGCCGCTCCTGGAGAACAGATACAGATTCTGCGGGTTACCGATCGGTGTAAACATACTGCCCAGATTAGCCCCAATGGTCTGCAGGACAATGACCCGGATCAGATAATTCTCAAGACATGCAATTGACAGCACGTCTATAGCAAACGGCACAAAGACTATGAGCGCAACGTCATTTGTGATGAACATACTGAATCCGAAACACAGCATCACAAGTACTAGCGCTAAACTTCGCACGCTGCTCGTCCGTTCCAGCATCCATCTTCCTATCCCGGAAAATATGCCGAGGCTTCGAAGGCCGGCCATAACGATCATCAAACTGAGCAGGATCGTCAATGTGTGAAAGTCAATATAGCTTAAATATCCGTTGTCAGGCGGTACGAACGCAGCGGATGCAAGCGCCAGCAGTAAAGATATAAACAGGACCGTTTCTTTTTTTATGTAATTCAGAATGGTTTTTATGGTGTCATTACTCCTGATCGGCGGCACAAAAAAGGTAAATGGGTTTTTTATTGACGGTCACTCCTCCGCGTGTGAGAATTCGAGTAAATCGCTGCCTGAAGAAGTAATGACGGGATACCTTTGCATGCGATAATTATCGCGCCGCATTCGGTATTTCATTTATTTTTGGTTATATCTGGTCAGAAATTGTCTGGTTCTTTCTTCTTTCGGGTTTCCGAACACTTCCTGAGGCGAGCCCCGCTCGACAATAACGCCCTCATCCATAAATATGACCCTGTCCGCCACATCACGCGCAAAGTCCATTTCATGGGTAACGATGATCATTGTCGTATTGCGCTCCGCCAGCTCCCTGATGACCTTCAGCACTTCCCCTGTCAGTTCGGGGTCTAATGCGGATGTAGGTTCGTCAAAGCAAAGAATGTCCGGCTCAAGCGCAAGGGCGCGGGCGATCGCCACCCGCTGCTGTTGTCCGCCGGATATCATGTGGGGATAATAATCCAGCTTATCCGACAGGCCGACCTGGGAAAGAAGGGCTCTTGCTCTATCCTGAATCTCCACTTGAATCGCTTTTTTCCGCTGCTTATAATCCGGGCGCTTATTCGCCAACAGTTCCAAAGCCAAAGTAACGTTTTTCAGGACAGTGTATTGGGGGAACAGGTTAAAATTCTGAAAAACCAGTCCGAAATGCAGGCGCTTTTCCCGCACTTCGTTTTCCCGCTGTGTAGAGGGATCCGCTGCGTCAAAAATCACTTCACTATTAACGATAATGCGCCCTTTGTCAGGTCGCTCCAGAAAGTTGAGGCAGCGCAGCAATGTAGTCTTTCCGCTTCCGGAGGAACCGATTATCGCGATGGTTTCTCCTTTCTCCAAAGAAAAACTGATATTCTGCAATACCTGCAGAAGCCCGAAACGTTTCTCAATATCTTTAACCTCTAAGATCGGCACTTTGCTGCCCCCTTTCTATACACGGAAATAACCCAGTTTCTTCTCGACCCAGCCAAGCAGCAGGGTCAGAACCCCGACAAATACCAAAAAATAGATGCCGGTGGCAAACAGTGGCCAGATAAGTCCTTTGTTGGTGTATTCACCGGCCATCATAATGATCTCTTTATTTGAGATGATGCGGGCAAGAGCCGTATCTTTCACCAATGTGATAACTTCGTTGCCGACGGGGGGAATAATGCGCTTTATTACCTGCAGCAATATTATTCTGAAAAAGATCTGCATTTTAGTCATGCCCAGGACCTGCCCCGCTTCATATTGGCCTTGCGGTATGCTCTCGATCCCGCCTCTGAATATTTCCGAAAAATAACAGGCATAGTTGATGATAAAGGCCACGGTGGCAGCAACGAATCGCCCGGAAATGCCGCTGGGCCATGAAAAGGCCATGCTCAGCAAGCCCGGACCGTAATATATTATTATCAGCTGCAGCATCAAGGGCGTTCCCCGGATCACCCACACAAATGTCCGTACCAGCCATCGTATCGGTTGAAATCGGCTCATGGAACCGAATGCGATCACCAGGCCCAGAGGGAGTGAGAACGCAAGGGTCAATGCAAACAGCCTGCAATTGAGCAAAAAACTCTCGGTCAGGCGACTAATAATCACAGAAACATCGTTCATATCAGTAATACCTCAAAATACAGGCGACGGGACAGAGGTTTTCCTCTGCCCCCGACATCCCTGTAAATGTGCGAAAGAATTATTCGGCAAGTTCAAGTCCGTACTTTTCGGCCAACCCGGTCATTGTGCCGTTTGAAACAAGTTCGGCAAAAATCTTGTTCACTTCCGCGCATATGTCGGATCCCTTGCGGAAGGCGACCCCATAGTCTTCTTCGGCCAGGTAATCTACAATTTCGATATCCTCATAGCTTGTGCCTTCACCGGTCATGGTCTTCGCCAGGGTCAGGTCCAGCACGGCCGCGTCGGCTGTTCCGGCTTTCAACTCCAGAAGGCAATCGGTTTGAAGTGTCTTTGCAACAAAATTCGCCTGTTTCAGATTATCATCCGCCAATATCGTATCCTCACCGGCAGAACCCTGTTCGGCAACTACTGTTTTGCCTATCAAGGACGCTGTGCCGTCATAAGCGGAGCCTTTTTTCATCAGAACTACCTGGGCATTCTTTACGTAAGGAACGGTGATTTCCATTGTTTGCTTGCGTTTTGAATCGATAGTCAGGCCGTTCCAGATGCAGTCAATGGATTTGGCGTTCAGCTCAACTTCCTTGGTCTCCCAGTCGATCTCGACAAATTCAGGTTCAACGCCGAGTTTCTCGCAGACGATCTTCGCGAGCTCGGTGTCAAAACCTGTAAAATTCCCGGCTTCATCGAAATAATTCATCGGCGCGTAATTGGTATAGCCTATAACCATCTTACCGTTTTTCTTAACGTAGTCCAGATCGGTTGCTTCTTTTTTCGCACTGCAGGCGGCTAACGAAAAAACCATGATCAAAGCCAAAAGCGACGCGAATAATCTGCTCAGTTCGTTTCTTTTCATTTTTTTTAATCCAATTATTTACGTTCGGGATTGAACCTCTTTCTTTACAATACAAGCAGGCAGACGGAGCACTCAGTGCCGCCGAGTGTTTCCCAAAGCTTTGTTTTGTTTTGTAGCGCAGCGTTCTATATGTGCAAATCCTTTTTAGAAAAAATCAGTATTGCAGTTGAGAATAGTACGATGGCTCCTGCGAAAAGGGCAAGCATTCCCCGGATTGCAAATGTTTCTCCCGAAATGATTCCGTCCGAATCAAACAGTGTGAAGAATGTTGCGTATTTTATTTTTTCCAGGTCTTTTCCCGCGTTCGCCATCATCTGCAGAATGAATCCCAGCGCCGGAATACCGGCGCCCACACCGACGGCATATTTGCTGTCGGTGAAAACACAGGAGCATAAGAAACAGATACCGCCTATAAAAAGCTGCAGGCACAGTGTGCCAACATTGAGCAGAATGAAACTTTTTATATCAAGCTCTCCGGGGAACGATATTTCACAATTGACGATCCCCAATAAGGTCGCATAGGTAATCAGGGCGAACAGCCCGGTGACCAACACTTTAATTTGGGTAAAAGCAACCGCTTCGCGCTTTACGGGGGCGGCTAACAGAAATGTCATAGATCCGCGGTCTATGTGACGTACGATTAGTTTGTTCGCACTGAGAATACAAAAAAGCATAGGAAATACAAGCATGATAAATCCGTAAAGATAAGCCTCCAAAAAGCTGACAAGCTCAGCGGACTCAGGATTCATACCCACTATGGCCATGAGTTCCGGCATGGCTTTGGCAAACTCATTCAGCGCACTTCCCAATGCCGGGTCAAACATGGAGATGATAACGGAGAAATACATCGTGATCACTGCGGCGAAAATTATAAGCATTTTCCAGCTTCCGCGGATGCCGCGTTTATATAAAGGCCAATTGATCATGATCTGCCGCTACCCCCGTAATACTGCAGAAATATCTCTTCAAGGTTTTGATTAGGGGCGGCGATATTTACCACGGGGTATCGGTTCATAACAGATATGAGATCTTTAATATTGTTCTGCACAATCACCGTCACCTGGTTATGTGAAACCTCGAAGACGCGCAGCCCTTCGCCGGCAAATGCAGCGGCTGCATCATCATTTTCCAGTGTTACGACATATTTTCTCGACAGTGCCGCCTTCAGCGTCTCCACATCATCCATCGCTTCAAGCCTGCCGTTTTTTATAATGGCTACGCGGTCACAGGTGCGCTCCACTTCTTCAAACATATGAGACGACATCAGGATCGTTTTACCTCTTGCTTTCTCTTCCAGCACCAGATCTATGAATCTGCTTTGCATCAGCGGATCAAGACCGCTTGTAGGTTCGTCAAGGATCAATACTTCCGGGTCGTGCATGAAAGCCGTCACAATGCCGACCTTTTGCTTCATACCTTTGCTCATTTTCCTGAGTTTGCTCCGCGGATCCAGTTCGAAACGATCCAGTAACTCTTTGGTGCGCCCGTTTGAGTCGGCCTTACGGTACTTCGCCATAAAGGACAAGAATTCTGTTCCGGTCATATCATCAAAAAACACCATTTCTCCGGGTATATAGCCAAGCGTTTTCTGGATATCGACACGGTTTTTCCAGCAATCTTTCCCATCAATGGTGCAGTATCCGCTTTCGGGCTTCAGAAACCCCATTAAGTGACGAATCGTCGTAGTTTTGCCTGCGCCATTTGGCCCGAGGAAGCCAAACACCTCGCCTTGATCGATCGCAAAGGATAAATCGAACACCCCGCGCCCACTGCCGTAATCTCTGGTCAGGCCTTGTATTTCACATACGCTCATATTAAGCTCCTGTCTTCTGGCTGTTGTTATTCAAATATATCGCCGACGTTATCCTCGCTGTCTGTGATTAATTCCGGCAGACTTCGTTTCTCTCAAAACGATCGACCTGACCGCTTCGAAAAAACCCTGTTTTATGGACTTGCTTTCGAGAATAAAAACCTTGTTTTTGCTCAATTGGCCTCATAGTGAGCATTTGCTATTCCCGAAAGAAATCTCACAGTGTCTACCGTTGCATTTTCGCTGTTGATAACGGCTGCGATTTCTTCTGCCCGTCTTGATACAGCCGGATCGTCCATTTCGGTAAACGCCTTGGCGAGCGCTGCCGCAGTGACGTCCTTTTCACGCATTGGCTTCAGGCTGTACCCAAGCCGGTACAGGCGCTCTGCCCAAAACGGCTGATCTACCGAAAACGGAAGGATCATTTGTGGTCTGCCGGCTCGAAGCGCCGCTGCCATCGTACCGATACCGCCGTGATGAATGACTCCCTTAACGCGCGGAAACAGTGCAGAATGGGGCGCGGCATTTACGGTACAGATCAGATCGTCACTGTCACACTTTATTCCGCTGTTTCCGGTCAAAAAGACAGCACGGTTTCCGGTTGATCCGAGTGCGGCCCGGAGCTTTTCGAGAAACCCGGCCGGCCGGGCAAGCGGCATGCTGCTGAAGGTAACGGCGACCGGCGGTTTTCCATCAGAAAGGAATCGTTCGACTTCTTCAGGGAGCAATTCACCTTCGCTGTCGGGAAAGAAGAACCCCGGTATAAAAACATGTCCGTCCCAGCTGTTCACTTCCGGGAAAAGAGCCTTGCTCAGAGGATATACCGTCGGAATTTCATTTCTGCCGTCTGTGTAAGTATAGACGCCTGCTTTGCGTTTCGGCTGCTGCAGCACCTTTTCCCGGAAATCGTTGATCAGATTTATCTGCGATCTTTCTGCCATTTCATTGACGCGATATGTAGCTTTGTTCAGTCGTTTGCCAAAGTTTTTTGTCGTGACGGCAGGATTGGCAAACTCGCTCACAGGATATGTAACAGGTACCGGCGGCATGCTGACGCATGGGATTCCAAGTTTTAAAGCAATGTCTACCGTGCCTAAAGCCTTTGGATGGTATACGATCACATCGACATTTTTCGCTGCTTCGAAGAATTCCTCCAGTGTCTTTCGGTACGCCGGATTGATAACCTCTTTGTAGTAGCGAAGTGCCAGTTTCAGGTTCCTGATCGGATGCTCAAGAATTGCCTTTCCCTCAGGTGAGGCAGCGATAGCCATCAGATCAGATGTTGTGGGGACAAAATCAATGCCGCCGGATTCAACAAGCCCGCGAGAACTCTCACCAAAACAGATCACTGCTCCGTGGCCTTCTTTGATTAGTTCCCTGCCCAGGGCAATATATGGCTGAACATCACCACGGGTACCCAAAGTAAAAAAACAGACTTTCATTTCGCTGCATCTCCTGAATTCCGGTTTTATATCCTGCGTTTCGTGTGCTAAAGTTCTGGTTTTATCAGTATGTCCCGATGCTCGAGCGGCACTTTTCGGCTGTTCCGTATTGTTTGCTCAAAATGCATAGATCCTTTGGCACGGCGACCACATGATACACAGCCGCGCGTATCACTGCGCCGCCATACCCGCAATCTGTATTCATGAGCTCCCGCATCCGGCCAAAATATCGCAAATATGATGTTATCTGATTTATATGGGTTTTATTAGTTTTTCGTATTTATTGCCGTCTTTTTTACATCCGGATCTTGCCTGCTGTATACGCGATTCGTTCCATTCGGAGCGGCTGATCGCATACACCATATTGATTTCACCGGAGTCGTCTTTGAACTCATCGACCGGACGGCACCCATAGGCTATAGCTGTTTTATATGATGGTACGTTCGTGTGTTTCATATAGGAATAAATGATGTTAAAAGGGGTATTTAAAAAAGCCCAGTCCCTTACCGCTCTTGCAGCCTCACCGGCATATCCTCTCCGCTGGCAGTCTTTACGAATGTGATATCCTATTTCCGGCTTTATCTGTCCGTTAATTATCTGCAGTGTAAGACCGCAATCTCCGATCGGCTCATCGGTATCTTTCAAAACCACAGCCCATAGACCGAAGCCGAAAACCTTGTATCTCTCAATATTCTTTCTTATCCATCCTCTGACCCTGTCCTCGTCAAACCTGTATGGATAGTGATTCATTATATCCGGGTCTGCAAAGACGGCATATAATGCATCAAAATCATTTTCCGTCATCTCACGCAGAATCAATCTGTCTGTTTCTATTACCATATCCGGACTCCTCAGCTATCATCCGACACTACCGCACAACCCGGGGACAATCCTGAAAATATCTGATCCCATGACTCAAAATATAAAAAACAATTATCCATTTTTCGGCGGATCGAAAAACCATCCGGCAGATGCGTGAGACGGTTCTGCGTGTCTATACCTTCATCAGACCGCGGAAGCCTCTGACGGCATAATAGGATCCCGCACCGTTATGGTATACAAAGACCGTTCCATAACGCCGTTCGCAGAAAAGAGCTCCGCCGAGTTCTCTTATCGGAGACGGAGTCTTCACCCAGCTTGATGTTTTTTGGTCGAACTTCCCCAGTGTCTGTAACTCCCGGTACTGTTCTTCCGACAATAGTTCGATCCCCATGAAAGCCGCCATGTCGATCGCGCTGTTCTCCGGCTTATGCTCTCTTCTTGATTCGAGCCCCTCGCGGTCATAGCAGATGCTTCTGCGGCCTTTTGGGCTTTCCGCCGAGCAATCACAAAAAACATATGCGCCCGATTCCCCGTCATAACCAATAACATCCGGTTCGCCGCCAGTCAGCTCCATTTCGTTGAGGGACCACAGCTTTTCGGGGTTCGACTCTAATCGGGCCTGTACATTATCCCACAAAATATCGGGATGACGGCCACGGTTTTTCTCAAAACGATCTTTCAGGATCCCGAGAAGAGTTTCACGATGACCGATCGGCAGGTCTTTTATCCCGTTTTCCATTTTCAAGCCCCGTTGTAGTTATAAGATGTGACAGATGACAATATATCAGTCGATATTCTTTACAATAAATAAAAGTCTTTCTTTTATTTAATACCACGATTTATAAATATACAAGCGAAAAAGCCTGAAAATCTGCGGATTCACAGGCTTTTTCGCTTGCCGGAACTATTATATTCGGCATGTTATGGGATCGGGCCCGGTTGCTCTGTCTCCGGAACAGCTTCGCGCCGTTTTCCGGTCCCTGGTCCCGATGATCGATTACTGTCAGAATCCCAGGAAAACCGTTCTGTCGATGATCTCCTGCTGCCCCATCGGATTCAGATCGGTAAAGAATGCGCTGTACGTAGCCACCCTGACAAGCAGATCTCTGTAGTTTTCCGGATGCTTCTGCGCATCAAGGAGCATCTCATTGCTGATGATGTTGAACTGGATGAGGTCGCCGCCGGTCTCCGCAAAGGTTCGCAGGAAATTCACGAAGTTCATCATCTTCGCGTGACTGTTTGTGCTGCTCGGGTCGAACTTCATGTTCAGCACGTTGCCCCCGGGGCTCTTGATCAGGTTGAGCTTGGTAACGGAACGGGCGGATGATGTCGCTCCGCTGGTGTTGCGTCCCTGGTAGGGAGAGATGCCGCCTTCGCCCAGAGCCTCTCCGGCCTTTCTGCCGTCCGGCAGCGCACCTGTTTTCATACCGAAGATGATATTATACTGCACGGTTCCCGCTGCCATGGTATATCTGCGCCCCGCATGGCCTCTGTGTTTTGCAAGCTCGTCAGACAGATTGACAATCACATCGTTGACGATGTTGTCAACATAGTCGATGTCATTGCCGTATTTCGGAGCTGACTTTAAAACCTGCAGGACTTCTTCTTCGCCCTCAAAGTTTTTGTCCAGAGCGTTGATCAACTGCTCCATAGAGATTCTTTTGTCGTCAAAGACAGCCTTTTTTACCGCAGCAAGTGAGTCGCCGACATTCGCCACGCCTGTCACCCAGAGGCCTATGGTGGCATACGGTCCTGTTCCGCCGTCAAGTATGTCCAGACCTCTTTCCAGGCAGCCTTCAAAAAGCAGCGACAGCAGAGGCGAGGGGAGCTGAGTCGCCCAGAGCCGCTGGTAATAGTTCGGCCCGATCAGGCATTTTGGCAGAACGGTTTCCACTTGTTTTTTATATGCACTCCAAAGGTCCTCATAGGTTTTGAAATTCCGCGGATCTCCCGTAGGCGCGCCTATTTTTTTGCCGTCAAGCCTGGATACTCCGTTGTTAAGTGCCAGTTCCAGCATCATGGGCAGGTTATGGGCGTCCATGCCCGGGTCGTGGCATTTTCCGGGTATCGTGTGTATGAAGCAGCCTGTTGAAGCGTACTCGCGCACCATTTCGTAACTTCTGCCCAGACTCATTTGCTGCATAAAAACGGTTTCGTCACAAAGGAACTTGATCTTTCCCCGGACGGAGGTCGCAAGCTGGCATGCCCTGTATACGAACGCGTCGGACATGGAATGATGTATCCGGACCGCGATGTCCTCGTACAAACACACATCCTCTTCAGCTTCCAGGAACAGGATCGAGAGCTCCTCGGCGTCCTGCGTTCCGTCACGGGATGCGCCGCCGATCGTCACGCCGGACAGAGTCCCCAGGTTGCCTCCCTTTCCTTCCGTTATGGGGAAGGGATTGAGAAGTTCGTTCAGTTTAAGGTAGAACAGGGAGATCAGTTCTCTGGTTTTTTCTTTCGTAATTTCCCCGCTGTCGATGTCTTTTCGGTAATACGGATAAAGATATTGATCCATGCGTCCGAAGCCGAGTCCGGGTCCCCAACCTTCCAGCATGACGGCCACATACGATATCCATACCGACTGAAGCGCTTCGTAGAAGGTTTCCGCAGGATTCGCGGGAACCTTGTTGCATATGTACGCGATTTTCTCGAGCTCGGCTTTCCTTTCGGGATCCTTTTCGGCCTTTGCCATATCGGCGGCCCGGTCGGACAGCCGCCGGGCCCAGCATATTACGGCGTTAAGGGAGATCTTCATAGCATTGAGGTATATGATCTTCTGGAAGTCGTCAAGTATTGTGACGTCGAGTTGGTTTAGTTTCTCGTCGACCTCGGCGATCAGACCGACGATACCTTTTTTCAATATGCGTTCAAAGTCGGGGCAGCAGTGCGCGAAGTAATATCCGGCATTAGGGTTGCCGGCACCCTGCAGCCACGACAGGCCCTCAAGGTCCTTGTATTCGTCGGGAAGCACGGAGAGCCACTTGTCGCGCAGGGATCTTCCGTCCCAGTACTTGAGGAGTTCCCGGAATTCGGCCTTTTCGGCTTCGGTGAGGAAGCCGTTATCCTCATCGGGATCACCCGGGGGGCCGAACATGACCTCCGTATACCACTTCCACGCGATCTCCGGCAGGATAGGCGCCGCGATACGCTTTGACGTCGGGTTGCCGACGATCAGTTCCCCGTCGTGGATGACAACTACCTTTTCCCTAAGAACCTTCTCAAAAGCTTTTGCTCTTCTCATTACCGGGGGATCGCTCTCCGTGCTCTTATACGATTCCGTGTAGAGCCTTGCCCTCTCGATGCAGAGTTTTGGATTTATCCTTATTTCACTTCTGATCTTGCTTATTCGTTCTTTCGGTGTCATATAGATCTCCTTCCGTTCAAAAGATAAGTGCGGTTATTACAGGTTGAACTCCCCCGCGTCTGCCACAGCTGCTTATTTGCCGTAGTTGATGCGCGACTGTTTATAGAGTTCCTCTCTGAAAGCTGGAGTAAGAAGGGGAATAGCGGAGATGTTGAGGTATGACGGTTTTTGGGGATGACAGAATTCGTCTGCGTACGCCCTCGCTATTTCCCGCTGCTTCTCCTCCGGTGTGGTCTTCGGGTCGAATTCCTCCGGCATCACGGCAATTATGAGTTTATCGCCGTACAGCTCAAAAATCTTCCGTGTGTCGTTCATCGGCTGCGGTGTCCAGCAGTCCCAGCCTGCCGCGATCATGTTGGGGACTTGCCTGAGGAGCTGCCCGCAGCTATGCAGCTCGCATGACTTGCCTTTCGAGTGGATGAAGTCTGTCACTCTTTTCATATACGGGACGATCATTTCTTCGGCGACAGCGGGGGAGAAGAAAGTTTCCCTCTGTGAACCCCAGTCGTCGTGTATATTGAACCCGTCGATCTTGGGAAAGTACGTAATGAACTTGTCGAAGATCCTTATGTATAGATCAGTCAGCCTGTCAAAGAGCTCCTTGACAGCGCCCGTCTGGTCCTCGTCCACCAACGCCAGAATTGCGCCTTCAAAACCCATAAAAGATATCAGCCGCTCGAACCATCCGTTCATAAACCAGACGTTGACATATTTGTCGCAATCGATGAATGTGTCATTGTTCTCTTGTGCGGAGCCCTTCCAGTCCCATGAGCCTATGTCCGGCCATACGATCTTATCGCGCCACTCATTAGCGTCATCCAGGAGCGGGTTGCCCGGTCGCACCATGGAACCGCCTGCCTGCGGGACGAATTCCCACTCGATGCCGAACATATCCTTTCCGCCGCCGCATTTCATGGGATTAAACGGGCTTGCCTCGATCACGAATGCGCGTGCGATATTATCCGGTATGATTTTCGGAGCGAATAAGCGTATTTCAAAATTCGTGATCTGCCAAACGGGCCTGCGGGCAAGCATAGCCGCGTACGCTTCCTTCGGAGATACAGGAAAATCGTATATCGGAGTCTTTGCCCCTCCAAAACTTGAAGGGATCTCCGCGACTACCTTAAGCTCGGACAGATCGAAGGCCGGTACGGACATATTATCACCAGGCATATCAATAACTGTGGTAGGAGGGCTTTAAGTCTGCGTACTCAGCAACGAGCGCGTCCCAGTTTGCGGGCAGGTCTATCTTTGCACAGGCCGGACCTCCGTGCTCTCCGCCGCCCGCCAGTGTGATACAGGTGGCGCCTTGGGTATACCCCGCAACGACGATGAACATGTGGTCTGTCGTCCAGAACTTCCTGACGCTGTTCTGCTTGTCGAAGGGCAGAACAACGCCCTTGGGCAGATGGTTGCTGCCTATCAGCCAGCGATAGGCCACTTCTGACGCGGGCTGCCTGCAGTACTCCTT
>Ga0123335_1003967_pt1 | contig 19816 bp, 29 predicted proteins | sample BiotimSIPDNA_2_FD_89707 | JGI IMG/M metagenome (GOLD analysis project Ga0123335, IMG submission 89707) | Anaerobic biogas reactor microbial communites from Washington, USA - Biogas_R2 time_0 SIP DNA | ecosystem: Engineered > Bioreactor > Anaerobic > Unclassified | place: Washington, USA...
CAACCGGCCAAGGTCTAGGACAACCCACCTCGTTTGTCATCAGCGGTGCTTACATTACTAGATTCAGCTACGAAGTGTCTGAGACCAATACAATCTGGGTAGACGAAGAAGACGTGGAACCTGGGAACTTGGGGACTGTGGCTTATTGGGGCACGGCCGCTCAAACCATTCCCTTGGGTCAGGTGGTGGAGGGAAGCACCACAAACGATAGCCCGTGGTCTTATCCGCAGTATGCTTTGACGGCTGATGCCTCGCAGTACGCTTATTCAAATCTATCAAGCGTGAACGTCAGTGAGTTCCTCGTAGTAAAGGATTTTGATCTGGCCTTTCCTGAACACACGAAAATCCATGGAATCAGAGTCATTATCGGAAACCGGTATGCGACGGAATCCGTCGTGCGAGATTTGCATTTGTACCTTGTCCAGGGCAACAGCGTTATTTCCGATAATCTCGCCAAAACAGATCAGGATTGGGAGTTGACGCCCACCTCTGTGACATATGGATCGACCGGGTTCGATGGTGGCGTCCAGTTTCGAGACGTGTCGTTGAACCCGTGGAAGGTGGAAGAAGTTAATGATCCAGAATTCGGAATAGCATTGGCAGTTTGGGCTCCGCCACCTGACCCGCTCCCAGACCCTCTTCCCGAACCTGTTGCGAAAGTAGATGGAATTGCCATCGAATTTACGATTGAGGTTTGGGGTCGAGTTCAAACAACTGTCAGTCACGTCCAACTTATTGGCTCGGCGGATGCTTATCCCGATCCGTACCAGTCGATGGGTGGTATAGCTGGTGGTGGATTTGCTGTTGTTAAACCGTATTGGGTTACCATGGAAGGCGGCGTACTCGCCGGTGGACAGTACGTTACTCGCAAGAACTACGCATATGAAGCCACCGGAGAGCTTGTTGTGGAAGGAGCCGGGTCTATTCTTCAAACGGATCTTTCACACATTGCCGCAGGAGGAGTGGAACTGGTTGGAGAAGCTCGATGTAGATCATCCAACCACGTGTGGGTTTCGGACGGCAATGCAATTTTTGTTCTGGGTGGTGCTGAAATTCAAGGAGCAGGGTTAGGCACGGCTGTGATTAACATCGGGGCTACTATTACGCTTCTGCAAATACAGGGAGTGTTTTCTGAAAAAGCGGTCGATTCAACGATTGAGTCTTTGGACGACGTGGTGTCAAGTTGTGGTTGTCTCTCGATCCCGCTTACCGTGGAGTTGTCGCATAATCTTGCGACCAACAACATACTGGCACAGTTCCTTGCGAGAAACGGGCTGTCGTTCCCAAACGCTTTGACTCTGCGTTACAACAAAAACAACACGTCCTGGCAGGCCAATCTGCATTACAAAGGTTGGTCTGCTGATGCCAACACGTCGGAGTGGTGGGATTTTGTTTTTGAGGTCCAATGCACCAATGAAATAGGCGGTGTTCACATTGGGCGGAACGTGTGGAAGCTGGCAGCCAGTATATTTAGAAGAACGTCGGCTCTAGAAGATTTCGACACGAGAATCATAGTTGGCGTTTTGCCTGAAGCGATTTGCGATACGAATGTAAATGAGTTGGAGTTCAGTGTCCAGTATGACACCCAGGATCGCACGGCTATTGTCACCCCGAGCAGTGCTACAGTTTACCAGACAACGCTCTATGATAACATCGGACTGTTCAAGAGTCGTTACTGGTACGACCATCCCGATCTGGTTCTAGCTGTCTCGCAATCTGGTACTGTGGAGACGCAAGAGCGGATCGATCTGCACAACGCAGTCACTCGTACCGATCAGGCTGTTCCAGTCCCGTCCTCTTAATTGAAAGCAGGTTTGTATGGACATTTGCACTTGGTGTCTGATTGTTTCTGTTATTAATCTGGTGGTGTTGCTTGCTCTTGCTGGATCGGTAGCGAAACTGATAAAATACTTGGGAGGGGAACAGGAAAACCCTCCGATCAGCCGGGAGAGTCAGAGACTCGATCTGTCTAGTGGGCAGCTAGTTGGGCCTGATTATCTGGACCAAAATGTACTGTCTGGCCGAACCGACCCGTACTCAGATGGTGTTCGACAGCGGCCTTCCGTGAGAAATTGGGATGGAGTTTCTCGGCCTGACGATGAGTGATCGTTGGAGAAGCAAGGATGCATATCGTCTACAAGTCTCTGCCGAGGCGAAGATTTGGCGTTGAACTGGAAGTTTCGAACAACGTTAACAAGCAATGGCTTGGTGACGTTCTTAAGCGGTACGAAGCATCGACTTCCGGCCGGGACGTTGTTATCACAAGTGGCCTAAAAGGTTGGGCGGAAACGAGGCAGAACACCTATTGGCACGTGAAATACGATTCGACATGTGGGCCGAAAGGCAAAGGGAAGGACAACGGCTGGGAGGTTGCTTCGTATATCGGCTGGGGTCGGCGGGACTTAACAAACATCTCACAGGCCGCAGGTTTGCTGGGTCTGTGCGGAGCCGAAGTCAATACAAATTGTGGTCTCCATATCCACGTGGATGCAGGTGATCTCAGCGCTACAGAAATGGGCGTCCTTTTGGCTCGTTGGCTTAAGTTTGAAGACATTTTGTTCGGAATTTGCGACCCGTCCCGCACCAATAACAAGTATTGCAGGCCACTTCGTCAACGATGGCAACTTCGATCTTGGAGGGGGTACGATCCGCTAGCCCCTGACGCCTTCTGTCGCAATATCGGTCCATCTGATCTCAGCACTCACGACAACGAGGATAAGAAAGTATCGCTTAACACCGTTGGTTGGACCACTGGTCAGATAGCTCAATCGTATTCGAGAAAAACGGTTGAGTTGCGGCTTCCGGAGTGTCGTCTAGAATTGCCGCATGTGTTGCATTGGACCAGCTTAATACTGAATTTTGTCGATTCGTGCAAAGGTCAGTCTGTTGGTCCAGACGATCTAGAACCGGCCAGATCTCTTCGGGAGGCGTTGGTTTGGCTAGGTTTTCAGGGAATGGGAGATGAGTTTTTTCTGTTTGAGAAAAAGCTTTTGGACACAAAACTGTGGTTGCTTAACAAAATAGCGGGGGTGGCCACAGGCCAAGCCAGGGAGGCCGCCGAACTGATTGAGTTTGTAAGCAAGATCTGATATATATCATTACGTTCAAACTACTTTAATACGAATTACTTTTTTCATAACGGAGACTACGATGACTACGTATCAGCAACAGCTAGTGGAACAGTATGTACCTTTGGCAAACAAATTGGCTTTCCAGAAAAAGAGAACGCTTCCAAGACACATTGATGTCGAAGATTTGAGATCGGCAGCGTACTTTGGGCTGGTAGAAGCGGCTTCACGCTACAATCCCGAACGGGGTGTAGCATTTTCAACCTTTGCTTATCCCAGAATTTCAGGGGCCATTCACGACTTCCTCCGCCAGGAGGGATACGGAAAGCGGGGCGAAATCTCGCACGTAATCAGTCTGAATGGAGAAGCGGACGGCGAAGGAGAATTGCAAGACTTGCTTCGGGCGAAACCCGAGAGAAATGATGAGGAGTTCTTGGAAGTTGTTTCCTTCGATTTAGGGGCGCAGGCCAAAGAAGTCCTTCGGCTGTATTTCATTGACGAACACTCGATGAAAGAGGTCGGCGAAAGGTTCGGAGTGAGCGAAAGCCGGGTAAGCCAATTGATCAAGCGGTACAAAAAGCGAATTCAGGGCCGGTGGTCCGAATCCGAACTGCGAGATCACCTTGCTGCTTGATTGGAGGACGCTCATGAAATTCTTGTTCGGTTTGATTGTGATTCTCTCGACTGCCTATGTACAGGCGGCTGAGCCCATTCGCAAAGTAACATTACCCTTGGAAGTCCGTCAGGAACTTTCCGGATCGTATGTTCCAGAGCAAATAGAGGGCAAAGTCTGGAACCGATGGACGAGCGAGAATTTTACGGTTCTTAGTCTTAACGACACTCACGCCCAGTACCTTCACCAACATCTTGAGTTGGTGAAGGTCTGGGTTTTTTCTCGTTGGGGGCTCTACGATCTCCCCTTCTCAGCAGAGTGCAAAATCATTGGTGTCGATGACCCAGACCTGTTTGAAAAGATGTTCCAGATTCGTCAAACGAAGGTGGAAATCCGCAAGGACGCCCAAGGGAAAATACAAGAGTCGGTTATTTTTTTGCTCATCAATGATTCTCCATCTCATATTGTTCCTGTCCCATTGACGGAAGTTTGTCTGGCTGAATTTGCCCAAACCTACAAACAGAACCTACCCTGGTGGACCTATCGAGGCATGGCTGTCCTGAATGGTTCTCTAGATCAAATCCGAGCTTCGCTGCACGACTTTGTTCCAGTTGTTCGAGAAAACAAGCCCGTGTATTTCTCGGAAAGTCTCTTTAGTATGACCAAAGTAGACTACGAAAAACTGGATGTTGCAACCCAGAGAGTGTATGACAATTCGGCTCTACTATTCTGTTTGCTCATCCGCAAAGAGTACGGCGAGAGCAAGTTCCATTGGTTTCTTAAGCAAACCTGTGATCAAGGAGGGAGTCATGCGATCAAGGAGACGCTGGGCTTTGAAAGCATCGAAGAATTTGATCGGACATTTCGGAGATACATGATTGACGTGATGCGAGACATCGATGAAGGCAAGGTTCCAGACAGCTATCTTCAGATTCGTGAAGGTGTCTAACTCTTTTTCATGCCTTTTCGCATCTTTCGCATGAAGAGTCCGCCTGTAGCCATGGGGTTGGCTCCGTTTTGCTGGCTGCGTGCCCCGGCTGTGCTCTTGAGTTTGTCGGCGAATGGCTGACCGTCCGAGGGGGCTCTTCCCTGGGTTTCCTTGGCCGGAACACCGTATCCCATCAAACCCTTATCTGTGCCGCTCTGCTCTTCAGAAATTTGCAGGAATTCTTTGAATCTCATGACACGGATATCTATTGCCAAGAACCTCCTTTTTATTATAATTGCGGTTTATGGACGACATTCAAGAAGCGTTAAGAAAACGGTATCCACGGCTTCATCCACTTCTGTTCCAAAGATCGGTGGAAAAAGCAAGGAGTCATGGTGAACTTTTTGACATTTTAGAAACGGTCCCAGATCAGTTCCCGCTTATCTGGGATGAAAAATTACGTCGTTGGGTAGTCACTGATGATTTGATGCAGGCCAAAACGGTCAGTGAGGTGAAACGAAAGGAGTAGATCATGTTGCAGTCTTTAGTCATGTTGTTTGCTTTGGGGCAATGCCCTGTCACAGAGGTTGTAGTTAAGCCGACCCTCTACATTGATTACAATCTTGCAGGAATGACCGAAGTGACTCGGTGCATGGCTGTAATCAAGTACACAGACGGCCGAAAGTGGCGAGTGCCTGTGATCAATGGATACGTGCCCTCGATTAATCATACCCGCTATGCTGATGGATCAGAGCGATACCATTTCGACTACAGCATTAATCTGACCTATGCTGAAGTGATGGCCAAAAAGCAGCCAGTTCTGCCGGAACCAGTTGCGGAGCGAGCCGAGCCGCCAAAACGTCCAACTTTGGCTCCGCCCAAGCCGATCCCAGATCCAGTGGTTTCACCAGAGAAGGCACCTCCGCTTGAAAAGTTGCCTGTGCCTTCCCTCGATCTTCCACGGAAACTAGAGCCGGTGGCCCCCCTTCCACAGGAGATGAATCTCCCAGAACCAAAGCTTCGTGTCACTCCGAGCTACCGATAATATGTATTTACATGAGGAGTATATTCGTCGGCATGGTTTACAGGTGCCGGTAATCCGGTCTGATACTCGCTCAACGGTTTTTCTGAAGAGCCGGTTGGCCCCGCACACCTGGAAAATTCTGTCCGTACATTGGTTGCCCTGTGACTGGCACCCTGGCAGTTTTCACGTGAGAGCCTACTCTCCAGTTCATAATGGCTATCGCTCATGTATGCTCGACTGCATTCTCGACGAAAAGGTTTACTGGGATAATTACTCGGATTTCTTGCTGAGTTTCGCCAGAACGGCAAGAAGTCACTTTACAGCGGTCCCGACACAGGACCGTGTATTTGCCGCTTGGCGAATATTCTTATTGGTATTCGATTCACTACTGGCTTCACTAGGATCTGATTTCTTGAACCTAATTGCAAATTCCCTATCATCAGAAGTTTCTGACGAAGATCGAGCGACGGCCATAATCGCCGCCAAGGCGCATTTGAGGCTTTGTGCGCCTCACGTGCTGGATCATTTGCATCACCAGATTTTTCCGCTGGCTGACCACTACTCCGACTGGCTGGTGAGGTTGATCGATGGTTAGCAAATATTCACCGGCCTGTGTGCGGAATCCTTCGTCGATGCACCATTTGGTCAAAATTCAGCCTGGGCAAGAGATCTCAATTGTTCTTTCCAAATCCACACATGCGACTCCTACCGTGGAAATTTCTAGCCCGTACCTGTTTTTGGCAAAACAATGGGAAGATTCTGAAAAGGCAACGTTGCGCATTTCCCAGGTTGATCTGGTGAGAGTATGGGGGCAGTATTCTTCTACCTATTTGGGAGAGGTCTGGATCGATTACAAGGAGGGCTTATCGAGGTTGTTGGTTTTGCAAGACTGCGTAAATCCAGACAAACGACACCACATCACCGCCGTTAATCCAGATTGTTATGACCTGCGTGTTTCGCCGCACCATCTAATGGAATTCATACTTTGTGAGCCATCGTTTGGATACACTGACGAGTGGATGTGGCATTGGGATGCCTCCCTGGATTGTGTCCAGGTGGACTGTTTGGGCCAGGATACAAAGAGTTTGTATAACGATGTCCTTCATTGCAATTTCGACCCGCCTAGCCAGCGGTATGCGAAATGTCCCAGGGTTAAGGTGGAATCAGGCAAAGTTTGTCGCCAACACCATTTCTGGTTCCGATTCGGCGAAAGCATACGACCTCTGATTGATTCCGAAGTGGGCATCGTGCATGTCGGCAACTTCCACTTCTTCGGTTCGAATAAGCACGTGGCCACACAAAAGCTTGCCGCCTACCATGCATCGATCTATCTTAATCTTCGCAAGAAGAAGGCAGCGGCATTCGACAAGGCTCTACAGTCGGCCCCTTTGCGATCTCACTATCGGCCTCAGTTCCAGATGATAGTTAAGAAACCGGCCTTGCCGGTAATTAATGAAGTTGTTATAAGTAGGGTTGAGACGAGTAGTTTGGATCAGGGGTGCAAAACGTTGTCTGCGGAACCCCCGAGCAAGGAAGCGATACTAGTGTGCGACGATTACGACGAGTATGACTTGGCTGAGTATTGCAACTATCCTGCACGGTTCCACAGGAGGCTACAGAAAATCAGATACGATTAAGCCATGGAAGTTCCGTACAAAGAAGCAAAGACGATCACGGCGTTGAACGTACAAGCCCCTGTGGGATCTTTCGCTCTGGACAAAACCCCGTTCCATTTTGAAACCTGCCGTGAACGGTTTGCTAAATCCTGGAACAGTAAGACTCTCGGGTTATTTTTTAAGACTGACAGTGGAGCGGGTTCGAACGTAGCGGCGTTTATGCTGAAAACGGAACTGGTACTTCAGGAGAAATCGCACACCCAATTCGCTCCAACAAACTGGGATGATATTCTGTGGATCGAACCCGTCAAGTTCTGGATGAAGTGCAGCATGAGGAGATCTCTGTTCACAATTCTGATTCGAGCAGGACTTGCTTACAGGCCAGAACAGGACAACTACGAAGATGCGCTTTTCAGACAGAAATATTTGGCAGACACACCGGCTGCCATCAAGCGATTCCTCTATGGTTACACGAATTACGTCGGTCCTCCGCCCAGCGGAAGTAGCACCCTGGAAACCGGTGGGTGGAGAACGGTTTTCTACGACAAAGATTCTAGATTTGTAAAAGAGGCCCTGAAGGCTCCTAGAAAAAAGCCGTGCGTTGTTGGCTATGACCTCCCGGACGCACTATGGGTTTGAAAGGAAATGATGCCTGTTTTGAAACCGAGTTTGGGGCGGTATTACGTGAAGTGGCTTGATCCTCGCTACTTCAAGTCAGCCCTGGCACTTCAGCAGTTCAGCACTCACTGTTTTCTGTCTGAGGCACGTTTCGTGCATTTGATGTGCGGCGGAAGTATGGGGTATGTGGCCACCACAGTGAGGAACGACGCCCTTGCTTTTATACTTTTCCGACCACACCCAGAAGATCAGATGGTCCATTTCATTGATCTGGTGGTTCACCCAGATCATCGGCGGAAAGGACTTGGCAAACTCTTGGTGGCCCGGATGAAATCGGCCTCCACGGATTTCAAATGCATTTTGGCCAAGACAGGCGAACATAATACGCTCGGCCATGTCTTCATGAGAGAGGCAGGCTTCAAAGCCTACTACCTATTGAGGGGGGTTGGATCAGAAAGCGAAACCGATTACTGTTTTATCTACAGTAAAGACGAAAAAATAGTGCAAGAGGCATGTAAGACATGAGTAAGGTTTGGTTTACGTCGGACACCCATTTCGGGCATGGAAACATCATCAAGTATGTGCGTTGCGTCACGGCGTAATAGATACCCGTCAAAGACGGGAAGGAGTTAGACGTTGAAACCCTTAGACCATCAGACCTACCTGAAAGCGAAAGCCGTAGGGGACAACAGCATGTCTGAAAAGGCGGATTTGAGCAAAACCGTTACGCTCAAAGTCCGTCGAGGTCTGGACGGTATGGTGAAGCCTACACTGGTTGAACTTCAGTTTCCAAGCTGTAAAATGATTGGGTCGGACACAACGGTTTATGTCCGATGTTTCTCAATACTCAGTAGCAATATTTTGCTGAGAAAGAACGTCTTGAGGAATCGGGTTGCGTCTGCAACCTCAAGGAAACGAACGAAGCACCTAACCCATCCTGATAACGTCTATTACGTTCGGAACGCAAGATCACCTAAAAGCCGAGAGGCTCATGGTGACGGAGCTTCCATAGTAGTCCGAGAACGGGAAAGCCGTTTACATGGCGAAGGGAAGCAGGTAAGTCGGACTTTCAGACGTGGAGGTACGTGTGATGCGTAACGCCGATACAATTCTGAAAGTTCATCAGGAGAGAGGTTCTAAGAACCTTCCTCTGGAACGTGTCTATAAGCACATGTTCAACCCTGAGTTGTTCCTCGCTGCTTACGGTAGAATATACCGCAACGACGGGGCGATGACGAAAGGAGCGACAAGCGAAACAGTTGATGCTATGTCTTTGGAGAAAATCCAAAACATTATTGACTTGCTTCGGCAAGAGAAATATGTCTGGACACCCGTTCGTAGAACGGAAATTCCAAAGGCAAACGGCAAGACTAGACCGCTTGGCATCCCCACATGGGGAGATAAGCTAGTTCAGGAAGTTGTGAGAGCCTTGCTAGAGGCATACTACGAGCCGAAATTCAGCGAACATTCGCACGGATTTCGACCAAGCCGTGGTTGTCATACAGCATTGAAGGAAATCCAGAAAACATGGAAAGGCACGATCTGGTTCATTGAAGGAGACATCAAAGGATGCTTCGATAACATCAACCATAATGTTCTAATTGAAATTATCCAGAGAGACATTCAAGATGGGCGTTTGATCGGGTTGATCCGTGGTCTACTGGAAGCGGGATACATGGAGGACTGGAAATACCATGACACCTACAGCGGCACGCCGCAAGGTGGCATTATCAGTCCACTACTCGCCAACATCTACATGAATGAGTTGGACAGATTTGTAAAAGACACGCTCATCCCAGATTATACGAAGGGACAACGCCGCAAGGCGGACAAACAACACCAACTACTGACTGGTAGGATTCGTAAAGCCAAACTGAAGCAGGACTTCAAGAAAGTCGCTAAGTTGGTTCAACTACGACGCCAGCACCCGTCAGGAGATATGTTTGACCCGAATTACCGACGCCTTCGTTTCATCCGTTATGCGGATGACTTCCTGCTTGGATTTGCTGGACCTAAGAATGAAGCTGAGGAAATCAGAGATCGGCTGGCTGAGTTTTTGGACACAAAACTTAAACTCACGCTGTCGAAGGAGAAGACCGTCATCACCCATGCGGTTGATGAGAAAGCTAAGTTCTTGGGTTACGAGATCAATGTAGTAAGGCAAAATGATCTGATTGCCGAGAACGGATTGCGAGCAACCAATGGACGCATCTCATTGATGATGCCACATTCGGTCGTTCAAAAAATTCGAACTCAATACAGTAGAGGAGGAAAAGTTCTTCACAGAAAGGAACTGGTGCAGGACGATGATTACACTATCACCCAAAATTACCAGTCCATCTACCGAGGACTCTACAACTACTACTGTATGGCAACGAATGTCGCCAAGCGAATGATTAAGGTCAAATGGTATCTTGAGACTTCGCTGACGAAAACGCTTGCTCATAAGCATCGGTGCAAAGTTTCTGCAATCTGCAAGAAATACAGAACTGATGTGGACGGGTATAAGGTTCTTCAAGTCGTGGTTGAAAGACCCGACAAGAAACCCTTAGTGGCAAAATTCGGCGGTATTCCTCTTGTCAGGAATGCAGACGGTCTGGGAAAAGTGGATTTTCGTTATGATTTAGCAGGGAGATTCTTTGCTAATGAGCGGTCGGAAGTTGTACAACGACTTCTCGCTGGAAAATGTGAGTTGTGTGGTGCGGAAGGCAAAGTCCAGATGCACCATATCAGAAAACTTGCTGACCTTGAGAAGAAGGGACAACGACCGAAGGAAGAATGGCAGAAGATCATGTCGGCACGGAGACGTAAGACTCTGGCTGTTTGTGAAGATTGTCATATCAAAATCCACACAGGGAAGTATGACGGAGCCAAAATTCAGCAAAGTGATTTGCCGTCTAACTGAATGACTTACTGGAGAGCCGTGTGCGGTGAAAGTCGCAAGCACGGTTCGGAGAGGGGTAGTTGGAAAAGTGTCGTCGCAAGGCGATAACTCGCTGGCTGCCTACTCTACTGCAACCGCCCTTTTTTGGCAGAGGCCGACAGGCAGGCTTTGGAGGAGCAAGGTGGGTCGTGGCATCGGGGAGACTGGAAAGGCCCTGGCTCCTCAAATTGGCGCATGACCAGGGAGGCCGTTGAGATGATGGACAACACTCTGATCGACGCCATCAATGCAAATGTTGGAACAGAGGACACCCTTTGGCATTTGGGCGATTTTGCCTTTGCTCCACGCCATGAGTATCGCCGCCGTTGCCGGGAGTATAGGGATCGGATCAATTGCAACCACGTTAATATCGTCTGGGGCAACCATGATCGCCGGGACCAGATCCTAGATCTTTTTGAAAGGGCCTACGATCTGGTGACGGTTGAGGTCGAGGGCCAGATGGCCCGGATTGTCCTTTGTCATTATTCGCTGTTGGTCTGGAATGGTTCCCATCGTGGAAATTGGCACCTCTACGGTCATTCACATGGCAGTGTCGAACCCTGGGCGGATGCCTATTTGACTGACAGGAAGAGTTTGGATGTTGGTGTCGATCACGCTAACAGACTTCTCGGTGGGTTTCGACCTTTTGGACTCGAAGACCTTCGGCCGATGTTGATGCATAGGCTCGGTCACACTCTAGACCATCATATGCCTCGTGGCGTCGAGAGACCACGGGAAGAGGATCTCTTGGAGGGGTGATGGATGTGGTGGAGGCGATAGACAGGCAGTTGAGGAGGCTTGAGTATTTCTACAACAACGACTGTTTGTCGGTTGAAGAGTACATGGAAATGTGCGAGCCTCTTCACAAAGCTCTTGTGGTTTTGGCAATGGTGCAGGTGAACACTACGGGTTCTGGTACAACAAGTACGGTCTAATATAGAGGGCAAACTCGTTGATGAAGGAACTAGTTTTGTTGACGAGTAGAAATTTGAACATTAATGGCGGCATGGAGATTTGCCGTAGAATATGCACCTCGGTTGTGGAAGAGAGCCCGCTGAAAACAAAAGACCCTAGATAGTTCGCTGCGGGTGGAACAGTGGTTTCGTTCCCGTCCTCGTAACTCGTGCCGTCTTGTGCGAGTTTTTCACAAATCATATAGAGATCGATTCGATCATTAGCGGCGAAGCCATCGGAATTGGCTGTTAACTGAACGTCCATAAATAGAAACCGGTCAACGTTGTAGGAAGCACGTGCCAAGCCGGTGTTGTCTATGGCCTCAGACAAGTACCACTCATCTAGTAACAGAGGTACGTAGTTTATTGCGGTGCCGTTGGTTTTGACGCCGCCTGAGCCGACTTCCTTGAGGGGAACAATGACACTGGTGGATGCTGTCCCACCGGCCGACACACCACCGCTGGTTGTTTCGTCCACAGCCACGCTGTACCAAACATGCAATTCAGTGGCTTTGGTGGCATCTTCTAGGTAGTCATAGGGAACGTGATATCTGGTGTCGTTTGAGTTTCCCGCCACGAACAACTGTATGTTGTTGCCAGAAACCCAGCCGGTTTGATCAACAAGTTCCTGGATTACACAGGCGATGTTTGTGCTGTCGAACGTTGTGTCAATGCCCCCGGCATCCAGAACTAATGTGTCTACCCATGTTCGCTGGTTGGTGGTTCGAGTTCTGGTGGTTGCGTCTGTAAGACTGTTCACCGGTGACGTGGAAGATGCTACGGCTTCACCTGCAACGGTCAGCGTTATTGTCGAGTCGCTGCCCGCATCTTGATCAGAGGCAACAAAGCGCAGCGTAGCGTAGTTAATTGTTGCGCCGTTCGGCACGGCTACATTGAGAAACCGATAGAATGCGTTTAGGGCGTGTCCGCCGAGATGCTGGGCGGTGAGCATCGGTTCGGCTGGATCTGACTCCTCATGTTCAGGAAGCCCGATTGGTGGGGCTGCATAGATCACGATGTATCCACCGAAAGCCGTTTGTGTGGAATCGAAATTATGCATGTCCCACATGCCGTCATTTGTTGAGCCAGACACCCGCACAGACATATGATGGCCCACTTGCGTGTTCGTACCAGCGGTGGTGCAGGTTGCTAAAGCTTGTACGCTGTCAATCGACCGATCCGTACTCCAGTTGTGCTGGTACGCTTCGTACTCGGCATCGGTTTTATACCAAGCCGTTAGAAACTCACCGTAGGCTTGCCGCTCTTCTGGGGAAAGTCCGCTCGGATCACCCCAAAGCTGAGTGATTTCTGGACCCGGTGTCAAATTGTACCGTTCACGATTAATCATCTACTGGCTACCTTCATCACCGGAGCCACGTCATACCGAAACCAATCAGCCAGGGTATACCACACTCTCATCTTGATGTAGGATACATTGACCCTACGCACTGAAGATGAGCTTGAAGAGCCTATGTTCAAAAATGAGTAGCAAAGGCCGAAATCATTGGCGTTTATATCGGCAAAACTCACAGCACTCCCCCACCGATCTGTACCACCACCGTAAGATGCGGTTACAAGCTCCATCGGATAAGCGGCACCGGAGGCTTGATTACTGCCTAAGAGAGTTGCTGTTTCCAGGGGTGGTGCGTACTGGACATCGTTCAAACCGACATCTGTTCGCATAAGCTGAACTACGCTGTCACTCGACTCATTTTCCCCGCCTGCTAACCGATTGATCTGCACCTCGATTCCGTCGATTCTGGCTGCTGTGGGGATACCAAATCGAAACTGCATGGCCCAAAGTTGATTGGTTTCTTCTCCCGCTTTTGGTTCACAGTAAGCGCTATTCAATTCTGTTTTGATATATCCAATGTATAACCAGTCGTTTCGAGTGCCATAAGTCTGCATGACAAGAGTAGGGAGCTTCCAATCTGTAGCAACGCTCATCGGTTCCTCCTAGCGTTTGGAAGTTTGTCCCGGAAACGTACCTCCAGAGCCGGGAATTCTCCAAATCGGTCACAGACGTGGAATGCTCTCATGGGGTTGTGGATCTTGTTTGCTAATAACAATTGAACATCTCTGTCTAGTTGTTGTAGTAGACGGCAAAAGATCCAATATGCCCAGGCTTCGTCGGCGTCATCGTCGGCACAATATGCCGCCAAAGTCTCTTCAACTTTTTCATGTTCACGCATCCAAACCAGAGCTTCTTCACAGGCGTTTTCTTGTTCGCACAGGCGCAGAAACTCGGCGAGCTTAGTGTTGAGAGAAATGTTTGCCATTCCGCCTCCTTAGCCGCTCTGGTATCGGTAGGGTCGTCTTCGAAGTGTGTTGCCCGAAGAGGCAAACGCTTGCCCGGTTTTGTTCATGACGACATACTTGAATTTGGAGGGTGGGATCGGCACATGCCGCAGAACATGCGTCTGGGCGTTGGTGACCGCTCTGATGTTGAACACTCCCACTAGGTTTGAGGCCGGGGGAGCTACCGATTCTCCGTCTTCGTAGCCGGTGCCGTCTAGATCCGCTAAAACGGCGTACAGTTCCACCACTGCCCCAGCAGAGGGGGCCACGCCGAAGACTCCGGTGTAGAGTTCCACGTCGTCGAACAGGTACAGGTCGTCGGAATTGTTGATTTCGTCGCTGGCCGCTTGCCCACTGTCGGCTAGGCTGTTCAGGGCCGTCGTCGCCACAGTGGTGTAGTTGCCAGCCTCCCATTTAACTGATGTCATAGCTACCTCGCTTCTTACAAGGTAGTTATCCGGGAGCTAGGTAAATGTGCTTTACAAGAGGGGCTTTCTGGCGTAGAATGGTGTTGCAATTTTTGTAATCTTCAGGAAAGGAGCCAAGGATGGCAGAGGAAAAAGGACTGGTAGTTGAAGGCGTGGTCAAGGAAGCCCTGCGGGGGAAGTTTCGAATCGAAATGGTCCAGCCGGGGAAAGATCCTGATCCAGAAAAACCGGGTCACGAGGTTTTGGCCCATCTGGCGGGTAAGATGCGGAAGCATTTCATCAAGATCGTGCCAGGAGACCGGGTGCAGGTGGAATTGAGCCCCTACGATACGAGCCGGGGCCGAATCACCTACCGGATGAAGCAATGAGAGAAGACTATCACTGGTTGTTGCTGAAAAGTGGAGACTTGGTGATTGGGACCAAGGGAGATCACCACCGGGTTTCCTGGGCTATTCTCCGACCGGACGGCACCATGAGCGCCGTAAATGACTGGGATGTGTTGGATGCCCGACCGCTGCGAAAACCCAAGGTGCGGACTTCAGTGGAATGCACCGTTATCGGACAAATAGGAGAATGAACATGGCGATCACAGTTGGGTCTCGGGTTTTCAAGGCGGTTGACGACCTGGAACGGTTGGTCATTCATGCTGCTACCGAGTATGAATTGCACGGGTACGTGGAAGATTTCGATGGGATCGAAGTTACCGACCCGGAGTATGACGCCCTTGTACGAGAACTTCGCACTCACCGGTCGGATTCCAAGGCGTTCAAAGGGACAAGTCCATCGGAGGCGGCGGCAAAAGGCAAGACGATCAAGCATGTCCCGCCTATGACCTCGATTGCCAAGGCGGATGGGACCGAAGCAGAGAAGCAAGCGATCTTCGACCGATGGGTGTCCGATTGCGCCGACCGACTCGACACCACTCCTGACAAACTCCGCAAGGAGTTGTCGATTTCCTACAAGCGAGATGGGGTGGCTGCTCGCTTCAATTACGAAAACGGCAAACTGGTGAGTGCCGGTCTGCGGCCACGTGACGGTGTGAACGGTTCGGACATCACCCGCCACGTAAAGTACCTCAGTGGCGTCCCACTCCAATTGCCACTGCCCTTGACTCTATCACTCAATGGCGAGATTGAGTGTTGGTTGCCAGATTTCGAGGCGGTCAACGTTGATCGGGATGCGGCGGGGGAGGAGCTTTTTAAGAATCCCCGCAATTACACAGCCGGGTGTATGGGTCGGGACGATCCGGAAGAAAACAAGAATGGGCGTCTTCGGGTCACATTCCACTCGATCACCGGTTTTGCTGATTGGCATCGGTATTACTCGACCGAAGTCGAGCGTGCCAAATGGGCCAACAGTAGAGATGGCTTGAATTTGCAGGACGACGACGGCAAGGGATTCTTTGTCCACACCCGGAAGTTTCAGCCTGATTACGTCCAAAAGATGGAAGACTTTGCCCAGAAGCTTCCCTACTACACAGACGGGCTGGTCATTAAAGTAAATGACCTTGAGGACCAGTACGAGTTGGGTCACGTGGGCGACGATCCCGTCAAGGAGCCTCGTGGGGCTATCGCCTGGAAGTATAAGGAAGAAACAGCCGTCGCCGAGGTTTCGTCCATCGAGTGGAACGCCAGCCGCACTGGGCGGGTGGTTCCAACCGCCATTTTCGACACGCCATTTGTTTTGGCCGACACGGAGAACACAAGGGCCACGTGCAACAACTACGGCTGGATGGAAACGCAGGGGCTTGGCCCTGGTGCCAAGGTGGAGTGCAAAAAGGGTGGCAAAATCATCCCGAACATCATGAGGGTGATCGATCCGGTGAGTGATATTGGTGCCCCGAAGAACTGCCCAAGTTGTGATGCGCCGCTCCAACTGAAGACCAGCACCAGCGGCAACAAGGATCTACTCTGCACGAATCAGAGTTGTCCCGCCAAACATGTCAAAAGCTGGATCTTCTACATCCAGAATTTGGGCGGCAAGGGACTGGGTGCCTCGGCGATGGAGAAAATCCTTAACAGTGGGAAGGTTCGCAGTCTTGCCGATCTGTACAATCTCACGGTGGACGATCTCACTCAGCACGGTTTCTCGGAGCGACAAGCCCTGCTGGCCTTGGCTACCATTCATATGGTCTCGCCGGTCAAGGATAATTCCAAACTTTTAGCCCAGATTGAGAAGGCCAAGGCGAAGAAGCATCGAGTTCCGGCTTGGCAATTCTTTGCTGCTTTGGGCATTCCTGGAGCAGGCAAGACGGCGGGAAAGGCTCTCGTCGCTCATTTCAAGGATTTCGACAAAATCCGCACGGCGTCTACCGATGAATTGCTCGAAGTGGACGGCATCGGCGAGATCACTGCCGAAGCGATTCACTCTTGGTTCGATCAGGAAGGTTACACGCTGGTGGACGAATTGTTGGACCACGTTGAACTAGAGTTGCCGAAGAACGGCAAGCTCTCCGGTACAAATTTTGTATTGACCGGAGCGTTCGACGGAGGCAAGGAGGCATGGCAGAAACGGATCGAAGACCTTGGCGGAAACTGCCAGTCGAGTGTCGGCAGCAAGACGAACTACTTGGTGGCTGGCGACAAAGTAGGCAAAGGCAAGACCGACAAGGCCACGAAGTTGGGCGTTCCAATTATTACTGTGGACGATCTGGAGAAGATGCTATGACTACGGCACGGCGTAACAAATTGGTGCGGGAGGCGATCTTCTGCGGAGGTTTGTTCCTTTGGGCACAGTTCCCCCTGCTCGCTTTTCTGTCGATGGGGGCTTTGTTCATCGGGCATTTCGAGGAGTTCGCCTCGTATGTGGCAGCCGTTTTCTTGATTGTAGTGTCGGTGGGTCTGAGTTGGCTCGCCGTTGTCATGATTCGGCTTCAGGAATCGGATTTGCCCCAGACCTCAGACGAATGGAAAGTTCTCTGGTTACGATTAACCGGCACTCGAACCGAAGGAGCAAAGTTTCCTCGGACCCGAGCCGAATGGAAGGCCATCTGGGTTCGGTTTGGTTGGAAGATAGTCGGATGGTATATCGTTTTTGTGGGGCTGTTGGCGGCCTTGATTCAGCCATTTGCTGTTTACAACGGCAGCACACCTCTGGGGCACGCTATTGGAGGAGTGCCGATCTATCTGGCGGTGGCTTATGGTGGTTACAAGCTTGCAAAAAAGCAGAAGCAAAAGAATGAAGAACACGATCAACAAAGCGGAGTGTCCTGAATTCGAAGACGGCGACAACACAGACGCTATTCTCGAATGGGCTGAGGCGAGCGTCGAATGGAGTGATATTTTCGTGAACGGCAAGGGCAAGCGGTCACGACGGCCAGAGCTTGCTCATTGGAGCATGGTCTGGAGGCCCGGCTTCATCGGTTTTTGCAGCCTGTCCGAGAACACCGATCAACACAGAGCCCAGGCACGATTTGCCTCGGCTTGCTTCATTTATCTGTGGTGTAAAGGGGTGGATGCCTCGATTGCTTGCAAGTTGGCCGAAGCCTATGTCAATTTCTACGAGGTGGATGTCTGAACGGAAACCGATTGGCCACGTTGTAGCTACTGTTCGCATTCCGCCGGGCATCACCGACGAAGGGACTGTCGGAGTGTGCAGGCGGGAGGTCGAACTCGTTCATCAACAGTATGTTGAAGTGGATGGATCGGTGTACGAACCGTTGCGGGATAGCCTGAAGGGGCTGCCGCAGACTTGGTACCCGGATCTGCTCATGACCGTTCTTTTTTCGGTCGGCATTTCTCATGGCGTGGAAGCACCCCGAGGGCGATGAGTACCTTATCGTTTTTTCGGAACACCAGGGCTTCCATGTCTATGCCCTGGATGAACTCTATGGCTATGCTCAGTTTGAGCAGGTTCATGACATCGAAACACTAGGAGACGAAAATGCGGATTCTCAAATGGATTTGGGATAAAGGGGTCGTGGGGACGTTCCTCGCAGGTTTGTTCTCCCTGCTGCCAATTCTGATCACCCTTGGCGTGGTAGCATGGTTGGCCGGATGGTTCGTGGGGATTTTGGGACCGGGGACGTGGATTGGCTCTGGTCTCAAATTCGTTGGTCTTAAGTTTGTGACCAACGAGATTGTAGCCTATATCCTCGGTTTAACCTTGGTCGTTGCTGGCATTTGGGGCTTCGGGCTCCTGGCAAGATCACAAGCCAAGGGTCTGGCAAAACAACTGTTGGAGATCCCCAAAATCCCTTTGGTTAACAGCATCTACGGCACCGTTCAGCAAGTGGTGCAAATGCTGAATCGGGATGGTGGCGATGAGAACCTCAAGAAGATGGAGGTGGTCTACTGTTACTGGGAAGATGACGGAGGTGGCTTCCTGGCTCTATCGCCGACCGGCGTCTATAAATTTGGAGAAGAGCCTTGCCGCAGCGTCTATATTCCTACTTCGCCCATGCCCGTGACTGGTGGCTGTATTTTCTGGCCGGTGAAACGTATAATGGTGGTCCCAGACATGGCCGCCGATGCGGTAATGCAGGTTTACATGTCACTGGGCGTGCTGGCAAATCAAGCTGTACCGTTGAGGTATCATCATGAAACCATTGCCCTGTCCATGCTGCGGGAACAAGGACATATATACGGGCCATTTGAGCGCCAGCAGGATGGGAGTGCAGTGCCTTCCGTCTGACGATTGCACGGTCCAGCACCTAGTCCGATTGGGGAAAGTCAGAGAAAGTCGCTTGCCCAAAGGGTGCGGGCTTAGCCTTGGCATCGAAGTAGGGGAATATCCCGAAAATTTTCCCGAGCATCTCACCGGCCGGGCAGCAGTCCAAAAGTTGGAAGAGATCTATCTAGAGGAAGCGATTCGACGGTGGAATCGGCGAAGTTTGGAGCCGCAAAATGCCTCTGCTTGACCAGTCCCAGATACAGTCGTTGTGGGATGCCCCAGACAGGGAATGTCCCTCCTGTCAGAAAAAAGTCCGCAAAAATTATTGTCGGCAGTGCGATGAGTTCTTCGAGGACGGCCACTCCAGCCAGTGCCCGGAACGGGAAGAGCATCAAAACCACCGGAAATACCCCACCGAGCCAAAACCGCTCTGCCAGTTCTGCCACTCGGTTCTTGGCCCGCTCGACGGTTCGGACCATTTCGTTTGTCCGCAGTGCCTTGTATAATGGTTTCGGTTCCGTTTTCTGTCCTGGTTTTAGCTCGAAAGGAGCATTGCGATGACTCGATGGTTGATTGTTTTGATGGTGCTGCTGGTGGCTTCACCAGCCTTCGCCTGCGGAGGGTTTGCTAGCTTCGGTGGATTCGGCGGCTGCGGTAGCAGCTTCGGATTCGGTGGCTGCGGTAGCAGCTTCGGATTCGGTGGCTGCGGTAGCAGCTTCGGATTCGGTGGCTGCGG
>Ga0123335_1003968_pt1 | contig 19816 bp, 18 predicted proteins | sample BiotimSIPDNA_2_FD_89707 | JGI IMG/M metagenome (GOLD analysis project Ga0123335, IMG submission 89707) | Anaerobic biogas reactor microbial communites from Washington, USA - Biogas_R2 time_0 SIP DNA | ecosystem: Engineered > Bioreactor > Anaerobic > Unclassified | place: Washington, USA...
CAAAGCCGGCTCGGATGGCGTCTGTCACCTCCGCGGGCTGTATCTCAGCGAATCCGCCTGCTGGGAGTCCTTCTGGAGTTCAACGCCCGTGTAATCCCTACCCACAAATATGACGCTCACACTTTTCTACGAAAACCCTGCGAAACCTGTGCCATACCCACGCGGATTGGGATTGGCTGGGGTGCCGAATCGCGCCCAGGCCGACACGATTTCCGCCGGTTGGCCCAATCCCAACGCGACTGCGGCCAACATTGCCGCCCCCAGGCTGGTCGGTTCCGGGCAGAGGGAGGCCGTCACGGGGCAGCCCAACACGTCGGCCTTGATTTGCCGCCAGAGCGCGCTGCGCGCCGCGCCGCCGAGCGAGCGGATTTCGGCGGGCCGGACCCCGCCGCACAATTCAGCGACCTGATCGGCCAAGGCAAACGCAACCGCTTCGAGAATGGCGCGAACCTTATGGCCCCGACCGTGGCGCTCGCTCAGGCCGCGGAACAACGGCGCCACGCCGGGCTGGCCGGCCAACCGGTCGAATCGCAACCCATCTGCGCCCGGGGGAATCTCGGCCGCCGCGGCGACGATCTCCTCGAAATCTGGGCAATCCGGCAACGAGTTGCGGAACGCCTCAAGCAAGTTGGCCGAAACGTCGCCGAACACCATTTGATAGACGATCTCCGGGGCGAATCCCGGCCCTTGAAAGACGTTAGGCGGCAAGTCCGCGTCGAATCGCTCGGCGCAGCGGACCGTGGCCAGCACCGTGCCGGTGGTTTCCGAGACTCCGCCCGGCTCGATGTTGCCCGCGCCGATTGCCCCGGCGTATTGATCGAGACATCCGACCACGAAGCGGCAAGCGGGGGGCAGCCCCAAGTCGGCCGCGGCCTCGGCGCGGATCGGCCCGAGATCGGCGCCGGCGCGAACGCATTCGGGCAGCCAAGCCGAGGGGAGTTCGAGCATCGCGCAAGGCTCGGGCCGCCAACTCAGTCGATGCACGTCCAACAGCCCTGTCAGTCCGGCCGCGCCCGCCTCGGCGGCATGGCGGCCGGTAAACCACAGGGTCAGGTAATCGCTAAGCAAACATATCCGCTTGGTGCGCGACCATATATCGGGCGAGTTTTCGCGGAGCCAGAGCAACTTGGCAACCATGAATTGCCCGCCGATCTTCGGCACTCCCGTCGCGGCGCGCAGCGCGGGGCCGGAAAGCAACTGCAATCTTTCGTCCGCCATCTGCCGCGCGCGGTCGTCGGGCCAAAGAATTATCGGCGTCAGCGGCCGGTCGCTCCGATCCAAGAGCAGGAAGCTGTTGGTTTGCGTGGCGAAGGCGACGGCGGCCGTACCGGCCAATCCGCCCGCTCCCCGGCCGACTTCGGCAATCAGCTCGGCGATTGTCCGGCGGAACCATTGGGGATCAAGCTCGCAGCGGCCCGGCGCGGGGGCCTCTTTGATCGCGGGACGCCGCGCCCGCGCGGCTAGCTCTCCGCGAAGGTCGAAAAGACACGCTTTGAAATAGGTGGTGCCCAGGTCAAGCGTCAGAATGTGCGTCATGTGAATTCCGTAAAACGTTTTTCACACCCGATGTGTATCAATCGTGAATAACCACTCACAGGCACTTGGGTAGGCGCCTATCACCAGTTATCGAGCAGCTCGCATGTCCGGCGGAGCAACAGTTCGCCCGAGTCGGGACTGCGAAACAGGGCGTTTGATGCTTCGTAACCCTGCTCTGCCGCGGCTTCGGCCGTGACGAGGTATCCTTGCAATTCGCCGTTCGCCAAACTGATGACAAAGCAGTCGGGGTGGGTTTGGCGCAACCGCAGCGCGAACTCCACGAATACTTCGCCCTGCCAGCCGATGAAGGTCCACAGTCCCAGTCGGATGGCTTGAATTTCGGCGGGCAGGCACCGCGCGGCGGCGGCGCGCAACGCGCCGCCGGCGCCGCCGGCTGCCCGGGCTAAAACCAGCGTTTCCTCCGCCCCGAACCAGTCGCATTCGGTGGTGCGCACCATCCCCGGCGGCGCCGACTCGCGGCGAAGCCGCTCCAAACGTTCGCGGACCTGAAGCAATTGCCGGGCGGCCTCTTCCTCCGTCGGAAACCGTCGCAACGGCAAGTCAACCATCGCGTTCCGACATGAAATCGCCGCGTCGTTTGTATATTGAACTTTCGCCAACGCCGCCTCGACCGAAGCGCCCAGGGCCTCGCCCAACCGCTGGGCCTCGGCAAAGGTGTTTTCGCGGGCCGCGTGACGGGGACTCTGGTTGCCGCACGGGCCGGTATGGTGCAACACCGGGCGGCCGCCGAGAACCGTCCGCTGCAAGTACCGCCGGGCGAAGGCCGGAAAATCGCCGCTGATCAAGGTCGAATCCTCGTGCAGCACCGTCGGGTGCATCGAGCAGACCAGCATCGCGGCAATCGGTGCGCGGTCGGCGGCCGCTCGAACCGAAAGCACCGGCACGAGCGGGTTCGACGGTCCGCCCGAGTCGCGGCGGTTGCCGCCCACGACCGATCCGTCGGCCAGGGCCAATCCGATTTCGGCGGGCTGGGCGGACTTGCACGCGGCCGCGGCCGCGCTGACGATGCCGTCCTCCAGTTGAGCGAGAAAACGCGGGTCGGGATCGGGAACCACCGGATCGGCCTCGTTGCTCAAATATTTGACAGTTACCGGGCCGGAATGGGTATGCGTGGCGGTCGTCATCACGTGCGCCGCCGGAACGCCGGTCGCTCGCTCGATTCGCCGCCGCGCCCGAGAGGCCAAGTCCTTCGGCACGAAAATCACATCGGCGGCCGCGAAAACGGCCGAGCTTTCGCCGTCGTCGAGGAACAGGGCCGAGGCCAGCAACGGATCGCCAACCCCGGCGCTCTGCCGCGGGACGTGCGGATAGCCGTAGAGAAAAAGCGACTGGCCGGGCGTAATATCCGACTCGGCGGCCCCGGCCGTAAATGGTTTATGCATGCTCATCGTTTTTCGATAGTTACATTCACTGCCGGCTTATCACAGAGGTGTCTGGGAATTGATCCATGATTGAAAGCATTTAGCCCCCCGTGAATACACGGGGGGTAGCGTTGCGGATAATCCATGCCGTGCCCCCGGTGTGTTCACCGGGGGCTAAATATAACGATATTGCGTTGCCAATTCCCAGACACCATTGGGCTTGCCCGGCAGTGCCGGAAACACGGTTGGGCAAGCCAACCGTGGCACCCATAAAGTAAATTTACTGCTCGTTCCCATGCAGAGCATGGGCACCAGGGGTAAACCAAACATTATTTCGGTTCGGCGAATATCGCAAGGCCCTCTTGACGTCGGGCCGCGAATGTTCATAATGAACATTATCGCACAATAATGGACAAAAGCAATGGCCTCGCCCGAATTCCGCCGCCGCGAAATCCTCCGCCTGCTCGACGATCGGGCGGAATGTTCGGTCGATGCCCTGGCCGAGCGGTTCGGCGTCAGCGGGATGACGATCCGGCGCGACCTGCGGGCGTTGGCGGCCGACGGCCGGGCGCTGCGGACCCACGGCGGCGCGGCCCCGGCGCCCAGCGTCAGTTTCGAGTTCCAGTTCCTCGAGCGTTCCAAGCGGATGGCTCCGGCCAAGGAGGCCATCGCCGCCGCCGCCGCCGAATTGGTCGAGGACGGTCAAACGGTGATGCTCGATTCGGGCACCACCACGCTGGCCGTCGCCCGGCGGTTGCGGGCGAAGCGGCGGTTGACCGTCGTCACCACGTCGCTGCCAATAGCCGCCGAGCTGCACGGCCGGCCCGACTCGCGGCTGATACTGCTCGGCGGGCTGCTGCGGCAGGATGCGCCCGACCTGGTCGGACCCCTGACCGAAGCGAACATCGAGAACCTCCACGCCGACGCCGCCTTTATCGGCGCCGACGGCGTCGACACCCGCGGAAACGTCTACACCGATTCGCTGGAACTCTGCTCCGTTTTGGCCAAGATGACGGCGGCGGCCCGACGCACGTTCATCGTGGCCGACCACGAGAAGGTCGGCCGCCGGGCGCTCGCTCGCTTCGCCACCCTCGCAAAGATCGAAGCCCTGATTACCGATGGCGGCGTCGATCGAAAGTTGATTGCAGAATTGAAAAGACGCGGCGTGCCGGTGATCGTGGCCCCGCCGCTCAAGGAGAAATCGAGATGAACTCCAACGCTTTCGGCCGTTCCACCCTGGATTGGGCCAAGGTGGACTTGCAAACCTACCCCGACGTTCGCGTGCCGCCGCCGGGGCCGAAATCAAACGAATTACACCGGCGCTGCACCGGCTATTTCAAGGGACTTAGCAGCCAGGTGAAGCTGTTCCCTGTGGCCTTCGAGTCGGGCGAAGGCTGCGTGTTGACCGACGTGGACGGCAACCGCTACATCGATTTTTCTTCCGGCATTTACGTGACGACGTTGGGCCACTGCCACCCAAAAGTCAGCGAAGCGATAGCGAAATACGCCCGGCGTTTGATGAACGCCCACGACTTCACCACGCCGGTGAAGACGATGCTTGTGGAAAAACTGGCCGAGGTGTTGCCGGGCGACTTGAAGGGGTATCAGTTTTACGACGCGGGCACGGCGGCCGTCGAGGCGGGGATGCGCGTCCTCCGCGCGGCCACGGGGCGCAACGAAATGCTCAGTTGTTTCAACGATTTCCACGGCAAAACCTACGGCGCCGTTTCGCTGGCCCAAATCCGTTCGCCGATCTACGGCCGGACGCGGATGCCCGGCGCCCACATGGTCCCGCGTCCCGACGTTTACCGCCCCCTGTGGACGAAACCGGACGGCGCGATCGACACCGACCGATACATCGCTTTTTACGACGAGTACATACTGAAGGGGACCACGGGCGACGTGGCCGGGTTCGTGCTCGAGCCGATCCAGGGCTGGGGCGGTTCGGTGATGCCGCCCGACGATTTTTTCCCAAAACTACGCAAGTATTGCGACGACAACCACCTTTTGCTCATGGCCGACGAAGTGCTTACCGGTTGGGGACGCACCGGCAAATGGCTGTGCATGGAACACTGGGAGGTAGTGCCCGACGTGGTCACGCTCGGCAAGGGGTTCGGCAACGGTTTTCCCGTGACTTGCGTCGCCGTGCGAGAGCCTTTCATGGAGAGTTTCGAGAGTATCTCCGCGTCGAGCAGTTACGGCGGCAATCCGATGGCCTGTGCGGCGGCCCTGGCCTCGACCGAGGTGATCGAGCAGGAAAACCTGCTGGATCACGCCTTGCATCTCGGCCGCTTGGCGCAAACCCGCATGGAACAGATGAAGGCCCAACACGCCATCGTCGGCGACGTCCGCGCGAAAGGGTGCCTGATGGGAATCGAACTGGTGGCCGACCGGACCACGAAAGCCCCGTTGACCGAGGCGGGGGCCATGGTATACCAGAAGGCGTTTCGCAAGGGGCTGGCCTGGATCCCCGCCGGACATATTTTACGCATGAGTCCGCCGATCGTCATGGACGAAGCCGCCCTGCTGCGGGGCATGGACATCATCGACGAGTCAATCGGCGAGGCCGAAAAAGAATTGGGGTTCTAAGAATGAAACGGATTCGTTTTGGCATCATCGGCTGCGGCCTGATGGGGCGCGAGTTCGCCGTCGCGGCCGCGCGGTGGCCGCATTTGACGGAAATGGACGTCGCGCCGGAGATCGTTGCCGTTTGCGACGCCGACGAGGCGCTGTTTTCCTGGTACGCCGATAATTTCGCCTCGATCGGCCAAGCGACTCGGGATTACCGCGAGTTGCTGGCCAACCCGCAAGTCGAGGCGGTCTACTGCGCCGTGCCGCACAACCTTTACGAGGAAATCTACGTCGCGGTCATCCGCGCCGGCAAGCACTTGATGGGCGAAAAACCGTTCGGCATCGACCGGACGGCCAACGCCGCGATCCTGGCGAGTTTGGCCGCACATCCGGCGGTTTTCGCCCGCTGCTGTTCCCAATTCCCTTTCTTTCCCGCCGTGCAACGCATCGCGCGGATGATCGAGGCGGGTGAATTCGGACAAATCATCGAGGTCGAAGCCGGATTCCTGCACTCCAGCGACCTCGATCCGGGAAAGCCGCTGAATTGGAAACGCATCGTTCGTTTCAACGGCGAGTACGGCTGCATGGGCGATCTGGGAATGCACGTCTGCCACCTGCCCTTCCGCGCGGGGTGGATTCCGCAAAACGTTCGCGCGGTGCTCTCGAACGTCGTTCCGCAACGTCCCGACGGCCGCGGCGGCGTCGAACCGTGCGAGACCTGGGACAACGCCGTGTTGCTGTGCGAGACGGTCGATTCTGCGACCGGCGCGACCTTTCCGATGACGCTGAAAACGCAGCGCATCGCCCCCGGCGAGAAAAACACCTGGTATCTGAAAGTGCTCGGCACGCGGGCCTCGGCGCGGTTCTCCACCAAAAATCCCAAGCGCCTGGAATTGCTAGAATACGACGGCGGCGAACAGCTCTGGGGGCAAATCGACACCGGCTGCGAAACGGCGTTTGCGGGCATCACGGGCGGAATCTTCGAGTTCGGCTTCTCCGACGCGATTCTCCAGATGTGGGCGGCGTGGCTCCACGAATTCGACCGCGGCCGGTCGCTTTCGCGTTTCGCCGGCTGCGCCACGCCCGAAGAAACCGCCTTGAGCCATCGCCTGTTCACGGCGGCCTTGGAATCGCAACAGAAGTCTTCCGTAGTCTCTATATAAAGGATAATCCCAGTGAGTTTTCAAGAGCATGCCATCCACAAAAGTTCGTCCTTACGGTCGGAGATGACGCCCCGCGAGCGATTGCTAGCCGTTTATCGCGGCGAGACGCCCGACCGAGTGCCGGCGCTGGCCGACCTGTCGTATTGGCGCGCCGCGCACGGCGGAGGCAAGTTCATCCCCGGCCGCATCGACGGCGCCAACCAAGACAAAATACCTCGGCTCCTGGAACTACACCGCCACACCGGCGCGGCGATTCACGTCAATCTCGGCTGCTTTTTCGACGATGTATTCGACGACAGCGTCCGAGTGCGGTCGGGCATCGACGGCGAACTTTACCGCCACCGTTTCGAGACGCCCGTCGGAACGGTGGAAGAAATCCGCCAATGGTCCGAAACGAGCTTCAGTTGGCCAATCATCCATCACATGGTCCAGAACGTCGAAGACTTGAAGGTGATTCGGTACGTCTTCGAGCATGTATCCTATCGCCCCCGCTGGGACATCTTCGAGGAAAGCGTCCGGTTGGTGGGCGACATCGGCCTCGTCCTGGCCCAGGTGCCGTATACGGGCATGGGCTTTCTGATCAGTCGCTACGCGGGCGTGGAGCGGACCGTGTTGTTCGCCGCCGACTATCCCGAGGAAGTCGAAAGCACGGTGAATACGATCAACGCGGCCCACGAGAAGGTAACGCGGCTTATGGCCGAGGGACCGTCGCAGGTGTTGATCCATTCCGACAACTTGTCCAGCGACGTGCAAAGCCCTCGCTGGCTGGAACGCTTCTGCGGCGATTATTTCCGTCGCATGACGGCGATTGCCCACGAACACGGCAAGCCGATGGTGACGCACATCGACGGGCGGTTGCGGGGTCTGCTGCGGACGACGGCCGCGATGGGCTTCGACGGCGCCGACGCCGTAACGCCGGCCCCTTGGGGCGACCTAACGCCGCAAGAATGCCGCGACGAGGCCGGGCCGAAGTACGTCCTCTCCGGGGGCCTCCCGCCCAGCAGTTTCTCGCCCGACGTGCCGTTGAAAGTCCTCGACAAACAGATCGAGACGTGGCTCGAATTGCGCCATCAAAGCCCGGCGCTGATGATTGCCCCCGGCGACCAGCTCCCGCCCGACGGCGATTTGGAGCGCGTCACGCGCATGGTCCAAGCGGCGGAGTCCGCCCGATATTATTGAGTATCAAGTTGATTATGTCGTGAACAATGTCGTGAACAATAGCCGGAGGCTAACAGCCTCCGGTGAGAAAAACATGTAATATACGACCACGTCCCGGAGGCTGTTAGCCTCCGGCTATTACGACATTAACCATCTGACAGGAAATCGAGTCGGGAAAACATGCCTGCGACAACGGAACGACCGACGGCGGATAAATTGACTTCCCGCGAGAGGATGGCGGCGGTTCTGTCGGGAACCTTGCCCGACAGGGTTCCTTTCGCGCCGACCATTTACGTCGATCACGCCTGTTTCGCTTGCGGGAAACGGTTCGAGGAGGCGTTGGCCGATCCGGCCGCCGGCCAGCGGTGCATGTTGGACGCGGCGATCCGCTACGGAGCCGACTCGGTGCGATTTTGCATGGGGCCGGAGGAATCCTGGTATTTGGAGAAAATCGTCGAGGAGCGGGACGGGAAACTGGCGCAAGTGTCGCGGGAGAGCGGCCGCGTCGAGGGCTATTTAGACGTTCGCGGCGGCGGCGCGCTGATTGCCGTCGATCCCCCGCCCCCGCCAAGCTCAAAGCGCGACGTCGCGGAAATCCAGGTCATCCCCGCCGCCGAATACGTCGAACGCGGCTGTCTCAAGCACGTTGCCCAACTCGTGCAAGAGGCGCACGACCGCGGCTTGTTCGTCGTCGGCATGTGCAGCGGCCAAACCATCAACTTCATGGTCGAACGCCTCCGCGATCCCGAAAAGGCGCTGCTGCTCTTCTACGACGATCCCGAGCTGGCCCTCGCGCTGATCGACAAGGCGGTTGCCGTTTCGATCGAACGGGGCAAGGCGTTCATTCAAGTCGGCGTCGATTGCATTTACATCGGCGACTCCTACGCCTCGGGCAGCGTCATTTCTCCGGCCGTTTACCGCCGCTTCTGCGCCCCGGCCTATGCCGAGACCGCCCGCGAGTTCCACGATCTCGGAGTCTTTTGCTACAAGCATTGCTGCGGCAACTACAACCCTCTGCTCGACGACCTGCCCTCGACCGGCGTCGACGCCATGGACGGCATCGATCCGACGTGCGGGATGAGCGTTCGTCGCACAAAGGAGGCCGTCGGCGGCAAGCTCGCGCTAATGGGCGGCGTCAGTTGCCTTACGCTCCTGAACGGGACGGCCGAAGCCGTGTACGAAGAGGCCAAACGGTGCGTGTCGGACGGCAAGCCCGGCGGAAGATACGTCCTGGGCAGCGCGTGCGCCGTGCCGGCTCGAACTCCTCCCGAAAACGTCCTGGCGGCCGGCAGGGCCGCCTTGAATTACGGAAAATACCAGTAGCCACCGATTCGAGGCGTCGCATGAAACCGCTCGTGTCCGATCCAAACGACATCCGTTTGGCCATGCTCGGCATGGTCGACGGCAATGGTCATCCCTACAGTTGGAGCGCCATCATCAACGGCCGCTTCGACGCCGAAGTTATGGCCGACTGCGGATTCCCCGTCATTCCGCAATATCTCGGGGCCGAACCGCCCGAAAACTTGGGCATTCCCGGCGCGCGGGTCACGCACGTTTGGTGCGACGACCGGTCCGACGCGGAAAAAGTCGCCCGCGCCGTCTTTATCCCCAACGTAGTCGATCGGCCCGAGGACGTAATCGGCTCCGTTGACGCCGTGATAATTTCCACCGATCGCGGCTGGGAACACGTGGATCGAGCGCGACCGTTCATCGAGGCCGGCCTGCCTGTCTTCATCGACAAGCCGCTCTGCGACAACGAGGACGATCTGTGGCGATTCATCGCCTGGCACGACGATGGCAAGGCGTTTCTCTCGACCAGCGCGATGCGCTACGCGAAAGAATTCGCGGCGGCGAAGGAACGGATCGCCGACGAAGTCGGACAGCCCCGCCTGTTCACGATCACGACGCCGAAGAGCTGGGAGCGATACGGCATCCACGCCCTGGAGGCGGTCTATCCGCTGTTGCGGCCGGGCGGGTGGCTGTCGGTCGCCAACACCGGCAGCGAGAAGGCCAACATCGTCCACGCCCGGCACGCCGACGGCGCGGACGTCGTTCTCGCGGCCGTCGACGACATGTACGGCGCGTTCGGCAAACTGAACGCCTACGGAACGGCCGGAACTTTGTCGGCCGCTTTCGCCGACACGTTTTTCGCCTTCAAGGCGCAACTTGAGGCGTTCGTCGACTTCTTGCGCACGGGTCGGCCGCCCGTCCCGTTCGAGGAAACCGTGGAAATGATGAAAATCATCATTGCCGGCATCCGCAGCCGGGAGGAATCGGGCCGCGCGGTGATGCTCGAAGAAATCGGATAATCATGGCACTAGAATACACCGACCTGGACCGCCGAATTTGGGAGGAAGAACTGGACTCGTTTGTGCCCAGGCGCGTATTCGACGTTCACGCGCACGTATATCAATGGAAGTTCAATCTCGATCCGGCGAAAGAGGGCGGTCCGCTGTACGAGTTGCTGGGTAAACGATTCCCGGATGCCGGTTGGGCCGATCTCGACCAATGCGACGATCTGCTTTTTCCCGGCCGGGATGTGCATCGGCTGGCCTTTCCCTATCCGTTTTCCCCGGTCTGCGATTTCGATGGGGCCAACCGATTCGCGGCCTCCGAGGCAAAACACGACCCGCTATCGGCGGCTCTGATGTTGGTCCATCCATCGATGAGCACGGAGTATTTGGAGGCGCGAATTCGCGGCGCGGGATTCGTGGGTTTCAAGCCGTACCGGTTCTATTCCGGCGCGAACGACGCGGCCTCTTGCCGCATAACCGATTTCCTGCCGGAGCGTCAGATCGAAGTCGCACATCGCCTCGGCCTGATAATCATGCTTCATCTGTCCAAGCGAGAGGGCATCGGCGACGGCGAGAATCTCGCCGATCTATCGCGACTGACGACGAAATATCCCGGCGCAAAGTGGATACTTGCCCATTGCGCCCGGTGCTACTCGGCCCGAAACATCGAGCGGGCGGCCCCGCGGCTCCGCCAACTGACGAACGTCTGGTACGATACGTCGTCCGTCTGCGAGTCGGAAGCCATTGAGGCCCTGATGGCCGGCATCGGTCCGGACCGGGTTATGTATGGCAGCGACGATCTTCCGGTAGGCGCCGCCCGCGGCAAGTACATTGTCTTCGCTCATGCTTGGTGCTGCCTTTCGGAGAATAATCATGCCTTTGACTTGTCTCACTGCGATCCGCGCATGACCTTTGTTCGATACGAGCAACTCCGCGCGACGCGACGCGCAGCGTTACGGTTAAATCTGGACCGGAGACAGATCGAAAACCACTTCCACGACACGGCAGCGCGTTTGATCGAGTCTGCGCGGGCGGCCTCGTCCGGCTCCTCGGTCGATTGACCCATCATGCCAAGCGGGCAAAACCTGCGTGGCGAATCGGGCCGCCGATCCGATCGGCCGCGTCACCCAGACGAACGGCTTGACCAAGTTCGGCGAACACCTCCTCGGCGGCGGACAAGTATTGCTCGACATGCGCGGTCGAGTGGGCCAAACTGGGATAGAAACCGGCGGATGACAAAAATCCGCGATCGAGCATGCGCACGGTCCAAAGCGTTTGCAATGCCAGGGCCTGGGGGTGATCGAAGCTGAAATGGGTCAATGCCGGATAGCCGGAGATTTTCAAGGGTACGGACTGCCGGTCGGCAATCCGCTGCAAGCCTGCGCGCAATTGTTCGCCGACGGCCTCCAGATGTTTGGGGAGATCCACCCGCCGCATCTTGCCGATCGCGGCCAGAGCGGCGGCCGGTCCCACGCCCTCGGTCCAATATGTGCTGGAGATAAAGGTGTTTTGGGCGGCTTGCATCACCTCTGCCCGACCGACGATTGCTGCCATGGGATGTCCGTTGCCCAGCGATTTGCCGAAGACGGCCTCGTCGGGCGAGACACCCAGCCGAAGATGCGCACCGCCCAGGGCCAACCGCCAGCCAATGGTGATTTCATCGAACACCAGTACGGCGCCGGCGCGGTCGCAGAGTTCACGAACACCCTCCAAGAAGCCCGCCGCTGGAACGGATTGCCGCGTAGGCTCCATCACCACCGCCGCCAGTCGCGGCCCTTCACGTCGGACGATCTCGGCCAACGAATCGATCTGATTGTAGGCGAACGGCAAGGCCGTGCCGGCTAACTGCGTCGGCACGCCGCGGGGCGACAACCCCGGCAGAAGGTGATTTTCAAGTGCGTCGACGCCCGTCTCCGCCGAGCGGTTGGCGGCCAGATACCAATCGTGCCAGCCGTGGTATCCGCAAAACGCGACTACGTCCCGGCCCGTGAAAGCACGCGCGATGCGGACGGCCATCGCCACGGCCTCCCCGCCGGTCCGCGCGTAACGCGCCATCTCGGCCCAAGGATGGATCGACAACAACAATTGGGCCAACTCGACGTCTTCCGGGTTGTTCAAGGTGCACATCGACCCGGATCGCACACGTGCCACTACCGCTTGCGAAACATCGGGGTCGTTGTAACCCAACAGGCACGAGCCAATCCCCATCAGCGACATGTCCAAGTAGCGCCGGCCGTCTATGTCCACAACCTCGCAGCCGCGGGCCTCTTGGTAGTAGCCGGGCCACTGGTCCGGCGCGAACATTTCCGGCCGCTTGCTCAATAGTTGCGTGCCGCCGGGAATCAATGTCTTGGCCAGCCGGTGCAATCGTTGGCACTGCGAATCCTCGGTCCCGCCCGGAATAGTGTTTTCGCCGAGCATCTTTAGATTCCGCTTTTTAAGATTGTGTTAGCGACTTTTTAAAGTTTTAACTCAACAAATGCTCTCATTGCGCGAGTGAATGTTTCACTCAGCGCCACCACGTCGGCGGCGACGCTGACGAATTGATAGCCCAAGGCGATGGTCTCCGCCAGCGTGGCGGGCGAGGCCACGGTGCCGGCGAATTTGCCGTGCCGGCGGGCGACTTCGGGAATTAGACGCCGCGCCTCGACCACACGCGGATGGCTCATGTCGCCCAAAGCGCCAATCGCGTGGCTAAAATCGCCGGGACCGAAAAACAGCATGTCGATACCCTCGACTTGGGCGATTTCTTCCAACTCGTCCATCGGCTCCGGGTCTTCGATCTGAATGATGACGAAGCGTTCGCGGTTGGCCTGCCGCACGTAGTCGGACGCCGAAATCATGCAATACGCGCCGTCGGAGTTGCCGCCGTCGATGGGCCGCCGGCCGATCGGATGGAAGCGGGTTTGCCACGCCACGCGTCGGGCGTCCTCCAGGCCCATCACGTGCGGGACCATGATGCCCGTCGCGTCCATTTCCAGCGGATGAACGAGGTCGCTGTAACTGCCCCGGGGTACGCGGACCAGCGCGTCCACGTCGTGCATCTTGGCGGCGCGTATCTGGTTGCCGATCGCGCTTAAGTCGGCGGCGACGTGCTCGCGGTCGAGCCAGACGCAATCGACCCCGCACAAAGCGGCGATCTCGGCGGCGGCGGGATCGGAGAGATTCAACTTCACACAGCAGACTGGCTCGTCCGACCGCAACTTCTTTAATACACGGCTTGGTCGCATTTGCATGATGGCGCTCCCCGAAGCGATTGCTTTCCTGTTATTCGGAGTCGTAAACAATAAATAGCCGGGGGCTAACCGCCTCCGGGATGTGGTGATAAATTGCCGGTTTTTCCACCGGAGGCTGTTAGCCTCCGGCTATTACGACAATGTTGATCCGACAATCGGTAAATCATAATTGTTCAGCTGATAATCTACTTGCAGGTATATCCGCCGTCGACGGCGATGTTCGCTCCGGTAACATAGGCCGAGGCGTCGGAGGCGAGAAACACGATTGCCCCTTTCAGGTCGTATTGGTTTGCCATGCGGCCCAAAAAAGTCCGGGCGTTGTAGCGCTCGACGAAGCGGGGGTCTTGGTCGTTGAAAAATCCGCCGGGGCTAACCGCGTTGACGCGCACGCCGCGCGGGCCGAGCTTCGCGGCGGCGTAGCGGGTCAACTGCAACAGGCCGCCCTTGTGGAAATAATAGTCCGGCGGCACGCCCCAGCCAAGTCCTTCGTAAAGCGTACAATCGGGGCCGACCGAACCTTGAATCGAGCCGACGTTGACGATGCTTCCCCGCCCGCGATTCGCCATCTCCTCGCCGAACGCGCGGGTCATCAGAAACAGGCCGGTCGCGTTCACTTCCATGCTTTTGGCAAAGTCGGCCGCGGGCGAGGTCCAATCCTTCATCGGCCGCAGCACGGAGTTGTTCACCAGCGCGTCGATCCGGCCGGCCGCCTCAAGCACTTGCCCGAGCAATTCATTGATGGATTGCTCGCTGCCTTGGTCGTATTGGAATACGCCGACCTCCAACCCGTCGCGGCGGAACGACTCGGCTTGCTCTTTCAGCCGGTCGTCGTTCCGGCTGGCCATGAACGTTCGGGCGCCGGCCTCGGCGAGGGCCTCGACGATCTGCCGGCCGAACAGTCCCGCCCCGCCGGTTACCAGCGCCACCCGTCCGCCGAGGTCGAACAACTCCCTTATGTTTTTCTTTTTTTCTTGCATGATATTCACCAGATTGTCCATCCTCCATCGATGGCCAGACATTGGCCCGTAACGTATGAAGCGGCGTCGGAGACGAGAAATACGACGGCCCCGACGATCTCGTTTGCCTGCCCGATCCTTCCCAGCGGCACTTTTCGAGCCAGTCTTGCCACGAAGTCGGGATATTGTTGTTGAACTTGCGGATTTGGGAACGGGCCGGGGGCAACGCCGTTTATCCGGATGCCCTCCGCCGCCCAGGCGACCGCCAGATAGCGGATCATTTGTTCAATGCCGGCCTTGGCAACGCCGTACTCGATCGGATTAGGTTGCATGGGATCGACGTAGACGCTCGGATCCGGCGACACTCGGCCGTACATCGAAGAGAACATCACGATGCTGCCGCCGTTGGACATCGCGCGGCGGCCCTCGCGGGCCAGCAGAAAACCGCCGGTCAGATTGCCGTTAAGAGATGTGTTGAAGTCGCCTCCGGTCATATCATTCAGAGAGCACTTTTGCGGGGCGTATGTCGCGTTGATAAGTATGTCCAGGCCGCGGCAATCGGAACAAACGCGGTCGATCAACCGGCCGATCGACGATTCATCGGATATGTCCAACGGCAAGGCCGAGCAGCGTTGCCCGCTCAGCGGCCGATTCCACGTCTCGGTGAAATGATCGGCCCGTGCTTGGTCGAGGTCCGCGACAATGACATTCGCTCCGTGATGCAAGAGACCTCGGCAGATCGCGCTGCCCAAGTATCCGGCGCCGCCGGCGACCAATGCCGTCCGCCCGCCCAGATCGAACATTTCCGGCAGGGTGCCTGCGTCTTCTTTTGCGTCGTTCATCGAATCACTCCTACTATGCGGCGACATCAGGCAATCGATTGCCACGCGCCGGTTTCCAACGAGGCTAGCGCGGCCAGATTCACCCGCAACGTCTGAAGTCCTTCTTCCAGGCTGCAAAGCGGCTGCTCGCGGCCGTCGAGTGCGTCGAGGAAGGCGTTCGCCTGACGGACGAACAGTTCGTCGCGGGCGAGTGGTTCGGCCGGCTCGTCGCGCCAAGGGTCGTCGGGTTTGAGCATCCATCGCCAGCGGGCCAGGTGCCCCTCGAAGCGTGCCGTACCCCGTTCGCAAACCACGGTGATCGTCATTTCGTTCGGCGCTTGGTGCTGATTCAAGCTATATGTGCCCAACACCTCGCCATGACGGGTTAAGATGTGGGCGGTGTCCTCGACCGACACGCCTTCGAGCGCTTGGTGGCCGGCGTCGGCCACGAGCCGGTCGATGGGGCCGACGAGCCACTCGCCGGCGTTGAGCACGTGGGTCAGCGCGTCTTGGATAGCCCCGCCGCCGGTGGCGCGGTCGCGGTAGTATATCTCGCGGTACAGCGGCCTGTAAGTGGGGAAATGCTGGCCCGCGACGGCAACGACCTCCAGCGGCCGGCCGAATCGGCCCTCGGCTATCGCGGCCTTCATCGCCGCCAGCACCGGATTGGCGCGATAGACGTAGGCCACGGCCGAAATCAACCGCTTCTCGCGCAGCGCCCGCCGCAGTTCGTCGATCCGGTCGAGACTCGTGCTGAGCGGCTTTTCGATGAATAAATCCAAGCCGGCCTCGGCCAGTCGGACGGCCTGGACGATGTGCAGATGGGCGGGCGTGGCGATCACCGCCGCGTCGTACTCGCCCGCATCGAGCGCGGATTCCAAATCGCCGTAACTCCGCCCGACGCGATATTCCTCCGCGACCTGCGCCCGAAGCTCGGGGTTGACTTCGCAAAACGACAGGTCCGCGCGTCCGCTCTCGCGGAAGCACCGCAGATGGCGCAATCCGATGGAACCGACGCCGACGATCAGTATACGTTTCATTTGCTTTATTCCCGGATGTCGAGGTACGAAACCCTGCGCTCGGCGATTTCCCGCGTGTCGATGTCGGCGGCCACGGCGCCGGAAAGCCACATGTCGGCGCCGATCACCTGGTAAATGCTGCCGGGCACCTTGGGCGTCACGGGACCGTGGACCATCAGCCGGGTGATGAACCGCTGCCACGACACGTCGCCGTAAGCGAACCAGTGATAGCACTTGTTGACTTTCGAGCCGACCAAGTCCCTCGGGCCGATGGTGGCGGCCTTCGGCGGCACCCGGTGCCAGGCGCCCGAGGCGCCGGCGTCGCAGGAGAGGCTGTTTTGCGCGATCGTCAGGGGATTTAGATCGACGATCTGCGCCCCTTCCTTCATAAAGGCATCCATATCGTCGCCGAACCGGGCGCCGATGTGCGGTTCGTAGAACGCGATGTGTCCGTTCCAGCCGCAGCCGCCGTAACAGGCGTCGGCCCCGCCCATGTCCTCCATCATCTTCGAGTAATCGCGGATGTTCGCCGTGCTGGGAAAGTGGATTTGCTCGTGCGGAATTGCCAGTTCCGGTTTGATGCGGTTGAACAGGTCGCGCCACATCCAATACTGAAACCCGCCGGGATGATCGGCCGGGGCGGTGTTGCCGTTTTCGTCGGCGTATTCGTCCATGTTGAACGTGTGGACGTGCTTGCAGGAAATGTTCAATTGATTGATCATCTGCGCCAGCAGGGCGTACTGCGGATGCGGGGCGCCAAGGATGATGACGTGCCGCCGCCCCTCTTCCAAGCTCCGCTTGATCCCGGCAAGAACGTCCACCAGGTACTTTAACGTAAGCTGCATGTCGTCTTCGATGATGCCGATCTTCAGCTTTGGATTCGAATGGCGGCAAAGGTCTTCCTTCTTGACCCGCATTACCCGCTCGCAAACCTCCACGTCCGTGAACGGATGGACGGGCGAGGACGCATAAGTGAAACGCTGCTTTGTCATAAATTCTCCTTGTCTTCGTTGGAATCGAAAATACATCGGCCGGCGACCCACGTTTTTGCGGCGCGCGGCCCGGCGTCGGTTTGTTCCCAAAGCACCAGGTCGGCGTCGGCGCCGACGCGGAGCGTTCCCTTGTCGCTTAGGCCCAACAGCCGGGCCGGGTTGGCTGTTCCGGCAGCCCAGATTTGCTCGTCCGGCCAGTCGAGCCATTCGAGGAGGTTCGCCATGCCCCGGTCCATCGTCAGCGTGCTGCCGGCCAGACAGCCGTCGCCGGGTCGGCCGGGGCAATCGAGCCGGGCGGCGGCGCCCGTCTTCACCCGACCCAGCGGCGAGTCGTATACACCCGGCGGCAGTCCGGCGCCGACGTTCGAGTCGGTAATCAGCATGAAGTTGCGAAACCCTTTTGCCGCCGCCGCTGCCCGCACGGCGGTCGGATGGACGTGGACCCCGTCGGCGATCACGTCGAGCGAACAGCGTGAATCGGCCAGCACCGCCTCGACCGCGCCGGCCGGCCGCACGCCGGGATCGGTCTCGTCCGGCAGGGGAAAAACATCGTAGAAGTGCGTGGCGTGCCGGGCGCCGGCGTCGATGGCCGCCTGCGTCTGCTCGACCGTCGCCCGAGTGTGCGTAATCAGCGGAACGACGCCCAACTCGCAAAGCCGCTCGATCACCGCCAGGACGTTCGGCGTCTCGGGGCTGATCGACATCGCCGCGATCTTTCCGCCGGCGGCCAACCAGAGTTCGTTCAAAAGCGCCGGATCGCCGACCAGGGTTTTCACTCCGGCGCCCGGCAGGGCCAGGAACGGGCCTTCCAGATGAAAGCCTGGCATCGACGCACCCGCGCAGCACTCGAACGCCGCCGCTAAAGGAGGCAACGCGTCGAGCCGTTCGGGTACTAGCGCCGCGGCCACCGTCGGCAGCACGCAGGTTGTTCCGTATCGGCCGAGCCGCAACGACGCCGCGACAAGCTGCTCCGGATCAGGCTCGTAGATGAACCGCTCGACGCCGTGGGTGTGAATGTCGATAAGCCCCGGGGTCAACAGCCGGCAGCCGCCGTCAATCCGGCGCGGACAGTTGGGCGGTTCGATCCCGCCGCGGCCGAGTTGGGCGATTTTCCCGCCGCCGACGCGAATCCATTCCGCGACAATCCCCTCGCCCGGCTCTAAAGCGCGCACACCGGTTATCAGCAGATCGGTTTCGTTCGGTTCAGTCATGGCGATAGAGGGCGTCCGGTAATTGACGACGAACATCATGCTATTTAGCCCCCGGTGAACACACCGGGGGCAGCATTGCGAAGGCGTTTTCGCAAGCCCAGGTGCGTGCTAGCACGCACCCTACAGTTATTTAGCCCCCATATTTAGCCCCCGGTGAACACACCGGGGGCAGCATTGCGTATACTCCACACCATGCCCCCGGCGTATTCACCGGGGGCTAAATTGTTTCTGTTGCGAAGGGAAACGTCGTTTCAAAACAAAACACGTCGTGACGATAATAACTGACGAACAATCCGGCCGGTTGCCCGTCGTCCAAATAGAGCGTACTTGTTTCTTTCAGCAGCGGCTCGCCGGAGCGGATTTGCAGCAGACGTCCGACGGCGGGCGTCGCCCGAGCCGCCTCGATCGTCTGCGTGCAATAGGCTAAGCGCATGTTCTGCACGGCTTGCCAAACGCCGAGGAAATCGAGTTGGGCCAGTTCAGCCTCGCCGAGTCGGTCGGCGAAGCGGGCCGGAATCGTCACTTCATCGTAGATCGCCGGCCGATCGCGCAAAGAGTCGATCCTCGCGGCCGACAGGAACTGGTCGCCGGTGCAGGCGGCGAAGACCGCTGCCCGCTCGGCGTCGATTTCCTCGCGCCGGAACGAGTGCAAGCGTCTGGCAAGCCTGGGGGCGTGGCGGCTGACGCTGCCGAAAAAGTCGGCGTTGAGGATGGGGATTTTTCGCCCCGCCGCGGAGTTGACAAACGTGCCCGACCCCTGCCGGCGCTCGACCAGATGTTCCTCTTCGAGGATTTGCAAGGCGCGTCGGACGGTGATTTGCGAGGCGGCGAAGCGGCGGCACATTTCCCGCTCGGTCGGCATCCGCTCGCCCGGCGCCCAATGGCCGGCGAGCAACTGCCGGCGAAGCGAGTCGGCGATTCGTCGATAGGCGGTCATTGATCGGGGCGGGGGGTTGCCGGAATCGAGGGAAGCGAGTAAATTGTTTATAATAACATAAACACTTTTCCAGACCTGTCAAGGGCCGGCACATGAATTTGTCACTCCACAGCAGCACGGACGCCGGAAGCAAGCAACATTCATCCAACCGCGGCGGTCGCCTGTCGATCGCATGGGTATTGTTCTCGGCGGCCGTTTGCATCGCCGGCTGGACGTCCGCCGCGGGCGCCGAGACCGTTGCCCCGCTCGACGCGGAGCTACGCCAGAGGGCGGTCGACGCGATCCGCCGGACGCTCGACGGCCAACAGCAATGGATCAAGGTCCACGCCTTGTTGTTCTACACAAGTCAGATTGAATTGAGGTCCATAGGGGCGTTTACGCCCCTTGTCCGCCGAAGGCGGTATTAGGCCCGGCGTTTAGAGACAGTCCGGTTTAATTGGCAATGGAGGCATTTTAGCAAAATAATTGACCTCCCGGCATTTGGGTGTTTTGTGCAGACTAGTTAAGCGTAAACAACAGTCTGCTCCCAAATGCAAGGAG
>Ga0123335_1003970_pt1 | contig 19815 bp, 9 predicted proteins | sample BiotimSIPDNA_2_FD_89707 | JGI IMG/M metagenome (GOLD analysis project Ga0123335, IMG submission 89707) | Anaerobic biogas reactor microbial communites from Washington, USA - Biogas_R2 time_0 SIP DNA | ecosystem: Engineered > Bioreactor > Anaerobic > Unclassified | place: Washington, USA...
ACGGTGCTCAGCGTGCGCCAGCACACCGCGAGCTGGTGGGGCGAGGGTGACGACTTTTGGTTCATTGACGGGGAAACGGAGCCTAGCCTGCGAGGCACCGGGTCGGAAGACTATTTCTGTGATGCCTGGGGCCTGCGCGAAATGTCCACCCCCTATTACGGCGCTCCGCTCATGGAAGGGTATGACCCCTTGTCCCGTACCACCTGCTATCGCTGGCACATCACGGACCCCGTGAACTTCAAGGCATCGCTGCGCCTGGAAATCGAGCACATGGGCGTCACCTTCAACGAAGACGGATCCGTGCGTTCCGGTTTTGAAGAGCGGGCCGATGATTTCTCGTCCGTGGCCTTCTGGTACCAGGCGGAACCGCACAAGCCCTTCCCTGCATTTCCCGAAGGCAAGGCACGCCTTTATGAAGACTGGTCCAAACTGGTGGAGGTGGAATCGAGGTTGGACTCCGCCAAGGCATCAGGCGGACCCATAAGTCTCCAGGAGGGCATTGGCACGGGCAAAGGACAGTTGTGGTGGACAGCCGCGGAACCCGATCAGTCCCTGGAAATTATTATGGATGTGACGGAAGACGGCGCCGACGAACTGTTACTGCTTCTTACCTGTTCCCACGATTACGGCATTTTTCAGATTGAATTGGATGGGGAACCCTTGGGAAACGCGGTTAATCTGTACAACCCCACGATCAAGGGCAAGGAAGTACGTCTGATTGTGCCGCCTCTTAAAGCCGGACAGCACACGCTTCGTTTCGTAAACCAGGGCAAGGATCCCGCGAGCGGCGGCTATTTCTTCGGTCTGGACGGGTACATGGTCTGGTAAAGCCCCAGAACCACGGCACCTGCGTTATCCGCGGATGAATCCTTGACGTCTCTGGGTGAGTCCAAGGAACGGCTTAATTCTTCTGCGTTGCCTGCGCAAGCCGGTTTACGCGTTCTTATTCCGTTCCAACCTATCTGGAGAGAAAGCATGCAGTTCAAACGGGCGCTGATTCGATTCCTCATTTTTGCCATGATGGGACTGCTTTTGGAAGTATTCGGCGGGGCGTTTCATGATCTGAAGGCGCTTGACTGGGATTTGCGGGGATCCACCTCGCCCTGGATGATGTTTGACTACGGCCTGTTCGGGCTGATCCTGATGCCGGTCGCAAACCCGTTAAAACGCTGGGGCATTCCCCTGCCCGTGCGCGCTTTTGTGTACATGCTGATGATTTTCTTTGTGGAGTACGCGTCAGGTTGCATCTTCCATTTCGGCATGGGGATCTGGGTCTGGGATTACAGCGACCTGCCGTATAACCTGCACGGCCAGATCGCCGCGGCATTCATACCGACGTGGTACTTCCTGGGTCTCGTAGGCGAATACCTGTATGCCCGGGTGGATGCCTGCGCGGTGACACTGACCCGGGGGCTTCGGGCGGAGCAACTTGAACGGCTGGAACCCGAACCCGTCAAAGAGGCCTCCGCACCCGCTTGATCTGAATGTTGACCGGATTACCTGGCGGAGGTGCGGAGAACATCTTCGGGAGGGGGATTCCCCTATTCGATGCCCATTTTCTTCTGCAGCGCTTCAAGGGAGATGCCCTTGGTCTCCGGCATAATGAAGATGACCCAGAGCAGCTGCAATACCATCATGGCCGCGTAAAAGGCGAAGGTGTGGCCGCCCGAGTATTCGGCGATCATCGGGAAAGTCCAGGAGATGGCCGCCGCCATGATCCAGTGGGTGAAACTGCCGAGGGCCTGGCCCCGGGCGCGCACCCGGTTCGGGAACACTTCACCGATATAGACCCAGATGACGGCCCCCTGGCCAAAGGCGTGGGAGGCGATAAAAACCAGCAGGCTGATCAGAACGATGATGCCGCCGGTCTTGTCGAAGTCCGTGCCGTACGTGTAAAAGGCCCAGGCCGTGGCGGAGAGGCTCAGGATATACCCGACGGATCCCACCAGCATGAGTCGTTTCCTGCCAAAATGGTCAATGATAAGCAGGGCCGCCATGGTAAATATCAGGTTCGTGCCGCCCACGGCGACCGTCTGCAACAGCGCGGAACCTTCACCCGCGCCCGCCATGCTGAAGATGTGGGGCGCGTAATACATAAGTGCGTTGATCCCCGACAATTGGTTGAACATGGCGATGGCAACGGCCAGCAGGATGGGCCCCCTGTAGGCGGCGCTAAACAGGGGTTCGTTCGCCTGGTGGCGTTGCAGGTCCAGGGACTCGCGGATGTCCGCAATTTCAGCGTCCACCTCTCCCCCGCTCCTGCCCAGTTTCAGGAGCACCGCCCGTGCCTCGTCGGCAAGGTCCTTGGCCATCAGCCAGCGCGGACTCCGGGGGGTCATAAAGAGCAGGAAATAAAAGGCGAATGCCGGGAACGCTTCCATGCCGAACATCCAGCGCCACGCGGTTTCGCCAACGTCCAGCGACGCGATCACATAGTTGGAGAAGAAGGCCATCAGGATGCCGAACACGATATTGAACTGGGTGATGGCGACCAGCCGCCCGCGATACCGGGCCGGGGCGATTTCCGCGATATACAGGGGCGAAATGACCGACGCGCCGCCCACGCCCAGGCCGCCCAAGAAACGGAAAAACAGGAAGGAATACCAGTCAAAGGCGAAAGCTGTGCCCACGGCGGAGATGAAATAGAGAATGGCGATGACAAAGAGGCTGGCCCGCCGCCCGTACCGGTCCGCGGGCATCCCCGCGACCAGGGCGCCGACAATGGTGCCCAGCAGCGCGCTGGCCACGGTGAATCCCAACGCACCGCTGTCCAGCAAAAAGACTTTTGTGAGCGCGTCCGTCGTGCCGGAAATGACCGCCGTGTCGAACCCGAAGAGAAAACCTCCCAAGGCCGCCACCAGAGAACTCCAGAACAGATAGAGGGAAAATGGTGCGGGTGAAGGGGCTTGCACGGTAGTTTTTGATGCTTCCATGATCCCGATTCCTTATTGGTCGGCTTCCCAGGCGGAAGACAGTTCGTTCACCGTAATTCCCGTGACAACGGCCCCGCCACCTTTTGCAAACACTTCCACGGCGACAGCGTCCCCTTCCTGCACCTGTTTCATGGGCATATACACCTGTCCGTCGTTGGCAAAAATTTCCACGGACAGGCGGTCCAACAGCAGGCGCAGTGTTATCTTGCCGTCCTGCGGTGCGAGCGGGGCTTTTTTGTCATCACAGCGCAATTCCCCCATCCCGGCATCGTAGGTAACGGTCAACCCTTGGACAATAACACCGAATTCGGCGGCCGAATCGTTTTCAAATACAAGGCTTATGTCCATCAGACCGCTGCCCGTATACTCCAGTTTCTGGGAGGCATCCCGAAGTATCGTATCCGGCAAGGCGGCGCTGTTTGTGTAAAGTGTTTCAATTTCCCGCACAGGCCGGGCGAACAGGCGTGCTCCCCTTTCCGTGGTTCGCAAGCTTAGCTCCACGGGGAAATTCATCATCTGATTGAAGGGCATGTCCTTGTGCCCTGCCGATCCCCAGGCAATCTGGATGCGGCGTCCGTCTTCAGAGGGAATATTATTGAAAGTCTGGGAGGCGTAGAAGCAGTTCCCGTAATTGAAGGGCAACGCTTCACCGTCCGGGGTAAAGGTTTTGCCGTCAAATTCACCGAGGTAGTATTCCCCCGAGGCCCCGTACAACACCCATTTCATCTTGTTTACGTCATTGTCCACGGGCAGTGGGAAGAGTTCCGGGCATTCATAAAAGCACTTCAACTCGCTTTGGCGTTCCCAGACCTTTAAATCCTTGGAACTAAAGAATCCCATGTGGTTGTCATCAAGATACAGCACCATGACCCAGTGTTTCGACGGTTCGTGCCAGATGACCTTCGGATCCCGGTTGCCGCCTACGATGTGTCCCAGCACCGGGTTGCCTTCATATTTTGTCCAGGTGCGTCCCCGGTCGTTGCTGTAGGCGATGGCCTGGGTGAATTTCGCCCCTTCCGACCAGCGGCTGGTATCACCCGCGTAGGTATAGGCGGCCACCAGCGTTTTTTCATTGCCCTGCTGGAAACCGGCGGTGTTCTGTTCATCCATCACAGCGGAACCCGAAAAAATGGTGCCCAGCGCGTCCGGGTGAATCGCGTCGCCCAGTTCTTCCCAGCGGACCAGGTCCTTGCTCACCGCGTGGCCCCAGGTCATGTTGCCCCAGTTCCACCCGTAAGGATTGTGTTGATAAAAGAGATGATACTCGCCGGCGTAATAGACCAGGCCGTTCGGATCGTTGTTCCAGCCCCGTTTTGAAGAGAAATGAAATTGCGGCCGGTATTTTTCGCGGTATAGATCTTCGCCGCCAATAATCTCATCGGCTTGCTGAATGGCGTCGAAGCCCTTGTTGTCGCGTTCCACGGCGTCCGCCCAAAGGGTCAGGCTTTTCCCCTGGAACGGCGTCAGGTCGAGAAACACCCAGAAATCCGGGTCCGCCGGGGCAAGTTCCACCTCGAATTCTCGCGCAATCTCCCCCTCCTGAAGAAGGCGCATGCACAGCTTTGTCGCGCCATTTTTCACCGGTATATTGAGATAACGGTGTTGTACATCGATGGTCCGCGTTTTCTCGGAAACACAGGGTGCGTCGCTTTGCACGAAGTGGTCGGCATTGATGTGGCCCCAGGTGCCGGCCTGCTGGTCCGTGATCTGAATCTGCACTTCTTTATCCATGAATTCGCTGACCTCCCAATGTGTCCACTTGAGTTCTTCCCTTCCGCCCGGTTCCGTGTTCGATCCGGAAGACACGCGCACAGTCTTGCCGTCAAGCAGCAGCGCCACGGAGGTATTACTGCCGTGACCGCCGCCGCCGATCTGAAAGTTGATGTAAGGCCGTTTCACCTTGAAAGGCGGAGAAGTCAACGTGCCTGTGGCGCCGTCGCCGCCGTAATAACTGTTCACCAGGCGCTTCCCGCTGAAGCCGTACACGCGCATCTGGTCGGGCAACGTGCCTTCGGCCGGGCCCGGTCCGAAGGCTTCGCCTTCAGTATGCCAGGCGCCGTAATCGGCCTTTTCAAAGTCTTCGATCAGAATGTCTGGTGCGCCCTCCGCCCCCTTAGCGACAAGTAGTGATGCCATCGCGCTCAGCAGGAGGATTGTGGTGGCGTTCCTCATATTTATGGGATTCCTTTGTTCACATTGAGAAGATTGGATATTTTCGGCGTTCTTATAAAGGCGTTATAGGGCGACCCCGTTGAATTACCGTCGTATAGTAACCGATCGATTTGACAGGCTCAAAATCGTTAACACACGGATTGTAACAGACCGACATATGTTCAGTGGACTGTTGGTAAGGGGAGTGTAATTCCGGGTAAGAGGGTGGTTCATGCACGATACATCCCCCGGCGCTTCGCGCCTCCCCCTTCAAAGGGGGACTTATTCTTGCATGCCTTTGGCGTTATGCATTGATTCATGCTTTTTAATAAAGTCTTGTTGTGACAGGAAAATTGTTTCTTTACCGAGAATCTGTCAGCGTCCGAAAGGTCCCCCTTTGAAGGGGGAGGCGCGAAGCGCCGGGGGATGTATAATCGGAGATAGTCTGATTTTTGCGTACATCTTTCCCAAGAGGGCGTTAGTACACGAACGAAATCAATTTATATAGAAACGTTTGTCCGACCAGCAGCCAATCTATTCTAACGTGGGCCTTGCCCACGTTAGTTAAGCAGGAACAGCCTTGTTTCTCCAAGGGCGAACTCCAAGTCCAAGGTGTCCGTATTTTCCGCCACTATCGAATTGTCAATAAGGTCCACGACAGAACAGGGTTGGGGAAAGGTCATGCTTTTCCGCCCCGCGCTGGTCGCCGTCAGGCTGAAAAATTTCCCGTCCGTCAGCACAACATCGTCCGTGTCACAGTACAGGTGCACACCGGAATCTTTCAGAATATTGCGCAGTAACCTGGCGGGGCAGTGCAGCGCGCCGATGTACACGCGCAGTCCGTCCGGCGTTTGCTTGAAGGCGGCGGCGGTGTTTCCGGAAGCATAGCGGCCGATACGCTCCGCCTCGGGGTCGTCTATCGCCCACAGGGGATCCAGCGGGGTTTCCGTACCGAAAGGAGTCGTCAGGCCGACCGCAAGTCCCTCAGCGGAGGCCTCCGGGAGCACCCTGCCACTTTCCGGCGCGATTCGTTTTACGTGCAGGCCGGTCATTTGCTCCAGCTGAGCGTCGTTGGCCGCATCGCCCAAGAACCCACCTCCGTAAAACCATACGGCGCTCTTCCCCCGTGTGGCCTCCGCTATCCGTTCACGCTGATGGTCATTTAAGTGGTAACAGTTGGTGAAAAAATACACCTTTACCGGAGGGACGTTTCCGTCCACAAGATCGCTTAACAGGTAAATGTCAAAGGGTGCGCCCATGCGAAAATACTGGCTGCGCATTTCATAAACCAGGGGGCTGTGCAATTGGGACGTGCAGGCCGAGTACACGGGGCTTTCTTCATCGACAATCAGCGCCACTTCCGGCACCCAGCGCTGCGGTTCCTTCAGGTTTTCCAAGTAAAAACGCTGTAGACGGCTGATGTTGTCCCAGATCTCCTTGCCATCGAGCCATCCGATACCGCCCAGGTCCATGTACCAGGCTGCCAGGCGGCGGGGCCAAATCTGGGCGAAGTTGCGCTGGTGCACCCAGAAGGTACCCTGTGGTGTGTCCACGCGACCGTATCCGGAGTCGGGCGGAGTCAACCAGGTGCGCGTGTCGTCTTCATTCAGCCAGAGTTTCCCGTGGCCGCGCACGCTGTCCACGGCGCTCATGAACATGCCTGCCCCGCCCAGTTCGCGGTCGAGATAGGAAATCGGTGAACAGAGAATGTCGATATCAGGGCATTGAAGCATGCGGGACATGGCGAGATGGCCGCTGTTCTGCGGGCCCATGGGAATGCCGTGCATGTCAAACAGATACCCGTAGAAGAAGCAGGCGAGTTTTTTACCGCGTGTTTCTTCTTTGATGACCCGCGCCATCATTTCAAGGGGTTCCACCATGGTGACTTGCTTGTAGCTAAAATAATCGATGACCGGGCGTTCCGTTAACGGATCGCGGAACAACCCGAGTGTCGTGGTGCGCTGGTGGTCGGCAGATGGAACCTGCACGGACTCGAAGGTGATGTCAGGGTCATTCCAGGCTTTTCGCAAGGCGTCGAGGGTGCCGTACCGTTGCTGAGTCCATCGGCGGAAACCGGCGTTCATTGCCGGGGAGAAATCGGAAAAGCGCGGTTCCCAGGATCGTTCATAGAACCATTCGCCGGTATGCTGGCCGCAGGGATGATAGCCCAGCATGCTGTCTCCATAAGTTGACTCACAATGCTTGATAAGCGCGCGCAGATGTGTCTGCATTTCCGACCGCCACGGCTCCGATGCCACGGACATGGAGAATGTTTTGCCGTCGTCAAAAAGCATGTTGTCGTCCGGATGTTCTTCCAGCCACCATCCGGGCGGCGCCATATCAAAGCGGGGAAGCAGCAAGGCCTGCGGATCCTCCCGAAGGGTGGTCGCCAGGCAACGGTCCACCTCGCTGAAGTCGGGAGCGTTGCCCGGTTTAGGCCAGGGCATGGGGATGCCGAAACTGTAGATGTGAACGCCCGCATCGCGTGCCAGGCGCACCTGTCGCACATAAGGAGTGTCGGGGTATTCCACGGGATAAATGGTCCAGGGTTCATTGATGTGGAGCATCATGAAATCCACGGTGCGTGCCTTGTCCGCTTTCATCCATAGGGAATAGGTGTAGGTCTGTCCCGTTGTGACGCTGTAACCGTCCTGGTACCAGTGGATGTGCATATGGTCGGCGCCCGCATTGCGGATATCCACGCGCAAACTCTGGGCGCCGCTGACTTTTGTCTCCGGGTCGGGCGACCAGTCGCATTCCGCCCCGCTTGTCGTATACAGACGCCAGTCGCGTTCAATATCCGCGTGCGTGCCTTCAAAATCACCCCCTCTAGCCCAGTTTACCGAAGGCGTATCTGCTTTCACACCCGGATACACGCGGATGTTGTCCACCCACACAGTCCCGGGTCCTTCGCCCCCCATGCGGAAATGAATGCCGCTGGCGCCGTCGGTGTTTTCCGGGGCGATCACGGTAATGCTATATTCGCGCCATTCCGTGCCCAACTTCACGTCGGTGGGTTGCGCTCCCCCGGACTCCCACCCGAAAAAGGTCAACGGGCTGACGGGAACACCGTTCACATGAATCATGGGGGATCCGAGATAGGGCTTTACCTCCGCTTCGAGCGCTTGGAGCGAGGCTGCGACAAATAACAGACAGGCCGTTACCAACACGATGTGTATGGGCTTGCCCTGTGAATGGGCCGTTGATGTCTGCATCCGCTTTCCTGTCCTTTCGTCGTGTCCATGATTGTGTCGTGTGTTCATAGAGGTGCCTTGATCCTCCCGCAAACATGGGAATCACGGTATTTCCTTAGTAGCAGCGTGTGTTATGCCAGATTGTAGCCCCCTTATTGCGCCAATTCAATCCGCACATCCAATCAAAGAGATACATTCTCTCCCGCCCAGCTGTCGGCGCACTCCACCCGGAATACCGTGGTGGCCATGCCGGTTATGCGCTGGACAAGTTGATTTGCGGGTCCTGATTGCATACACTCAGCGTTCCAAACAGGGTCAGGAATTTAACGGGATGGTCAGCCAGTGAAAAACGAAAAACATCAACATGATACGGAACCGATTTGGAACGGCGGTCTTTTGCCCAGGCTTGGCCTGATGACCGCGATCATGGTGATCATGGGCAACATGATCGGGTCCGGGGTGTTCAAAAAGGCGGCGCCCATGTCGGCAAGCGTCCAGTCGGCGGGACTAATGCTCCTCTGCTGGTTGATAGCGGGGATCATAAGCCTGTTTGGCGCCTTGTCCAACGCCGAGGTGTCCGGGTTGATCGCCGGGCCGGGGGGATTTTACGCGTTTTTCAAAAAAATGTACGGACGCGCCTTCGCCTTCCTGTTCTGCTGGTCCAGTTTTTCGGTACTCCAATCGGCCTCCATCGCCTCCATCGCGTATGTGTTCGGCCAGTCCGCAAATACCCTCTTAGGCCTGCCCCGCCTGAGCGCGTCCTGGGAGAGCATCTCCATCTTCGGCGTGTTCTTTCCCTTCGAGAACTTCGGTGTCAAGGTGTTTACCATCTGCACCTTGTTGTGCGTGACGATGGCGAACTATTTCGGTGTGATCTTCGGCGGTATCATCGCCAACATTTCCACCATGCTGAAACTACTGGGCATCGGCGTGCTCATCGTGCTGGGGCTGGCCGCAGGCAATGGCTCCATGGACAATATCCTGCCGCTGGGCCCGGCTTCCGGTGCGGAGTATGGCGACCTGGGCCTGTTCGGGGCGATGTTTGCCGCGCTCCTGGGCGCTTTCTGGGCCTACGACGGCTGGAACAACGCCATCAGCCTCGGGGGCGAGGTGCGCAACCCGAAGCGGAACATTCCCCTGGCGCTGGTGATCGGCGTGGCGGGCGTCGTAGGGGTCTATATGCTTGTCAACTTCGCCTACGCCTATGTCATGCCTGTGGATGAAATGAAGGCGCTTGCCGCTTCGGACAACAGCATTATCGGCGTGGAAGTCATGCGCAAGGCCTTTGGAAACGGCGCGGCCCAATTCGTCGCCATCCTGATACTATTGTCCACCTTCGGCGCCATGAACTGCCAGCTGATGACGCCGTCGCGCATGTATTTCACCATGGCGAACGATGGCCTCTTTTTCAAGGCAGCGGCGAAGTGCCACCCGAAATATCACACTCCTTCCACGGCATTGCTCATGCAGGGCTGCTGGGCGTCCTTCCTGGTGTTGACGGGCACCTTCGACCAGCTTACTGATACGGTGATCTTCGCCTCCTTCATTTTCTACGGGGCCAGCGCCTTTGGCGTGTTCGTGCTGCGCCGGTCTATGAGGGACGCACATCGTCCCTATCGGGTACACGGGTATCCTTTTGTGCCAGCCATCTTCGTGCTGTTCTGCTTTGCGCTCGTGATCGTGACGATCATCCAGCAGCCGCGCGAGGCCATTATCGGCCTGGTGCTGATCTTTACCGGCTGGCCCTTTTATTTCTATTGGACGCGACGCCGCCCGGAGGCGTAAATCGCGCAGGACGCTGTCTGGACGGTGCTATTCATCCTTGGGGGGCGCGGGAACACGGACAGCGTTTTTCGCCCGGGCGACCCACGCTTCGTCTCCATACAAGCCCACCGTGGAAAGGTCAATGGGCTGAAATCCCAGTTTGACAGCCGGGGAATCCGGAGATAGTGCAAAGTCCCGGTTTTCGATATCGGCAAAACCCGGGTCGGCAATCACGGAATGGACGTCATACCCGGCCTGCTGCCATTCGGCGAAAGGTTTTCCGGCAAAGCTAATTTCGCGGCCCGAGGCGTCCCAATAACAGTTCTTGTCCATGGCATACTTGCCGTTCTTCCAGGTGCTGCCCAGGAGATTGCCCCGGCTGAAATAGACAATGTTGTTTTCAAAGAATAAGGAAAGATGCTCCTCGTCCCGGGAGCGTATGATCTGGTCGCGCTGGGAAAAGGCGAAGATATTATTCACCACGCGGTTCTCCCGGCCATAGTGCTGGTGGAAGCCCCCCGTTCGGGTGTTGTACACCACGTTATTGGTGAGCAGGATTTCCGAACTGCCCTCGTCCGTGTAGAGGCCCCAGCCGCCGGATATGTTCCCGTTCGACAGGATATCGTGGATATAGTTGTTGCGCAGAACGGTGCCGGGAGAAATGCCCAGCGTATAGATGCCGCCCATGTCGCTTAACTGGCCCTTGCCCAGGTTGTGGATATGGTTGTATTCGATGACGTTGTGGTTGGCCGAAGAGGGCGCGTAGCCCCAGGACCAGCCGACCGACACACCGGAATAGCGGAAGTCACAGATCTCGTTGTGGGAGATGGTGTTGTGGGAACTGCGCCCTATCCAAACGCCCACCGCGCTGCGGTAAATACGCCCGCCATCGTGGAGCAGGCAGTTGTCCACCACATTGTGGGATGTTTCATGGGCGGGTGTCGGCGGGTCGCCTCCTTCGCCGATGCGCACGCCGCCCGCGCCCAGGTCGGTCAAGGCGCAGCGCTGCAGCCGGTTGTTCTGGCTGCCGGCCCGGAACCAAACGCCGTAGCCGCCCACATGGGCGACTTCGCAATCTTCGAACACGCAGTTCCGTGCGCCCACTGTTTGTATGGCTGCTTCCACGCTGTATTCCGCCTGCCCGTCACTGTGGCCTGACGGCCCCACCGGCCAGTCGCCGTATCGCATGGACAATCCCTTGAAATGCAGGTGGGAAACAAAGGCCTCCTCTTCGGGTTTCCCCTGAAGCAGGAGGAACTGACGGAGCCTGGGAATGACCGCTTCGACAGTTTCAGGGCTTTCCCCGGGTTTGGGCAGGTAGTGCAGCACGCCGTCCCGGCGGCTCAGGCACCATTCTCCCGGCAGTTCCAGTGCGTCCAGCAGGTGTTCCACGAAATACCACTGGTCGTTCTTCCAGTAGGTGAAATGCCAGCGGGCCGGACCCGTGAATTCCACAATCCGCTGTTCCAAGTCAAGCGCTTTGACCCGGTGCAGCGAGGTGGCCCAGGAATGAAAGACCACGAAAACCGCGTCGTCCAGGTGTTCCCATTGCTTGACGTCGCCCTCGCGGAAACGGAAACGGGTGCTGCTCTTCACCTCTTCGCCCGTGTCGGATTTCGTTTCCATGACCGGGCCGTCGCCATAAAAGAAATCCGTTTCCGCCGGGTAGTCTCCCGCGGTGTGGGCCGCCTTGGGGTAGCGCGCGGGATCGCGGCGTTCGCCGTTGACCCAAAACGCGCCCACGGTACCGTCTTCCGACTTCGCCTCGGGAACATCGGCCTTCCAGACACCGTTTTCAACGCGCCAGTCCGTGATGCGCCGTCCCCCGTGCAGCACGGGATGCTCGCCCGGCGCGGCGGCATAGACCACCGGCGCTTCCGCCGTTCCCGAATCCTGCGGTTCAAACACCAGCGCTTCGGCAAGGGGATATTCGCCCCCGCGCACCAGCACCGTAACAGGCACGCCGGGCAGGCCGCCGCCTTCCGTGCGCAGGGCGCGCAGCCGATCCCGCGCCCCGGCGATGGTGGCCAGCGGGCCGTCGCTTCCGGACACGTCCGGCTCCGCCAGCGTTCCCGACCAGCCGTCATTTCCGGCGGGGGACACATACAGGGTCAGGGAATCGGGCACCGCCAGGACCGGGGCGGCAAATGAAAAGCAGGCAGCCAGAAGGGCAACGAAAGCCTTGTGCATGGGAAATCCTCCGTAAGGGTTGTATAGGTAAATCTATTATACGCGTAAAAGACAGCGCCGACAAAGGGCTTTTTTCTCAGGGTAGGATAAGTTGCATTCCTGTTTGGCAAGTTGTAGAGTATCGCTTGTTTCAGCCCGTTTTTTGCCGTTCCCAAGCGCCTTCCTCATGGTCTTATGCTTTTGCGGCAAAGCGTGCGAAATGCAAACGCCGATTGAAATGAATGTTTTTCCCCCTGCCTCTCTTATTATCACACTACCATTGTGTTCGGTGCGCCTCACCGGCGTGTTGAACAGGGCCGTTTTCGGGAAGTTATGAAAACCTACATTGTTGTCGAGGACCCCAAGCGCTGGAACCTCAAGGTTCCCGGCGTGGAAGTCGTAAAAGCCAGGGACTACCTGGCCGATGAACGGTACAGCGAACCGGGCACCGTAAAGGTGCTGAATTGCTGCTACTACTACCATTACCAGTCCACCGGCTATTACGTGTCGCTGGTGGCGGCCGCGCGCGGGCATTACCCCATGCCGTCCGTGCAGGCCCTGCAGGACATGCGCCACAATGTGGTTATCCGCCGCGCCTCCCATAATCTCACCATGCAGATTCAGCGCAGTTTCAAGGGCATGCACGGCGATACCTTCGAACTGAGCATCTACTTCGGCAAAAATGTGGCGCACCGGTATAACACGCTCTCCAAGATGCTCTTCAATTTGTTCCCTCTCCCCTTTTTCCGGGCTTTTTTTATCCGGGAAAAGGGGGAATGGCTGCTGGATGATGTTCGGGTAACTGCGGCGCGCGATATCCCGGAGCACCACCATCCCTTTGTCATGGAACAGATCTCCCAGTACGTCGGCCGGCATGTCTGGAAGCGGCGCGGAAAGAAGCAGCTGTATCACTACGAAATGGCCATCTTGCACAGCCCCGAAGATCCTACCCCGCCTTCCAACGCCCAGGCCATACAGAAATTCTGTCGGTCGGCCGAACGCAACGGCGTGGGCGTGGAAATCATCAACCGCTATGATTACGCCCAGTTGGACCGCTACGATGCCCTCTTTATCCGGGATACCACGGCCGTGAACCACTATACCTACCGCTTCGCCCGGCGCGCGGAGTCTGTCGGCATTCCCGTTATTGATGATTCCCTGTCCATTCTGCGTTGTGCCAACAAGATTTTCCTGGCGGAACTGATGCGCCGTCACGGCATCGCCACGCCCAAGTCGCTGATTATCGGCAGGCATACCGCCCACAAGGTGAAGGAACTCATCGGCTTTCCCTGTGTGCTGAAGATTCCGGACAGTTCCTTCTCCCTGGGGGTGTACAAGTTCAATACCCAGGACGAATTCAAAAGCGCCGTGGAGACCTATTTCAAAGATTCCGAACTTCTGCTGGCCCAGGAATTTATCCCCACGGAGTTCGATTGGCGGGTGGGGGTGCTGAACCGACAGCCCCTGTTCGTGTGCCGGTATTATATGGCGGAGAAACACTGGCAGATTTATAATCACCATACGCCGAACGGCACCGATTGCGGTATGGCGGACACCCTTGCCGTCGGGGACGCACCGAAGAAGATTATCGCCGCGGCCTTGCGCGCCGCCGGCACCATCGGCTACGGCCTGTACGGCGTGGATATCAAGGAAATCAACGGCCGGCCTTGTGTTATCGAGATCAACGACAATCCCAATATCGACGCCGGCATCGAAGATGAAGTATTGAAGGACGAATTGTACGACCGGGTTATCCTCGAGTTTGTGCGACGCCTGGATTTGAGCCATGGCAAATCCTGATTTTTTGGCCTCTCCCGACTATCCCCTCTCGCTTTTTCAAGCCGTCGGCATGGAACTCGAGTACATGATTGTGGACCGGGATTCCCTGTCCGTGCGGCCCCTGTGCGACCGGCTGCTTCAGGCCGCCGGAGGCGTGCTGGACAACGAAGTCTACCCGGAAGGCGAAAACGGTCCGGCGGCCTGGTCCAATGAACTGGTGCTGCATGTGGTGGAATTCAAGACGCCGGCGCCCGTGGCCTCCCTGGAGGGATTGGACGCCCTGTTCCTGGCACAGGTGGCCCATGCGGACGCGATGCTGTCTCAATGGAACGCCCGGCTCATGCCGACCGCCATGCACCCGTGGATGAACCCGCATACGGAAACGCAGCTCTGGCCCCACGGCAGCCGTGACATCTATGAAAGCTTTAACCGTATCTTTAACTGCAGGGGACACGGCTGGGCCAACCTCCAGAGCGTTCATATCAACCTGCCTTTTGCGAATGATGCGGAGTTCCGGCGACTGCATGCCGCCATACGCACCGTTCTGCCCCTGCTCCCCGCCCTGGCGGCCAGTTCCCCTGTCATGGACGGCACGCTGACCGGCTGCATGGACAACCGGCTGGCCGTCTATCAAAATAACTGCGCCCGTATCCCGCAAATCACCGGCAGCGTGATTCCCGAAACCGTGCGCGGACGTCAGGAATACGAGAACCGTATTCTCCACCCCATCTATCAGGCCCTGGCGCCCCTGGATCCGGAGGGCATTCTGCGCCATGAATGGGCCAATGCCCGAGGCGCCATCGCCCGTTTTGACCGGGGGGCCATTGAAATACGCCTGCTCGACATCCAGGAATGCCCGAAGGCGGACCTCGCCATCGCGGCACTGGTGTGCGCCGTGATCAAGGCCCTTGCGGAGGAACGCTTTTCCACGATTGCGGAACAGGAAGCCTTGTCCACGGAGCTGTTGGCCGGGGTGCTCAGGGAGGCCATCCGTGACGGCGACACGGCTCTTCTGGAATGCCCGCCCCTCGCACGATGCCTTGGGTTGCCCGAAACCCGCCAAACCCTGGGCGAAGCCTGGCAACAACTCGCGGCGCGAACCCTTCCCCTTGCCTCCCCTGCCCTGAATCTCATTTTCGAGAAAGGCTGCCTCGCCCGGCGCATTACCCAGGCCCTTCAACAGCGGGGCCGGTCATCCCTCCACGCGGTGTATGCGGAACTCTGCGCGTGCCTGAAGCACAATCGGATGTTCAACGACTGATTGATGAGAACCGCTTATTCCGAATCCCGGGGACTTTTTCGTAGGCCGGGTAGAGCGGAACCATGTATGACCATTTAACAGCCGAAGCCGGTACCGATAATGCGGGGAAACCTTGATAGGCCTATCCGGCAAAGCGAAACCCGCCTTTGTCTGACGCTGCGAACGAACTACTTTCGGAAATGGGCCGCCGCGATCGTCATAGAATTTTCGAAAAACGTTTTCTGGCCACTGACGCAACCGGTTTTAGTCCCGCAGGAACGGTTGAGGGTAGCCCGCTTCTTCAGCGGCGGGGACGGTTCGGCACCCCTTTGAGTCAGTCCTGTAGGGACGGTTGAACAGAAAACGAATTCAATCGTCCCTACAGGACTCAACACAGAACGGTACATCGGATTCACCCGCCACTGAAGTGGCGGGCTACCCTCAATCGTCCCTACGGGACTTCCGGTCGCGTTCACAGGCAAAAAAAAAGGCTATCTAAAAATCTTGCTTATTCCTTATACAAATGGAATGTCAAGATTGCCGTCCAAGGCTTAAGAAACGGAGGACAATCTCGTGAAACGATTTTGCGGAACTTTTAAGACAGATTCTTGCACTTGGGAACGAGAGGAAAGCCGGTTTTAGTCCCGTAGGGACGGTTGAGGGTAGCCCGCTTCTTCAGAGGCGGGGACGGTTCGGCACCCCTTTGAGTCAGTCCTGTAGGGACGGTTGAACAGAAAACGAATTCAATCGTACCTACAGGACTCAACACGGAACGGTACATCGGCTTCACCCGCCACTGAAGTGGCGGGCTACCCCCAATCGTCCCTACGGGACTTCCGGTCTCGTTCACAGACAAAAAAAAGGCTATCTAAAAATCTTGCTTATTCCTTATACAAATGGATTGTCAAGATTGCCGTCCAAGGCTTAAGAAACGGAGGGTAAGCTCGTGAAACAATTTTGCGGAACTTTTAAGACAGCCTCTTGCACTTGGGAAAGAGCCCTTAACGAGCCCCGAAGGGTGTTTCGTGATACTTCTATGCGCGAAACATGCGGTTGGTTTTCAGGCACGCGCAAAGTTCCGCATACGCCGCCCGCGTTGTTGACATATGCTTTTTTTTCCGATCATCAAGAATAAGAAGTTATCTATGTTTTTCATACTTCATTGTGCCAAGCACAAAAAATGCTTTATAGTAACCCGCACGCCAAATCGTGAAACCATGCTGAGATACGCTTTCCCGTGTTATGGGCAATGGCCGCATTGGAACAAGATTGAAAACAAACTTTTAAACGCATAGAACCTACCAAACAGCCGTATTTTTTTACTGCTAAACTTCTAGCGAGTGCACTATGGTCTTTGACAACTATCGTTCCTGCCTTTTACTTCTGATGCTTTGTTATTCCGCCTATCCGGAAGCACCTGATAGGGACTTCCGGAATTACGTCTATGCTTCTTCAGAACATTCCGCGGAACACCGCGCCTCCCATGCCGTGGATGGTGATAAAAATACACGGTGGGCAAGCGCGAGCGGAAAGAAGGGTGAATTCGTACAGATAGATTTGGGACAGCCGGTTACCGTGGGCCCTATCCGTATTTCGTGGGAACAGGCGTATGCAAAAGCGTACTGCGTACTGGGTTCTCTTGACGGTCAACAGTGGGATTCGCTGTACTGTCAATCCGAAGGACAGGGCGGCGTCGAAGAAATTCCAGCCCTTGAGAAGAGCACCCGGTACATTCGCATTGTATGTAATGTTCCCGGGCCTTTCCCCTTATATTCCATCTGGGAGGTGAATTTCCACGGAATTGAAGCGCGCAACGCGCTGCGGACACAACGAAAACGGGCGGACGAGCTCAAACAGCGCGAACGGGAGGCCGCAGCCGATATGCTGCTGCAATCCCTGGATACCGAGGGGGTTAAAGCCATTGTATTCGCGGAGCGGGCTTTGTACCAGGACGGTCACTGGTACGCGAATATCAGTTATTACGCGGAAAGTACCGAGCGTAAAACGTACGTTCATGGCAGTGCGCTGCGCGTGTTACAGCTGGAAACCGGGGAAATACGCACCCTGATCGATGATCCCGATGGCACCATTCGCGACCCTGCCGTACATTATGATGGACGGCGCATCCTGTTTTCATGGCGCAAAGGCGGCACGGACGCTTTTCATCTCTACACCATTAACAGCGATGGAACGGCTTTAACCCAACTGACCCGTGGTGAGTACGACGACATTGAGCCGGCCTGGCTACCGGACGGCGGCATTGTATTCGTGTCAAGCCGGTGCAGACGCTGGGTAAACTGCTGGCTGACACAGGTGGCGTTGATTCACCGCTGTGATGCCGACGGACGTCATATACGGCCCCTCTCGGCTAATCTGGAACAAGACAACACCCCCTGGCCCCTCCCTGACGGTCGCATTCTGTATACCCGCTGGGAATATATCGATCGCAGCCAAGTCGATTATCATCACCTCTGGACCATGAATCCCGACGGCACGGGCCAGGCGGTTTATTTCGGCAACATGCATCCTCCCGGTTTATATATTGATGCGAAACCCGTTCCGGGCACGGGCGAGGTACTGTTCATCAATTCTCCCGGACACGGGTTGCGCGAACATACGGGCCAGGCGGCATTGGTTCACGCGAAGGAAGGCCCCGATGAATTGCAGGCGCTGCGCGCTATCAGCGACCAAGGGTTCCGCGACCCTTACGCGATAACGGAAACTACTTTTCTCGCGGTAAAAGCGCGGGAACTGGTGTTGTTTGACCGGACAGGCAACACCCGGGTGTTGTATCGCTTGCCGGTGACACCGGATAAACGTGAACTTCATGAACCGCGCCCGCTGATTGCGCGTGCGCAGGAACCGGTCATACCGCCACGCGTCCAGTATGAACAGCCCACGGGAAAACTCGTGCTTGCCAATGCCCACCTGGGCCGTACTATGGAAGGGGTGAAGCACGGCGACATCGCAAAGTTGTTGATTGTAGAGCCGCTTCCAAAACCGATTAACTATACCGGCGGCATGGACCCCCTCAGTTACGGCGGTACATTTACGCTCGAACGGATTCTCGGGGAAGTGCCCGTGGAAGAGGATGGATCGGCGTATCTGGAAGTTCCGGCAAACCGTTCCCCCTTTTTTATTGCCATGGATGCGCAAAATAACACCGTCAAACGAATGCAAAGTTTTTTAACCGTCATGCCCGGCGAAACGCTCAGCTGTATCGGGTGCCATGAAAATCGTGTGGACGCCCCGGTCAATCCGGGACGCGGCGGTGTGCTGGAAGCATTGCGCCGTCCGCCCAGCACCATACAGAAGATACCCGGCATCCCGGAGGTGTTTGATTTTCCCCGGGATATTCAACCCATACTCGACAACCATTGCATACGCTGCCATGACTATGAAAAGCACGCAGGCGAAGAACATGGCCCACGCTCCGGCGGGGTTATTCTTACCGGAGACCGCGGTCCCCTATTTTCCCACAGTTATGTGTCGCTGACCATCCATGGCCAGATCGCTGATGGGCGCAATCGCGCACAAAGCAATTATCCCCCCCGCGCTTTGGGCGCTGTCGCCAGTCCCCTGATGCATAAAATAGACCAGGGACACCATGACGTGTCCCTGTCCGAACACGAGAAAAACATGGTGCGCTACTGGATTGAGACGGGCGCTCCCTACCCCGGCACGTACGGCGCCCTCGGTGCCGGCTGCATAGGCGGGTATCATGCGTATCTGGATAATCGGCAATCCCTGGAAACCGATTACTACTGGCCGACCACCGTGCCCGCCACAGCGGCTATCGAACGGCGCTGCCTGAACTGTCACCAGGACCAACTTCAGATTCCCAAAGCGCTTTCCGACGAAAACGGGTTGTCTTTCTGGAGGCCGGAGTGGGACGACCCCCGGTTAAAGCGTTCACGCCATCTTGTGTTTAATCTTTCCCGGCCGGAATATTCCCTGATCCTGCTGGCGCCCTTATCCCGGGAAGCGGGCGGCTACGGCACGTGCCAGGCCAAGGGAAAGGATGGCGTTGCCGTATTCACCAGTCAAAACGATGAAGACTATCAGAAACTTTTTTCTATGATAGAAGCCGGCAAGCAACGCCTGGAAACCATTAAACGATTTGATATGGAAGGATACCGACCTCCGGAACCCTACCTTCGAGAAATGAAACGCTATGGCATTCTGGAGGAAATACCGGTTCATGGTGCTTCAGTAGACTGCTATCAACTGGACCGCGATTATTGGCGCTCATTTAATCATGACGTTGCGCTTGAACATGAAGCATACCGGGACGAATGATCGTCTTTTGTCGGGACATGCAAGGCATTATAGTGGACCTTTGCAGTAGCAACGTTTATCACAAAAACGCATAGGTTATTTCTTTTTTGTCCATTACAGCTATGTGTAGTCTGCCCGTGAATTAACCTAAAAAAAGCAGTTGAACGGAACTGACACCGTCTTTGGGGCTCGTTCCCAAGTTGTACTTGGGAACGCACTTGCTTTTGAAGTTGTACTTCCCTCCTATGGCCAGGGGAGCGGATCAATCTCAAGCACGGAGTGGTCCTCAAGCATATAATTTCGGGCA